>OMKS01004606.1_pt1 | contig 10312 bp, 7 predicted proteins | sample 1674721 | NCBI WGS metagenome assembly OMKS01 (sample SAMN06264996, study PRJEB25208) | sediment metagenome | isolation source: hot spring sediment | place: USA: California | collected 2014-09-02 | reverse complement strand
CTTATGCTTTATGCCCTGCGGGTATGTATGCCCTCTGGGCACTCTTCCTCACAACTGCTTACTGATTCCCAATATATGTTTACCCACACGAAACGTAATAGAACCCAACTTTCCAACTTTTCAACTTTACAAACACGGCACAAACGCCACCCCAATCAATTCTTCTTGAGTCATCTGCCCCGACCGCTTGCGAATGCGGATAATCTGTTGATACCCCACTCCCACGGGCGCAACCAGGATACCGGGGTCACCCAATTGTTCCGTCCAGGCCGGAGGAATGGCCGCTGGAGCCGCGGTAGCCAGGAGGCGGTCAAACGGAGCCTCTTCCGGCCAACCATCGCGACCGTCGCCTTCACGGAAGTGAATGTTTTCATATCCCATTCCGTCAACCAGCAGTTCGTGGGCGCGCCGGGCCAGGCTCGAGATGCGCTCCAGGGTGAACACTTCCATACACAGCTCCGCCAGAACCGCGCTCTGGTAACCGGAGCCGGTACCAATTTCCAGGACCCGCTCGTTTCCGCTCAGTTGCAGAATTTCGGTCATGTAGGCCACGATATAGGGTTGAGATATGGTCTGGCCGCTGCCGATGGATAAGGGCCCGTCACGAAAGGCTTGAGAACGGTCCTGTTCCGCCACAAAGCGTTCACGGGGAACCCGAATCATGGCTTCCAGCACCCGGGAGTCGCTGATTCCCCGGGAACGGATCTGTTGCTCCACCATGCGCGCGCGCAGCTCCTGCTCGTTTTCTTGCATGGCTTAATTGTACAACGGGTGGTTTCAGAGTGCCAGTTCCCCGGGGCGAAATCGCCCCGGGGAACCGACGGTTATCGGGTGAAAGGAAGAGCCAACGTAAACCAGGGTGTTGCCGCCAGTGCTTGCGCCGCCAGCTCGCGGAAAGCAACGTATTGCGGGGGTTCGACGCGAGCGGGAGCCCTGAACTCCCAGGTGAAAAGGGATTTGCCGTTTTTCAGTTCTTGATAAGAGCGGATGAAAGCAGCTGCTCCGCTCTGCATGTTTATATCTTTTGCAAGCGGGTCCAAAACCATGTCTTTGCCCGGTACCACAGCGATGCACGCGCGCACGTTCAAGGAGTGATCCAACACCAGGGGCGACATACGCCGGTCGGCCGCGATCATCATCGGCTGAATGGAACTGATTTTTGGCCGTTTGAAAGCCAACACGGATGGAGACAGGCGTTCCAGTTTAACCGACTCTACGCCGAAACGAACGCGCAGGCTGCGGGGGGTTATTTCACGCACAGTACCATCACCCAGTTTCTCAAACGCAAGCATGCGTTTCAGGAAGGCTTCAGCCGTTTTGACCGCATTGTCCATGACCTTTTCGTAATCAACCCAGGCCCCGCTCAAATGGAGTTCAATCCAGCCGTCAATGTCTTCTGGGTCATTGAACCGCAACTCTCCAGACACGTCCAGCCGATTCTCCACCGGTCCCGGGTCAAAGATGCGCCCAAACCGGTCTTCATCAACGTGGTAAGCAGCCCTCCCCTCTAATTTTTCCGGAAACAATCCCCTGGTTTCGCCCGATGGGTCCAGATACCAGGTTTTGGCCTCATCTTCACGAACCGCCACCAGGAAACCTTGCGCCTGCGGCAGCACCGGCCCCGATACGTCCAGCCATCCCCTGCGGGAATAGACCAGGATTTGCGCAGGCAAGCCCGCGGCTTTCAGGGCCGCGTTCAGCAGACGCGTCTTTTCCAGAGCGGTTGCGCTGTGCAGGTTCCAGACATCCTGCAGAGAACGATAACGCCATCCGGACAAGGTCAGGGGAACATGACACAGATCCACCGCCCGATCCACCATGTGAGCGATTTTTACCGCTTTGTCCACCACCGTGTTGCTTTCGCGAGCAGTCTCTCTCAGGCTTTCCTGCAACTCTTCGGGAAGCGTCTCCGCGGTATTCAATGGTTGCATGATCGCTTTCCATGGTTGACGCGTGCCCAAAAGCAATACCGGCACCTGGTCCGGCGGCATGAAAGATTCCGCGCAGGCCGGGGACAGGTTTTCCCGCACCCAGGTCCAGGTGGTTTTGCCACCCTCTGTCACGACCTGGGGTGGGAATTCAAACGGGGTCGCGTATATCAGTTCCTGTCCGGAATCGGCTTTGACGCGGATCACCAGCCGATCCAGGGGCAGCGTCGCTGCCAGGGCTTCGCTTGCCGCGAAACCGGGCTGGAAATCCGCCCGGGTGATCAGGCGGTAAGAAAAATCAACCACGGCCCCTCTTTCCAGGCCCGTGTGGGTCACAACCATCTCACGCAGGTGGGAGAATCCGCTATGTTCGTGCGCCATACGCGGTAGCACGAGATTGGTGGCGTTATCGGGTATCGGAACCCGGGTACCATCCACCATGGTGGTAACGGAGTGGACATCCTCGAGTTTCTGGAAATCCGGGTTGAACAGGATAAAAGTTTCACCCATGCGCCGAATGGCGGTATAGGAATTGTACTGCATGCGCTGGCTCACATCCTGAATCCAGGAGCCGTCGGAATTCAGGGTGTAAGTGACTTCGCGCAGCAGGTATCTGCCGTCAAATTCAGGCTCAGCCGCCACCAGCAGCGAGGCCAGGGCCATAATCAAAAAACAGATTGTCGCTCGTTTCACTGCTTGCCTCCATTCCGGAACACCAGTACACCGTGTTCAGGGTCACTGAAGTGACGCACGCTATCGCGGAAACCGGGCCATTCTGCGGCCTCGTAGATGCGCTTTTTCAATTTGATTTCACGATACAGGCTGATCCGCTTTCCTTTCTGCGTGATTCGGCCCTGAAAATCCGCCCCACTGCTGTTTACGTTCCGCCATTGCGGAGCGTTCTCCAAACTCATGGATCGAGGCAGGGTGATGGTTTCCTTTACGCGTACCAGCTGGGAACAACGGGTGCGGAACGCGAACTTGCGGGTGTTCATTTGGGTGCGCATGCGGCTGAATGTCAACAGGTTGTCCAGCGGCAACTGAAAGGACAGCGGTTTCAGCAGGCCGGCCGCTCTCCCCTGTTGAAACGCGGCGGGAACCTGCATGCGGAAAGAGATAGACATGGGCTTGGAAAGATCTTCGGGATCGTGCATAAAGAGGCGGGACACCTTGGCTCCGGGAATGCCGCGACACAAAACCGCGCGCTGCATATCGGCGCGGCGGTGCAGGGGACCGAACCCCAGGGAGCGCCTGACCCCCGAATCACTCTGACCTTCGGCTTCAATGCGCACGTCCGCCGTCAGGCTTCCGTCCGCTTCCACCCGGGAATCGATGGTGTAGTACAGATAGTGATTTTCCGCCGGACTGATCGGGGTGGACATGAGGTCCGCCCCTTCGGGAATCCCCATCAGATACTCCTGCTGCTGTTCCGCCGAAGACCAAAGTTCCCGCACACCCGGCACCCAGGTTGGATCCAACAGGTGGTATTCTCCATCCACCTTGACCACGGTCACACTGTGGTTGAACTGGTCGGCGGGAATGCGGTCGATCCTGGATCCCGCCATGGTCATGGCCGGATATGAAATGAAACCAGCCGCCCGCAGCATGGTTACCAGCATACCGGCTTTGTCTTTGCATACTCCGCAACGGTCACGGAATGTCATGGTTCCCGGATGCAGGGTAAACCCTTCACCCTCGCCCATGGAGATGCCCGAATAACGGATCTCCTCGGCCACCCAGTGGGTCAGGCGGGAGATCTTTTCCCAGGGGTCGTTGGTGCCGGCAACGATTTCATCGACTTTGGCCTTGATCTCATCGTTGAATTCAAAGGAGCCGAAATCTTCGTTGACGCGGTGAAACCACAGGGACTTGGCCGTCCAATCGGGTGATGTGGACAAGAGCAACTTGGGCGCCACATCAGAGGGGCTCACCTGGTTCGGTTCCGGTTTAAACGCCGCGATATCGGGTTTTTCCCAAAAATAGCGTACACGGTCATCCTCAACACGCGCGAAGTGCCGCGCCTCGCCGTTGTAGAACTCGTACTGCAGTTCCTTGTCGCGGGGAATGGTGACTTCGTAGCGTTTCATTTTAACGGGGCGCCTGGAGTAAAAAGGCACGATATCGTAAAAATGGCCTTTCATGGGCGGGATGTAGCGACTGTCGTCTCCGGCCTCATCCTGCTGCAGCAAGGCGTAGGTGTATCCTTTGCGGTAGAATCGCACCGCCAACCCGTCTCCCACACCAAGGCGCCCCACGGGAAGCATCTTTTCCCGCGCTCCCCAGTAGATAGCCCTGGCCGGAGCCGGGTAGTCGGTAACAGTGGAAAGGTTTAACTCTTCGACTTTCCCGTTTTTGCGGATGATTTTGGCGGAACGGATCTCCACATAAGCCGACTGGGGGTCATAACCGAAGGTGAGCACTTTCATTTCCGAAGCCCCTTGGGGTTTAAGAATTTTAAACAAAGTCTGTTGGCGCACGTGGCTCAATCCCGAATCCATGACCTCGACCCGGGTTTGATCCAGGACCACCAGAACGGACGCTCCGGGGTATTCATCACCTTCGCCGGCCTCGCGGATCAGGCGCACACAATCGGGTTCGTCGGCAGGCTCGCCGGCGACCAGATTCAGGCAAAGGGTTAGCGCGATCATGCCGATGGTAAACACTCTGAGCATGTTTTCCTCCCTTGTTTGGCTGTGGTTGTGATAAACCATTAATACGTGGAAACCCGTCAATGGTTTTGCGCCCGGTCCCGGCCTTCAATTTCGCCTTGCAGCCTGCTATAATGCAGGGCATGAACAGAAGCGTCCCCGTGATCGTCTTGTTGACGGTACTGTGTTTACCTGCGGGGCTGCAAAACCAGGGTCACCCTCAGGAATTCACCCTGGCGCACGCTCGTCCCCAGAGCATGTCACTGGATACGGACCAGGTGATCGACCCGTCCAGCGTGGACGAAGATGATTTCTTTTACGACCCGGAGATCATTTCCCGCAAACTGTTTCAGAAAACACTGCCGGCTCTTTCGGGCCGGCAGAAAATTCTGTGGTCGTTCCGCATGGCGGACAGTGACCTTTTCCAATGATCCGCAAGTACCCTTGGCATTTTGTTTACCTGATTTTTGTCATCGTCTGCCTTTCCAATATTTTCCAGAAACTCAAATGGTCTACGCCCACGGACATGGTCCACTGGCAGGAAACCGATAAAGGACTGCAATGCACCGCCGCCGCGGATGCCTCCCCCATCCGTTCGGGAGACATATTGCTCACGGTCAACAAGTACCTGATCCAGAACCGCAGCGACCTGTATCGCGTGATCGAGCACCGCCACTATTGCCGCTACGAAATCGAGCGTGAAGGACTGATCAAAATCGTGGGAATCGATATCATGCGGCGTTATACTCCCATCACCTATTACATCCTGGTGTTCTCCGCCATTATCTTTATCCTGTTGACCCTGAACCTCTTGAACGCCCGACTGGTTCAACCAAAAGAACTGGCGGCCCATCCCAGTTTTTTCCTGGTGAGCCTCTCCTTTGCCGGATACCTGATATTTTCGCCAACCGGGGCCTACCACATGCTGGACTTTGTGTTCCTCTCCCTGGACCGCTTGAGTTTGTTGCTATTCCCCGCTTTCCTGCTGCATTTCACCTTGATTCACCCGCACAAAGCCTGGGTGTACCGGCGCGTCGGCAAGCGCACCCTGTTGGTGATCTACACCGTGCCCGCGGCCATCCTCTTCTTTTACCTTTTTTTTCTGATTCCCAATCTTTTCAACCCCCATACGGGGGTATTGTCCGGAATCATCAGCTATTTTCACAACATTATGCAGGCATATATGATGCTGTTTCTGGTGATATCGCTGGGACTGCTGACCCGATCCAGCCTGATCCTGGCGCTGCGCCGCCGCCAGCCCCGCTTCCTGGTCGCGCTGGTATTGACCGCGATCGGGCTGATGCCGCTGATCCTGTCCCCCTTCCTTAAATCCCTTCACGAAGGTTCCTCCTCCCTGCCCACGGTCATCCTGCTCTTTTTAACCGTGGCCACTCCGGTGGGCCTGATCATCAACCTCAGCCAGCGCCGATTCACCGACATCCAGGCCATTATCCGCAAAACCCTTTCCATCTCTTCGATATTTCTGTTTATTTTCGGGGTTTTCTTTTTCCTGGGCATCAACATCGAGCAGAACCGCCTGATGGGTGTCTTCTGGTCCGTTACCGCCATTCTTACCGCCGGTTACCTGTTCAAACCCATCGAGTCAACGGTTCAGGAATACTTTGAACGCATTTTTCTGAAACGCTCATTCAACTTCAAACGCCGGCTGCGTTATCTTATCCAGTCATTGCAGGGAGAACGAAACCTTTCGCAATTGTCGACAAACTTCCTGGACACCATCAACAGCGGGTTTTCCCTCAACCATTCCGCCATGTTGATCCACTCGCGCAAAAACCTGTTTTATTCCCTGCCGGGCAAAACCAAGCTGGTCCTTTCCAAGGCCTTTCGCGAAGAGTTGTTCCGCAGCGACCACCTGGTAATCCCCTCAGAAACGGATTATTCCAGCCGCTTTCCCAAGGAATCTAAAACCCTGAAAACCATGGGATATTACCAGTTTCTGCCCTTGAAAACAGCGGACAAACTCACCGGCGTGGTGGCTTTCAGCCTGAAAAAAGACGGCACCTATCTCTCAATCGAAGACTGGGAACTGCTGTTCAACATCTCCTCTTCTCTTTCCCTCTCCGTGGAAAACGCCTTTCTCTATTCAGAGTTGCAAACCCAGTTGGAAGAGATCAACTGGCTGAAAGAATTCAATGAGACCATTATTGAAAATTTGAGTTTCGGTATCGTGGTGCTTTCGCGCCTGAACATCATCATGAGCTGGAACCAGTTCATGGAAGAAAAATTCGCCATCCCACGGCGCCAGGCGGTCAATCGCAAGGCCTTCCGGGTACTGGGCAACGCCTTCTGGAAAGAGATCCTGCCGCGAAAGTCCCATGAGGTATCCACGTTCCAGATTCGAATCCCGCTCCTGGGCGAGCAAAAGATTTTTGATATCCGGGTTTCCCCGCTACAAGACAACAGCGGCAAGATCACCGGAACCATCCTGCTCTTTGAAGATGTCACCGAAAAAGTCCTGATGATGAAACAGTTGATCACCACGGAAAAAATGGCCTCCCTGGGAATGCTGTCAGCGGGAATCGCCCACGAAGTCAACACTCCCTTGACGGGGATTTCTTCCTATTGTCAGTTTATCCTGGATAATCCCGAAAATCCCGAAAACCGGGATTTTCTCTCCCGCATCCAGGAGCAGGTTCACCGGGCCAACAAAATCATCCGCACCCTGTTGGACTTCTCCCGGCAGAAAGGCGAGGCGCCCGAAGAAGTCAACCTTGAGAAAGTCATCCTGGAGAGCCTCTCCCTGATGGAACACAAGCTGAAACGCAAAAAGATCCACGTGGAAAAGAAGTTAGTGATTACCCAACGGGTAACCGGGTTCATCACCCGCTTGCAGCAGCTCTTCATCAACCTGTTGATCAATGCCGCGGACGCCATTGATCATGATCACGGCGTCATCCGGCTGGAAGGCAGCGACGACGCCGAAAAGGTCATGATTACGATAAGCGACAACGGCGGCGGCATCCGCCAGGTGGATATTGCCCACATCTTCGACCCCTTCTTTACCACCAAGGGACCTGGAGAAGGTACCGGGCTCGGTCTCTCCATCGCCTTCAACATCGTGCGGGAACACTACGGCGAAATCGATGTCCAGAGCCGGGAAGGCAAGGGCACAACGTTTTCGATCGCGCTTCCCCTCATCACCCCCTTACGGAGCATACGTTATGATTGAAAAAACCATTCACCTGATCGACGACGAAAGCATTATCCACGATATTTTCCGCCGTATTTTCAAAGACAGCGAATACAAGCTGATCATCTCGGAAAACATGAGCCAGGCCCTGGCCAACCACCATTCCGGAGTGGACGTGGTGATCATGGACCTGATGATCCCGGGCACCTCCGGGATTGAGATATTCAAGCAACTGGTGCGGGTGGACCCCGCCATCCGGGTGATCTTTCTGACCGCTTTCGGCACCATTGAATCCGCTATTGAAGCCATTAAACTGGGCGCCGTGGACTACCTGCAAAAACCCTTCAACAACCTCGAGCTTCAACACCGCATTGACCGCGTAATCAAGGAACGCAAGGTGAACCAGGAGAATATCCACCTCAAAAAAACCCTGAATCAACGTTTCTCTTTCGGAAACATTATCGGCAACAGCCACGCTTTGAAACAGACCCTCAACCTGGTTGAGAACGTGGCCGCCACCAACTCCACCATCCTGATCACCGGTGAAAGCGGGACCGGCAAAGAGCTGATCGCCAAGGCCGTTTTCGCCAACTCCAACCGCCGCAACCGTCCCTTCCTCTCTTTTAACTCGAGCAATATCCCCGCCACGCTTTTTGAGAGTATTCTGTTCGGACACCGCAAGGGATCCTTCACCGGCGCCCACGCCGACCGCAAAGGCATTTTCGATGAAGCGGACGGAGGCACCATCTTTCTGGATGAGATCGCCAACCTGGACGGAGAAACCCAATCCAAGATACTCAGGGTGCTGCAGGAAAAAGAGATTCAACCGCTTGGCGAAAACCGTTCCCACAAGGTGGATGTGCGCATTATCGCCGCCACCAACGTGGACCTGTTGGAAAAAGTGAAAATCGGCGCGTTCCGAGAGGACCTTTTCTACCGCCTCAACATCATCAACATCCATCTGCCGCCCCTGCGGGAACGCATGGAAGATATCCCCCTGCTGGCCGAGCACTTCATCCGTAAATACGCGGAAGAAAACCAGCGGGAAGTCCCGGAAATGTCCGCTGAATTCCTGCAGAAACTCATGCAATATTCCTGGCCGGGCAATATCCGCGAACTGGAAAACGCAATGCAACGCTCCGTCATCCTGGCTCCCGCAGATACCCTGACCCCTGAAGTGCTGCCCGCGGAGATTCGCTCCGCTGAGGCTGGATTTGTCGACAACAACAACGGTGATTTCAACGAACGGGTCAACCGCTACAAACGGCGCCTGATCCTGGAAGCGCTCCAGCGCAACGACTGGATACAGAAACGGGCCGCCGATGACCTGAAAATCAAACCCACCACCCTTTCGGAACTGATCAAGCGCCTGGAAATAAGCAAATGAGCCCGGTAACACTGCATCGACTGCTGCAATCGTCCGGATTCGACAGCCGCCGCCGTATCCGTCGCGGCATCGCCGACGGGGAGTTCACCGTGAACGGCAAAGTGGTCACGGATCCCAATTTCGCGGTTGAACCCGGCCGAGATGAGATCCGCTTTCAGGGACGCAGACTGAAATTGGCTGCAGAACCCCTGGTCTACTTCCTGCTCAACAAACCCAGGGGAGTGGTTTCTACCCTCTCCGACCCGGGTCACCGCCCCACCATCAAGGATTTGATCAGCGGCATCCCGGAACGGGTTTACCCGGTGGGCCGGCTGGATTACAACTCCGAAGGACTGATCATGTTGACCAATGACGGCGCGCTGATGAAAAAGGTGATCACGCCGGCCAATCGAGTCCCCAAGCAGTACCTGGTCAAGATTCGTGGCGACCTGAAAGAATCCGATCGCCGCCGCCTGTTGGAAAAAGGCATCCACCTGGAGGGCTTGCGCGTGCGACCGCTGGAAATCACGCCGGTACGGCGCACAGCCGGGGGCCATTCCTGGTTGACGCTCACGATTGCCGAGGGCCGCAAGCATGTGGTACGCAAACTGCTGCGCTTTACCGGTCACCCGGTTGAACGATTGCGGCGCCTCTCGATCGGCAGCCTGAAGCTCAAGGGCATTCCGCCGGGCCACTGGAGAGAAATCACCGCGGATGAGTTGAAGACCTTCGTGCGCGGCTTGGAAGCCGCCAAAACAAGAGAACAGTCGAAAGTTGAAAGTCGAAAGTAAAAATAGGGTGTCAGGTGACAGGAAGACAGGAGGAAACGGGCGAGAGGCCAGGGGCCATAGGCGAGGGGAAGATATCAGGAATCAGACGCTTTTGTTTTGAATTTTTTGAACATTTGAATTGAATTTTGAATTTGTTTTGGATTTCGAATTTGGGGTTTCGGGTTTTTCTACTTTCTACCTTCTACGTTCTACAGGGCGGTTCTTGAACCGCCCCTTGTTCCTGCCACCTGTCACCTTCTTTCCAACTCTCCAACTCTCCAACTCTCCAACTTTCCAACTTTACAACTTTAGGTTCTATTACGTTTCGTGTGGGTAAACATATATTGGGAATCAGTAAGCAGTTGTGAGGATGAGTACCCGCAGGGCATAAAGCATAAGCGAACGCAAACGGCAGGTTCCGGGGCCCCATGGGCTGAGGCAGGACGGCC
>OMKS01004605.1_pt1 | contig 10313 bp, 5 predicted proteins | sample 1674721 | NCBI WGS metagenome assembly OMKS01 (sample SAMN06264996, study PRJEB25208) | sediment metagenome | isolation source: hot spring sediment | place: USA: California | collected 2014-09-02 | reverse complement strand
CCTTGGACGGGCGGCGGCAGGCGTGGCGGCGGGGGCGCTGGGGGCGGCGATCACGCCGGCGCGGGCGGCGCGCGCGGCGCGGGTCGGTCTGCGCGACAAGGTGCGCCTCGCGGTGATCGGCACGGGCAGCATGGGCACGCGTCACCTGGAAGCGCTCGCGGTAAACGACCAGTGCGCGGTGGTCGCAGTGTGCGACGTGGCCATGAGACGCTTCCGCAACGCGATAAAGGTGGTGGAGGACCACGGCGGCGGGAAGCCGGACGGCTACCAGGACTTCCGGCATGTGCTCGACCGCAAGGACATTGACGCGATTCTGGTGGCGACGCCGGACCATTGGCACCCACTCCTCACGATTCTCGGCTGCCAGGCGGGCAAGGATGTCTATGTCGAGAAGCCGGTATGCACCACCATCGAGGAGGGCCGCGCGATGGTGGCGGCGGCGCGGCGCTACGGGCGGGTGGTGCAGGCGGGCACGCAGCAGCGCACCATGGAGATTTTCCAGCGTGCCATCGGCCTCATCCACAGCGGGCGCATCGGACGGGTCACCTCGGCGGGCGCATGGGTGGGCATCAACGGTCTGATTGTGGAAGAAACGCCCGGTCCCGTGCCGCGGGGGTTGGATTGGGATCTCTGGCTCGGCCCCGCGCCGTGGGCGCCCTATTCTCCGGAGCGGTTCGGCGGCTTCATGGGCTGGCATGACTACGCGCGCGGCGGCGAATTGTCAAACTGGGGCGTTCATCTCATTGACGTGGTGCATTGGGGCATCGGCCAGGACCAACCCCTGAGCGTGCAGGCGCTCGGCGGCACTTACCGCACGGGAACCGGCGCGGACAACTACGAGACCATCGAGGCCATGCTGGAATATCCGGGATGCCATGTCACCTGGGAGCAGCGGCACCAGCACCGCCACGCGGGCAAGGGCTATGGCATCCGCTTCAACGGAACCGACGGCGCGCTCTATGTGGACCGCAACACCTTCGTCGTCGAACCCGCCGGACTGGGCATCCCGGAATACATCGGCGAGCCGGAGCGCAGTTGGGCGCATCCGCCGCACCACAACAACTTCTTCGATTGTGTGCGCACGCGGAAACGGCCCGCTGCGGATATCGAGCAGGCCTTCCGGTCCACGGCGGCGGTGCTGCTGGCGGGCATTGCGCTGAAAACGCGGCGGCGATTGAACTGGGACGGCGCGGCGGAGCGCTTCATCAATGACGAGGAGGCCAACCGCCACCTGACCCGCGCCTATCGTCCGCCCTGGCATCTATGAATGCGGAGTGCGGAATGCGGAGTGCGGAATGCGGAATGCGGAAAATCGTGCTGAAATCGGCGCGTTCGAGGATGTATGCGATGAACTGTTTCGCAGGCTTATGTTTGGCGATGCTGGCGTCGGGCGTGGGCGTCGCGCCGCCGCCGTCCCTGGAAATACTGGTCAACCGGCTCGCGGGCGGCGGGGATGCCGCCCTGGTTGAAGCGCGGCAGATGCTGCCGCGCCACGGCGTCGCCGCAGTGGCGAAAATCGCGCCGCTACTGGCGCATGACGACCCGGCAATATGGCGCACAGCCTTCAATATCATCGCCGACATCGCCAACGAGGCATCCGCGCCGGGCCGCGAAGCGGACCGCGCCGTGATCACGGACCACCTGATGCCGTTGCTCGCGCCCGAACACCCAAGGCATCTCAAACAGCGCGCGCTGCGGTTGTTGGCGATTGTCGCGCCGGACGGCGCCGATTTACAGCCCGTCGCCGCGCTCTTGACCGGTGATGACCCGGAATTGCGCGAAAATGCGCGCGCGGCGCTCCAGGAAATGGGCACGGGCAGCGCGGCAATGGCGCTATGCGCGGCGCTGGAGGGCGCGGATGCGGCATTCCAGCGCGATCTGCTGCGCGCGATCGCGGCCATCCGCGACCCCCGCTGCGCGTTGTCGGTGCATCAACTGACGGCGAGCGATGACGCAGCGGTGCGCGCGGCGGCGGCCCGCGCCCTGTGCTGGATTGGCGACCCGGCGCTCATCCGCCCGCTGCTTGCGGTGTGGCAGGCGGCGGACGACGCCACCAGATTCGAGGCAGGCGACGCGCTGCTGCGCCTCGCGGACGCGATCGTGCGCCAGGGCAACGGCTGGGACTTCGCCCTCGCGGTGTACCGCAGGATGCTCCGGGAAGAAACCGACCCGGTGTTGCGCGGCGGTGCCATCGCGGGGCTTGGCCGTTTCGGCGATGACACCATAGTTGAGGACATCCTCGACGCCATCGGCGGGGAGGCGGGCCGGGAACTGGAACCGGCGGCGATCGAAGCCTTCCGCCATCTCCATGGCCCCGGCGTGGAGCGGAAACTTTTCGCCGCGCATTCCGCGCTGTCGCCGGACATGCGCGCCGGCATGCTGGATGTGCTCGCCGCCACAAAGAGTCCCGCATGCCTGGAACTGTTCCGCGACGCGGCGCAATCGGACGACCCGGCCCTGCGCCAGGCGGCCATCGAAGCGTTGCATAACAGCGGCATGCCCGAAGCGCTGGATATCCTGTCCGACCTGGCCCGCGACACCGCCGCCGCGCTGGCGGCGGCCACGGCGGAGAACGAGGCAGCGATGGGCGCCATCCGCAGGATGGCGCGGCAATTTGCGCAGGAAGGGCGCGCCGAGGCGGCAGGCAAGGCATACCTGGAATTGTATCGCGCGGCGACGGATGAGGAAGACCGCGCCGAGGCGCTCGAAGGCATCCGGCAGTTTCCGGCGCCGGAGGCCTTTGACGTGTTTACGGCGGCCATGAGCGAAGAGGAGATCGCGGCGCTGCCCGTGACGACCCTGCTGGGCGTGGCGAAGGCGATGCAGCGCGAAGGCCGCGCTGAGGACGCCGAGAAACTCTTCGTCTCGCTGCTGCCGCGCCTGAACACCACCGAGGCCGTGCGCGAGGCGGCGCATCTGTTCAATCTCGCGGGCGGCGGGCCGGAAGCGGCCCTGCGGCTTGGCGCGGTCCCGCGCTGGCGGATTGCGGGGCCGTTCCCCTGGCGCATGGCGGACGCCTTCCGTGTGACACACATCAATGAGCCGGACATTGACCTCGATGCAACGTATTCGGTGGGGGATCAGACGATTTCCTGGAAAGAGGTGGCGACCTCGGACGCGGGCGGCACGGTGGACCTCATGGGCCTGTACGGCGCGATTGACAACGCCTGCGCCTACGCCCATGCCGTGGTCCATGTGCCGGAGGACACCGATGCGGTGATCCGCGCCGGTTCAGACGACGGCATCAAGGTCTGGGTGAACGGCGAAGCGGTCTTGGAGAACAACGTGGACCGCGGAAGCGATTTCGATCAGGACGAGGCCCCGGTGCGCCTGCGCGCCGGTGAAAACCATATCCTGGCGTGTGTGACGCAAAACGCGGGCGGCTGGAATTTCCGCCTGCGCCTGACCCATCCCGACGGCGGCATCCTGCCGTTTACCCTCGTGGAATAACAGAGTAAGGAAACTTGGCAATGCTGGCGACTGCGGCGATCATTCTGGCGGCGATGGCCGCCGAAGGCGAGACCATCCTGCGTTTCGAGCGCGAGCGCATCGGCACGGGGATTTACGAAGCGGCCTCGGCCTTCGATGTCAACAATGACGGCCACATGGACATCGTGTCCGGCGAATACTGGTATCCCGGCCCGGACTTCAAGACCGCGCACAAAATCGGCGACATTCCCCAGCACGACGACTACTACGACGATTTCTCGAATTACCCCATGGACGTCAACGGCGACGGCTACCTCGACATCGTCACCGGCGGCTGGTGGAACAAAACGCTGCGGTGGCGCGAGAACCCCAAGGGCGAGCCGGTCGAGTGGCCCGTCCACGACGTCGCCGAGGTCGGCAACGTCGAGCGCGCCTGCTTCTGCGACATTGACGGCGATGGCTACGAGGAGGTCATCCCCGTCACCGCGCCCATCCACGTTTTCAAACTGCGCCGCGACGAGCAGGGCCGCGGCCTCGGCGCTTTCGATCAGTTCACCATCGCAACCAAGGGCGGCGGCGGGCACGGCTTCGGCTGCGGCGATGTGAACAGGAACGGGCGCATGGACCTGGTGTTTGCCGGGGGCTGGATGGAAGCGCCGGAGAATCCCTGGGACCTCGACCAGTGGGTCTGGCATCCGGAATTCGATTTAGGGTCCGCAAGCGTGCCCATCCTCGTGCATGACGTGAACGGCGACGGACTGAACGACCTGATCGTCGGGTCGGCGCACGACTATGGCCTGTGGTGGTATGAGCAGGGCCGCGACGCCGACGGCAAACGCACCTGGACCCGCCACGACATTGACCCGCACCGTTCCCAGTATCACGACATGCAACTGGTGGACCTCGACAAGGACGGTTCTTTGGAATTGATCACGGGGAAACGCTACCGCGCCCACGGATTCAGCGACCCCGGTTCCCTGGACCCGCTCGGCCTCTACTACTTCAAAATCCGGGGCGGCAAATTCGACCGCGTCACCCTCGATTACGGCCCGGCGGACCGCGCCAGCGGCGCGGGCATCTATTTCTGGGTGGCCGACATCACCGGCAACGGCTGGAAGGACATTCTCGCCCCGGGCAAGGAGGGGCTGTATCTGTTTCGCAATCTGGGGCCGATGGAAAAGCCTTGAGGGGGAAATTTTTAATAGGACGTATAGGACTAATTAGGACCTATAGGACAAAAAACGCAGTCGCCCTCATCCATACAGTCCATAAAGTCCACTTCGTCCACAAAATCTACGAAGTCCATAGAATCCAAGAAATCCACGAGGTCATTCGATGCTTCTTGCCGCATATGCGTCGGGGTTGCTGCTGCTGGGGGCGGCGGTCGGTGTGATCAGCGCGGCCATCGGGCTGGGCGGCGGCATCGTGATGGTACCAGCCTTTCTCACGTTCATTCCGGGGATGGATGCGCACACCGCCAAGGGCACCAGCCTGTTCATCATCCTCTTCGTGGCCTTGGCGAACGCATGGCGGCTGAACCGGCATCTTCCGGAGAAGCCCTGGCGGATGGCGGCGGCCATGTCGTGTGGCTCGCTCGTTGGCGGCTACGCGGGGGCGTGGGTCACGGCGCGCATGAGCGAGGCGGCGGTGGTGTGGATATTCGTCGCGTTTTTAGGGTTGCTGGCAGCGCGCACGTTTTTCCTGCAAACCCCGGAGGTGGGAACGGAGGCCGTGCGGCCGCGCCACGCGTTGGCTGCGCTGATTGGCGTGGTGGCGGGGATGGTGGGCGGCGCGACGGGCACGGGTGGCGGGCTGGTGCTCGTGCCGCTGGCGTTGTTGACCGGATGCGCGTGCAACGCGCGGGTGGTGGGCCTGTCCAACATGGTCATGGTGGTGACCAGCGCGGCGGGGTCTGTGGCGCATTTCCTGGCGCAGCCGGTGTACGCCGGGTCCTGGGCCGTCGGTCAGGTGTGGCTGCCGCTCGTGCCGCTGGTCTTTCTCGGCACGCAGATCGGATCGCCGTGCGGCGTGTGGATCAACGCGCGGCTCAGCCTGCGCGGACGTCGTTGGGTGCTCGCCGCCGTCCTGGCCCTCGTGGCCGCCCGGATGCTCATCCGCACCCTTTCCTGATGCGGCGGACGACGCCGGGCTTGACTCATTCGCCCCGGACGGGTAGCATGGCGGGTCCATGCGAAAGGAGACCCGAAGTGGAACTGTTGTGCTTCCCGCTCACGCCGTTTTACACCAATTCCTACGTGCTCAAGGACGACGGCGAAGCGATTATTGTTGATCCCGGCGAAGCCTCGCCACGACTGCTGCGCAGTGTCGAGGACAGCAAAGTGACGCTGATTGTGAACACGCACTGTCATTGCGACCACGCGGGCGGCAATGCGGGGGTGAAAGCGGCGACCGGCGCGCCGCTCGCCATCCACCGCGAGGAACTGCCCCTGCTCGAATCGCTGCCGCAGCAGGGCCTGATGTTCGGCGTGCCGTTCCCCCCTTCCCCGCCGCCGGACCGCTTTCTGGAGGAGGGCGAGGAAATTCAGGTGGGGAACGTGACGCTGCGCGTCTTGCATACGCCGGGGCATTCGCCGGGGCACATCGCGTTGGCGGGGCCGGGTTTCATACTGGCGGGCGACGTGCTGTTTGCCGGGTCCATCGGGCGCACCGACCTGCCCGGCGGCAGTTATCCGCAGTTGCTGGCCTCCATCCGCGCGAAACTGCTCACCCTTCCGGATGACACGGTGGTCTATTCCGGGCATGGCCCGGAGACCACCATCGGCGCGGAACGGGCAAGCAATCCGTTTCTGGTGTAGGCCATGCTTGCCGCGTGCGCCATGGTCTGTCTGCTTGCCGCGTCGGTGGCCATTGAACTCGCGCCGGACCAGCCCCTCTCTTTCGTGTATGTGGACGACCCGCTCATTATCGAATTGCAGGCGGCGGAAGACGGCGAAGCCGAGGCGCGGATGGTCGTCCAGGGAGCGCATCGGGATGAACCGCTCGCCTTCGACATCGGCCCTTTCCCCCTGCGGCGCGGCGGCAGCAGGTGGTGCGCAGTGCCCGACTTCCCCCCGGAGCGCGGCTATTTCACGGCGCGCGTGGCGGTTCGCATGGGCGGCGAAGCAACGGAGCAGACGGCGGATTTCTGCCGGATTGACCGGCTCCACGGCGGTGCGCCGATGCCGATTTTTGCAGACCTGCCGGGCTTAAGTCCGGCCATCGTCACCGCGCTCCACGCCGTCAATTGCCGCATTGTCCGCATGCGCGGCGACATGCCCGACATTGAGACGCACCTGCAAACCGCTGAGTCCGCCGGTCTGGACGTCATCCTCTTTTTCGATCTCGCCGCCGGCCCCGAAATCCCCGCGACCGTGGGGCGCATCGCGGGACAATTCAGCGCCGGCATCGTCCGCTTGGAGGTGGATGCGCGCAGCGACACGGGCCGCCTGGACGACATGGCCGAGGCGGTGCGCAAGGCCGGGTGCCTCGCGCCGATTGCCCTACTGATTACGGGTCCGGACGACATCCCCGTCCTGCTGGAGAAGCAGGCGGCCGAACACGCGCGCGAGGCGCTCCTGATACAGGACGCCGTGAATCCCCAGACCGCGCAGGCGGTGCGCCGCGCCGCCGCGCTGGCAGGCTACGAAGCGTGGACCGTCCACGTGTTATGGCGGGGCGCGGATGCCCGGCCGACGTCCGGCGTCCATTTCTCCCGGAATATGCTGGAACTGCTTTCCGGCAATGCGGAAACGGTCGGATTTGCGCTGTCCGCCGTCTTCGACGATTCCCTCAAAGAAAATTATCCCTATCTCAGCGGCATGATTCAGCGCATTGGGGCGGCGCAGCCCGCCGGGGCGCTCCCACTGGTCCCGCCCGCCGTCGCGCGGCTCTTCCGTGACGGACGCACGTGGGTTCTGGCCATGTGGTCGGATACGCCAAACCGGGAAATCCGCGTACCGGTGAAGGATGCGACGGAACTGCGCCTGACCGACGCGCTCAACAATCCGCTGCCGCCGCCCGTGGTGGAGCGGGACGCCGTCACGCTGTTTCTGGGGCCGGCGCCCCTGTTTCTGAGCGGCACGGGCGGCCCCGTCATCGCCGAGGCGGCGACGGCCCGCGTGCGGGACGCGGCCCGCGCCTTCGCCGCCAATGAGCGCTATCAGCAGGGGCTGCCGCAGGAATTGGTCGCGCTGATCGCCGATATTGCGCAAGACCCGCTGGGGCGCGCGGACCGCGAGGCCTTCTTTGCGGTGCTGCGGGCCTTCCCCCTGCTGGAAAAACAGTGGCATGCCAGGCAGTTGCCCCGCGCAACGGCGGCCCCGGCCATCGCAGACCTCGCCCGCATCGCCCGCGCCCTGTGCATTCTGGAGGAATATCGCGGCGAGCCGTTCCTCGATCCCCTCCAGGACACGCTGGAAAAGTGCAACGCCTATCAATCGCTGTACCTGACCGGCTCCTCAGGCGACCGGAAACTCGAGCGCGGCGACTGGCTGTTCAGGCGGGTCGGCGCGCACGCGGATGAGGCGGAGCGGCTGGACGCCGCCGGCGCGCGCATCGAAGCGTGCGCGGTGGCGGCGCTGGCAGAGTGGCGCGCACGCGCGCTGGAATTCGCCCTGCAGGCGGCGAGCCTTGGCGCGGCCCTGCCGCCGCCTAAGCCGGTCCCCGAAACCCCGCCGGAACCGCCCACTGAAACCACGCCATCGCCGCCGCCGGAGACCGCCCCGGAGGCAGCGGCAACAGAACCCGCACCACCCACAGCCCAAGCGCCGGTCGCCGAATCCGCGGTGGAAACGCCCGTGGAAGCGCCCGCATTCAAGGAAATCATTCATACGGTGGCGCGCGGCGACAATCCCAGCACCATCGCCCGCAAATACGGCGGCACGTTGGAAGAAGTGCTGGCGTGGAACAACCTCAAGCGCAGCGCCGTACTCCATATCGGCGACAAACTGGTTATTCGCAAGCCGCTCCGATAGCGCCCCGTCCGTGCGGTGTTGCGGTGTTCTCTTGAGTCCCACACCTCCTTCGGCGGCGATTCGCAAAAGAAAGGGGGCTCCCTTTACTCCCTCGTCCCTCGTTACACCGCTCCTGCGGTGTAACGCACCACCGCGGCGCTCCCGCGCCGCATACTTGGCAGCACTCCGGCGATTCGGACCAGTCGGACCAGTCGGACGGGGATTGTGGTGGAGACCTTCAGTCGCTTTTGTTTGCGCTGATTTGGAGTGCGCCGAACAGACGGCACACAAGTTCTGACCGCGCCACGCATGGCGACACCAGTCCTCATGTTTTTCATAACCTCAATACAAGAAAACCAGAATACTTCTTTCGTATTCTTCCAGATTTTGTTATCATAACCAGCAATATGCAGGGTACGGGAACGGGGAAATATGATGCAGCGTAAGCGCAGCGGCGGGAAACCGGGATACGTCAGCATCGTGTTGGCGCTTGCGGTGGTGCTTGTTGCGGGGGGGCTGCTTTCGTGGCGGAGCATGCAACGGACCGATCAGCGGATGCGCGGAGATTTGCTCTGGAACGCCCGCAGCGCGGCGAGTGCGATTCCGGTGGACACATTGGCGGCGCTGAGCGGCACGGAATCAGACCTTGACTCACCATATTATTGGCGTCTTAAGGAACAACTGCGACAAGCCCGTGTTGTGTATCCTGAATGCCGTTTTCTTTACCTGAAGGGCCGAAAGCCGGACGGGACGATTTTCTTTTATGTGAACTCCGAGCCGGTCGGCGCGGAGGATGAATCGCCGCCGGGCCAGATTTTCGACGAGGCCGATGAGGATGATCATCGCGCCTTCGACACCGGCATTGCCGAGACCTATCCCCCCTTCACCGACAGGTGGGGCACTTGGGTCAGCGCTTCCGTGCCTTTGATGAATCCGCGCACAAACGCCGTTGTGGCGGTTTTCGGCATGGATGTGGACGCCGGGAGATGGTGGGCGCTGGCGATGCGCGGCGTATGCGTTCCGCTTGGTTTTACCGTGCTGTTGACAGGCATTGTGCTTGGCGGTGCGGCGCTGTTGCGACGGCGCAGCCGCTTTGCGTCACCGGAACAGAGCGGTTGGCTGCTGCGCAATGCGGAAGCGGCTATCGCTGCGGCCGTGGGGCTGGCGATCACCGCGATGACCACCTATGAAGTGCATACGAGGGAACAGCATGAACGCCAGCAGACTTTCTCGCGGCTCGGAGCGGCGAAAACCGCGAGCGTCGCGGAGGCCATGCGTGATATCCGCAACATTCAACTGGAAGGCCTGGCGCGCTTCTTCGAGTCCAGCGCGTATGTGGACCGCCGTGAGTTCCGCATTTACGCCGAGTATCTGGCCCAGGACCCCGCCGTGCAGGCGTGGGGATGGGTCCCCCGCGTCGCGGCGGCAGACCGGCAGCGCATTGAAGAGGAAGCCCGGCGAGACGGCCTGACGGACTTTATGCTCTGGGAGCGCGATGGGCGGGCGGGCCGCATCCCTGCGAGGGCGCGGGAACATTACTATCCCGTCCTCTACGCGGAGCCGACAGCGGGCAATGAAGCCGCCCTCGGCTTTGATTTGGGTTCAGAGCCTGTTTGCCTGGCGGCCCTCGAGAAGGCGATGGACACCGGTCTTGTCACCGCCACCGAACCAATCACCCTCGTGCAGGAAAAGGGGGATGAATTGGGCATCCTTGTGCTGCGCCCGGTGTTCGGCCCCAACGCGATGGACGGCCAAGAGGGTTTTGTCGTATCTGCGCTGCGCGCCGAGACGCTACTCCAGCGCGCGGTCAAACCCACGGATTCCCTTCTGTTTCATGTGGTGCTCGACCTGTATCAACTACGGGAAGACGCCCCGCCCATTTTTCTGGCATCCACGGACCCGCAATACCTCCCTACGCCGGAGGTGCAATCG
>OMKS01004602.1_pt1 | contig 10316 bp, 8 predicted proteins | sample 1674721 | NCBI WGS metagenome assembly OMKS01 (sample SAMN06264996, study PRJEB25208) | sediment metagenome | isolation source: hot spring sediment | place: USA: California | collected 2014-09-02 | reverse complement strand
TTAATGGTTCAGTACGAAATTACAGTAACCGGACGGGTGCAGGGGGTTGGCTATCGTTACTTTGTTCAAAAAAGAGCCAATGAATTCGACATTAAAGGCTGGGTGAAAAACACTTCAGACGGGGGTGTTCTGGTTATGGCACAGGGAGAAGAAAAAGATGCAGAGACTTTTATGGATTACCTGAGAACCGGACCTTCGCTTGCAAGGGTTAAACAGCTTGTTAAAAACAAAATGCCTGATTTGAAAAACTTTACAGATTTTAGAATCCGCTACTAATTTATATATCCAGGCTTTTTAACAAAGTATGATTAAAAATGAATATTCTTTTTGAAAATAAATTGAGTAAGTTTGCAAATAAATATTGCAGTAAAAGATGAACATGACTTTGACCATACCCGACAACATTGGGCTGAATGAAAAGGAAACAAAAAGATTCCTGGCAGCCAAACTATTTGAGTCTGGAAAGTTGTCATTAGGGCAGGCTGCTAAATTGGCCGGACTATCTAAATTGGCCTTTTCCGAAATTCTTGCCGATTATAATGTTTCACTTTTTAATTACGATCCATCAGAAATAGCAAAGGATGTCGCAAGTTTCTAAAATAATAATTTCTGATACCAGTTGTCTGATTTTATTATCAAAGATTAATGAGTTAGATATTTTAAAACAGGTTGGTTCAGAAATTTTTATTACTCCTGAAATAAAAAATGAATTTGGAATAGAATTACCTTCATGGATCAATATAAAAAGTCCAAAAGACAAGCATTATCAAAGAATTTTGGAAATTGATTTAGACGCTGGTGAGGCAAGTGCAATTGCCCTTTCTTTCGAATTTAGCCATGCAATTGTAATTTTGGATGATCAAAAGGCAAGAAAAATCGCCGAAAAATTGAAAGTTAGGTACTCGGGGAGTTTTGGATTGATTTTACAAGCAAAAAAGACAGGAAAGATTAAGAAAATCCGGCCACTTATAGAAAAGATAAAACAAACAAATTTTCGATTTAACGAGAAATTACTTCAGTCAGTTTTAGAAGAAGCCGGAGAATAAACTTTTTCATTGAATTTTTTTTTATGAAGAATTATCACCTCTCTCCTTCCCAATTCAGAAAAGAAGGAAAAAAAATTATCGACTGGATAGCCGACTACTACGAAAATGTTGAAAAATATCCAGTGCTTTCGCAGGTAAAGCCGGGTGAAGTAAAAGAAAAATTACCTGAAAATCCGCCGCAAAAAGGTGAATCGTTCGATGCGATGATGCGCGATTTGGATGAAATTATCATGCCGGGCATAACGCACTGGCAGTCGCCCAATTTTTATGCCTATTTTCCGTCCAATACTTCGTTTCCGTCCATTTTAGGAGATTTGGTTTCATCGGGATTGGGGGTTCAGGGAATGATTTGGGCCACAAGCCCGGCAGCTACCGAACTGGAAACCCGGGTGCTCGACTGGCTGGCCGAAATGATGGATATGCCCGAAAAGTTCAGATCCACATCCACAGGAGGCGGAGTGATTCAGGATACGGCTTCAACTTCTGCATTAACCGCAGTGATTGCCGCCCGCGAACGTGCCACAACATTTGAATCGAACAAAACCGGAGTGAGGCAAAAGCTGACCGCTTATGTTTCGTCACAGACCCATTCGTCGCTTGAAAAAGCCATTAAAATGGCCGGCATTGGCAGCGAAAACCTCCGTGTAATTGAGGTGGACGAAAATTTCGCCATGCAGCCGGAATTGTTGGAAAAACAAATAAGAAAAGATAAAAAAGCTGGGTTTCAACCGTTTTTTGTTTGTGCCACCATCGGCACCACCTCTTCCAATGCCATTGACCCGGTGAGGCAAATTGGTGAAATATGCCAAAAAGAAAACTGCTGGCTCCATGTAGATGCAGCTATGGCAGGAACGGCCATGCTTTGCCCCGAGTTCAGGCATCTGAAAGAGGGTGTTGAGTTGGCCGACAGCTACTGTTTTAACCCGCACAAATGGATGTTTACCAACTTCGATTGCGACGTGTTTTGGGTAGCCAACCGGAATGAGCTGATCAACACCTTTTCCATTTTACCTGAATACCTGAAAAACAAGGCCACGGAATCGGGCGCCGTATTCGATTACCGCGACTGGCATGTGCAACTGGGACGCCGGTTCCGGTCGCTGAAACTTTGGTTTGTGATTCGCCATTACGGCGTGGAAGGCCTGCAGTTTCATATCAGAAAGCATGTGGAAATGGCTCAGAAATTTGCACAGTGGGTAAAAAAATCCCAAAATTTTGAACTGGTTTTGAAACCGCCGCTAAACCTGGTTTGCTTCAGATACAAAGCAAATGATGACATAAACATGCAGCTCATGAATGCTGTAAACGACACGGGAAAAGCGTTTTTTACCCATACCAAGCTCAATGGGCAGGTGGTGTTGCGCATGAGCATCGGCCAAACACATACAGAGGAAAAACATGTACAGGAAACCTGGAATTTAATTCAGGAAACAGCGAAGAAAATAAAATAAAAAATCCCGGCCAATTTGTCCGGGATTTCCATTTTTTAAGCCTTCATATCTTCAGTTCTCAGCACTTTACGTTTGCTGCTTTTATCTTCTTTGTCGTTCCCGTACCCTTTCCCGTAACCGTAGCCATAGCCGTAACCGTAGCCATAACCATATCCATAGCCGTAGCCGCCACTGAAACTGTAATTCTTTTTCCCTAATTTAATGTTGTTTACAATAATACCAACGCCTTTCAACTGGTGTTTACGAACCTCTTCGAGGGCTGTTTTCAGGGCAATTTTGTGGGTAAATTTGTGCCGTACAACAAACAGGTTGGTGTCGATAATCTCGTGAAGATGAAAGAGATCGGCAACGTATCCAACCGGCGCCGAATCAATTACAATTACATCGTATTCTTCTTTAAGCTTTGCAAGAAGCTCCAGTAATTTTTCATCGGTAAGCATTTCTCCCGGATTGGGCGGTATTGGCCCGGCAGGGATAAACTTCAGAAAAGGGTGTTTTGTTTTAAACGTGATATCATTCAAATTTGATCTTCCGATAATGTAATTTACCACCCCCTCGTCCGATTCCAATTCAAACTCTTCTTTCAGCTTTGAATTGCGCAGGTCGAGGTCGAGCAATACAGTTTTCTTCCGCATCAATGCAAATGAGGATGCAATGTTGATGGCATTGTACGATTTGCCCTCCTTGGGGAAAGTGGAAGTAACTGCAATAACCGGTTTCGGTTTTCCTTTGGTAATCAAATTCAGCTTGGTTCGTATTGCCCTGTAGGGTTCACTAGCCAGGGAATTTGGTTTATCCAGCACCAGTGTACGGCGTTTTTTGCCCAGTTCACTGTGAAAAACATGGCCAACAACAGGAAATTTGGTGATCGATTCAATATCTTCCTGCGACATGATTTTTGTATTGAAAAAGTCGGCCAGCATAATGCTGCCGGCAGGCAGGCCAAGGCCAAGCAACAGGGCAATGGCATAAATCATCATCTTTTTGGGTTCAACCGGCCCGGTACCAAACATTTGCGGTTCTTCAATTACCTGGCTGTCGGGAATATTGGAAGCCTTTGCAATTTGCGCTTCCGAAAGTTTCTGAAGCAAAAAAGTATAGGTTTCGTTGTTCAGCTTGTATTTCCGTTCAATGTTCACATAGTTTCTTTCGGTTGCAGGCAGCCTCCTGACTTCAGCTTCAAACCTGCGGATGCGCTGATTCAGATTATCGAGAGCCATATCTGATTGGCTGATGATGTTGCTCACATTCTCCCGAAGCATGTTCTTTACGCTTTCTATCTGCGCATTTAACCTGAGGATGGTTGGGTGCTGTGAGTTCTGCCTGATGGATGTCTGGCTCGACTTGTCAGTAATTAACTCATTCAGTTGCAGAATCAGGTTATTTAGCAAAGGATCCTGAATTCCCATAGCTGAAGGAGCAATTACTGTTTCCATGTCGTCTCCTTTCTGGATGTAATCGCGCAGATAATGGTAGTACCTGTTTTGCGTTTCCAGCGCTACTTTTTCCTTATCCAGGTCACGCATTTGTTCCAACAATTGTTGCGACTGGGTGGAAATATCCAAAACCTGATGTTCGCTCTGGAACGATTCCATCCGGTTTTCGGAAACGGTTAATGAATCGGAAATGCTTTCCAGCTGCGAACTGATGAACTGGATGGTACGGTTGGCATTTTCGTTCTTTTTCTCTAGATTATCCAGCTGATAAACTTCGGTGAGTTTATTTAAAAATGCAACTCCTTTTTTTACATTGAAGTCGCGAAGGGTAAGATTTAAGATCGATGTTTCCTTTGAGTTAAGGGCTACTTCCAGGTTATTTTTGTACCTTTTAACCAGCGACTGCCTGGAATGAAACCGAAACTTATAGGAATTAGATGCATTTGGACTGAAGCGTTCGTTCAGCAAAATCATAAATGAAAACTCTTCAGAAGAAATACGCGAACCGGGGTCAAATTCCCTTGAACAATTGTATTCAGGCAATTTTTTCAAAACTTCCCCATCGGCATAGTTAAACACTGTCACATCTTCAGCATCCATTTTCAACATTAACTTCCCGTTGGGTTGAATGTCGAGGTAGAAATCGGCCTCGATAATTTGCGGATGGTTTTCATCCCAAATTACCTGGAACGGTACTTCGTGATACCTTTCGGAAACGGCAACCCGCCCCAGGGCATAATAGCTGACTTCAAAGTCGAGTTCATTAAGTGTTCTGGCAACAATGGGAGTAGAACCCATAATTACCATCTGGTTAAAAATATTCTGCATGCTGTTCATTCCGCCCAGTCCCTGAAAAATATTCTGGGAAGGCCCGGCCAGAGATCCAGACAAAGGTGAACTGGTTTTCCCTTCTTCTACCAGCATGGTTGAGTTGATCTGGTAAACCGGCGTTTTATAACGGTTATATACATAAGCTCCTCCAATTGCAATAATAAGAGTTAAAGCAAACCAATACCAGTTTCGCAAAAATTTGAAAATTATTTTCTTCAGATCGATGCTGTCATCATCTGGTTGCCCCAAAGGGGATCCGTTATTTGTTTGTATTTCTGTGTGGGTCATTTTTAAAAGAGATTAAGAATCAACAATCCGATGGATATTACTGATGAAACAATACCGATAGGTGCAGCATAAGAAAGATTTTTGGCTCCGTAAACCTTGGTACTGTGTTCTACATACACAATATCGTGGGGCAACACATAGTAATAGGGAGAATAAATAACTTGCGGATCGGTAAGGTCAAGTTCGGTTACGTGCTTGCCATCGGGAAGTTCCCGTATGAGTTTCACGCTTTGCCGGTTGCCGTAATCGGTTATGTCTCCGGCGGTTCCCAGAGCCTCGAAAATGGTAAGCTGGTTTTTCACCATCAGCTTCTGGCCCGGAGTTCTTACCTCACCAAGAACGGTAATGTTGCGGTTTACCAGTTTTACAAAAACCGACGCACTTTCGAGGTACATATCCACTTTTTCCTGAATGATATCACGAACTTCTGAAACCGTTTTATCTTTTACAACAATATCGCCCAACTGGGGATAAGAAATCTTTCCCTCATCGTCAACCAGATAGGTTATTAATTCCATGCTGTTGGAAACATTACCGATTGAACCACGCTGAGTATCGATTAAATTCAAAAAAGCAGCATTCAGCGGGTCATCGCTGATTACCTGAATAAAAAGCTGATCGTTTGGCCTGATGCGGTATTCATCCGGCAGCGGACCACTGGGATACGTTCTGTCTGGTTCAATTCCGTTCAAGTAGATCAACTTGTGCAGGGGCGTACTGCATGAGGTGAAAAATAATAACAAAACCACAAGCATTTTTACAATACCCGTGTTACGAATTGTATTGGTTAACATGCGTTTTTTTTTTAATTTGGCTGCAAATGTAATCATTTTTTGTACAGAAAATGGTAATTTTTTTCGGAAATCAATTCCGTTTCAACCCAATATTAATTGATTAGCTGTTAATTATTGCTGCTCCGACAACAGGCGGTCGAAATATTCTACGGTTTTTATTAGTCCTTCGCGCAACTGCACCTGCGGCTCCCATCCGCCGAGTTTTTCCCGGGCCAGCGAAATGTCGGGCTGCCGTTGCACGGGATCGTCCTCGGGAAGGGGCAGAAATACAATTTTCGATTTGGAACCTGTAATTTCCAGTATCTCTTCTGCCAGGCCGAGCATGGTATATTCCTGCGGGTTTCCCAAATTCACCGGCCCGGTAAAGGCATCTTCGGTAGCCATCAAACGTACCAGGGCTTCTACCAAATCGGTAACATACTGAAAACTTCGGGTTTGTGTGCCATCGCCAAAAATGGTTATATCCTTTTTTTGAAGGGCTTGCACAATAAAATTGGAGACAACCCTGCCATCGTCGGGTTCCATTTTAGGTCCGTACGTATTAAAAATACGCGCAATTTTAATCTTCACGTCATTTTGTTGGTGATAATTCACAAACAACGATTCGGCACACCGTTTTCCTTCGTCGTAACACGAACGGATTCCGATGGGATTTACATGCCCCCAGTAGTTCTCGGGTTGCGGGTGCAATTCCGGATCGCCATACACTTCGCTGGTGGAAGCCTGTAAAATTTTGGCTTTGATGCGCTTGGCCAACCCCAGCATATTGATGGCTCCCATGACCGAAGTTTTTATGGTTTTTATGGGATTGAACTGATAATGCACCGGCGAGGCAGGACAGGCAAGGTTGTAAATTTCATCCACCTCAATGTAATACGGCATGGTAATATCGTGTCGTACCAGTTCAAACCATGGATTGTTTAACAGGTGCACAATTTTTTGTTTTTTACCTGTAAAAAAATTATCGAGGCAAACCACCTCGTTTCCCGACTCCAACAGCCGTTCGCACAAGTGCGAACCAACAAAACCCGCTCCGCCGGTAATCAGTATCCGCTTCATATTCTATAATTGTTGTAAAATCAAATGATTTCAAAAATATCAAATTTTAGCGGCAGAGGCACATTTTGGGCAATAAAATCCCCTTCATGGATTTTCTGCTGCAAAATTGTATCAAAACAAATGAATCTGCGTAAAATACGTGTAACCTCGAAAAAAAGTTAAATCATTTGGGTTTTTCCAAATATTTAATACTTTCGGGGCATCGGGAAAATAAAAAAATTTGAATGAACATGAATAATACTACTGAACGGGGAAAAACCGGCCTTCAGCGAAAGCCGGTTATAAACAAGCCGTCAGCCTCTCATCCTCATTTTATTGATAATGAAATAGATACAAAGCTAATTCTGCAATCGGTTTCCGATCTCATTCTTGTCCTGGAAAGCAACGGTCGGTTCAAAATTGTAAAAACAGCACATGAAAGCAGGCTTTCAAACCATTTGCTGAAACAAAAAAAACATTCCATTGAAAACTCATTTGATGAAAAACTGGCCCTGGAATTCAGGAAAGGGGTGAAAAAATGCCTTGAAACAGGCAGCTCCCGGTTCAGTTTTCAGCAAAATTACCAGGATGTTTCAGAGTATTTCGATGTGCGCATGACAACAACAAGCGCCAACAAGGTGCTGGCTGTTATTGGGGATGTTACCGGGGAAAACCGGCTGAAACAAGAGTTGCAGCTGGCACAAACCGATGCCGAAAATGCACTGCGTTCCAAATCGGAGTTCCTGGCCAATGTTTCGCACGAGATACGCACACCACTGAATGCCATCCTGGGATTCAGCCAGTGGCTGCACGAAAACTCCAGCGACATCCAGCACCGCGAATACCTTACTGCCATTTTGCAAAGCGCACGCAGTTTGCTCAATTTGCTGAACAACATCCTCGACCTGTCGAAAATAGAGGCAGGCAAACTGAATATCGACATTCACCCAATGGATTACCAGGAAGTGATAAACGACATAAAACAGGTTTTTGAGCAAAAAGCAGAAGAAAAATCGCTGAAACTGCAAATGACGACCGATGCCTCGGTTCCCGATTTTATTTATATGGATGAACTGCGCTTTTACCAGGTTATTTTCAACCTTGTAAGCAACGCCATTAAATTCACTAAAAAAGGATTTGTTCATATTTCTGCCCGTGCCGAAAAAACAGACAAGGACGATGAGGTAAACCTCGTAATTGCCGTGGAAGACAGCGGGATTGGCATAAAGGAGAACAAACAAAAGTACATTTTCGACATTTTCACCCAGCAAAGCGGACAGGCAAACCGTGTATATGACGGAACAGGCCTCGGCCTTGCCATCGCAAACGGGCTGCTTAAAAAACTGAACGCAGCCATTGAAGTGAAAAGCAAAACAGGAAAAGGATCGGTTTTTACCGTAACCTTTTTCAACGTAAAAATCGGGCAGCGCGAAAAAAACCGAGTAAATCATTCCAAAAACGGTGCTGCGTGGCAACTGGAACCCTGCACCATTATGATTACCGACGACGTTAGCTACAATACTATGGTACTTAAACAACTGATAAACTCGGAACAGGTTACCTTCATTGAAGCAAAAGACGGCACCGATGCACTTGCCAAATTACAAACAGAAAAACCCGACCTTATTTTCATGGATATCCGAATGCCTGGAATCAGTGGTTTCGATGCTACAGAGTTAATTAAACAAGATAAAGAGCTGAAAAACATTCCGGTAATTGCCTTTACCGCTTCAACCCTGAAGGAGCAAAACAGCCGCATCAATCAACTCTTCGACGGGTTTCTGCAAAAACCGGTTTTCAAAAAAGACCTCGACGCCCTGTTGAAAAAATTTCTTACATTCAGCTATGTCGATGCTCCTGAACAAGAAATATCCAATGGGAAAGCATTGCCCGAAATTCCGTCAGAATGCAGCGTTGCCCTGCACGAAACATTGCAGGCACTAACCACCGAATTTTTAAAAAAATGGGGGCAAATAAAAGACAGCTTTATTATTTCCGAAATAGAAAATTTTAAGAATGAACTGGAAACCATGGCCATGAAGATTTCCTGCACACCCGTTCTGGATTATTGCTCTACGCTTGACAGGGGACTGAAATCGTTTGATATTGAACTCATCGAAAACAAAATAAAAGCATATCCCAAATTAATTGAAATGCTGAAAAGGTATCAGGAAGAAATGATTTCTTAATTTTGTGGTCTGGAAAATGAAAAATGAACAACTACATTTCAAAAATAACGGGGTATTTTAATCTGCAGAGAATCAAGAGCGACAAACGAATCATTGTATTTGCACTCTGTTTGCTCATCGCCACTTCGCTTTGGTTTTTAAATGCCCTGGGCAAAGATTATTCTGAAACCCTCACCTACTCAGTCAAATATGTAAATCCGCCCAAAAACTTATTTTTGAGCAACACACCTCCATCAAAAATAGAACTGAATGTTCAGGCTCACGGGTTTACCCTGCTGCGGCACAAGCTGGCTTTTTCCTTTGCCCCTGTAATTTTCGATTTAACTTCCATCATGCAGAACAACCCCGGCGCCGGAAACACCATCACTGTTCCCACGGCAGACTTAATCAGGCGCATAGAAAATCAGGTAAGCAAAGAGATTTCAGTTACCGACATCAGTCCCCGGATAATGACACTGGTTTTTGACAGTCTCGAAACCAAAACAGTGCCGGTAACCGCCCGGGTGAAATACGATTTTAAACTCCAGTACAACCAAAGGAGTGCAATCGTCATGGAGCCTGATGTCATTCAAATCTCAGGTCCGGCAGGAGTTATCGATACCATAACATCACTTCAGACCGAAGCTAAAACATTTCACAACCTCGATGCCAGCCTCACACAGGTTTTGCGCGTTCATCATCCGCCCGGGACCAATGTTGAACCCCAAAGCATTACCCTTCATATTCCGGTTGAACGGTTTACTGAAAAAGAGCTAACCATCCCGATTGAAATACAAAACAGACCCGGGCAGGTTAACATCAAACTGTTTCCGCCGCAGGTAAAGGTTGCTGCCATGGTAGCGTTAAGCGATTATGAAAACCTTACGCCCACCAATTTCAGTGCAGTGGTTGACTACGAACAGATAGCAGCGGGACAAACGAATCTCGACATTGTGGTTGAAGTAAAACCGGAATTTGTTTTCCTTTTGAAAACGACGCCTTCATCGGTTGAATATTTAATTGAAACTGAATAGCAAAAAAAGATGGCCCTGGTAATTGGAATAACTGGAGGAATTGGCAGCGGAAAATCAACGGTATGCAGAATTTTTCAAATGCTGGGAGTACCTGTTTTTGAAGCCGATGTTACAGCCAAACAACTTTATGAATCCAGTGAAGAATTAAGAAGTGGATTGATTCGCCTGTTTGGATCCGATATTTACAAAGCCGATGGCAAACCCGACCGAAAAAAACTTGCTTCCATCAT
>OMKS01004601.1_pt1 | contig 10317 bp, 5 predicted proteins | sample 1674721 | NCBI WGS metagenome assembly OMKS01 (sample SAMN06264996, study PRJEB25208) | sediment metagenome | isolation source: hot spring sediment | place: USA: California | collected 2014-09-02 | reverse complement strand
CCCCGACAGAATGCGGTTTCCCAACGACGAATTCTATTTCAGGTCGCCTGATGATATGGCGGGGCGCTTCGCGCGGTGGCCCGAGACAATTACCAACACGAAGTATATTGCCGACCGATGCAACGCAGAAATACCAATGGGGCTTGGACTAATCCCAAACTATCCGGTTCCAGAGGGATACGCCAAGGAAACCTACTTGCGCGAGCAGGTGTACACCGGACTCGAGCGCCGGTACGGGAAGCCGCTGCCCGAGGCAATACTTCAACGCGCTGAATATGAACTGGGCATCATCGAGGAAATGAAATTCGTGGATTATTTCCTGGTCGTCTGGGATTTGGTGCGGTTTGCGAAGGAGGCAGGCATTCCTGTCGGCCCCGGGCGCGGCTCGGGCGCGGGTTGTCTCGTGGCCTATGCGCTCCGGATCACAAATCTCGACCCCATCCGTTACAATCTACTCTTCGAGCGATTCCTGAACCCGGAACGCGTCAGCATGCCGGATTTCGACGTGGATTTCTGCATCCGCAACCGCGATAGGTTAATCGAATATTCCAGGCAAAAATACGGCGCGGAATGCGTCTGTCAGATAGGCACGTTCGGCAGGATGCTGGCCAAAAACGTGGTGCGCAACGTGGCGCGCACTCTCGGCATGCCGATGTATGAGCAGAACCGCATCGCCTCAATGATTCCCAGCGAATTGAACATCACGCTTGAACAGGCCGCGTTAAAAGAGCCTGACCTCAAGCGTCTCATAACCGAAGACCGACAGATGGCAAGGTTGTGGCAGCTGGCGCTTCGACTCGAGGGCACTATAAACAGTTTCGGCACCCACGCCGCCGGGGTGGTGCTCTGCGATCATCCGCTGACGGATCATATCGCCCTTTTCAAAGCGGCCAACTCCGATGTGGTAACGACGCAAACCGAAATGAAAGGGGTGGAGCAAATTGGACTGCTCAAAATGGACATCCTCGGACTGCGCACGTTGACCATGATCAGCGACGCCGTGGCGCTGATAAAGAAGAACCAAGGGGTTGACATAGACATTGACAACTTACCGTTGGATGATGAAAAGACCTATGAATTGCTGCGCAGCGGCCAGACCTTCGGCGTGTTTCAACTGGAGAGTTCCGGTATGCGCGAACTGGCAAAACGCATCGGACTGGAAAACATCGAGGAAATAAGCGCCCTGGTGGCGCTTTACCGTCCGGGACCCATGGCGTATCTGGACACTTTCATCGCGCATAAGCGCAACCCCGAGAAGATTGAATACAACCCGCCTTTCATCAAGCCCGTGCTGCAGGACACCTATGGCATTTGCCTCTATCAAGAACAGGTAATGGAACTGGTGCGCCTCTGCGGCGGCTTCAGTCTCGGGCGCGCCGACATTGTGCGACGCGCCATGGGCAAAAAGAACCGCGAACTGCTTGACAAACAAAAAATTGACTTTGTTAAAGGGTGCAAGGAGCGAAACATCAACGCCGAACTGGCGAACGACTTGTGGAGCCGCATCGAGACTTTTGCCGGGTACGGATTCAACAAGTCGCACAGCATGGCATACGCCTTTGTCGCCTATCAAACCGCGTATCTCAAGGCAAACCATACCGTTGAGTTTCTGTGCGCGCTGTTGTCAAGCGTGTCAGGCGATCTCAAGAAAACCGCACTGTATATCGCGGAATGTCGAAATCTCAATGTGGCCGTGCTGCCCCCGGACATCAACCGCAGCGAGGCGGGTTTTTCCGTGGAGGGCGATGCTGTGCGTTTTGGCCTCGGCGCCATCAAAAATGTGGGGGAAGGCCCTTGTCAGGCCATTGTGGACGAGAGACACGCAAATGGGCCGTACAAGGACGTGTTTGATTTTTGCAACCGGCTCAGCGGTCAGGCAATCAACAGCAGAACCGTCGAAAGTTTGAACAAGGCGGGCGCTTTTTTAAGCACCGGCTGGAACCGGCGCCAGGTGGCCGAAGTGACCGAACAGGCCATGAACGCCGCCCAATTGCTTCAGCGCGAACGCGCCGCAGGGCAAACGTCCCTGTTTGATCTTGCCGAAGCGGAAGATGATTTTGACATGGGCATGGACAAGCCGCTTCTGCCCGAATGGCCGGAACATGAAGTGCTCGTTTATGAAAAGGAAATGATCGGCCTTTACGTATCCAGCCATCCGCTGCATAATTACGCAAGCATCATACGACGCTATCATACGCTCGATTTGGCGTCGTTTGACGAGAAAACAGAAGGGGATGAAGCCATTGTGTGCGGTATAGTCACCGAAGCGAAAAAGCATTTCAACCGCAAGGGCGAAGCAATGGCGTTTCTGACACTCGAAACAATGCAGGGGCCCTGCGAAATGACCGTATTCAGCGACCTGTACGAACAAAAGAAAAACCTGTTGCAGCCGGACATCATCCTCACGTGCAGCGTACGCGTAAACGTTCGAGACGACAAGAACACGCTCATCGCGCTGAATCTGGTTCCCATTGACGAAACGGAACGGAGCATGACCCGTGCCGTTCATATCCGCCTGATGCCACAACATCAAGAACCGGAAACCGCGCATCAACTCGCCATGCTGCTGGGCGACGCCCGGGGCAGCTGCGACGTGTATCTGCACTGCCTGCGTCCCAAACAGGGGGACGTTGTCATCCACGCAACGAGCGCCTGCCGCGTCACCCCTACGCCGCAATTGACCAAGCAGGTGGAGGCGCTTCTTGGCGAAGACGCCCTCTTCCTCTCCGCCGGCATGGGACTGCCAACCCACCAGCAGACTCAAACCTATGACAACACCGGCAACCGCCGCCGGCGAGGCAACCGTCGGACAAACAACTGAACAGCCGCGCATAAACCCGGCCCGGACGCGCCGCGAATTTTCAGGGCAGACAGGCGTATTTTATTCTATTTCATGCCGTAAAATACGGTGCCCGTTTCGTTCAACCGCTTTTTCTAGGATTAAATATCATGTCCCGCGAACTCCCCCTCCTTCCAGTGAATAGCCTTCACGGTATTCGCGTTTGCGCAGGATATGGTTGTTGGCTTCTTCGTCGTTGGTGATTTGTTCGGTATTGGGATCAAAGACCAGGCGGCGTCCGCCGAGGGCTGTGGCGATGTTGGCGAGGTGGATGAGGATGGCGCTCTTGTGCCCGAACTCAATATCGGCGTTCGGCTTGTTGCGGCTACGGATGCAGTCAATGATCAGGGGAATATCGCCAAGTTTCCCGGAGGCAATATAATCGCGGGCAGCCTGAACGTAAGGGGCTGTGCGGTTCTGTGTGCCCACCTGCACGATACGGTCATACTTGCGCGCTGCCTCCACCATCACCCGGCCTTCCCAGATGTTGTGCGACGTCGGTTTTTCCACGTATACATCCTTGCCCGCCTGACATGCCCATACGGTGGCGAGGCCATGCCAGTGATCGCAGGTGGCGATGCATACCGCATCCACTTCGGGGTCTTTCAGAACGCGACGCCATAGCGCTCGCGCCTGTCAGGGCGATAACGGTTTCGCGCTGTTCTGCAGAAATTCACGGCGTTTCATGGGTGGTCCTTTTGGGTTGTTTCGTAGGATGGGTAGGATAGGTAGGACGTGTAGGACGGGAATAACAACCCGCAGCAATCATTGTCCTACACGTCCTACCTATCCTACTTATCCTACTCACCACAAATACTTCTCGTGCCGCGGCACTTCGGAAAAGCAGAGCATCCCCAGAAGTCTTTGCCCGCGCGTATGCCTTGTTTTGCAGTGCGTCGCTTCATGGATTTGCCGCATTCCGGACATTCCGGCACATTATCTGCGGCCTGTTGTTCGCCGCGTTTGGCGATACGCGCCGCGTAAAGCTGTTCGCTATAACCGCCCTGCTCAAGAACCCTTGACTCCAACGTGCTAACTTGGCGTTTCAACAGATAAATTGCCTGATTGCATAAACAGATCAGCGTATTTGCTACAACAGCCGGGTTCTTGTCTTCCAGCCATTTCTTGTAATGAGCGAGTTTCTGGCCACGGTTTTACAAACCTGCCGCACAGAAACGGCTTCGGAATTATCTTTCCCCCATTGCGGTAATGCGTGGTGGCGCAGGTAATCTTCATAATCCAGTAATAACTCTTCAAGACTGCTCCTTGCCACATTAGTCAAGAGGACTTCCGACTTTGCCGAGGTTGCGGCAGCACAGCTGCCCTCGGCGATATTTTGACGGCCACTGCGTGCTGCTTGCACCATCTGATCGCGGTACCGCGCGGTTAACTCCGGGCGACTCTCACAAAAAGCGACTGTGGCGTCAAACTTGTCTCGGCATCCCGTTCCCGCGAGCGCAGTGGCACAGTTATCACGCCGGTCTTGCGCTCCCAAGGCGCAAGTTCTGCAGGCGGTTTTCGCAAGGGATCGTGGCGCGCCGCCCAGAACAGCGCGTTGGCGATGAGCCGTCTGAAGCTGTCCCCCTCGAAATCACTGACGCCGCCGAGAGACGTATAAAACACGCGCCCGCCCTTGTGTTCGCGCGCCCATGTCAGGGGTTGCCACCCGTCCGAGAAGGGCGTTTTGCCAATCATCAGGGTCCCCGCATCATTCGTAAGCGGCTGGGTTTTGTAAAGGCTGTAACGGGAACGCAACGGGCCGACACCTTCAAGAACAGGATGGGCGCGTCCCGTGGGCGTAACGCCCACCTCGGTGGTGGGGCCGTTGCCGAAATGCCCTTTGTAATTGCCGCCCAGCACGTCAGCATCGAACTGAAGGTAATTCTGAAATCCGTGGCTCGCCGTGCGCAGCGCGACAATGGGACGTCCCGCGTCCACATAAGCGCGCACCCGCACCAGCGCGTCACATCGTTGTCAATTGACAGGAAATTCATTTACATCAGTCTGTTGCTGTGCATGTTCCACGGTCACGCAAACTACATGGCCATCCTTGTCTATCGCAACAAGGACATTTTCATTCAGATCATAGGTTTCGACGACTTCATTTTCGTTGAAGGTCAATAATAACGTGTCAGTATCGGAAAAGTACTTTGCCCGCATGCGCGCATTCCTTTACCTTCGCGCCGCCAATGTCTCCATGAAGGCTTCGACGCGTGTGTTGACCTGTTCATCGGACCAGGTGCGCGAGTCGTTCATGTCCGCCTCCAGCATCAATGACGGGACACCGTGCTTGTCTTCGAGGCGGCGCGCCAGTTCGTATTGGCCGAAGGAGTAGGCGCGGCAGCTGCGGTTCGAGTGCATCACAAAGCCGTCCAAGCTGAACTTCTCCGCCATGTGGGCCAGTTCCTTTTCGCGGTAGTCCAAACCGTGGTTGATGTAACCGCCGATGTAGGTGGAGGCAAACGAGAGCAGCGGATCGTTTTCATCATGGATGGGGCCGCGGTAACAGAAACTTTCCGGATAGGTGGAAACCACCAGCGCCGCTTGATGTTCGGCAAACTTCTGGGATAAGGCGTTGATGCAATGCCAGATTGCGAGGTTGTCCCAGCCGAGCCGGTATTTTTCGCCGGGAATGGCGGCAATGCCGTTGTCAATGCGTTCCTGCACTTCCGCTTTGAGCTCTTCGTAATAATCAATGCAAATCTGCGTGCCGCGCAGGGTGACGATGGGCGCGAGATGGATGAAGGTGTCGAAAGAGTTCATGGGCGCGGGTTTGTGGGCAAGCATCTCCTGAATGTCGCGCCAGAGATCTGCCGCCGTTTCCGACAATGCGATGACTTCCTTAAACTTGTCGTGGTCAAAGGGTTTCCCGGTTACCGTTTCAATGATGCGGATGTATTCTTCCAGCTGCTCTTTCATGTAGGCCACAGCATGGTCGGTGTCCTCTTCATCATACTGGTACGGGGCGTCAATGAACACCAGCGGCACATCAAAGATGCGCTGCAGTTCCTGATACCACTTGGTGACGGTGCCGCAGATGTTGTTGCAGCAAACGAGCAGGTCCGGCTTGGGCATGCCGCCGATGGGACTGGTTCCGGCGAGAATGGCGCCGATGTCCGTGCGCGCATAGGAGCACAGATCGCGCGAGAACCCCGCATCCTCCGCCGCCGCGCACAACATGTCCGCCATTTTTGTCGCGCCGCACATGGCGGCATGGTTTTCCGGATACAACGGTGTAATGTCCGCCGCATACAAAAACTCCACAGGCGCGCCGCTGGTGATCCATGCCTGCTTCTGGTTCGTTCCTTCCGCCATTTTCGCGCAGCCGTAATACATGGTCATGATCTGTTTCATGCGCGAGTAAGATTTCAGTCTCGGAAGTTCAATACTCATCTGCGGTCTCCATGCTTAAAGATTTTTGAAATTATCAGATTAGACTGGAGAAAGCATACAATGTCAGCGTGATGAATGCAAGTTGGAAAGCTGAATTATGACGCCGAACGCTACCGGATACGCCCTGTTCAATCGGCGCTTTAGAAGCGGCGCAAATGAAAGAAAGCGCCCGTTACGCCAAAATAGCGGGGCGGTCGAAAGAAGACCAGTGTTATGTCGGCAGCGCGCCCGGCCTGATATATGGCGGCTGTCCCGGTGATGACGAGACCGAAGTTTTTGTTGCGCTCTGCGGCATTGTTAAAGAAATCATCAAATTGTACCACGCTGAGGAGCGCGTTCTGCCCCGTCAACGTCCTGTCGAGATTACGCCAACAAGAGGCAGGGAGTTGACCGACGCGGGGAAACTAACACCGCTTGTTTTCGGGCTGCGGACACGGTCCTCTTTTTATCTGCACGGGACGATGACAGAGCGAACACCGCCTAAACCCATTAAAACAAGGCGGCAATGGTTTCGCTACGTCCCACACGTTTTGTTTCCCAGCCTATTGCGCTCTTTCCAAGTTGTTAACGGCGCGCCTTTATGTCCAAAATAGCGGAAGGATGTATAATAAGACCGGCGTCAACATCCGGTTGAAAAAGCCTCGGCCACACGCATAACGGGGGCAATAACATTCGGGAGAACAACAGATGAACATTTTATTGACTGGCGGCGCGGGCAATGTGGGCGCATACGTGTCACGTGAATTAAGCGGGCATAATATGCCTCATACGGCGCTTGACATGCGCGAACCCGCCACGATGCCGGAAAGCGCGCAATTTGCACAATGCGATCTCATGGATTTGAAGCAAACATGCGAGATTGTCGCCGGATACGACGTGGTGCTGCATCTTGCGGCCATTCCCAACGCGTTCCAAGACCCGCCCGCGCATGTCATGGGCGTGAACATGGTGACGTGTTACAACGTGCTGGAGGCTGCGCGGCGCAACGGCATACGGCGCGTTGTATATGCGGGCAGCGAGTCTTCCACGGGCTTCGGCATCCATGACGCCGTCTTGAAGCCCCGGTACCTGCCCATAGACGAACAGCATCCCCTGTGGCCGCATGAATCCTACAGTTTCACGAAACGTTTCGGCGAGGAGATGCTGGAAAACTATGCGCGCGTCTTCGGCATCGAGGGTATTTCATTGCGTTATTGCGGCGTGTGGACGCGCCATATTCAATCGGAACTTGTTGAGATGGTGGCGCCGTTCAAACGCGGCGAGAAAGCGGCGCAACCCTGGTTCGGTTCTTATGTGGCGGGACAGGACGTGGCGCAGGCGGTGCGTCTTGCGGCGCAATACCACTTTAACGGCGGCGAGGAAATACCGTTTGAGGCGTTCTTTATTACCGCGGCGAACACCTTTTATGCCGAGCCTACGCTTGACGTGATGAAACGCATCTATGGCGATCCACCCGAAGTGCGCGACCCTGCATACTATGCGAACAACCCCTGCGCGTCCGCCTTCGACATCCGCAAGGCGCAACGATTGCTCGGCTATGCGCCACGATATGACTGGCGCGAAATTGAAAAGTGGGAGGCGGAAACATAAGCCGCCCCCTTCAACCGGCGCCATCCTCGGCATGGTGGCGCATGGGGTTTCCAGGCGACGGGTGGGAAACCATATTGGCCTGAAGCGGCGCAACTCGGGATATTGATTCTTGGCTCCATTGCGGGGTATGCTGTTGCTCATGGCCAATCCGATTCTGCAATATCTGCGCGAATTGACCGCGCTGCACAAGGCGGGCAACGCCACCGAGCATAGCTTCCGCCCCGCCTTTCAAGCCCTTGTCGAGTCCTATGACAAGTGCGTCGCCGCCACCAACGAACCCAAGCGCATCGCCTGCGGCGCGCCGGATTTCATTGTGGCGCGCGGCGATGAGACCCTAGGCTATATCGAATGCAAAGACCTAGGCGCGTCGTTGGACGAGATCGAGAAAAGCGAACAGATGACGCGCTATCTCGACGGCATTGACAATCTGATCCTTACCAACTACCTTGAATTTCGCTATTACCTGAATGGCGAAATGGAGATGCAGGTGTTTCTCGCGCGGCTGCCGGAGAAGGGGCGGCTGAAACCGTTGCTCGGCGCGGAAGGCCACTTGCGGCAACTCTTCGAGGTGTTTTTTGCGGCGAAGGCGGCGGGCATAGCCGACCCGATGGCGCTGGCGGCGCGGTTGGCGCGGGTGGCGCAGGTCATCCGCGACGCCATCATGGTCGCTTTTGATCAGGAAGACGCGGACGGTTCGCTCCACATCATACTTGAAGGCTTCCGGCAGACGCTGCTGCACGACATCACCCGCGAACAGTTCGCCGACATGTACGCGCAGACCGTGTGCTACGGCATGTTCAGCGCGCGCGTGAACGTGCCCAACAGCCAGGCCGACCAGTTCTCCCGGCGCAGCGCCGCCATTGACCTGCCCGCCACGAACCCGTTCCTGCGCGAAGTGTTCGAGTATATCGCGGGCACGCGCCTGAACAACAGCGTGGTGTGGGCGGTGGACCTGCTTGCGGACATCTTGCGCCGCTGCGACATGGCCGCCGTGCTGCGCGATTTCGGCAAGGCCGACCGGCGCGAAGACCCGGTGGTGCATTTCTACGAGTCGTTCCTGGCGGCTTATGATCCGGCGTTGCGCGAGTCGCGCGGCGTGTACTATACGCCCGAGCCGGTGGTCAGCTATATTGTGCGCAGCGTGGACGCCATTCTCAAGAGCGACTTCGGTTGCGCGGCGGGCCTGGCCGACAACACGACGGTCGGCGGCGCGGCGGAAACGCATCGCGTGCAGATACTCGACCCCGCCACGGGAACCGGCACGTTCCTTTATGAGACGGTGCGGCACATATACGAGACGCTCGCGCCCAATCGCGGCGCGTGGGCGGGCGAGCGCGGCTACGTCGCCACGCACCTGCTGCCGCGGTTGCACGGCTTCGAGTTGATGATGGCGCCCTACGCCGTGGCGCATCTGAAACTCGGCTGGCTGCTCAAGGACACGGGCTACACATTCCCGCACAACGAACGGCTGCGGATCTACCTGACCAACACCCTCGACGAGGCGGGGCTGGTGGAAACCGCCGCGTTCCCCTTCGCCGACCACATCGCCCGCGAAGCCAACGCCGCCAGAAACATCAAGACTGACGCGCCCATCATGGTGGTGCTCGGCAATCCGCCGTATTCCGGGCATTCGGCGAACAACAACGCATGGTCGAAGGCGTTGATAAACGATCCCCTGCCCTGGCAGGGCGGCGCGCACGGCTATTTCACCTGCGACGACAAGCCGCTGGGCGAGCGCAATCCGAAATGGCTTAACGACGACTACGTCAAGTTCATCCGTTTCGGGCAGTACCGCATCGAGCGCACCGGCTACGGCGTGCTGGCGTTCATCACCAACCACGGCTACCTCGACAACCCCACTTTTCGCGGCATGAGACAAAGCCTCATGCAGACCTTCGATGAAATCTACCTCATAGACCTGCACGGCAATGTGAAAAAACGGGAAACCGCGCCCGACGGCTCGAAAGACGAAAATGTCTTCGACATCCAGCAGGGCGTGTCCATCAGCATCTTCGTGCGCAAGGAAAACGTGAAAGCCCGCAAGACCGCCAAGGTGTTCCACACGGAAATCCACGGGCCGCGCCAAAGCAAATATGACTGGCTGAACAAATTTGATGTGCGCAACACGCCGTGGAAACACATTAAACCGCAACAACCGTTCTATCTCTTCAAACCGCTGAAATTCGAGTCTTACGCCGAGTATCAACAAGGCTGGAACATTTGCGCGGTTATGCCCGTAAACTCCGTCGGTATTGTTACCGCCAGGGACAATCTGGCCATTCAATTCACCAAAGAAGCGATGTGGGATACAGTCAGGGATTTCAGCGTTCTGCCGCCGGAAGAAGCGCGTGAAAAATATAATTTAGGCAAGGATGCTCGTGATTGGAAGGTTTCATTAGCCCAAGACAATGTGAATTCTTCCGGACCGACAAAGGATAATATATATCCAATACTTTACCGCCCGTTTGATCAACGGTTTACGTATTATACACAAC
>OMKS01004599.1_pt1 | contig 10321 bp, 7 predicted proteins | sample 1674721 | NCBI WGS metagenome assembly OMKS01 (sample SAMN06264996, study PRJEB25208) | sediment metagenome | isolation source: hot spring sediment | place: USA: California | collected 2014-09-02 | reverse complement strand
AAGGTGTTTATGACGAATAATTTGCGCCACATGGATGTGGCGCAGACGATTGTCCTGCAATGTCACATAACGTCCGCGCATACCCGAAGTTCCGCGTCATACGTTACACCTAACATTAGCATAACCGCTGTCCAAAATCAATCAGCAAAACAAGAGGCTTACGCGGAATTTGGGTGAGGCGCGAAGCGCCGAACCGGGTATGCGCAGTTGTGTGCAGTATTTATTTGACTATATTTTATCAATATAGCTCATCTCTATTGTACTGATCATTATTTTCTTTTTCAATATTATATAAATCTTCAGCTGAAATTATCTTTCCACATTTTTTGCATTTAAATTCATTCCAAAAAAACTTTACATCACCAAAAAAATAACTATTAAAACTAGAAAAATCATGGTTTCTAGCATCTGGTGACTTTTTATTTATTACTCTATTTATCCAAATTACCTTTAGGCGCTCTTTACAATTAGGACATAAATGTTTCTTAAAATATGAGAATATAATCCTTTTAAAGGTCCATTTATAATTCAATACACATCTCATATGATAAACAATTATAGAATACCATAAATACATCTAATAAATATTGCACACAACGTCCGCGCATACCCGAAGTTCCGCACCATGCGCTGCATCTAACAGTACCATAACCACTGTCTAAAATCAATCAGCAAAACAAGAAGGCTGTGCGGAATTTGGGTGAGGCGCGAAGCGCCGAACCGGGTATGCGCAGTTGTATGTCGTTATTGCAGACAAGTAATTTTTCAATAATCAAACCCGAGATTCTCTATTTCATGATTTTACTTTAATAATAATATCAAAATATCAATAGTACTAGCCGCCCCGTTTTGTAAATCTTCAAAATATCTTATCACCTTCAGTATTTTCCTATTACAATAATCAATATCAAATAAGACAATTTTATGCCGTCAAGATCTAAAACGTGTGCACCTATACGTTGAACAATTAAGGCATTGATAAATTAGTTCATTTAATAAAACCCCATGCATAATAGAGTAAGCCTATTTCTCTATTATCAAAATAGAAAACCTCTTTATTAAAATTCAACCAAGCGGGAGCCTATACGTGAGTCAATACCTTTTTCATTAAACTTCAGTCTGCAATAATGACATACAACGTCCGCGCATACCCGAAGTTCCGCACCATGCGCTGCATCTAACAATACCATAACCGTTGTCTAAAATCAATCAGCAAAACCAGAAGACTATGCGGAATTTGGGAAGGGCACGCTAGTGCCCTTCCGGGTATGCGCAGTTGGGCGCAGTAAATCTGATAAATTTTATTCAACCACTCCCATAGGCAATAAATTTTCCCACCACTTATGTTTCTTTAGATGATATTCTTTTCCATAATTGACAGGATTATCAATAATTAGTTTTTTATGAATAAGATCGATAGAATTAATTTCTTGAATTATCTGATTTGATTCTTTATCTGATAAATTATCAATTAAAATCTGTAATGCTGTCCGAACACTAATATCATTATAATATTCATAGCTGATACCACAGCAATTCTGGTAATCATTGCCATGAGGACATTTTTGATTGTTGACATTATCAACGATATCTTTGTATTTCTGTATCAATCCAGGAACACCAGTTTCAGTTAATTTATTTTTAAAATGATCTGCCCAAGTAGAAAAGAGATTCAATATTTCAGAAGAAATAGGAATATTGTCCAATAAATTACCTCAGATTTATTGCGCCCAACTACTTATGTACGAATTCATATATTACATACGCTGGATGTAATATTACCATTTTTTCCGCCCTTTTGCAAGTAACAGATAACATTGGAACGTTGATAACATTGAAAACACAAATTGTCAAGAAGGAGAAAAACAATGTATGATCATAAGTATTATTTGAATATCTTTAGACGCGAACTTGTTATTCGAAAATACAGTCAGAAGACAATCCGGAACTACATGTATATCGTCCGGAATTTCCTTCTTACTACAAAGAAGGATCCCCGCACAATTCGTCCGGAATATCTAAAAAATTATGTATACCGAAAATGCGATCAATCATACTCCTCTAATACCATCGCCCTGATTATTAATGGTCTCAAAGCCTTTTTTAGGCTCTCAACAAAAACGAACGTCGCTGATGATCTTCATCACCCAAAGCGTTCAAAATCATTGCCTTATATTTTAGAAAACTCCGAAATACATCATATTTGCAGTTCAATTACCAATAGAAAACACCGCTGTATGATTGCGCTCATGTACAGCTCCGGATTACGTGTCAGTGAAGTGGTACATGTCAAAGTTCAAGACATCGATTTTACAAACCTTCGTCTGATAGTACGAAAAGGAAAAGGGAATAAACATCGTGTCACTATCTTTTCTCCCAAATTACTTGATGCATTTTGTGCATTTAGTAATGGAAAAGAACCGGATGAGTACCTTTTCACTACCAGGTCTAATAAACCTTATTCTCCGCGCACACTTCAGGCCATTCTTGAAAAAGGTCTGATTCGATCACATATACCAAAACATGCAAGCTGTCATATCCTCCGCCATAGTTTTGCCACACACCTTCTCGAAGATGGAGTAAATATAGTCGCCATTCAGAAATTGCTTGGACATGCAAATGTCAAAACAACAATGATCTATACAAAACTAGCTCGACATGCCTTGAAAGACATAAAAAGTCCGCTCTAATATCCCGTAGTGTAAATGATTTGGGATATACGCAATACGTCAATGCCTCGGGACGCTGAATTCCCGAAAGTAAATCCATTGACGCATTGCGTCAATGCGGCAAGGGGTGGCAATACGATGGGTCCATTACCAAAGACCGCACTATAGAAGGAAAATCGGCGTTCTTAATTCACTACCCTACCCTTCATTGAGATACGTTCATTCTAAAATACGTCCTCTCCGGATTGCCTTTCCTGTCTATTTCGTTATAATTCTATAGAAACGGCAACGTTTATGATATTACGTTCGGCCGGCGGGTGCTTATAATGGAAATCGTTATGTCATTTTTAGATATAAAGGATGCATAATGCTCAACGCCGTTTTTCTGTTCACGGGCTTTGTACCTCTCATCTTCGGCGCCAATCTGTTGGTGGACAGCGCGTCAGCCTTGGCCAAGAAATTAAATATTCCGAATATCGTCATTGGACTCACAATCGTGGCCTTCGGCACCTCAATGCCGGAACTGATCGTCAATCTGTTTTCGGCGAGCACCGGTCATTCCGACATTGCGCTCGGTAATGTCATCGGCAGTAATATTTTCAATGTGCTGTGTATTCTCGGCGTCTCGGCGGTCATCTTTCCTTTGGCGGTGAAAACCACCACCACCTGGATCGAAATACCCTTCTCTTTTCTCGCGGCCCTGGTGGTACTGGTTGCGGCGAATGACATCCTTCTGGATCACGCGGGCGCCCAGGTGATCGACAGGGGAGAGGGAATTCTCCTGCTGCTCTTTTTTGTCATCTTCCTCGGCTATAACTTTAATTCCATAAAAACCGGCTCCTTCACCGAAGAGGTCACCGTCAAGGACTATACGATCGCAAAATCGATCATACTGCTTGTCCTGGGGATCATCTTGCTGGTGATAAGCGGCCGCTTCATTGTGTTCTTTGCGGTGCGGTTCGCTTTGGAGATCGGATTGTCGGAACGGGTCATCGCGCTTACCATTGTGTCCATCGGCACCTCGCTTCCCGAACTGGTCACCTCCGCAGTTTCCGCTTCTAAACGAAATGTCGATATCGCCATCGGCAATATCGTCGGATCAAATATTTTCAACATATTCCTTATTCTGGGAATATCCGCCGTCATCAGACCGATCACCGTTCAACCCGGCGCCGCCTTCGACCTGATCGTGAATATGGCGGCCGGCCTGTTGTTGTTTCTGTTCATTTTCACCGGCAAGGGAAGAAGGCTGGAACGCTGGGAAGGCGTGATTTTTCTGGCGCTGTTCATTGCCTACGAAACCGTGGTACTGTTGAACTGAGTCGCGGGTGGTAAACGCACGCGGGAGCGGCCAGCGGTGCGGAAAAACCCGTGGTATTTCACAGCGAAATCGGATTGAAAATGGACCTTTCACAGAATAACAACCGAATACGCTCCTGGCTTCTTGAAGGCGATGCCGCCATCCAATTTCAAACCCGGCGTGATTTGTTTCAAACGGCGCCCGAGGTTCTGGATCGGCTGCAGTCGCGGATCGCGCGGGAAGGATGGGGAAAACGACTCCTGACCGCCCAACGCCCGGACGGCCATTGGGGCCGTGGATTTTACCAGCCCAAATGGACCTCGACGCACTACACGCTCCTGGACCTCAGGAACCTGGGCATCGAGCGGCGTCATCCCGCCGTCTCGCGGGCCATCGATCTCATCCTGGATCATGAGCTGGGGAAGGACGGCGGCGTCAATCCCTCCCCGGCGATCACCCACAGCGATATCTGCATCAACGGCATGTTCCTCAATTACGCCGCCTATTTCCGAACCCAGGAGAAAAAGCTTTCCTCGATTGTCGATCTGATTATCTCGCAGCAGATGGCGGACGGCGGTTTTAACTGCCGGCGGAACCGGTCCGGCGCCCGGCATGGCTCCCTCCATTCAAGCATCTGTGTCGTGGAAGGCATCCGCGAATATCTTTCCGGCGGCTACCGCTACAAACGGTCCGCGCTTCAGCGGGCGGAGAAGGCCGCCCGGGAGTTCATCCTGCTGCATCGCCTGTTTCTGTCCGACCGGACCGGAGAGGTCATCGACCAGCGTTTTCTCACGTTTCGATATCCATTCCGCTGGCACTACGACATCCTGCGGGCGCTCGACTATTTCCGGGAATCGGGTGTGGCATTGGACGACCGCATGAATCCCGCGCTGGAGGCGCTGCTTAACAAACGGAAACGCGACGGGCGCTGGACGTCACCGGCTCCGTATCCCGGCGAAACGCATTTGACCATGGAAAAGACCGGCGCCCCCGGACGCTGGAACACATTGCGCGCCCTCAGGGTGCTCTCCCATTTCGGGGTGCCGTTCGACGCTCCGTGAGCCCCCTCACTGAAGCCACAATCGGATGATCTCGCCGGCGGCTTGATCCAAGGCCGGATAGACATCATCGCCCCCGCGGTTGGCCGTCACCATCAGCGCAAAGTTTTTTTCGGGAGCCATCCACACAACCGCCCAATTACGGGTATTGCTGCCCGCGTGGGTGTAGACGAACCCCCCTCCCCACTCCCGTTCCACCCTGATCCATCCCATGGCGTACTCTTGACCAGCGGGCGGCGTGAGCAGTCGCTCGATCGTGGACGGCGAAAGAAGGGGAAGGCCGCGGGCGGGACCGTCCAGAAACACGCTCACGAATGACGCCCAATCGGCGAGCGAACAATGGATCGTACCCGCCGGGCCCAGCACCGGCGGGTTGTCGGCATGCGGTCCGGGCGCAATGGGGATAAGACCGTGCGGCCCCGGTTCATGCTGCCAGGGTTGATCGATTGTACCCGGCGTCCCCATGGCCCCGAAGCCGGCCGACGTCATCCCGAGCGGCGTGAACACGTATGCGCTCATCAGGCGTTCCCACGGCCGGCCGGTGACCCTCTCCGCGGCCGCCCCCGCAATCACATAGCCGGCATTGGAATAAAGATACCCGCTTCCCGGTTCCCGAGCCGGTTTTTGGGCAAGCATTTTTCGGGTGAAAAAGAGCCGCTGTTCCGGCAGCGTTCCCGAAAGGGCGTGCAGGTCGGCAAGCGACATGTCGGCGGGCCAGCTTTGTTCGGGAAGACCGGCCCGGTGCGTCAACAGATCCGTCAGCGTCACCCGCCTGTACGCCGGATGCATGACGGTACGAAGCGTGGGAAAAAGTTCGGGCAGGGTGAGGTTCCAGTCGAGCTTCCCCTCTTCAACCAGACGGGCGATCAACACCGCCGTGAACGCCTTGGTGCAGGAACCCAAATGAAACGAATCGTCGTTTGTTGCGGACACGCTGCTTCCCGCCTTCCGGATCCCCACCACCTCCGCCGCGACCACGCGGCCTCCCTTGAGCACGCAGGCGCCCAGGGCGGGGATTCCGTACGCCTCCCGGATCGGTGAGAGAACGGCGCTCAAGGGCGGGGGTTGCCGGCCGTCGTCCGCCGCGCCCGGCGTCAGGATCAGCCCCGCGATCGACAGCAGGAACGCGATCTTCAGAAACGGTTGTGTGGCCATACCGGCCTCCTTCTTCGCATGGGTGCGGGTATATTCATAATAGGCCGCCCGCGCCTCCGCGGCGGACCGCCGCCCCGCATGCTCACTCCCGGGGATCCCATTTGTAAAACCCGACCAGTTCCCCGTACACATCCGGGTAGTGAAACGCAAGCCGGGCCGGGCGGTCGAAAAACTCCTCCGAAACCACCGCGAAAAACTCGGACGGCGACTCCCCCGCGTAGGGGTCGAGCGGCGGTGCCGTGTAAAGGCGCGCCCGCAGATCGGTATACGCGGCCGTAAAAACCTTTTTCCAGCGGGCCGGGTCCTGTTCCGGAGTCAGATAGGGACAGCCGTCCATGGACTGGTTGCTCTTGTCCAATATATGCGCAATCTCATGCACCACCACATTATAACCCCTCCCCTGACCCGAGCGGAGCACGTCCGGCCAGGAGAGGATGATCGATCCGTACACGGACACCTCGCCGCCCAACGGTCCTGAATATTCGGTGACCAGGGGACCCTCCCGCCGCGGAACGGGATCAGGGAAGGCCTGCGGCGTAAGGCTGATGGTGGTGAAATCGTCGAGCCAGTCCAGTCCCAGTTCCAGCACCGGCAGAGCGGCGAGCGCGGCCACCGTCACCCGCATCGCCTCATCGATTGTGATGCCGCCCAGGGGCAGAAAGGTTTTCTCATACGCCAGAACGGTCGTCAGTGTTTTCAGCCGATCGGTCCGCCCCGGATCAAGATGGTCAATGACCGGGAGCTGCCGCCGGACGCGCGTCCAGGGGCCGTCGGGCACGGAAAAGCGGGAGATGATCTGTCGTCGACGCCGCTTTTTAAAATACGCGCACAATCCCATTCTGTATACATATCCCGCCGGAAAAGGTTCGTCAAACGGTTGACGAACGCGGAACGTCATGTTCGCCCCGCACGTGCGCGCCGCCGCCGTCGCTGCGGTCCATCACTTCCAGAATCGCCTGATTTCCCGTGCTCAAGGATCCCATACCCTCGGCCACTTCGCCCAACGAATCGATCACCAAGTGGATGTTGGTTTCGAGCGCGCGGAACACTTCCGCGGTTTCCGTATTGACCGACACGAATTCCGCGATGCGCTCGTTCATCGACTTTAAGAAATCCGCGGTCTCCCCCGCTTTACGTTTGGTGTTCTCCGCCAGCTTCCGGATTTCAGCCGCGATCACCTTGAAGCCGATCCCGAATTTTCCGGCGTGCGCCGCCTCGATTGAGGCATTCAAGGCCACCAGGTCCACCGTATCTGAAATTTCATTGATGGCCACCACCAGATTCTTGGTCCGGTCCAGGGTCTGGGTGATGGCGTCCACCACCGTCCGGGTCTGTTGCATCCGGCGGTTGCTTTCCCGACTGGATTCCTCCAGTTCCCGTATCCGCGCGGACTGCTCGTCCACCACGGACGACAAATGCTGGATTTGGGCGATCATCGGCCGTACCAGCTCGTCGATAGTGCGGGCCCGCGCTGAAAGCCGCTCCTCCGCGGTCAGAATGCGCCGGACCAACAGAGCGCCGTTTAAGGCCGTGGCAAGCTGGATGGCCAGAGAGGCGTAAAGACTTTCGTCCGCTGGTCCGTGCTCGAAAAACACAAACCCCAAGGTGCGGCTGTTGATGAACAGGATGTGGCCCGAAAGAGTATACCGGCGATTCCTGGGAAACAGCGTCCGGGGAAGATCGTCCGGGAAGCGCGCGGCGGTTTTTTCCAGGGGCAGACGTCGATTGTCGTTATAATTGAAGACAAGTTGATAGTCGCCTTGACTGGCGCCGGCCTCCTCCGTGGGGGCCAAAAAAATATGGCAGCCGGGGACGCCGATCTTGGGAAGTTTTTTTTCAAGCAGGGAAAAAATCCGCTCCATATCGAAAGTGGTGAGAAGTTCTTTCCCGACATCCTGCACGGTGGCATTCAGGTTTTCAATTTTGATCTGGCTGTTGCCGTGCGCCTTGGCCGCCTGCTCCTGGATCACGACTCTGGCCTGATGAAACAGATTCTCAAGCCGCAGCCGGATATCGCCCTGGGAGTGCGCCAACACAAGCCAACGCATGGCGGAAACAAAGTCTTCAAGCGGGGAGGCGTCGTCGCGTCCCGTAAAATACTGATCCAGCTCCTCGGCAAACGCGGCGGTGAAGCTGTTCGGTTGTTCCTGCCTCGCGTCGTCCAATAGCGCCCGCACGATGCGTTCCGCGTTCAAGGGCAGGTTGGGAAAACGCTCCCGGAGCGCCGTCCCGAATGCCGCGCTCTCGTGCGCGGCGCCGCCTGCCGTGTCCGGCGGAAACAGAATCGGTTCCTGAGTGTTTTTGAGCGTGGTCGCCACACACCCGCAGGAATTACGGATGACGACCCGCCCGGGAATCACGGTGACTTCCGGTTTTTTGCCCTGACCCGACCGGAGAAGCTTCAAGAAGTGTTCGGTGCCGGTCGCGCCGATTTCCCGGTAAGGAAAATAAACGGTGGTAAGCGGCGGGGTGGAATAGCGGCCGGGCTTTTTATCCTCAGACCCGACCACTTTGATCGTGTCCGGCACGTTGTATCCGCGGCGCTTGAGCTCGGTCAACACGGCCACGGCCTCCAAATTGAAAAATGAGGCCACCGCGTCGAACTCGACCCGGCGGTCGTCAAGCAAAATAGCCAGCGCGGCGCCGGCCCGCGCCTCGAAATCAAGTCCTGAGTTTTTCACCTCGGCTGAGCGGACCACCAGGTCGGGATCATAGGCGTCGATGGCTTTCAGAAGATCGGTGTAGATCTGCACCCGGGAATCGACGGCGATCGGCTCGATCAGCGCGATCCGCCGGCAGCCGTGGACGTCGATCAGGTGGGTGAGAATTTCCCGGAAAAAGATGCTGCCGTCGCAGCTTGAGTTGGGAATGTCGGGGTAGCCTGATCCCAGGCTGTAGAGGGGGAGCTCGCGGAATTGGGCGCGGAACGTATCCATATTGACGCCGATCACGCTCATCCAGCCCAGGAACAGAAGGCCGTCCAGGTGCTGGCGGTTGATCAAAGCAAACAACGAATCCATTTCGGTGTTGAAATCCGCCACATCCACATTGGAATTGCAGTTGAAGCTGATGATGTTGGCGTTTTCCCGCTCGGCCGCCTCCAGCACACCGGTCATGATCAGGTTCTGGTAAAAACTCAAATATCCAAGGGTCAGACGTTTTTGAGATGTAGTAAGACCTTCCATGATACTACCTCTCAGGATTGAATTGAATGGCGCGTACTCCACTCATCCGCTGCGTTTCAATTATAAACCGTATCCGGTAAGGGGGCAAGAAAGAAAACCCGTTTTCCCTTTTTTCGTCATCCGGGATTTACCGGCGCCGCACTTCCACAATATGCCGCTCCCGATCGTCATTCGGGATACGGAGAGGATGGACCCAAACCTCAAGGCCGAGCGCCGCGCACGCCGCCGCTTCCTCCTCGATCTTGGCGCGCGTTCCCTTGTACGCCAGAAGCTTTCCGCCGGGCGTCAATGTTTCAGAGACGGCGCTGAAGAGATCGCACAGCCCGGCGACCGCCCGTGAGACCACGGCCTCGACCGAAACGGGCGCGATCTCGGCTAGATCACCCGCCACCCGGACATGCCGGAGCCCGAGCAGGGCCGCCATGTTCTGCAAGAAGGCCCGTTCCTTGGCCTTGCGCTCGCACAATATGAACGACCGCTCGGGACAACAAACGGCGAGCGGCAGTCCGGGGAACCCCGCCCCGGACCCGAAGTCGAGCACCGTCCCCGCCGGGACCGCCTCCCGCACGATCGGAAGCCCGGCCAGGGAATCCACAAGATGCCGCGCCACCAGCTCGTCCAGGTCCGCTTTCACGAACCCGAACCGCCTGTTCCAGCGTTCGAGCTCAAGAAGGTACGCCGTGAATTTCTCACAGACGGACAGGTCTGCGGGGAGCCCCAGGCTCAACATACCGTTTTGAACGGATTTGAAAAGCGTGGTGTGGTCGGTCACGGCGCGCCCTTTTCGCTTCCGGCGGAGCGCGGCCGCTTGGTCAGGGCCACGATCAATACCGAGAGATCCGCGTTCCGCACCCCGGGAATTCGTCCCGCCTGCCCCACCGAGAGCGGACGGATCGCCTTGAACTTCTGTCGGCTTTCCGTGGAAATCCCCTCCACCCGGTCATAATCGAAGCC
>OMKS01004598.1_pt1 | contig 10321 bp, 9 predicted proteins | sample 1674721 | NCBI WGS metagenome assembly OMKS01 (sample SAMN06264996, study PRJEB25208) | sediment metagenome | isolation source: hot spring sediment | place: USA: California | collected 2014-09-02 | reverse complement strand
CAAGTATTTTGCTGTCCGAAACCATAAAGTACAATCACCGTAATGCTACCGAAAACCTTTGGTTTGCTTCATCGGTGGCCGAATTCGGAATGCTATTACGTGAGTCGGAGTTTAAAGGGCAATCATCGTTTACACAAGTTGTGCAAAGGGCTAAAGAGAGTAAAGGAAGCGATGAGTTTGGGTATAAGGAAGAGTTTATTAGGTTGGTTCAAATGGCCGAGATGTTATATAGATAGAAACGGTTGTTTGCTTAATTAAGGCGGATTTATCCGCCTTTTTTTATGCTTGTATTGAAAAGGGTATCCATTTTTTGTAACTTCCATCAGTCAAACAAAAATCACGGCCATGTCGAAAAGTGCGAAAGAGAATGCTAATCCACACCCCGCAAACTACGAAGAGATTGAGGATAAGAAGAAGATAAAGAAAAAGGATTACGAAAAAGAGCTTTACAAATTACAAATCGAGCTTATTAAGCTTCAGGAGTGGGTAAAGCAAAAAAAGCTTAAAGTTGTGGTTGTATTTGAGGGGCGCGATGCTGCGGGTAAAGGTGGCGTAATTAGAACAATTACTGAACGACTAAACCCTAGGTTTTGTAAGGTTGTTGCCTTAGGTGTACCAACCGATCGTGAAAAATCGCAGTGGTATTTTCAGCGGTATGTCCCCCATTTGCCTGCTGCAGGGGAAATTGTGCTTTTCGATAGGAGTTGGTATAACCGAGCAGGCGTTGAGCGCGTTATGGGCTTTTGTACCGAGGATGAGTATATTGAGTTTTTACGCTCGTGCCCCGAGTTTGAGCGAATGCTTGTTCGTTCAAATATCATACTAGTTAAATACTGGCTCTCCGTTAGCGATGCCGAGCAGGAGAAACGCTTTCAGGCAAGGAATGAAGATCCGGTTAAACGATGGAAGCTAAGCCCAATGGATGTTGAGTCGCGAAGCAAATGGGTTCAGTATTCCATGGCAAAGGATAAAATGTTTGCTCATACCGATATTAAGCAGGCACCTTGGTGGGTTGTGCATGCCGATGATAAAAAGCGGGCACGGTTAAACTGCATACATCATCTTTTAAGCCTAATTCCTTACAAGGATTTAACGCCAAAGCCCATTGAGCTGCCTGAGCGAAAAGTTGACTTTTCGTACATTCGTCCACCCATTTCCGACCAGAATTTTGTACCCGATGTGTACTAAGGAGTGCTAATTTGATGGCTCCGAGATTAAAACTTTACCGTTAATCCTTCCACAGCCTAGTGAAATAGGGAGAAAGTGTAAACTGTTTCATTATCGGCACCGCCCTCAAGAATTCTGTAGCCTGCCCTAAAAGCTAACCTATTTGTGGCCTTGTATGTTACCGCTAAAAGCACATCTTCGGATCTGCCTTGGGGCGCCGCAAGTGCATCGCCATCGAGCACAAGGCTAAATTGTTCGGTGGGTTGCCATTGTGCAATAAAGCTAATGAGGGGCACAACTCCTAAGTCGGTTTTTCCGAGTTCTTGTTAAGGTCATTACTAATGGCAATGTTAGCGTCTCAAACTTTTAGTGTAAGCCAACGCTAAGGTTAATCTGTTTTTTCTGAAGTGCTTGGTAGCGATAGGTAATACGATATGAGTTAAACCTGTATGTGGCGTTTAGCATACTGCCTGCTGCAAAGGTTTCGCCTTTTAAAAAATATCTCTGCTTAAGGTTCCTTTCTATGTTAGGTTTAGAGGTGCATGCAGGAGCAATACCTTATTTCTACCTCCAAACACATAGCCTGGTCTAACCCTTGAGAATAGGTTGGTTTTTCCGCTAAGCTCATCGGAGAATGGGATAAATGAACCCTCATCGCCAGGAATGCGAGCATCGTTATATTCAGTATATACTTCTCCTGCTTCAACGTCAATGCTAATTTGGCTAATTGCATCGGATGGCTTAACGCATAGGATTAGAACCAGTAGCCAGCCTGCTAGTAAGAAGTTCCCTTTTATCATTGCCACAATATTTGCATTAAAGTTACGGTAATTGATAGTTAAAACTCTACATAAAAAGGGAATCTTTTAAAAATGATTTTATAGATGTACCTTTGTTCTGCTATGATTGAAAAACCGCAAGGATCGTATATTAGCTATTTTAGCAATTTGGTAAAATTGCACGGAGGGGTTAATCTTGCGCAGGGAATCCCTGGCTTTCAGCCTCCAAAGGAGTTAACAACCATACTTGCAGAAATAGCCAAAAATGACATACACCAGTATGCCCCGGGTTTGGGTAACCTTTCGTTGTTAAACCAAATATTTAATCGTTACGCGCAAAGTTATAACGTTAGTAGCGAGAGGTTTCTTATTGTTCAGGGAGCAACGGAGGCGCTTTCGCTGGTTTATACCTATTTAAATAAGATGCTAAACGGTAGCTTTGAAGTGTTGAGCTTTGAGCCTGCATACGAGAGCTACAGTCAGCTTCCCAAAATTTTTGGGCAACCATTTTACAGCTATCCGCTAAACGACGAAAAAACGTTCAATGTCCATGAACTTAAACACTTTCTTACCAATAGGAATGTTAAGGTAGTTTTCATTTCATCGCCAGGTAACCCATTTGGTAAAGTATGGAGCAAGCAGGAGGTTGATACCCTTTTGGCTTTAGCCAAAGAGATGGACTTCTACATTGTTTTCGATGCGGTATACAGCGAACTATATTTTCAAAACAAGCCCCATTTGCCATTAGATGAGGGAAACGAGAGGTTGTTTTATGTTAATAGCTTTTCCAAAATGCTTTGCATAACCGGATGGCGGGTTGGCTATTTGTATGCAGCAAAGCAGCACGTTGATGGGCTTAGGTCAATTCACGACTACATAGGGCTTTGTGCCCCTTCGGTTATGCAAGAAGCGTTAGCAATTTATTTAAAGGAGAATAGCTTTGGCGAGAAGTTTACACATGATTTTAGGAAAAGGCTTAATGATAACTTTCATTTCCTTTCGAACGAGCTAACAGCGTTAGGTTTTCAAGTGCCTTTGGTGGATGGGGGTTGCTTTAGCTGGGCTAAACTTCCCAACGGGATTGATGATGGATTCCAGTTTGCTTACGCGTTGTACCACAAAACAGGTTTAGCAATAATACCGGGCGAGCACTTTAGCAGCAATCATGCAAGTTGGGTGCGCATTAACATTGCTCGCCCGTTTGTTGATATTGAAAAAGGAGCCGAACTGCTGAAGAGGTTTTTATCAAATATTTAGCCTGCCATGATTGCCATTGTTGCTGTTGCATTCTTCTGTACAACTTATTTTGCAATGGTGTTGGTTTTTGCAATAGGCGTTATAAGGCTCCAGCAAAAAAATGATTTAACCCACGAAACCTTGCCCGTATCTGTTGTAGTTGCAATGCGTAACGAAGAGCAGAATATCAATCGCCTTTTACAATCGATAATGCAGCAGGATTACCCAATCGATAAATTTGAGGTGATTCTCGTAAACGATCATTCAACTGATAGAACCCAAGCCTTGGCCGAAGAGTGGTGCAATGCTTACACCAATGTGTTTTTGGCAAATTTGCCAAAAGATCGTTATGGCAAAAAGGAGGCTTTGAGCTTTGGCATTAGCCAATCAAAAAACGATATTATTGCACTAACCGATGCCGACTGTTTACACCCAGTGCACTGGTTAAGGTCTATCTCTTCTGCTTATTCAACCAAAAATGCAGCGTTGGTTATTGGTAATGTTGAAATTGCTCCAGCAAATACACTATTTGAGAAAATGCAAGCATTGGAATATGCAAGCTTAGCTGCGAGTAGTTTGGGTGCTTGCTCGTGTGGCATTCCGTTTATGGCAAGTTCGGCTAACCTGTCGTTTAGCAAAAGTCGCATTGGTTTCAGCTCGCAAATGCTAAAGCCAAGCATTGTTTCAGGCGATGATGTATTTTTGCTGCATAGTGCGAAGCAGATGAAAGGAGTAAAAATTGGATGCTTATGCGGAACAAGTTCGGCGGTAAGCACTAGGCCAGTTTCAACAATTACAGCCTTTTTTAAACAGCGTGCCCGTTGGGCATCAAAAGCAACAGGATATACTGATTTTACTGCAATTAGTGTTGGTTTTGTTGTTCTGCTTTATAGCCTAATGCTAGTTGGCTTAGGGGTGTTTTCTTTCTGGGATTACAAACTCCTAGGGTTGCTGCTGATTGCGTTCTTGCTGAAATGCCTAGCCGATATGTTTTTGCTTTACCCTTTTTTAAAACGGCAAGGGAACGTATCGCGGCTCAATGTTTTTTTACCTTTGCAGCTTGTGTACCCAATCTATATTTCCATTGCATTTGCAATGGCTATGCTTTGCCCAAATAGCTGGAAAGGAAGATGATGAGGTATTTTTAAAAGTTTACTCAATTTTATTACATGTCAAGTTATAAGAATAGGGAAGGATCGCTCTGGCAGATTGCTTTTCGTCGTTTTTTTCGGAATAAGCTTTCGTTAGCATCCGCAATTTTTGTTGGCGTGGTTGCCATAATTGCAATAATGGGCTACGCCATTGCTCCCGATTCAACTCCTTGGGCAAATACACAACATTTAGAACTTGCTGCAAAAAAACCAGGCTTTCGGGCTACGTTTTTTTTGCTGCCGAAGGATATTGATCACAGTCCCCAGGGCATGCTTGAGGGCCTTCTGTTTGGCAAGCAAACATCTAACAAGGAAAAACCCATTCAATCGTATCGAATTGAGGGTGAGGGTATAGTTGTTGCGGAGTATTCTGAACCAGAGGATAGCATTACCATTGAGGTAGAGTACTCAATTGGCGAGTTACTTTTTCCCGAGTTGAACCCAGAGCAGGTTATCTATAAACAAGATAGCGTGTTGATTCGCTCTGCGAGTGAATCCGTTGGCTACTCTTTACACGATTTAGATTCGATCATACAAAGTGATTATACTAAAACGAAGCGTTTTTGGCTTGGTACCGATAGGTTTGGTCGCGATATGCTTAGCCGTTTAATTATAGGTTCGCGGGTGTCGCTATCGGTCGGGTTTATTGCTGTTGCCATATCGTTACTAATTGGCATTGCGCTTGGCGCAACAGCGGGTTACTTTAGAGGCTGGTACGACGATTTGGTTATGTGGCTAATAAATGTGGTGTGGTCAATTCCAACGTTGCTAATGGTTATTGCACTTACAATGGTACTGGGCAAAGGCTTTTGGCAAATATTTGTTGCTGTTGGTTTAACCATGTGGGTGGAGGTTGCGCGTGTTGTACGAGGACAGGTTTTAGCTATTCGCGAAAAGGAGTATGTTGAGGCGGCTAAAGTAATGGGATTTGGTTCGGGTCGCATAATTTTGCGGCATATTATTCCCAATGTGTTGAGCCCTGTGGTAATTATTTCGGCTGGAAATTTTGCAACGGCAATTCTACTTGAGGCAGGTTTAAGCTTCTTGGGAATTGGTGTGCAACCACCAGTCCCCTCGTGGGGAACAATGATAAAAGATCATTACGGTTATATTATTATGGATAAGGCTTATTTAGCTATTATCCCCGGCGTTGCAATAATGTTACTTGTGCTAGCCTTTACGCTAATTGGCAATGGCCTGCGCGATGCAATGGATACAAGAACCACCGATTAGCTTTTTTCTTATTGAAATAAATAAATACGATTGATTATCCGCTTTTGTTCCTATGGCAAGTTTTGTAAAAAATTTCATCCGTCTTTGCGAGCGTTCTTTGTGAAGCAATCTTTAACTCTGATTTACAGCAGATTGCTTCTTCTAGAAAAGTACTCCTAGCAATGTCGAATTCATTATTATTTTGTTATATCATAAGTTTTTCATCACTTTAGGCATGTTTGCGGATATTCATATTAAATAAATATAGTCACAAAAGAAAAGGGAGCGCAAACTGCGCTCCCACTCAAAGCATTTACAGGTTTTTTTATAGCTCCAAAATCTTTTTTGAAATTACCTTACCGTTAACATTAAGCTTAACAATGTAAGCACCAGCTCCAAGTCCAACCTGCTTTCCTGAAAACGTAAACTCCTTCTCGCCAGCCTCAGCCTGTCCAGCAAAGAGCGTTTTTACCTGTCGCCCATTAATGTCGAAAATGGAAAGGTTAATGTTGCTGTTTTCCTTTAGTACGAATCCAAAAGTGATCTTATCCTTGTAAGGGTTTGGGAATGCCTTGAGGTTAACAGCATTCTCTGTTGTAATGCTTATAGGAGGTGCAACCTCATTCATTACCTTAGTGTTGTATGCTGCTTGGGTAGAGGTGTGCGTTCTGCCATCCTCATAAACGGTGTTGTTGCAAATTAGCACTAGCACAGGGAACCGATGGTTCTCAAGGTACCACCTATAGGTAGTTGTGCTAATTTGGTAGCTGCGGTTGTTTAAGGTTTGATCGTATTCCTTAACCTCTTTAACCCTTAGGGCATTTTCAAATATTTTATCGTTTGGCAGGATTAGAGTACCAATACCGTCGCCCTCAACTTTATAGGTTCCGTTTAATGTACCTAGCTGCTTTTCGTTGGCGTTGTATGTGCCGCTAAATTTGCCATCAAATGCGCTTCCGTAGGTAAACGGGTATCTCATTTTTACAAATGGTTCATCGTAGGTTATGTAAACATTTCCGTTTGCCGACATGTAACCATGCTGCTCAATTCTCTTACCGTTCGAATTAAAGAAGAAAAAGCTGTTAAACTCCTGAAGAGCAGTGTTGGCATTGCTGAAAATATGCGCACCTTTTGTAATGCTTGGTTCATCGAGGATTCCAGTAAAATCACGCGTAAGCTCTAGGTCTCTGTAATCCCAAATAGCATTTCTGCCATCATCACCTGGCTCTGCATATTTTGTTAGACTCATGTTGTTTACATGGTTGGCCGTTAAACCATGGGTGCTATACCTAAGCGTAGTTTGGCTTTGTAAGCCAATAAATGCGAATAGTGAAACCGTAACTAGTAGAATCTGTTTCATATCAATAATTTTTGGTTAATCAGTTAGCTAAATATAGCAATTCCTATTATCGATGTCAATACAAAAAATGGAAAAGCCGCTAAAAGTTTTTATTGGCAGCAATAAGCTTAACTATAATGCCGAAGATTAGGCAGTAACCAATGGTTACTATGCTTGTTGTAATAAGAGGAGCTGACTGGCTAGCAGTACCAATCATTTCAAGACTGCCAGTTCCGTTTGATATTTGAATTACATCGCTTAGCGAGATTCCAACAAAGTCGGGCATGGGCGTTAGGTTGGCAATGGTTTTTGCAGGCATAAATGCTGCTGCACCGTCGGACATAAAAGCTCTAATTATTGGCTCAACGGGGAAAAAGTACAACATAAATGCGATAATAGAGAAAGCAGTATTCCTGAATATGAATGCAATTAGTAAGCCCAAAAGCATGTAACCAAGCGACTGAACAAAAAGAACGGGTAGGAATTGTAATCCTTGAACAAAGTCAGTTAAGCTAAATGTTGACGATTTGGTAATGCCAAAAAGAAGCCCCGATATAAAAACAAGAATCATTGCATAGGCAGCCAGCGAGGCGATTACAAAAAGTTTTGCAATTATTAGCTCATTTCGTGTAAGGCCATCTATTAGCTGCTTTCTGAAGGTTCTGAGCTGAAATTCGTTGCAGGTAAGCATAATTGCTAGTATCCCTAGAAGTAGGTTAAACCAGCTTGCAATCCATGCAAGCGTATTCCATACATGAGGAAATTGAAAAACTTTGTCAATTCTAATGCCTTCAATATTAAAGTTGATATTACTAGCAACAAGCGCAACAATTAGGAACAGCAATGCATGTAACCCAATTATAGTTCGAAAGGTTGGGTAGAAAAGGGTTTTTCGCCCCTCAATTGCTAGTAGTTTTTTTACCATATAGAATTTCTATTGCTGCTTAATAATCTCTAAGAATTGCGATTCGAGGGATTTTTTAATCGGTTCAATTCGTATAAGAGCAATGCCCTTTTGCATAAGCTCACGGTTTATGCTCGATATTATGGCAGGGTTTTCAATAGCAATTAGAATGCTATCGCTACGTTTTTCGACAATTTCCAGCGTGTCGAGGGTTTTTAGCTCATTGTATAGCTTGTCGATATTCTCAGCGCTTACAATGACCATATGCTTGTCGGATAGCAATTCCACAACAGATCCCTTGCTGATGACCTGTCCCTGTTTAAGGATGATAACATCGCTACAAACCTTTTCAACCTCATCGAGTATGTGGCTTGCTAGGATAATGGTACGCCCAAGTTTTGATTGATTGCTTATAATATCGCGAACTTCGGCAATGCCCTCTGGGTCGAGGCCATTTGTTGGCTCATCTAAAACAAGTACTTCAGGATTTCCGAGCAGTGCGCTTGCAATGGCTAGCCGTTGCTTCATGCCCAGCGAAAGGGTTTGATACTTTGTTTTTGCCCTGTTGGATAAGCCAACCATTTCGAGTGTTTTGGGAATGTGCTCAAGCGTAATCCCTCGGGTTTTTGCAACAACTTCGAGGTTTTTACTCAGCGTTAGGTAGGGGTAAAAGTATGGCACTTCCACTAACGAGCCTACCCTGGTGTTTTTCGTTATTCCGACAGGCTGATCAAACCAGGAGAACGAACCTGAAGATGCTTTTTTTATGCCTAAGATTACTGAGAGGGTAGTGGTTTTTCCGCTCCCGTTAGGTCCAAGTATTCCCACAACTTGCCCTTTGCTAATGCTAAACGACACTCCGTTAATGGCTCTGATTTTACCAAAACTTTTCGAAAGGTCATTAACGGTTAGCACGTTGGTCATGAAGATGTTTTTTTTTGAATATTACTAAAAAAAGGAGGAACGATTAGTTCCCCATTTCAGAGATAAACTTAATGCGAACCAGCCTGATTTCCTCTTCGGTAAAGTCCTCTTCGCCTAGGTAGTCAAGTGCTTCTTCAATCGATTCGGTTTCAGCCTCTTCTTTAAAGTAGTCGTATATCTCATCAATTTTCTCCTCGTCGATTGTGCTTTGGATATAGTAGTCGATATTGATCTTTGTTCCTGAGTTTACAATAGCCTCAATTTCGCTTATCAGTTCGCTTAGCTCAAGGTTTTTGGCATCGGCAATATCCTCAAGATCCATCTTTCGGTCGATGCTTTGGATGATGAAAACTTTAAGCAGCGACTTGTTGGCCACCGATTTTACCACCATGTCCTGAGGTCTAATAATCTCCTTGTCCTCAACGTAGGCGCTTATGAGCTCGATAAACTCTTTGCCGTAGCGTTTTGCCTTGCCGGCACCAACCCCAGTAATATTCTGCAGCTCATCAACGGTAATTGGGTACTGAATGGCCATGTCTTCGAGTGAAGGATCCTGAAAAACCACGAAAGGAGGGAGGTTCTTCTTCTTGGCAATTTTCTTGCGCAAATCCTTTAGCATGGCAAAAAGTTCCTCGTCGCACGAACCGCTTTTCCCTGCTTGGCTAATGTTTACATCATCCTCGTCCGACTCCTCGTACTCATGGTCTTGAGTAAACATTATATCGTGTGGTTTAGCTATAAACTCTCGGCCTTTTTTGGTAATTAGCAGTAGGCCATAGTTTTCAATATCTTTTTCGATGTACTTGCCAACTAATGCTTGCCTAATTATGGCATTCCAAAAGCGAACATCCTTTTCGCTTCCTTCGCCAAACATTTCAAGCTTATTGTGCTTGTACGATTTTATAGCGGTTGTAATGTTGCCGCATAAAATGTTAGCAACGTGTTCGGCTTTAAATTTTTCTTTAACAGCAACAATTGTTTCCAGTAGGAGTTGAAGGTACTCCTTCCCTTCGAATTGAGTTTTTGGGTGGAGGCAATTATCGCAGGCAGAGCAGTTTTCCTCGTGGTACTCTTCGCCAAAGTAGTGTAGTAACATTTTTCGGCGGCATACCGATGATTCGGCGTACGAAACCGTTTCGCGTAGCAGCTGTTTCCCAATTTCCTGCTCTGCAACGGGTTTACCCTGCATAAACTTTTCAAGCTTTTGAATATCCTTGTAGCTGTAAAAAGTTATGCATTTGCCCTCACCGCCATCGCGCCCAGCCCGGCCTGTTTCCTGATAGTAGCCTTCGAGGCTCTTTGGAATATCGTAGTGAATAACAAAGCGAACGTCGGGTTTGTCAATTCCCATTCCAAATGCAATGGTTGCAACAATAACATCAACCTCTTCCATAAGGAATTTGTCCTGGTTGCCGCTTCGTGTTGCCGAGTCCATACCTGCGTGGTATGGGAGTGCTTTAATGCCGTTAACTTTTAGGATTTCGGCAGTTTCCTCAACTTTTTTTCGACTTAGGCAGTAAATAATCCCCGATTTGCCCGGGTTGTTTTTAATAAACTTAATTATTTCGCGTGTGGCGTTAACCTTAGGTCTAACTTCGTAGTATAGGTT
>OMKS01004596.1_pt1 | contig 10322 bp, 9 predicted proteins | sample 1674721 | NCBI WGS metagenome assembly OMKS01 (sample SAMN06264996, study PRJEB25208) | sediment metagenome | isolation source: hot spring sediment | place: USA: California | collected 2014-09-02 | reverse complement strand
AAGTAATTAAGCAAGAAAAATCTGAGAAATGATATATATAATTCTATCTGTATTTTTAGGACTATTTGTTATAATGATGGCCATAATGGCTGTCCATCATAACAGTATAAAAGTTGCAATACTCGCGTCTGGAGGAGTCAGTTTATTTTCTTCGATTTTGTATTTGCTTCTTGCAGCACCTGATGTTGCAATGACAGAAGCTGCAATTGGAAGTGGTTTGACAACTTTTATTTTCTTTTATGTTCTTAATAAAATAAAAAACCACAAACATGTTGAGGAATAGCTTGATACTAATTTTAATGCTTGGACTAGCTGCAATAATGTTTAGCATTTTTGTGGACTATACTCCAAAAGACAAGCTTGGTCTTGTTGCTGAGCATTATGCAAACAATGGGAAAGAAGAAGTTGGGGCGGCCAATCTTGTAACAGCTGTTGTTGTCACTTACAGGGGTATAGATACACTTGGAGAAGTCTCAATACTTTTTCTCTCTGCAGCCATAATTGGGTTTTTTCTAAAAATTAGAAATGAGGATCACGAAAAAAAGCAGAAAGTAATTCGTTATAGCGAGATACTCAGTACTGGTGCAAAAATACTCATCCCTATTATTATTTTGCTGGGAGCTTATGTTTTTATAAACGGGCATCTGACTCCGGGTGGAGGATTTCAGGGTGGAGCAATAATTGCCTCAGCATTTGTATTAATGCTTATTGCATTGCCAAACCCAACACTGAATCACAGAGTATTGTCAATTATAGAATCATTTTCCGGCTTAAGTTATGTAATTATTGGCTTACTCGGAGTTTTTCTGGCAGCAGGATTTCTCGACAATCAAATTATGAGTCTCGGTACTTTTGGAACAATACTAAGTGCAGGCGCAATACCTATTATATATATTCTTATAGGATTAAAAGTTGGTACTGAACTAATTGGAATTATTGGAAATTTAGAAGAAATTCAAAACGAAGAATAATGCAAAACATTGGAATTGGACAAATCAGTCTTGCAGTTGGACTTATCCTACTTTTATTAGGAATTTGGGGAATGCTTTCCCAAAAAAACATCCTAAAAATCATTGTATCATTTACAATTTTTGAAACAGGATTAAATGTAATACTGGTAGTAATTGGATATATTAGAAATAAAACTGCTCCTATTCTCGACACCACAGAACTACAGACTAACACCGCAGAGAAGATAGTTGATCCAATTCCACAAGCACTTGTACTTACGTCAATTGTTATTGGTTTGGGAGTTACCGCATTACTATTGGTTTATGCCCTAAAAATGCACAAAGAAAAAAAATCATTACATATTAACGATTATAAAGACACAAAATGGTAGATCCGATTTATATTGTAGCTGTATTGTTGGGAATTTCATTCTCACTCGGTTTTATTGGGAAAAAGTCAGAAAATATCGCCAGAATTCTAAGTCTTTTATCGCTCAGTTTTACTACTCTGGTTTCTGCACAATGGTTTTATAATTTCGTTACTTCCAATATCGAAACGTATCACATTTTTACAACAGCATTTAAGCCTCCTTTCTCTATTAATCTTATAATGGGTAAAGAAGAAGCACTTTTCACAATGATGATAAATGCTATTGGCTTATTGGGTGGATTATATATGTTTGACCGACTAAAAGCTGCAGGTAAAAATTCATTTATTGCTCTACTAATGCTTATAATGGGATTAAACGTAGTTGTTATGACACGCGATTTGTTTAACTTATTTGTTTTCCTCGAAATAAGCAGTATTGCAGTTGCAGGGTTAATAGTCTTAACTCAAAATACAAAAAGTATATCGGCAGGTTTCAAATATATGATAGCAACAGGGATTATTTCAGGATTGCTATTGTTGGGAATTGCATTTATTTATAACTATACAGGTTCGCTAAACATAGATCACATTTTAACTCTAAACCTCGACGCAGCAAAAGGTCTTTCAATTGCTATTTTCTTTTTAATGATTGCAATCGTATTAGAAACGAAACCATTTCCTGCTAATGGTTGGGGATTAGATGTGTACTCTTCTGCTGAAAGTGGAGTTAGTTCTCTCCTATCGTCTGCTTATGCTACAGCAACAGTTTTTGTGTTAATGAAATTATTACCCTTTGCCCCTGAAAATTTACAGTTTATAATTGCGGCTATTGGTATAGTAACTTTTGTTTTATCAAACCTTATGGGAATACGTCAAGATAATCCAAACAGGATGTTAGGCTATTCGTCAATTTCTCAAATTGGTTTATTGGCAGCAGTTATTGGTCTTTCTTCTGTAATCGGAGAATACACATATTTTATTGTTGTTTCCATACTAATAAGTCATTTCCTCGCAAAATCAGGATTATTCTGGATTGCAGGAATTGTTAAACAAGAGTCCATCAAAAATTGGTCAATATTAAGAAGCAACAAATTGTTGCTTGTGCTTTTCGGAGTTTTTATTTTTGCTTTAACAGGTCTTCCTCCTTTTCCGGGATTCTTTGGGAAATGGGAATTAATAATGCAGTTAGCGGAAACTAAAAACTTTATATGGATTTTTGCCATTCTAATCGGATCGTTTTTCGAAGTTGTTTATATGTTCAGGTGGCTTGGATATGCCATAAAGAATGAAGTATCAGTTGAAATTAATCTAAAAGCAACAATTCATCAAATTATCCCGATAATAATTTTTGCGGCAGCAGCATTTGGTGCAGGTTATTACGTTAGTAGTGAACACCCCTACGCAAGTTTAATCAACTATCTCCCTTTGGCTGTGGCTTTGGGATTTGCTTTTATTGAATTTTTGCCAGTATTTATAAAAAACACTTTGGCAATTGTTGCGATGGGATTGTATTATTACCTTAATTATAAAAGTTACGGACAATTACAAAACATTTTTGCAGCCATTTTTATTTTAGGTGGGATATTAACTTTAATTGCAGGCTTTGCGTACAAAGGTAAAAGAATAGGCTTCTACCCTTTTGCATTGATGATGTATGCAGGGCTAATTGGTCTAGTCGAAGCTAAAACCACACTAGATTTTTTCTTTTCATGGGAAGTAATGACAATTGGTTCATACTTTTTGATTATTCGTGGTAAAAAATCAATTAAGCATGCTTTTAGTTACTTATTATTCTCTATAGCCGGAGCTTATTTAATTTTAACTGCCTTTGGTTTAGCCGCTATTGGAAAAAGCGACATTTATCTTTCGATATTATCTAACTTAAGCGATTATCAAAACTTAATTTTTGGTCTTTTAATAGTTGGTTTTCTGACAAAAATGGCATCTTTAGGCTTACACATTTGGTTACCGGGCGCACATGCCGAAGCCGAATCAGATGTTTCACCAATGGTTTCGGCAATTCTTCTTAAAGCCGGAGTATTTGGATTAGTTACAACAATATTGGCTATGGGGACTCAATTTTCCAGCGATAATATCTTATTATACATTTTTGGTTGGTTAGGTGCTTTTACAGCATTATTCGGAAATCTTGCAGCAAGTTTTCAAGAAGATGCTAAAAAACTTCTTGCATATTCAAGTATTGGTCAGTTAGGCTATATTTTATTTGCTTTTGCAACGGCAACTCACATGGGATGGCTGGGAGGATTTACCTATACCCTTAATCATTTTGCTTTTAAAGCAGTTCTTTTTCTTACTATTGGAGGTATCGTATTAAGACTAAAAACCCACAATATGTACGAAATGGGTGGTTTAATAAAAAACATGCCGTTTTCATTTATTGCTGTTTTAATCGGAATAATAACACTTTCAGGTGTGCCACCTCTTTCTGGTTTTGCAGGGAAATGGTTACTTTACAATACTGTAGTTATGAAAGCTTGGTATTTTCAAGGAGCAGTAGTCTTTTTTGCCGGAATCATTGCATTTCTTTATTGTTTCAGACTGATTTATTCAATATTTCTAGGTCAGTTAAAAGATAATCACCGCAATGTAAAAGAAATATCAATTTGGTTTTTGATCCCTATATATATTTTATTGGCTGGCATTATGGTATTTTCGAATAAACCAGAATGGATATTAGTGCCGATTGGAAATTACCTTGCCACATATTTCGACGCAAGCACAATTAGCTGGAATGGTTCATTAGCTTCCTGCTCTCTAGGATACTGGAACGGCAATATGATTATGATTATAATTGGAGTTATGTTTGTTATGATACTTGGATGGCTAATACTTTTTAACCGTAAAGCACGAAAAGTTAAACAATTTAATATTGTATATGCAGGAGAAAGACCATATAAACCAGAAACAACTCACATGTCTCACAATATGTATGCCGGTTATAATAAAGCTTTAGGGTTCTTAGTTCTCCCATACGTTTCTGGATTTTGGAAGTGGATTTCTGAAGCTTTTGAAACTATTTCCGATTCGTTACGAAAGGTTTATTCGGGCAATGGGCAAGCATACTTGGTTCACATTGTAATATTTGTTGTAGCTTTATATTTCATAGCATTTTAACATATAAAAAAATTATGAACATAGTAATAAAACTGTCTTACATATTATTAGGATTAATCATAATACTGAACTGGGGTCTCTTAATGGGAGCCACTTTCAGAAAGATTGTTGCCAGAGTTGCTGGACGTCATGGCATTCCTTTTTATCAACCATGGATTGACTTGGTAAAACTTTATTCGTTGCGAACCTCGATAACTCATGGAATAATGTTTTATCTAGGACCGGTATTCAGATTAGGTGGTGGTTTAGGAATGTTTTTATTTATGCCATTGGTGTTTGATTCAATATTTACTAATTTTTCGTTTGCAGGCGATCTAATCTTGATACTTTATTTTCAGTTTTTTGGTATGCTTGGTATGGCACTTGGCGCAGGAGAAGGTGGACACCCCTATTCTGCTATCGGAATTAGCAGAGGATTAGCTCAATTTACAACAGTAGAACTAACGTTTACACTGGCTGTAATTTCCCTTGCGATACAATACAATACATTTTCAATTTCTGAAATTGTTGGTGCTCAACAAGGAGGAATACTTAATTGGACTCTTTTCACCAATCCTTTAGCAACTGCAGCAGCATTACTAGCAATGTTAGGAATTTTTCGTCATGCACCATTTAACTTAGTAAATGCACCAAACGAAATACCAATAGGTCCACCAACCGAGTATCACTCTGCTTTTTTGGGGGTTCTAAGAACAAATGCAGCACTATTACATGTAATCGAAGCTGTATTATTTATGAATTTATTCTTTGGTGGAGCCACAAACTGGATAGAATTGATCATTAAATCTTTCTTTATTTACGGCATCTCTGTGTTTGTAGGATTGGTATTTCCACGTTTTAGAATAGAGCAATCAGTTGTTTGGTTTCTTAAAGTTCCGTTGATAATAGGTATAATTGCAATTTTAGTACTCATTTAAAAAGATTTATATGTCTGATATAAATAACTTAGAAAATAAATTTCTAGCAGAAGAAAATAAAAAGCGTATAGTAATAGATCCAGAAGGGAACGAAATTGAAATTAACCCTTTAGAAGACTACTTTTGTAATCAACGACCTGAAGTTGTTCCGCCAAAAAACGAAGTAGTTGAGAAATTTTTAAATTGGGCACGAGCAGAATCGTTATGGGTGCTAGGTTTTGGTACAGGCTGTGGCAGTATAGAAATTCCTCCACTCTTAAGCCCGCGTTACGATGCTTTTAGATTTGGTGTTCAGATGCGGCCAACTCCACGTCAATCCAACGTTATTATAATATCGGGATACCTAGCTATAAAAACCTTAAAAAGAGTTATTCGCTCCTACGAACAAATGCAAAGTCCAAAATATGTGCTTGCTCTTGGTAGCTGTACAATTAATGGAGGTATGTATTGGGATAGTTACAACACTATCAACCGCCTTGATTACTATATTCCGGTTGATGTTTACATTGCCGGTTGTATGCCTCGCCCCGAAGCGCTTCTTGCTGGATTTGAAAAATTAAAATTAAGAATAAAAGAAGGTAAAGCCGAAGGAGCAAATCAATATGCAGAGAACTTTGATTGGTATAAAGCTAATCAGAAAAAAATTATTAAAGATTGGAACATGCCTGATTATAACTGGTAAATCTAAAAAGAATGAAAGAAATAATTCAAAATATTGTAAATAGGTTTGAGATATACGATATTGAGCAGAAAAAAGACAATTTTCTTTTCTTATCTGTAAAAAAAGAACAAGCGATATCACTTATAACTCACCTACGCGACATCGAAAGTTTCAGTCATTTAGTGTTAATAACAGCTGTTGACTGGATAGAAGATAACAAGCTACAGCTTACCTACATCCTTAACAGTCCGAAAATCAAATCAGACATTGGAGTACGAGTATTTATTGACAGAGAGAATGCAATAATGGATTCGGCTCACCACTTGTGGGAACATGCAGCAACTTACCAAAGGGAATTAAGAGAAATGTTTGGAATTGATTTTCCTCACAGTCCAAGAATAAACGAATCATTTATACTCGAAGGATGGGACAATATTCCACCCTATCGCAGAGATTTTGACACAAAGAAATATGCAGAGGAAACATTTTTCCCACGTCCCGGACGTAAGACAAATGATCCATCACAGTACATGAAGAAAAAGTTATATCCTGATGAATAAGAATAAATTGATAAATTGGCAGCCCGAACGGTCTAAATATCCTGAGATTGATGCAGATGGAAATCCTATTGTTGATCTTTCATCACATAAATTCACCAAGATTTGGCACGGGCCAAATCACCCGGGAGTTACGGGAAACATGTCGTTAGAGCTAACTCTAAGTGGTGACGAAATTGTTGAAGCAAAAACTCATGTTGGTTATTTGCACAGAGGTTTCGAAAAACTTATGGAAAGGCGATTGTATATACAATGTTTTCCAACCTGTATTCGAATTTGTGTACCCGAAGCAGACTCCAATGAGTATTCACTCGCTGCATGTATCGAAGATTTAGCAAACATCGAAGTTTCCGAAGCTGCTCTTTGGCATCGCACTTTAGTTATGGAAATGGCACGTCTTCAGGTTCTTCTCAGAACAGTTCCCGGTCAAGCTAGCACACTTTCTCTTGGATTAGGTGGGCAATGGGGAATGTATCTTCGCGAACTTATCTTAGACAGGTTTGAAGAACTCACAGGAGGACGCATTTACCACATGTATATAATTCCGGGAGGAGTTAGAGGCTTAATACCATCGGGATTTAAACAAAGAATGGAAGAAAACCTAAAACTTATTGATGAGTTTGTTTTAAAAATCGAAGACCTAATATTTAATAATGCAATATTTAAAAAAAGAACTGTAGGTGTTGGTGTTATTGATCCGACATGGGTTGACAAATTTGGAATAGTTGGCCCAAACGCTAGAGCAGCAGGATTTGCAAGAGATATTCGCAAAGACTATCCTTATTTAAAATATAATGAGCTCGATTTTGATGTGTTCACATTAAAAGATTCTGACGTGTACTCGCGTAGTTTAATTAGAAAGCAAGATTTGATTACTACTGTTGATTTGATAAGGCAAATATTAGCTAAAATCCCTGAAAAAGGCGAAATAAGAGCTAAAACGCCAAATGTTTTGCACTGGAAAATACCTAAAGGTGAAACCTATCAAAGATCAGAATCTTCGCGTGGCGAATTTGGAATGTACTTAGTGTCGGATGGTTCGGAATACCCACGTCGTGTAAACGTAAGAGGTCCAAGTTACACACATGCAGTTTCGCTTTTAGAAAAATTATTAATAAATGCGAATGTTGCTGATGTTCACAATATAATGGTGTCTCTTCAAACTTGTCCGCCAGAGATTGAAAGATAAATTAAGAAATTTATAGTCATGAGCTTAAAAGATATAATAAAGCCCTTTGGAGCATGGAAGAATGTAATTAAAGATCCGGTAACAATAAAGGAACCTTTAAATGAACGCCCCGGTGCCGACCGTTATCGTGGATTTCATAAAAATGATATTGACACATGTATCGGTTGTGGTACTTGCGAATCTATTTGTGAAAATGAGGCAATTGATTTAGTGCCGGTCGAAGGAATTTATACTAAAGACGGTGATAGCGGATTGCGCCCAATGGTTGATTATGGAAGATGCTGCTGGTGTGCTCTTTGCGTTGACGTTTGCACAACAAATTCGTTGAGCCTTTCGAATGCATATACTTGGGTTGATGAAGATGCAGACAACTTTAGATTTATTCCCGGAGTTGATAAAAAACCGTGGAACGATGACGAAAAAGGTTGGAAAAAACCTGACTATAACTTATACGATCCTAATCGTGTAAAAATGCAGGAATTACGTCCGGAACAACGCGATAAATCATTTATAGAAATTGTTCAGGGATACTCTAAAGAACAAGCCTTAAAAGAAGCCGATCGTTGTGTGGAGTGCGGGATATGTATTGCAACTTGTCCTGCTCACATGGGTATTCCGGAATATATCAAAGCAATTCGCAACGATGACTTAGAAGAAGGTCTGCGTATTCTATATGATACAAATCCATTACCTGAAATTTGCGGCAGAATATGTACTCACAAATGTGAAACCGTTTGTTCTGTCGGGCACAATGGTGATCCGCTATCTATTCGTTGGTTAAAGAGATATATTGCTGATCAAAATCCATCCGAAAGATTTAAAGAAATTCTGGGAACAGATACAATTGAGCAAAACGGGAAGAAAGTTGCAATTGTTGGTTCCGGTCCTTCAGGACTGTCTGCCGCTCATTATTTGGCTTTAATGGGATATGAATGTACAATATTCGAAAAACTTCCTCTTGCCGGAGGTATGATGCGATATGGTATTCCTGAGTATCGTTTACCTTACGACCAAATTGACAAAGACATAAATTATATCCTATCGTTAGGAGTAGAAATTAGATATAATGTCACAATTGGAAAGGACATTACTTTAGAACAACTTGGAAAAGACTTTGATGCAGTATTCTTAGGAACCGGACTTCATCTAGGTCGCAGCACAAGAATACCAGGAACCGAACATAAAGATGTTCACTTTGCAACCGATTTGTTACGCGAAATATCATTAGGGAACGAAATTCCAGTCGCAGAAAAAGTGGTGGTAATTGGTGGTGGTAATGTCGCAATGGATATCACACGTTCGATGGCTCGTTTACAAAATCAAAAATTCGGAAAAGTAAATATAATAACCACTTCACTCGAATGTGAAGAAATTATGCCTGCCGACCGCGAAGAAATAGTTGAAGCAAGAGAAGAAAAAGCTCAAATTATTCCAGGTTGGGGACCAAGAGAAATTGAAATTGAAAATGACAAAATCAAAGGTTTACATGTTGTAAAATGCCTTTCCGTTTTTGATGAAGAAAAGAGATTTAATCCAAAATTTGATGAAAGTCAAACAAATTTCTTTGAAGCAGATATGATAATAGAATCAATTGGTCAGGGAATGGATTTATCTTATCTAACAGATGATATTAAAGAAAATCTAAAAATGGACAACCGTGGTAGAATTATTGTTGATCATAACTTCCAGTCTAGCATAGAGTGGCTATTTGTTGGTGGAGACATAATTCAGGGGCCTGATGTAATTCATGGAATTGCAAACGGACACAAAGCGGCTATTGGAATTGATAAATTTTTAATGAAAAAATCATGATGGCAAATTTAGAAACCACATATTTAGGCTTAAAACTTAAAAATCCAATCATTGTTGGAAGTTCAGAGTTGACAAATTCTGTTGAAAAAGTTGTAGAACTTGAGAAAAATGGAGCCGCTGCAGTTATCTTAAAATCTTTGTTCGAAGAACAAATATTTATGGATATTGATGCTGAAAGGGTTAATAATATGTACAACACATATACTGATATCGAAGATTACATTTCATATTATTTGAAAAAAAATACTGTTGATAAATATTTGACATTAATAAAAGGAGCCAAATTAGAACTTCAAATTCCTGTGATAGCAAGTATAAATTGCATAAGTTCTGACGAATGGATAAGTTTTGCAAAAGAAATTGAATTGGCCGGAGCTGATGCAATTGAATTGAATATTTTTCTTTTACCAAGTGATTTTAATTTAAAAGGTAGTGAAATAGAAAAAATATATTCTGAAGTAATATTAAAGGTTATTGATGTTGTCAAAATTCCTGTTTCAATAAAATTGAGCTCATATTTTTCGGGATTTGCAAATTTTATTTCTGAAATTTCAAAAATTGGAATTAAAGGGATTACTTTATTCAATCGCTTCTATCAACCAGATGTCAATATTGAAACTGAAAAAATTACTTCAACACACATTTATAGCAATCCTACAGAAAACAGTAATGTGTTACGCTGGGTAGGCATTTTATATAACAATATTAATTGCGATATTGCATCATCAACC
>OMKS01004594.1_pt1 | contig 10327 bp, 6 predicted proteins | sample 1674721 | NCBI WGS metagenome assembly OMKS01 (sample SAMN06264996, study PRJEB25208) | sediment metagenome | isolation source: hot spring sediment | place: USA: California | collected 2014-09-02 | reverse complement strand
CCCCCATCCCCCCAGTGACCCCCCCGGTCATCGGGCCGATAATCCGGAGAGTCACCCGACCGGTCTTTCGCCCGGTCACCCGGCCGGTCATCCGGCGCATCACCGAGCCGATGATACGGCGGACAATCCGGCCGGTCATCCGCCCGGTCATCCGCCCGGCAACCGGTCCGGTCACCGCCCGCGTCACCGGCCCGGTCACTCTCCCGGCCATCGGCCCGGTCATCTGGAGAATGCGGGCGGGTGTGGGAGCGGTCTTTGGACCGCGATTGCCAAGAGATGCACCGCCAGGGCCGCCGTACCACCGGCCGAGCACCCTCCGAAACCCGGCCGACTGCCGCAAAATGCGGCAGTCACCGACGAAATTAGCGGCAATCGGTTTGCTTAGAGAGAGAGAGAGAGAGAGAGAGACGAGCTAACACTATCTGCTGTTGTGACTTACGAGAAATGTGCCCAAGTGGCGTTTTTGGGCACGAATGTTGCTAGTAGTATTGGTAATGAGTCCGGCAGGGTAACGGAGCCGAGCGGGTCGCCTCGGCGGCATCCGGGCCGTCCCTCGCGGCCTTCCCGGCCAGGCCCGAGCCGGACAGAAACAAGAAGGAGGAGTTCATGAGAACTCTGATGGTCGCACTCGGGCTCTGCGCATTGCTCTGCGCAGTCGCCGGGGCCGAAAACCTCGCACCGTCCGGCATCTTCACAACAGTCACGAAGGACGGGAATGTACGGACGGGTTCTGTCGCAGCCTGGCAGTGGCACGTTACCCATGGAGGGTGGAACTATGTCGGCGAGCATAACACGTGGGAACAGCAATCCACCGGACCATATAAACTCCGCTGGGCACACTCCTCTCAAAGCGGCGAGATGATAGAGATAGACACACTCTCCTGGTATGCATTCCGGTCAAGGGCCTACATTGACAACGAGTTCTGGTACTCCGAGCTGTCGGAACCATACTACTACAAGCATCCTTGGTACTATACTTCCATCGAACTGCCTTTGACCAGAGCTACCCCGCCCGGCCCACCGACCAGCAACCCGACACAGGACTGACGGGTTCGAGGCCGGATCATATGTGCTGTCGGATACCGGCTTGCCCGGCCCGGGCAGGTGGATCTGTTCTCCCTGTCCGGGCCGGGCTTGACATCGGGCAGGACCGGGCCGATAATCGGACATAGCCGGGAGGTGGAGTTATGCGATTGAGCAATGCAATCCTCTACAGCGCAACAGGCGCGAGATACGGGTTTGCCGTCACCGCCCTGCTGGCGTTCGTGTTCTCGGCTTCAGCCCAGTGGGTCGAGAGTACCATCCTGTTGCCGGACGAGTTATCCGGGGTCGCCAGCCCCCGGGTCCTCTGCTACAACGAGACCGACGAGCAGCTATACGTTTCCGACTGGCTGGCTGACTGCGTGGTCATCATAGATGCCCGGACATTCAGGAAGGTTGGTCGGTATCTGCCCGGATACGGGGTCAGTGACCTGGTCTGGAGCCGGGAGCACAATCGAGTGTACTCAGCCGACTACTACGCCAGCACGGTGACGGTCTATGGCGTCCGGGCCGGGCAGGTGATTGCCACGATTTCCGGGCTGGACCGGCCCTGGCGCCTGCTACTCGACGAGCCGCGCGACAAGCTCTACATCGGGTGCGAAGATGACCTGGTGGTCGTGGACCTTGCCACTCATACGGTCCGGACCCGGATTCCGATACTGGGCCGGCCGGGAGCGCTACATGCGGATACGGTCCGCAACCGGGTGCTGGTCACCGGGGTGGATGACGGGCTGTACTTCGTGGACTCTGATGCCGACACGGTCACCGGTTTTGTGCCGATAGATGTGCACAACCGCAACATCCTGGCCTTGAACCACCAAGACCAGAAGCTCTACATCGCCGGGACGTGGAGTACCCGGATGGCTATAGTGCACTTGGCAGACGACAGTGTCGCCGGTCCTTTCTTCCTTCACGGTCTGCCGAACCGGCTTGCCTGGTGCCCGAGTACCAACCGGTTATTTGCCGCTACCCGTGACGGGCTGCGGGTTCTCGACGGCGCTAGTGATACGCTGATAGCCTCGGTCAGGTGCTATGCCGCGGACCTGGTACTGGACGGCGAACTGGGTCGGGTCTATGTCTGTGAAACCGCACCCGACACGATATACTGGATTCCGACGCATCTGGCAGTCCGGGACCTTCTGACCCTGGAGTCCATCTCCAGCGTCCGGGCCGGTGAGCGCCTGTCCGCGATGATGCTTGTTGCCGGTTCCGACCCGACCATCTGGGTTGCGGATGAGACCGGTGCTGCGATAGCAGCCTATGACCGTGCTACCGGAGCCGAGCGGACACGACTGAACACCGGAGCCAAGACCTATGCGCTTGCCTGGAACTCGGTCAACAATCGGCTGTATGTCACTAATGGGTTCACCAGTACCATCTCGGTGATTGACGGTAATAGCCTGCATTGCGATACGGTCAACATCGGCCATCACAATCCGGGCGCCGTCCACTGGGTGCCGGATAACAACAAGTTGTACGTAACTACAAGAAGTTATTGCAATGTCTTCCCGCCGCCTCAGGACCAGCGTATCGTGGTTCTTGATGGTGCGACCAATCAGATTCTGGCTTCACACCCCGGAGCCGGTCTTGAAACTTACATGGCCTACAGCAGAACAAGCGACAAGGTCTACATCGGTCATTCCCATACGTTTCAGAGTAAGAGCAAAGTTACCGTTATTGACGGCAGCACAGATGAAGTCCTGGGCGTGATCAGCTTGCCCCATGCCAGCTTTGGGCCATTACTCTGGTACCCGGACAGCAACTGGGTGTTCCGGGGCGGGAGTCGCGAGATTGAGGTCATTGACTGCGCAACCGACGCGGTAATCGCCTCAATTCCCGGGGTCGTCTGGCCTGCCCGATTGCTGTATAATAGCATCAACAATACCATCTACTGCACCGATGCAGGGAGTAACGAGCTGGTGCTGATTGACCCGGCTGCCCGACAGGTCCGCAAACGACTGGCGGTTGACGCGGAGCCGGAACGGATGGCTTGGGACAGCGTGGGCAACCGGATTCTTGTGGGTTCAACATGGGGAGGCGCAGTTGATGTCATTGACTGCGACCGGGACTCCGTCATCGCAACAATCGAGACTCCGGGGTCGGGCTGGGTTCACAGCCTGGTCTGGAATTACCTGAACAGTAAGCTCTATGTTACTGAGCTCATACACTATATGATTCATATAGTTGACGGCGTTTCTCTTGAGGTGAAATACTCGATCCCGATGCCGGCCGGACAGATGCCGTCAAATATGGCGTGGGACCCGGTGATGAACCGCACGTATGTTGCCAGCGAGGATGGTAGCAAGGTAACTGTGCTTCGGGACAATCCGCCCGGAATCGTCGGTCCGGGTGGAACACCGGCCGGAACCAAGCCGGTGGTGCCGACCATCGTCCGCGGCAGTCTAGTCCTGCCGCGGGACATTGGCGCGGGACATAGCCCGATTCTGCCCGGAGAATCGGGATTGTGTCCCAAGCCCGCGCAACTCCTCGACGCCACCGGCCGCAAGGTGATGGACCTCCAGCCCGGCGACAACGACGTCCGCCACCTCGCGCCCGGGGTCTACTTCATCCGGGCAGAGGGGCCGAGGGGGCAAGGGGTCGAGGGTTCGAGCCGGAAGGTTGTGATTCAGCGGTAGGGCAATAGCGACGGCGGTTACTTCCTGCGGCCCGGAAAGCGATGTCTCCACTCCGGTCGAGATGACGGAAAGTTCCAGCGTCCATCGGCGGTTGCTTCCGGTTCTCCGGGACTCCTGACCGGGTGAGGATAGCCGGCATCCGACTCGGCCGCTCCCGGGCCGAAATCGGCACCGGGTCTGCAGGTCGGCACCACTCCATCCGGCGCACCCACAGACCCGGCTCCCGGCAACGTTCCGCTCAGCCGTTACTTCAGGTACAGCATCTTCCGTTCGATCACCTTCGCGTCGGTCCTGAGCTCGTAGAAGTACACCCCGGCCGGCATTTCCCGGCCCCGGTTGTCACGTGCATCCCAGACCGCCGAGTAGTAGCCGGGACGCAACTCCTCATCCAGCAACACCCGCACTCGCCGGCCGGTCAGGTCATAGACCTGCAGGTTCACCCGGCCCGTCGCCGGCACTCCGTAACGGATGACCGTCCGCTGTCGGAACGGGTTCGGCACGTTCTGATGCAACACGTACTGAGTCGGCAACAGCCCGGCCGGCTCCTCCGCTCGACGCGGCAACCGCACCTTCTCAAGCCTGATCCGGGCAGGTTGCGGCTCGCTGTCCGTGCCGCCGGCCGAGTCCTTCACCACTTCTTCATACACGACCGCATAGCTGTCCGGGTCCCCGGAGTCCGGCGCGCCCCAGGCCGGCGTCAACCGCTCCGCGTTCCCGTCGGTCAGGCTCACCTGTTGGGTCGCGTGGACACTTACCACTTCCACCCGACTGAGGTCGTAGAACACGCCCGCCTCGGTCGTGCAACTGACGGTGAAGCAGACCCACTCGCCGTCCGGAGAGACATCCGGCTCACCGTGCATCGCCGCTTCCCCGGTCACCGATTCCTCGTCCTCGCCGGTCGGCCGCACCCGGTACACCTGCCGGAACCGGGTATGGTCGGTCTTGTTGAAGTAGACCCACTCGCCGTCCGGCGTGTAGACCGGCGCGGTATTGTCGTGGTAGTCATTGGTCAGGTACTGCTCCTCGCCGGTCTCGGCGTCCACCAGCACCAGTTGCCACAACCCGCGGGCCGCCTTCTCGCAGACTATGGTCAGCCCGTCCGGAGACCAGGCCGGACTCGCATAGTCGCCATCCTGGGCCAGACAGACTCGTTCGGTACCATCGGCCCGAGCCTTGTACAGCTTGTGACCGCCCTCCCATCTCGTGTAGGCAATCCAGCCGCTGTCCGGGGACCAGCGCGGCGACGACACCAGCCCGCTGTCCAGCAATGCCGAGCTTCCGTCAACCACATCCACCAGCCGCAATCCGTCCTCGGCCGCTACCGCCACCTTCGCCTCGTCCGGCGACCAGCGCGCCGCTTCCGGGCTGACCGCAAACCCCGGCGTCAGACAGACCGCCGTGAGGCCCTGCCCGGACAGGTACAGCCGCATTACCTCGGAATCGCCGGCCGTATCCGTATCCACGAAGACCAGCATGCCGGAACCGCCCGGAGCGGGTACCGGGAAGCTGTGACCGCCTCCCTGCAGCGGTCCGCCCCCGCCCGGAGGGGGAGGCGGAGGCGGTGGCGGCGGTGGTGGTGACGGCGGTGGCGCCTGAGAGGTGTCGCCGGTCGAGTACCGCCAGAACACATCGTGGGTATAGCCCTTGCCCATAATGCCGTAGACCGAGTAGTCGCAGTAGGCCAGCGCCCCGCCCTCTTTCACCGCCAGCGGCGTGTTCTGGACCCGCGACCAGCTATCGCCCGCGATGCAGTACTTCAGGAAATGCCGGTTGCCGTTGCCCGGCGTCACGAATATGACGTTCTGGTTCGGGTCCCAGGTCATATCCGCGCCTTCGTCAACCGCGGGCATGCCCGACGGTATCGAGGCCCGGGCCGACCAGGTGTTGTTCGATATCCGGTACCGGTAGAACTCCCGCGTTCCCCAACCGGGCAGAACATAGATGTAGTCCCCGCCCGCCCAGCACATCGAGCCGCCGTCCTTGACCTTCTGCGGAATGATGGCCATCTGGCTCCAATGATTGCCCGATATCGAATGCCGGTAGAAGTCCTGCTTCTTCCCGCCCCGGAGCGCATAGATGAAGTTGCCTCCGGTCCAGACCAGCCTGCCGCCCCGGCCCATACTGGCGGGTACTACGGCACGGGTCTCCCAGGCATTCGTGCTGATGCGGTAGCGGAAGAAGTTCTTCGTGCCGTTAACGAGATAGATATAGTCTCCGCCCGCGTAGGCGATGTCCGAACCTCAGGTAATTGATGCCGGCGCGGCCCTTCGCCGCGCCCACAGGTCAGCGCCAACCTTGTAGATGAGGAAGTCCTTGGCCGGATTCGCGTAACCGCGGAGGAAGTACAGCGTGTCATCGGACACCCGGCATAACGCCGCGCTGCGGCCCACGGTATTGCCCAGCCCGTAACGCTGTACCCAGGTATCGGCCACGACCCGCACGGTCATCACGACCGTATCATTGCCCCGGAACTCGTCGTTCGCTGACGACGCGTACGCGACAACCGTGTGCGTACCGGGTGTGGCGGTCCAGTCCGGGGTGAAACGTAACGAGGTGTCGGAGTACGGGTTAAGGCTCACCTGCCTCGTCTGGTTGTATAGGTAAGAGCCGATTCTCAGCGTCACGTTGAACGTATCCGCCTTCTCGCCCCGGTTGAAGACCCGCACCCAGGGCTGCAACCGGGTGCCATGACCGACAATCCCCCTTGGCCGGGCCTCGGTCACCCAGATATCGTGGTTCCGGCTGGGTCTGGCCATCACCCATATCTCGTCCAGTGCCCAGTACTCACCCAGTTTCACCGGCCCGGAGTAAGCCCAGGCCAGCCTGACCTTCTGCTTGTTGTCGGCCCAGGGAAGGTCCGCTGTCTGCAACTGGTCATTGCCGATGACGTACGGCCAGGTCTCGCCGTCATCGGTCGAACCCAGGACCCGGCGCGTACCCTTGGTTAATGTGGACAGCGACATCTGGTGGAGCTTCGCATCCGTGCACCCGCGCAGGTCTATACGCGGAGAGACCATCGTATCCCAGGTCTTCCGGGCGTTATGCTCCCAGGACAGGCAGGCGTAGCCTGAAGGATTGTCCGTCCACGGCCAGGAATGACGCGCATGGCCCTTCCAGCAGCAGACCTCCCGGTGGGCATTCCATCCCCAACCCGGCTCGCCGGACTTGCCTTGGACGTGCCGCTTGAACGTGCTGTCCATTGTGAACTTCTCTTTTACATCCCTGCAACCGGCTAGCATGTCGTTCTCAGGTCTGCTTACTATCTGAATGTAATGGGGTTGCTCAATAACGTCGCGGTAACTATGGAAGAGCAGCCCTTCGTACTCGAATGGGTTGTTCCCTATTACGATCAACTCCACCTCGTCTCCGAATTCCGTGTCGATGACGATGTAGAGATGTCCCGGGAACCATCCCGGAGGAAATGTGAAGACCATGTCACCGGGCCGCACATTGTCCTTCACCCATTCGTAATCATCCTGCGTAACCTGCTTGGAGAACATGCCTCGTTGTCGGCAGTCGAACTTGCCTACAAACACCCTGTCGATGAAATCTTTTGCCGGTCCCGGTATGAAAGGCTTGTAGGGATAATGCTTCGAGTCTTTGTGCTTGCACTCGGGGTCGTCAGTGTAGTCAGGGGCAAGGATGAGACCGCCCGCCCCGGAGTTCCACAGGTGGACCCCGTGGTCATTACAGTCAACGAAACCGCGACCCTTGCCTCGCTCTGCCTTGTCAACGGTGTTCCGAAAGGCGTTGTCATTCCATTCCGTGGCGGCAGCGACGCCCGAAAGCATTGCCGCCGCGAATACGACCGTCCGTATCAAGAATCGCATCCCGCCTCCTACTTGCTGTCAGGCGCCAGACGCCAGACGGTAAGCTTCAGCCCTTCCAGAGAAGCATCGGAGCTCCATCCGACCACGATGTACCCGCCGTCAGCCAACTGCCGCACCGAATAGGCACCGCTGCGCGCCGCCAGCGACTTCGTCCACAGCACGGTGCCGGTCGAGTCGGCCCGAATCACCAGCCCGAACAGGCCGCTGATCGGGCACGTACCGCCGGCCGCGATATACCCGCCGTCACTGGTCAGCTCGACGCACCGCCCGGCGCGCACGCGTCCGCCGTACAGGTCCCGCAGCCAGGTCTGGTTTCCGTGCCGGTCGGTCTTGAGCAGGAAGAACTTCACCGAGTCCCGGAAGACCGGGTCCGTGCCGTACGCACCCTCCCCGGTTGCGATGAACCCGCTGTCCGGCGTCTCCCGGACCGACCAGATTCGCTCGGCCCCGGGATAACCGTGTTGCCACTGGACATTTCCCAGCGAGTCGAGCTTGAGTAATGAGGTACGGGTACCCACGATGAACCCGCGGTCACTGGTCTGCTCAATCGGGACCGTCTGCTCGGTCTTGAAATATCCCGGCAGATACCGCCTCTGCCACTGCACCTGCCCGACCGAGTCCAGCTTGAAGACCATGATCGTGCTGTCACTGCCCGGGTCAAATGCGGACAGCACATACCCGCCGTCGTCGGTCAGGCTGACGACGAAACCGGTCGTCAGCTTGTCACGGTAGTACTGACGCCAGAGCTCATTGCCCAGCGAGTCGGTCCTGATGAGGAAAGTAAAGCCGCCCCTTAAGTTCAGGTTCATGTCGTACATAGTCTGACCGGCGACGACAAAGCCGCGGTCCGGGGTCTGCCTGACGCTATGCGCGACGGAAAAGCCAAGTGTGGGGAAGTAGCGAACCCAGACCAAATCGCCCTGCGAGTTGAGCTTAAGCAGCATGACCGCATACACTCTCTTCAAAAGCGTACTACCGGTGGTGTCGGTCGAACCTGCTATGATGAAGCCCTGGTCAGCAGTGACCTCGACCCATCGGGCTTCGGCACCCCGGTACCCGGTAAACGTCCTCTGCCACTGTATCGCCGGCGGGTTGGCGCCAAAGGCCGCCGCTGCCAGCGCGGTAAGAGCCACCATAACGAGCGTCTTCTTCACAGAGCCTCCTCTACTTTGCCTGCTGCCACAGTCCGCAGTCCACACCGGACCTTATCATACTGCCTGATAATAATACCCTCCCCCCGCACTTGTCAAGACGCGGTCTTCCTTCCTCGACTTCTCACCGTTGCACGCAGCCGCCTGCCCGACGACCCTTCCCAACCCGCCGCGCGCCGGGGCACGGACCAGCTCGACGCGATGCGCGCGCTCAAACGCGCCTTTGACCCGGACAGCATCCTCAACCCCGGCGAAATCCTGCCCTGACCGAGACCGCGGCCCAGAGTGCGATGCAGACCGCCGAACGTGTGACTCTGAGGTTCATCGCCCCCTCCTATTGCCCGTCCGGCGCGAGCTTCCACAGGCTGAGCCCGTCTTCCGGGCTGGGTGCTCTTCCGACCACTACATAGCCGCCATCCGGCGCGACACAGATACCGTACACGCAAGACCAGGAAGGGGACGAGGACAGTGGAACCGTCCACAGGGTATTGCCCAGAGAGTCGGTCCGAATCACGCACCCATAGTCGGGCCCCTGTTGCGGTCTGAATTGCGCGGCGATAACATAGCCGAGGTCCGGGGTTTGCCTGACCGAGTAGCCCTCGTCACCTCCATGGCCGCCCCAGGTGCGTCGCCACTGGAGATTACCCGCACCATCGGTTTTGATCAGGTACACATTGGCGGTGCATTGCGGCAGTACACTTGAGAAGTAGCCCGGCCCGGTCGCTACATACCCGCCATCATGGGTCGGCCAAGCCGAATTGGCCTGAGCAACATATTCGTGTTGCACGCTCCACTGCAAGACCCCGGCCGGCGATAGTTTGACAAGCTCGATGAACCCAATGATGTACCCACTGTCCGGCGCCTGCTCGATTGTCACCGACTCACGCCACCGATTCTCAAACGGGGCATAGGCGCGTTGCCACTCGACCGCGCCGCTGCTGTCGAGCTTGAACACAACCAGGCCTGAGTCCCGACTTGTCGGGTTAATCGCCACGTGCGCGTACCCGCCATCAAAGGTCTCGGTGATGCCGAATCCGTATCCGCGTTCGCGCTTGTCATGCACGTAGAACCTCTGCCACTCCAGCAAGCCGGACGCATCGGTCTTCACGACATAGGACTGGTCAAGGTCCGTGGCTCTACCAGGGGGGGCGTCATCCGTACCCCGGCCGGACAGGATGTATCCACCATCGCTCGTCGGGCGGACACAATGAGCCTCATCCCCCAAGAAAGTCCGCTCCCACTCGAGATTCCCCAGCGAATCGGTCTTCACCAGATAACAGCGCATCCGTACCTGTCCGTATGAATCGAGCCCGTCCGTCCAGCCCGCGGCCACATACCCGCCGTCATGCGCAACCTCTACCCAGGCCCCACGTCCTACGCCCATAGGCGCAAACGTCCTCTGCCACTGTATCGCCGGCGGGTTGGCGCCAAAGGCCGCCACTGCCAGCGCGGTAAGAGCTACCATAACGAGCGTCTTCTTCACAGAGCCTCCTTTACTACTGCTTACTGCCGCGACTCGGAGTCCACACACCATATTATTCTGCCCGACCATAATACCCCCCCCGCACTTGTCAAGACGCGGTCTTCCTTCCTGTCAAACCACAGCGAAAACGTCATAGCTGATGCACAGCGAAAACGTCATAGCCCGTCCGTCGGGGTTTGGGCCTTG
>OMKS01004592.1_pt1 | contig 10330 bp, 8 predicted proteins | sample 1674721 | NCBI WGS metagenome assembly OMKS01 (sample SAMN06264996, study PRJEB25208) | sediment metagenome | isolation source: hot spring sediment | place: USA: California | collected 2014-09-02 | reverse complement strand
AGCGTCAGATGTGTATAAGAGACAGTGCCATGACGACGTATGAGCTCAAAGCGGTGATATCGGCTTGTCGAAGCCAGGTAGTAGCTTTCCAGGCTGGGTGTGGCGCTGCCCAAAACGATAGGAATTGCCAGCTTATTTGCCAGCCAGACAGCAGCATCTCTGGCGCTGTAGCGGGGCGCCGGATCATCCTGCTTATATGAAGCATCATGCTCTTCATCTACGATAATCAGCCCGATCTTTTTAAAGGGGCTGAAGAGGGCGCTGCGGGCGCCGACCACAACATGGATTTCGCCCCGCTGAATGGCGTTCCAGGTCCAGAGCCTTTCTCCTGCAGACATTTGACTGTGCCAGATGGCTACATCTTTGCCAAATTCAGCCCGAAAACGCCCGGCTACATGAGGTGTGATGCCGATTTCCGGCACCAAAATGAGGACATCTTTTCCCTGATTGCGCATGTGGCGGGCCATAGCGATGTAAACTTCAGTCTTGCCGCTGCCGGTGATGCCCTGAAGCAGCATGGGAAAAAAGCGGCTTTCATTTTGAATGACGGCATCCACCGCTTTGATTTGTTCATCAGAAAGCAGCACATCCCGGGATTTTGCCTGGTAATCTTTTTGAAAGGGGTCTAAAATCACCCGCTTTTCATAGCGCTCCAAAATGCCGTTTTTGATTAAAGTTTGTATAGGCGAAGCGCTGATTTTGAGGTTTTCCATAATGGTGGAGATGGCCTCTTCGGCGGGATGGCGGCTATTCAGCCAGTCTAAAAGCTCAGCCTGCCGTCCACGCAGTTTTTTCTCCGGTTTTTGTATTACCCGCACCCAGGGAATGACCCGCTCTTTCATCATTGGCGGAAAGCGGTTTTCCCATACAAGCAGTTTTTCTGAAAGGAGCTGGCGGATTAATTTTTGCTCCTCACTGGAAAGCGTTCCCATCTTTTTCTGAGATATGCTTTCCAGCGGCAAAGAGAGTTGCTTTATGCGCCCATCATCATGCCTGTCAGCATTGATCTTGAGAAAGGGTTCCCGCTTGAATCCGCTCTCTGCCGGATGGGCTGCCCTCAAAACCATTCCAAAAGGCGCCAGGTAATAATCGGCAATCCAGCGGTAAAACCGGAGCTGCATTTCACTGAAAAGAGGCTCCTCATCCTGAATGCGCAAAATGGATTTGACCTTGATGCCCGCATCTGGAGCCTGAGAATGGACTGACACACAGTAGCCAATTTGGTTTCGAGGCCCAAAAGGAGCGACCAGGCGCCGGCCAATCAGACTTAGATTTTGAAATTTCTCCGGCACAAGATAGGTGTAGGAGACATAAAGCTCAGCAGCGAAAACCAAATCACAATATAAAGGCGATGCCATGTCTGAAATTATTGGTTCAGTGGTGATTTTCCAAATAAAATGTCAAAAAGCTGTGGGAGATTTTCACCGGAAACTGCAAAACCATCATCAAAAAAATGGCCCGTGCGCCAAATTTTCTAAAAAAAAAAGAAAAATTTTATTGAAAGTCAAATATTGACACAATATCGGTTATTATTCTGTTGTGGAAAGTACAAAGGGCAAAAGGGACAGCTTTTCAGGATATCAATAGCGTTCGCTCAAGGTCTCGCAGCCCGATTAACTAAAAAAAGGAGGATAATATGGGGATGACGATTGATGAGTTTCAGGAAATTCTGGACAAGAGCGCTGATGCGTTTGAGGGATTTTTAAATCGAGCGGAGAAGAAGATTGATAATTTTCTCACGGTGATTGATGAGCAGGTGCTGGACTCAAGGCGCCATCTTTTCAGCACTTGGAGCGATTATTTCCAGTTTCTCAAAGATGAGCGGAAAATGGAAGCCAATATGGTCAAAATCAATGCCATCTACGACAAAGTCCGAAAAGAAGCCATCGCCAACGGCACCTGGGACCCCATTCTTGACGAAGTGGAGGACGAAATATGAAAAGTGAGAAATGGCTGCTGCTGACAATGATTGGCCTGGCCGGACTGGTCTATTCCATCATCAGCGAAGACAAAGAAGAGCCGGAGCTTGAGAATGAAAATGAGGTCGATGATGAGGAGACAGAATCAGCTCAGACCGAAACTGGGATTTAAAAAACAAAAACAGAAAGGAAAGGAGAGAAAAATGGGATTTTTTGACACGGTGAAAAATGCTGCGGTAAAAATTAAAGAAGATACCGAAAACACCTATCATGAAGCATTAAGCATGTCTGATGATGAGCTTATCAGAAAGTGGAAATACGCTAATAGCTTTAAAAAAGCCGCCTATGCCAAAGTAATTAAGGAAAGAGGCATTGAGTACATGCTGCGAGGTTAAATTCAAGAAAGTAATCGAACCGATCGCGCACTGAAAGTAATAAACAAGAAAAATATCAGAAAGGAGAAATCATGCCCAAAAAAGAAGACAAGATGGAAAGGCACAATCTAATTGGCTATACCCGTGAAACGCCTGTTTCAAAAACGACGATAGTGACCGACATCGACGAGCAGATTCGCCAAGATGTGAAAGATGGTGTTAAAGCTGTCTGGAATAAGCTGACGAATAAAAAAAAGAAATAATGCAGGCACCGAAAGTCCCTCAAAAGAGCAATCTGCGAGGGACTTTAATATTACCACAGATAGTCTTGGAATAATCGTTTTCAGGGAGAAATAAACATTAATTTTAAGAAAAATATTCGCAGCAATGCCAGTTCGGAAGCAAAACCTGTTATCGACCGATTGGAAAAAGTTTAACTGAGATAGATGCATTCAAGGGATATATTGAAAATTATCGCAGAAACTGGTAATCTTTTTTTCATCAACATTTTCCAAGCAAAATGAGCAGGCAATATTCCTGCCCGAGCTGATAGGCTAAGTTTTTGGAAAGAAACTATGTTTACAAATCCCTGCTGTCCTAAATAATCTAAAAAGCAATATCAGCACATTATTCATAATGAGTTAACAGATTAGATTCAAGAAATCTCCGTTTAATCCCCAAAATATGCCTGTGTTTCATAATTCGTTTTCTTCTTAATTTGTCTTGATCCGTCAGGGGACGGACAGGTCCAAATTAAGCAACACTTCGACTCCGCTCAGTGACCGCTCAGTGACCGCTCAGTGACCGCACTTCGACCCTTCGACAAGCTCAGGATACCACTCCGCTCAGTGACCTGGGCTGTCACAAATTCGGGGAAGATTCTGCCTGAAGGTGGGAGTTGTGGAAAGTGAGATTTGGGAGAGACGAATCTATCGTACAAGCCATTATCACTCTCATCAGCTTCCGTTTTGTATTTCTCATCGCGCCAGGTCTCTTTTCCGCCTTCAAACACAATCTTTTTTTCCTGAATTCGTGAAAGAATATTTCACAGGGCGTGAAGGCGCGGATTAATACAAGCGGTATAATCCAATTTATGGATGGCAAAAATTTATTTTGGACAGATGTGGTAATATTATGATAGATTCGTCAGATAAGTTTTACTTGCTCATTTCCAGAAATTCATCTTCCGTGAGGACTGTCAGGCCCAGGCTTTGGGCTTTGCTGAGCTTGCTGCCGGCATTTTCTCCGGCAACAACGTAATCAGTCTTTTTGCTGACGGAGCCGAGAGTCTTGCCGCCCCTTTCCTGCACCATCTTTTCGGCTTCGTTGCGGGTGAATTTGCTCAGCGCACCGGTAAAGACGAAGGTTTTCCCTGAAAAGCGGGCATCCTCCTGCTTTTTTTCTTTTTGGAGAATGGGATTGACACCGGCGGATTTCAGTTTTTCTAAGGCGCTCTGATTGTGCGGCTCGGCGAAAAAGGTGCGGATGCTTTCGGCAACGATGGGTCCCACGCCTTCCAAAGCCAGCAGTTCGTCGGCGGAAGCTTTAGCCAGTGCAGCGAGACTGCCAAAATTTTCCGCCAGAATGCGGCTGAGATATTCTCCGCAATTGGGAATGCCCAGGGCGTAAATCACGGCAGCGAGGGGACGGGACTTGCTTTTCTCAATAGCTTCGATGAGATTTTGGGCAGATTTTTCGGCGAATCGCTCCAGCCTGAGCACGGACTCATATTCTAAAGAAAAAAGATCGGCGACGGAATGAAGCAAATTATTCTCAATGAGCTGCTGAACGATTTTTTCACCGAGACCGTCAATATCCATCGCTTTTTTAGAAGCAAAATGTTCGATGCTGCCGGCGAGCTGGGCGGGACAAGAGCGGTTGGAGCAGCGGAGCACCGCTTCATCGGCCACGCGGCTGGTGGGGGCGCCGCAGACGGGACAATTTCTTGGCAGGCGATAGGCTTGGGAATCGGCGGGACGCTTTTCAGGGATGATTTTCACCACTTCGGGAATGACGTCACCGGCGCGCTGTATGAGAACCGTGTCGCCAATGCGAATATCTTTGCGGTCAATCTCATCCTGATTGTGGAGGGTGGCGCGGCTGACGGTAACGCCTCCCACCTGCACCGGTTCGAGGATGGCTACAGGGGTGATGGCGCCGGTGCGGCCAACCTGAGCGATGATTTCTTTGATGACGGTGGTCTCTTGCCGGGCTTTGAATTTTCCGGCGATGGCCCAGCGGGGCGTGCGGGTGCGCATTCCCAGCTCATTTTGCAGCCGCCAGGAGTTGACTTTCACCACGATGCCGTCTATGTCGTAGGGGAGATTTTCCCGATTCTTTTCCATCCGCTGATAATAATCCAGCGCCGCTTCGCTTGAGGGCAACAGTTCGTTGTAGGGATTCACCGGAAAACCCCACGCCTTGAGCTGTTCCAGAAACTGCGCCTGAGATTTGAATTTTATCCCCTGGATTTCTCCTGGCGAATAGATAAAGATTTCCAGGGGCCTTTTGGCGGTGATGCGGCTGTCGAGCTGCCTCAGCGAACCGGCGGCCGCATTGCGGGGATTGGCAAAGAGAGGCTTGCCGTCCTGCTCCTGCTGGGCATTGAGCTTTTTGAAATTGGCGTGGCTGAGAATCACCTCGCCGCGGACTTCCAAAATGTCCGGAATTGCATCGCCCTTGAGCTTCAGGGGAATCTGGCGAATGGTGCGCAGGTTGGCGGTGATATTTTCTCCCGTGTAGCCGTCGCCGCGAGTGGCGCCGCTGACGAAAAGACCTTTCTCATAAATCAGCTCCACACCCAGCCCATCCAGCTTGGGTTCGCCCATAAAGCTCAATATTTCGCCAGGAAATTCCTTTTCGACGCGGCGGCAAAAGTCCATCAGTTCGCCGGCATTCATAGCATTGGCCAGGCTGAGCATGGGCGTGCGGTGGGGCAGGGGGTCAAAGGCTGTCAATGGCGGCGCACCCACCCTTTGTGTCGGCGAATCCGGCAGAATAATATTCAGCTCCTGCTCTAACGCTTCCAGTTCCCGCATCAGTTTATCATATTCGGCATCGCTAACGAGGGGATTGTCTTCCATGTAATAATGGACGTTGTGCATATTCAGCTCATCGGCAAGCTGCCGCAGTCTTTCTAGTTTATCGTTCATATTTTATTTCCTTTATTTTTGAAGGCAGGAGGCAGGAGACAGGAGACAGGAGACAGGAGGAGAATAATGCAGAATGTAAAATATAGAATGCAGAATGAATAATTTTCGAATCTTTAAATCCTCGAATCATCAAATCCCTTTTCCTTGCGCCTTGATCCTTGATCCTTGCGCTTTGATCCTTGTGCTTTGTGCCTTCCCCTGTCATAGGCGAATTTATATTCTCCGTGAATAGAAATCAATGGATTCCCTCAGCAAATATTCTCAGGCGGCGCTTCGGACTTACGGCAAAAGCTATATGCAGTCATCAGAAGTTTATCCCTGAATATATTTTTCACCATCAGTGCAAAAAGATTGAAATTCCGCAAAGCTTTTTTTAGTTTTATACGTTGAATTGAGCAAATAAAAATATTGAGGAATCAATGAAAACACGTCTCATAATCTCTTTACTGACCCTGGCAAGTCTGCTGAGCGCTCAGGATAATACCCTTCCCAAGTTAAGGCTGCTGGAAAAGCCCCGACTGCTGAGCAATGAGTTTGTGGGCAGTCAGCACAAAGATGTCAATGGACGCATCGCCGCAGCGTTGAAGATTATCAGCGATATGGAAGGTTTCGCCTACAAATCCAACAACGGCATCATCAAAGTTGATAGGTTGCCCGGTGTGGATTTGCTTTATGTCCAGCCCGATGAGCGGATATTGCGGGTCTATAAAACCGGATATGGTGAATTTCTCATCGTGCTGCTGGATGAAGGGGTGAGCCTTCGGGAGCGCCAGGTTTGGGAGCTGAAAATCAGCGGCGACAAGAAGCCGGTGAATGTAACCATCCTTACCCAGCCCGCCGATGCGGAAAAAATCCTCGATGGGGAAAGTCTGGGCGCTGGTGAAAGCTTCAAAATCGTCCCTGGCGAGCACGAGCTGCGCATTCGCAAGGAAGGCTACCGCGGCGAAACGCGGCGCATCACCGTCACTGAAGACCAAACGCTTTTTCGCGATATTGTATTGAAGCAGATTGATGTAACGCCAGTAACCATTACGACCATTCCCGATGGCGCCTCTGTCTATCTTAATGGCGTTTTGCGGGGGCAGAGCTACTGGAGCGATTTTCTCTTTCCCGAAACGTATGAACTAAAAATCGTCAAGCCCGGCTATCTCGATATTGTGGAAAATCTCACCATCAAAGAGGACGTGCAAAATGATCTGAGCTATACCCTCACCCGAAATAGCGCTATTTTAAATGTCACCGTTCAGCCGGCAGACGCCGAGATTCTCATTGACAATCAACCCTATTCACCAGGACGCATCGAGCTGCTGCCTGGCGAACACCAAATCACCGTGATGAAGAGCGGCTATCTTTCCTTATCGGAAACGGTAAATCTCAAACTGGGCGAAAGTATTCAAAAAAGCTATACTTTGGTAAAAAACACCGGTTTTCTCAGTGTGAGTGTAGTGCCTGCCGATGCCGAGCTATTCATCAATAAACGCAGCTACGGGCAGCAGCGCTCTATTGAATTGGCGCCGGGAAGCTATCGTCTGGAGTTAGTCCATCCCCACTATTTTGAAGAAACGGATAATATTCAGGTGAGCCGCGGCGAGAGCGCCCATAAAAGCTATTCCCTGAAGATGAAATCCGGCTCGCTGCAATTTAAGGCGCTGCCCAATAATGCGTCGGTGCTTATGAACGACGCCGCCGGTAAAGTCTATGAGCGCTGGAACGGTCTCAAGCTGCTGAATCAGGTGCCCGTGGGCGCCTATTCGCTCTATGTTTCCCATCCCGATTATCTGCCCGATACGAGAAATATCCTCATCGAACACGAGAAGCGCACCGCCATCGAGGTGAGCCTCATGACCTACGAAGGGAGCATCCAGCAGGAGATAGACGCGCAAAAACGGTGGCGCAATCTGAGCTGGCTGGGCTCCGCCGCACTGGGAATCGGCTCCGCCGGACTAAAAGCCTATTCGATGATGCGCTACAGCGATTATGAAGCGGCGCAAAGCACCCCGAGCGCCGAGGACCTTTACAAACAGGCCAATCAGCTTCACAAAATCAGCGGCTACGTGGCCATCGGCGCCGGCATCGCCCTCACGCCATCCATCAAATTCCAACTCGATATCAATAAGCTGAACAAAAAACTCACACTTGAAAGATGATCAAGATGGATAGCACTGAAAACACCTTTCAAGGTCTTGCCCGCCGCATTATTCAAACACATCAGGCTCTGCAAATAGCCGTAATAAAAGCAGTCAATAGCTATCTTACAATCCGCAACTGGCTTATTGGCTATTATATTGTCGAATTTGAGCAAAATGGTGAAGACCGGGCGACCTATGGCGGGCATCTATTATCTAAACTATCTGCCAAACTCAATATTCGTGGGCTTTCAGAGACAAATTTAAAGAATGCCAGGCAATTCTATCAAGTTTATCCGGAGATTCGTCAGTTACTGACTGACGAATTCACAAATGCCAACTGACAAATTTCTTGATTTATGTTCTCAAAACATTCTTGGGACGCCGTCGCAAACAATTAATAATCAGAATAATGTTCCAGAACTCACGCAAAACATGATTCAGCAAATATCTTATACCCATTTTATTGAGCTCATAAAAATTGACGAACCCCTTAAACGTCAGTACTACGAGATGCTTATCCTCAAAACTCAGCTTTCGGTGCAAGAGCTGCGGCGGCAAATCGCAACTTTAAGTTTTGAAAGGCTTGGATTATCGCTAAATAAAGAGCGAGCATTTCAAGAATTGCAGCTCAAAATCCAGCCCGCGAGTCCGGCAGACATCGTCAAATCCCATTATTTCTTTGAGTTTCTAGGTATCAATCAGCCGGAACTCATCGAAGATTCAAAGCTTGAAAATGCTCTTATATCAAATCTGCAGAGCTTTATTCTGGAATTGGGCAATGGATTTTGCTTTGAAGCGCGACAGAAGCGAATTCTCATCGGCGATGAATATTTTCGCATTGATTTGGTCTTTTACCATCGGATTCTTAAATGCCATGTGCTCATTGATTTAAAGGTCGATTGTTTCAATCATTCCCACGCCTCGCAACTGGTGGCATATCTTAATTATTACAAGGATAAAGTCATGGAAAAAGATGATAACCCACCGGTGGGCATCCTTTTGGTGACAGACAAAAATAGCGCTTTGGTGGAATATGTCACCGCCAATGAAAAGGACCATCTCTTTGTCAGTAAATATAAACTGCGCCTGCCTGATGACAATGATATCAAAAGCTTTATCGAAAATGAACTAAGAAAAAAAGTACAATATTAACCCAAGCAAAAAAGCAGGAATAAAATGATGAAAAAGTACCGTGTCGCTTCAATTAACACTTTCTTATCATCGGTCACTGAGCCCCAAGTTCATCGGAAAAGGGTAAACTCAAGCCCCAGTAAAATAGGCGCCTTCCCTAATGGAGCATTCTCTCTTTTCCCATTCCACAGGGCATTCCACGGGCTAAACTTAGCCTTAACCTTAAGCTTAGCCTTAATCCTCTCCTCTTGCACCGACCTGGAGCATACCAATCCTTATGACAGGGAAATTATCAATCCTGCGCCGACTCTCCAATCCGTCACGGCTATTAATGATCAGATTGCCGAATTGCAGTGGAATTACAGTAATAAGCAGGCAAGCTCTTTCCAGATTTATCGCGGACTCAACGAAAATGCCCTGACGCCACACGCCGTCACCGACAGCTTTATTACTAGCTGGCAAGACAATGGTCTGAAGGTCGACACAATTTATTACTATCGGATTACAGCATTATTTGATGAAAATGAATCCGAAGCCTCTGGAATAAAATCGGTGAGCACCGCTTTCCCGGCCATTGAATCGCTAACGCTTTCGATGGTCAATGATGCCACCCTTGCTCTGGCTTGGAGTGCTCCTAACGGATATCTGGAAAAATATTCGGTCACGCAATGGCAGATTGACCGCAGAGAAGGCGCTGGAAGCTACATTACACAGAAAACCCTGCCGGACTCTATCTCTACATGGAACGACAGCACCGTCACTTTAGGAAAAACATATAGCTATCGCATCATTGCTAAAAATGAACGAAACCAAAGCGCTGCCAAAGAGAGCGAAGCGCTGGCATCAAACTTTCCCGCCCCCAGCAATCTCACTGCTGAAGCCATAGACGACCAGAGCATTAAGCTCACCTGGACCGATAACTGCGCTTTTGAATCGGGTTACAGAATAGAAAGAGACGGCGGCAGCGGCTTTGCACAGATAGCCAAGCTGGGGAAAAATGCCGTGAATTATACCGATAGCGGTCTGACTTACGGTACCAGTTATCAGTATCGGGTGAGCGCTTTTACGGCAAACAATACCAGCGGCTACAGTAATGAAGCTGTAGCAATATGGACCGTCACAGATATTGACGGCAATGTCTATCGAACGGTTAGAATCGGGAATCAAATCTGGATGGCAGAAAATCTGAAAGTGACCAGATATCGTGACGGTACGGCGATACCCAATGTAACAGATAATTCAAGTTGGACAAACTTAAGTACCGGCGCTTATTGTTATTACAATAATAGCAGCAGCAATGGCGAAACCTATGGTGCACTTTACAAATGGCATGCAGTGAATGATGCCCGCGGCTTGGCGCCTGAAGGTTGGCATGTGCCCACCGATGCAGAGTGGTCAGAATTGGAGAATTATCTGGGCGGATCATCTGTTGCCGGCAAGAAGCTAAAAATGAATAGTTCGCTCTGGAACACCAATACCGGTACTGATGCCGCTGGGTTTGGCGCTCTTCCCGGCGGTTTTCGCGACGACTACTATGGGAATTTCAGCGATATGGGCTACTACGCCTACTTTTGGTCCTCCAGTGAGAGCTATAGTTACGGCGCGTGGTACCGGAAGCTCATCGG
>OMKS01004589.1_pt1 | contig 10336 bp, 6 predicted proteins | sample 1674721 | NCBI WGS metagenome assembly OMKS01 (sample SAMN06264996, study PRJEB25208) | sediment metagenome | isolation source: hot spring sediment | place: USA: California | collected 2014-09-02 | reverse complement strand
TTTTTCAAGCAGAAGACGGCATACGAGATCTAGTACGGTCTCGTGGGCTCGGAGATGTGTATAAGAGACAGGAGAAACAGGACCTTTTATGGCCCAACTCTGGATCTTCATCAAGGAATTCCTTCAGGACATCCGCATGCACCGGCTGCGCGCCTTCCTGACCACGGTCGCCATCACCTGGGGCACGCTGGCCGTCATCCTGCTCATGGCCTTCGGCGAGGGACTCGCCTTCCGCATGCAAGAGGGCCTTCTCAATGCGGCGAACCGGATCATCGTGATATGGGGCGGCCAGACCACGATCCGGCACGAGGGGCTCTCCATCGGACGTCGCGTCCGCTTCGTCAAGGAAGATGCGGAACTCCTCGAACGCAGCATCCCTCAAATCGCCGTGGCCGTTCCCGGGCAGGGCTCCCATGTCCGGCTCAGGAACGGCGACCGGATCGCCTCTACGTATATGGAGGGCGTGCATCCGGAATTCGAATTCATGCGCCGCCTCTATCCGGCCGCGGGTGGACGCTTTCTCAATGAAAAAGACATGCGGGAACGACGCCGTGTGGTTTTTCTGGGCAGCATCATCGCATCCGAATTGTTCGGGAACGCGGATCCGGTCGGCAGGACCGTGCACATCGAAAACATGCCGTTCACCATCGTCGGAATCATGCCGAAAAAGCTCCAGACTTCCATGAACAACGGCCCGGACGACCGCCGCGCCATCATCCCGTTTTCGACTTTCCAGACCATTTACGGATGGAAACACGTCGGCAGCATTTCGATCCAGCCGGTCCGCGACGAGGACGGCCCGTTCATCGAGAAAGAGATCCGGCGGGTTCTGGGAAACAAATTCAAATTCGATCCGGAAGACAATGGAGCCATCTATCTCGCGAACTACAACACGTTCCTCGAGCAGGGAGAGAAGGTTTTCAAGGGAATCAACATCTTCCTCGCCGTGATCGGGGCCATGTCGCTCATCATCGCGGGCGTGGGTGTGGCGAACATCATGTATGTCGTGGCCAGGGAACGCACGCCCGAAATCGGCATCAAACGGGCCGTGGGCGCGAAGAGGCGGCACATCCTGTTTCAATTCATTTTCGAGTCGCTGTTGATCGCGTTTACGGGGGGGGCGTTCGGCATTTTGCTGTCCGCGGGGATCATCAAACTCATGTGGTCCATACCGGCACAGGCGGGAGCGATGGAATTTCTGGGACGACCCGTCATGTCGAACGATGTCGTCGTGGTGGCCGTGGGCGTGTTGACCCTCATCGGGCTGCTCGCGGGCCTATTCCCCGCGCGCAAAGCCGCGGCCGTCGATCCGATCGAGGCGCTCCGGTACGAATAATCCGAATCAGGATGCCCGGGATACACCCTCACCGCCCGTTTTCAGGGAAAGCCTTTCCGTCCGCCGGGAAAGCGGAATGTCCGATCCGGTTTCCCGCCCCCCGCAGTATCCTTCTTACGTCTTTGGGACGGTATCGTTTGGATCAAAAGGTATAGCCCAGGGAGAAATAAATCCGCGATATCCCGTCGCTCATCCTTCCCCAGCCGACATGGCCCGGTCCGAGCGGTGTGTTGGCCGAATAAACCAGGCCGATTCCCTGAAAAAAGTCATTCGTGCCGATCGGGGCGTATCGCCCCCAGACGCCCCCCAGGTCGTACCGCAGCGACAGGTATTGCTGAATCCGGGGAAGCCAGGGCATCTGATAGCGCAGCGTCCCGCCCATGACGATGAAACGACGCCCGATCCGGCCGTTCAGCGGCAACCCCATGAAACCGTCGAGCCCGCCGACGCGGAATTGCTTGGTGAACGGCGCCGTCATGTCGACCGTACCCCATTCGATGTGGGGGGAAACCGTCCATCTGGGGCGCAGGGACCGGTACATGCGGATCGAGGAAAGCAGTTTGAAATAGGAAACCTCGCTCCCGAGAAACGGCAGTGCGGTTTCATATTCCAGCCTGTAATAGCGTCCGGTTCTGGGAAACGGCACCCGGTCGCGCGTGTCCACCACGGATAACAGGGCGAGATGGGTGAGCAGCACGTTCTCACGCGCGAGGATGTCTTCCCCGCCTGCCGGCTCCGTCTTCGTTTTTTGTATCCCGATACGGATCCAGACCGTTCCGACCTTTTCCATCTGCCGGCCGAGAGACAGGGCACCCCTCCAGCCCGATTCGATGTATGTGTCCTGTTGTCTGTTTTTCTCATAGTAGCGGTAACGGTCCCGGTGGATGTTGAACCGGCTCTCGAAGGTCCACAGGGTGTTGAGTACCCGGTCCGTCTCCAGCTTCACGCCCATGTTCCGGTCCCACGGCCCCAGACCGGCCGACAGGGTCCCCAAAAGGCCGAGGCCGACGATGTTTTCCTCCGCATATTCGAGGAATCCCCGGGTCTGCCGTTCGAGATCGTACCGCAGCCCAAACCGGACCAGGGAAAACGGTTTCTCGCGGAAATGGAGGAAGAGAATATTGCGATCCCCGCTTTTTTCGATGTGAAACCGGATGCTTTCATAGTATTCCGTGGCATAGAGATTGTGGATGCTTTCCGTCAGGGCGCGGGCGGTGAAGAGATCTCCGGGCCGGATTCGCATGTCGCGTTCGATCAGGGACATCCGGGTCTTTTCGGCGCCGGTATACCGGATTCGGGAAATGATCCCCTCATCGATCACGATCTCCCATATGCCGTTATCGATCCGGTTGACGGAGAGAGCGGCCAGGGAATAGCCCGCCGCGTGATAGTGTTGAAGCAGGCGTGCGCAGTCCCGCCTGGCCTGGAAAACATCGAGGGGGGCGCCCGGCCGGGTTTCCATCAGTCCGGTCAGTGTCCGGATCGGAAACAGGGTGTTGCCCCGGATCACAATACCGGTCACGACGGGCGTGGGCGTGAGCCGGAAGAGCAGCCGGCCGGAGAGGGTGTCGGCGAAAACGCGGACCTCCTCGAAGGCCCCGGTATGATAGAGACTCCGCCCCTGCCAGATGATTTCACGGACAGAGACATGTGAGGAGGAATCCGGAGCGAGAAGGGCCATCAGAGAATCCGGCGAGATGTCCGGCGCGCCCTCCACCGAGACGGAGGCGATCCGCAGGGGATGCGGGAAGGTCTGCGGGGCGGTATCCGAGAACAGGGCTTCGATCCGGGGGAGGGCTTCCTCCGCCGCGCGCACCCCGGCCTGGATCAGGCTGTCCGCATGGGAAAAATCCGTGTTGCGGAGATCTCCCAGCTCGGGCCGGATTTGAATGTCCGCCGCCTCGAGTTGTGCGTTGAGTGTCTCCTGATGCAGGATGGTGGTCACCTGATCGGCCACCTGCCAGGGGAGTCTCAGGTCTTCCCGCCGCCGCAGCCTGGAGGAGGTGTCGACGGCGATGATCCAGTCCGGATCCAAAACCCGGATCTCCTCGACCGGAAGGTTTTGAACCAGGCCGCCGTCCACAAGCAGGTGGCCGTCGATCGGGACCGGTTCGAACAACAGCGGAATGGCCATGCTCGCATGAATGGCGTCCACGAGCGAGCCTTCGCGGAACACCTTCTTTTCTCCGGTCAGCAGATCGGTTGCCACGGCCAGAAAGGGTATTTTAAGACAATCGAATCGCTGCGACGGCGGATGCGGCGCGGAGTAAATCAGTTCGGTCAGGAGGGCGTTGAGACGATGGCCGCTGGTATAGGCCTCATTGAAGACGGGGCGTCCCCGCTCGAGACGGAGTTCGATCAGCGCCCGGGCTTTCTGCGCCTTCTGGCTGAGAAAGAGTTCCTGGCGGGGCGCCGAATCCCGGATGATCTTGTTCCAGTCGAACCTTCCCGCGATCGTCTCGAGGTCCGAGGCGCTGTATCCCACGGCGAAAAGGCCGCCGATCACGGCGCCCATGCTCGTCCCGGCGATACAGTCCACGGGCAACCCGTGCCGTTCGAAAACCCTGAGAACCCCGATCTGGGCGAGCCCGCGCGCGCCTCCGCCGCTGAGGACCAGGCCGATTGTGGGGCGGCGGATTTCGTATGCGGGAACGGGAGAATGATCCGAAACCGCGGGCTGAAACCCGAGGGGAATCTCCACCCATCCGGCCCGGGCAAGGGAGATAAACCCGGTCAATGCGACCAGCATGCCGGCCTTGATTGTCTTCTGCATGAAAAAAGATAGTTAAAATCAGATAGAAAAGCAAGATTCGGTGATGGGATAACGGATAATGAGGCAACTCTGAATCGAACAGGCGGTTCCGGATTCACGGGTTTTCCCTTCCTCCGGCCCGTACCGAACGGCTGCAGACTGTCCCTGTCACCCGATAAACCGACGGATTTTTTCCCCCACCCTTTCCGCGCTTTCACACAGCAACGTTTTTTCTTCCGGATCCAGGTGCGGCTGTATGATCCGGTCCACGCCCTGATTGCCGATCACGAAGGGGACGCCGATCGTGGAATGGATCCCGTAGAACTCACCCTCCAGGCTGATCTGGCCGGAGATCAGCGCGTCGCTGCCCAGCATGATGGTCCGGATCAGGTCCATGGTGGCGCGGGCGGTTCCCATGATCGTTTTGGAGCCGCTGAAATGGGTGATGAAGGGCTTCACCGCCGCACGGATGTCCGGGGGATACCGGCCGAGGATGGCATAGGCTTCCTGAATCCGGCCCGTCAGGACGCGTTCCCTCAACTTTCGGGTGATGTCAAGAACGTCCCCGGGGAAATCGGGGGTCCTGTGATTCTTCCTGATTTTCCGGATCGCCGCGGACAGGGCTTCCCCGGAATATCGGTAGATGTGCACGTTGCTCCAGAGGGGGACGAGATGGCGGCCGTGTTCGCCGACCATGAATCCGTGGATCTGCTGCCGCCGGATGCCGAGGTCCGCTGCGATCTCTTTCCGGAACCGCAGCGAATCGAGAAAGGCGCCCGTCCCGATGACGCGTTTTCGTCCGAGCCGGCCGGCGAATACGGCGACCGCCAGTTCGTTGGGGTTGGAGACGCAGAGGACGATTTCGCTGCCGTGGCCGTGTTTCGCCAGGGCTTCCGCGTATTGTTCAAAAACAGGCACGTTTTTTTCGGCCAATGTGTCCCGGCTGATGTCCTTGCCGTTCGGTTCCGGGGTCAGCGTCGCGCCGGCGGTCATGACGACGATGTCCCCGCGGATTTCTCCGGGATCGAAGGAGAGCGTGATCCGGGGACAGGTTTCGGCGTAGGCGTCCATCAGATCCACGGCGAAGCCGTGGAGGGCTTTGCGGCTGGGGCCTTCGGGGTTTCCCACGAGGAGCAGGGTTTCGTCGTTCTGGAGCAGCCGCTCCGCGATGAGGGTCCGGGTGATTTCCCGTCCCACATCGCCGCCTGCGCCGATGATGGTGAGGTCCATTTTAAACTCCTCATGCGGCCGGTCGCCGGACCGGGTGGTTTTGTCGTGCCTGGATTGTGAATTTTAAACTGGGGGGAGGGAGGAATGTTTCCGGTTTTCTTATAAGAAAAGGACAGTATCTCCTCCAGATCACCGGGAGAACCGGAAAAAGAATCCTTCCCCGCCGCATTTCATGGCCTGCCCAGACGGTTTCATCCATTTCTAAAGCAAATCATTCGAAACAAAAGTCCGATTATCTGGTCAGATTGACTCCCCGGAAGAATTAATAACTTCGGGTTATGTGTGGAATGATTTATTGTAGTTCAATCATCTGATATTATTTCCGGCAAATCACTCTTTCCTGCCACATAGGTTGTGTATTCACCGGCGTATCCATGTATCCAATCATCCGGATTATTCTGATTATAGGTTCTGTTGTTTTGTGTTGTAATCAGAAACTTTATATCAGAATGGTAATTATGAATCAAATGAACATTGGAAAAACGGATGGGATCATCTATATTTTCAGAACGCACCGCAGACCAGGTTTTCCCTGCATTTGTTGTTTTGTATGCCTGAATATTTCCATTGATAAGCCAATAAGATATAAAACTGGTCGAATCGATTTTTTCAAGATCTGCCAGACTTGCTTTCCGAAGAAGAGATTGGCCGGGTTTAAAATTTTCCGATATCGTCCATTTATTCGGTGACAGAATCATTGGATCCCATCTGTAGCTGATTGCTTCATAATTCCAGTTTGATGAACCCGTATTGGTTCTATACTCAAAAACAAGGATCGGACTTCCATCATCACAATAGTGGGCTTTTAACCGTTCTATGTGCCGCGGACCTGTCACCGTCGGATCACCGGTATTAAAAACCAGGCAGTACCTCACCATTTCACCATTTGAATTCCATGCATCTGTGATTTCAGAGCCTAGATTGGTACCGCCCCGACCCTGGACATCGATCGGTGATTCTAGAAAAGGCGTCTCCCCCGGATAAAAATAAGCAAAATAGACATTTCTCCCGAACCGGTTATGTCTTGATAATACGGGATAGGTTTCATTTTGTCCGCCTGCGATATGCCATACAAGCAAGAAACGTTCTTTAATATTATGATGAGTTGGTTCGTAAGTAATTCCATCCAGGTAAATTTCATTCAGGCGATCGGGTCTATTGGGAGTCGAATTAATGATGACTTGATAGGGACTCCATGTATAACCATGATCGGTGGATTTGATATACCCCCAGGGTCTGTAGGCGCCGTTATAATTGACATCGGTATTTTGTTCTGTTTCCCACTGGTCACGGGGATAGAAGCCTCTGAAAAAAACATAAATGTCCCCGTTGGCTGTCTTGAAAACGCTCGGATAGCCGGGAGCGCCATCCGGTTCCGGAGATCGTCCCTCGGGCGGTGTCAGCAACCGCTGTTCCCATTCGCCTTCCACACTGTCCGGACGGAGCGATCTGGACATGTACAAGTCCGAACCGTGATTACAGTAAAAAACCAGAAGATGGCCGTCATTTGCTTTCACAACTACCGGATAATCATGATAGGCAAAAGGAAGTGATTTTTCCGAAATCACGGAATCAAGACTGCCGACCTCAATGGTAGGAGACCAGCGCTTGGAGGGATGATGAAACGCTTTGATGAGGGGAGTCATTTTTCTCCCGGCCCAGACCATATAGGTTTTATTTGTTTCACTGTCATAAAATCCTATTGACATCGGGCGGGGGCACTGCACAGAATTGGCACCTATTTGCGTCAGTGTATACTGGCTGAAGAGATTGACTGCGAACAGCAAAATCAAAACAGCCGGAACAGCGAGTGGACCGCTTATATGGAACATATTCAATGATTTCAATTCAGGTTCCTTTCATTTTTATGATAATGGACGCCTTCATGCCGGATATGGATATGAGATACAGGGTTTCCTGAATCGCTCTCTCCAGCCCTTCTCGGACCCGAGAACCGGCTTGGAACGTTTTCCGTGATCTGGACACCGGTTTATGCTCAGAGGCTGTTTCGGCAGTCAGTTAATATAATGCGGACCGCTCCTTTTCACGAGTATTGTCTTCATTCAAGATCCCGGATTGTATACTCACGCAATAAAAGTATAAGGTAAGTTCAATAGAAACAAATTATGGCTCCTCACGCGAATTTGTGCACGAGAGGTAGTGTATAAATAGTTGAAAAGCATGGGAGATACCTGTAACTTAATAGAGTCTTCAGGTCTATAAGAGTTGCAGGAGGTCCCATGCTTATCCGAAAGATAGTAAGAACGACGCTTGGAATCAAGGATCATGGTGTTGTTTCGGTGACAGGAAATGAACGACAAATCGTGATTGAATTGGATAAAAACAAAGGTCATAGACTCCCTTGTTCCGGTTGTGGCAAGAGAATGCCTGTCAGGGATCAGCTGCACCAACGGGAGTAGAGACATGTTCCCATGTTCCCATGTGGAATATACCGGTCTTCAATTACATTTGCTACACGACTCATGCACTGTATTGGTAAATTGGATTTGCCCAATCGGGTAGACAAATTCGTGTGAGGGGCCTGAAATTTAAACGGGGGGGATGGAGGAATGTTTCCGGTTTTCGCGTCTGCGGCCGATGCGGAGACTCTGTGTAATGGGATATCCGGGAGTGTCTCGAGCTCACACCGCATCGTTTCGGTTCCGGGGGTCTACCCCGAACCGTTCCATTGCAACGGTTTCCGACCGGCTGTTCGGGATAATTCTTTCGAACCGGAGAGCAGCCGTGTGTTTTAAAGCCGAAATCCGGACAGGTAAAAGAGAAATACCCGCCTGTGAGGCTGGAGGAGAAAGGCGGGTATTTCCGGGTGGTGCAGGGGAGAGGAGGCGGTATTTTAATTTGACGGAGGCAGATTAAGATCATGCCTCATATAATGCCGATATGATTTGATTTAATAAATGAAGTATGCCAGCCCTATTTTTTTACTCCTCGATACAAATTATTATTCTATAGGTTCATACTTCTTTACAAGCGAAGCAATCAGAGATTGTTAAAATATTTAAATATAGAAAGATAAACATCATTTGATAAATCATCAATAATTGAAGAAATTAATTCTTCACGAGGTTTCAGATTTGATCTGCTATAAAAAACATCAGTCTTTTTTACGACATAGTCTATTGCTCGCTTAATACCTTTCAGTAACTCTAAATTTAATTGTAACTGTGCCATCCCGGAATTTTTTGGTGGATTTTTGTACCACTCTGGCGTTGGGTCATCTTCTAACAATTCCTTTGGATCACCATCATATCTTGCGTATTCAATATAATCATCCGCTCTCGAAGATAATAAATCTGTTCTGACTATTTGGCCTGTTCTTGTATCAATAATTTGATACGAAAATTCTATCTTTGCATGGCCAGCATTAGAATAAATATAATAGGTCACTTTTTGACCGACCTCAATTTCTTGACCATGCCACTGTCTTTTTACAGCTTTCCAAGCTGATTTAGGAGTTCTATTTATTCCGTCCTCATAATATGTGGCATTTGAAATTTTCCCTATTACAATGTATTGTAAACCAATCATTTGACCGCTCTGTGCAGCAGTTCGTTCATCAATGATGCCACTCATTCCAAGAGCCTGCTCTGCTAATATTTTGTCCAAATAATTTCTATCCATATACTCTATCCACATTGAAGAACTATTAACCAGCCTCGATAATACTCTGGAATAAATGGATTGCTCATGACCATAAATTGAGGAAGAATTCTTAAATGGCAAAATGCCGATTCTGATTTTCCCTTTTTCGAGAGCTTGGGCTAAAAGCTGATTTGAATCCTTGTAATCAGATCTGTATTGTTGACATTTTTCAAATTTTTTATAGGCTTCTTTATATTGGCTTTGTGTAAACAAAGTCTTGCCTTCTGTGTAGAGCTGTTCTGCAATTTGCAACAATCGATTTTCCTCGGCTTGACGTAACAGTGTATTCGAATCTTTGTAGTTGGCAATATAATCCTGGCTTCTTTTAAGCTCGTTTATTGCCGAAACCCAATTTTGTCTGTTATAATATTCTCTTGCCTGGAGATAATGAATTTCAGCCTGGTTTTCTTTTGCAATTCTTTTAAGCTCTGCTCTATTTTTAAAATTAGCGACATATTTCTCTGAAATTGTAAATTCATTGATTGCATTTAGCCATTCTTTATTATTTATATACATCATCCCTTGTTCATAATGTTTATTTGCCAATATCTCTCTGTTTTGTTTATAGATATTTTCAGTAGCTGGTGTTATATCAAATCGAACACCGACACCAGAAAGTTTGTTTTTGTATGCCAAAATTTCATTATATTTTTCATAACTTTTTTCATATCTTTTGTTTTGAAAAAGCTGTCGAAAATCAGATTCCATCAACTCAATTACTTTTCGTCCACATTTATTCAATCCGTTTCGTGCCTTTTCATTATCTGGTTTCATCAGAAGACATTGATAATAACATTCTGAAGCCTCTTTTACCAATCCAGATTTTTCATATTGTTCTGCACTTTTAAACATTTTGTAGGAAGCAGAACAACCTGAAAGTATACTGATTAAGATTAAAAATAAAACATTTCGACTTTTCATTCTCTTTCCTTCCAATGTTACAAAAATATAATCAGGCTTATTTAAAGAGTAATTGAGCACCAATAATATCTGCAATTAGAAGACCAAATGCTAAAAGTCCTCCGCCGAGTGGATTATCGGGATCAGATGTTGCAGAATAACAAATTCCAACGGTGAAAGAAACTGGTATTCCAATCGAATGCCAAATGAATTTATGCAGTCCATTATCTCCTTGAGAGAATTTGCATATTGTCGGGAAAAAAAGACCCCAGCTCCCCACTATCGTCGACAATGTGGCAGTGCCATAATCGCCATGATCGAAAAAATAATATCCTGCTACTATCATTATTATCATACAGCTTACAAATAGCTTTTGATTTTCTTCATCACCAGGGTATGAACAATCATCAGATATTGCCCATATTGTTTTACCTGGTTTATGGTAAAGATTATTT
>OMKS01004587.1_pt1 | contig 10342 bp, 8 predicted proteins | sample 1674721 | NCBI WGS metagenome assembly OMKS01 (sample SAMN06264996, study PRJEB25208) | sediment metagenome | isolation source: hot spring sediment | place: USA: California | collected 2014-09-02 | reverse complement strand
GGGTATCGAATCCGGCGGGTTCAGCGTGGTTACATTCAGTTCGGAAAAAAAGCCGGATGGTACGGCTGAGGAATCGGAATCCGGCACGGCAAACAAAATCAATAACGGCGGGATTGACATCAGGGCATGACATTAAATGATGAAATAAGACGGGCGATAGCGCTGGGATACGACCCATCGACAGACAGGGCGCCCAAAGTGCTCGCGAAAGGGCTCGGTCCGGTCGCCGAGGCGATACTTTCAATCGCAAAGAAAAATGATATACATGTATATAAAGATCCAATGCTTGCCCGAAGCCTTTACATACTCGAACTCGGGCAGGAAGTGCCGGAGGAATTTTATGTCGCGGTAGCCGAGGTTCTCGCGTTCATTTACCGCATGGACAAAGACCTTCGTCAAAAGAAAGGCTTTCTTCGCCGACCCTGATCGCCGATAAAAATTCGATAAAAGAATTATCCCGTTGTCGAAATCGTCATGCGGTCGAAAAGTATGGGCGGGAACAGTATTCCCACGAATTTCGGTTCCGAGCCAATTTCGAGAATCTGTTCTTTCAGCATCCTGAAAACATTGCCCGCGAGCATTCCATCCTTGAAGCGGCCGATGATTTTGCCGTCCTCGATTACATAACCGAGTCCGATGTTAACCGAGTAATCGCCCGAGAACGCGCTTGCCTGATGCGCGCCCATGACATTGTCGATTAAAACGCCTTTTTTTATTCCCGAAATCATTTCGTCCAGCGTTTTTGTGCCGGGATTTATCGCGAAAGTGGTGAATCCGGCTTTGGGACCGCTGTTAAGGCTGGCGCGCTCGCCATTTCCGGTTGGAGCGACATTCATCTTTGCCGCCGTGTGAAGGTCATGAATGAAACTTTTCAGAATACCGTTTTCGACAAGAACTGTCTTCTGCGATGTAACGCCCTCGTCATCGACCGGCTGACTTCCCGGCATTTTGTCGCGAAGCCTGTCATCGACAAGTATCACTTTCTCATCGAAAATCTTCTCCCCGACTTTGTCTTTGAACGGCGATAAATCCTTCAAAACAGCGCGGGCGTTCAATGCGGTTTCCAGAACACCGAAAACATCCATGCCGTTCGGTGTGAGGATACACGGATATTCACCGGCGTGGAGCTTGACCACATTCACGGCATTTTTGAGCTTTTGCACGGTGCTGTCGGCGAACGATTCGGGCTGATTGTCTAAGTAGTTATAATTCCCGTACTCGAAAACATTCAGAACATCGCCTTCACGGGTAACGGAGCCCCAGAGGAAACCGCCGAACAGGGTTTTTCTGAAATCGGCGCGGGTTCCGTGAGAGTTGGCGATAGTGCAGTGCACGATCGAACGGTCGAGTTTCCCCTCGTAAATCGCGTCGTGAAAAGCCGACTTCGCTTTTTCCATCATGCCGTTGCCGGCTTCGATAAGACGCTCCGCGCCCGCATGGGCGGTCGATTCGTGGAAGAAATCGGCATCGACCGGTTTGTACTCCGAGGGAAGTTCACCTGCGAATTCGGAGCCGTAGTTGACAAGTTCGCATGCGATATCCGCGATTTTGTCCGCATCGTCGACCTTGTTCGATGCGAAGAAACCGATTTTTCCGTCCTTTATTACCCTTACCGCGACACCGCTTGTCTCCTTGGTTTCGGCAAGCTTAAGCTTGTCAGCCGCCCATGAACATCCCGTTGTCTCGTTTCTGAGATGAAAAACCTCGGCGGCATCCGATTTCGATTTCACTTTTTTCAGTATGGCGTCGATTATCGTCATCACGACTCACCTCCGACGACACAGTCCATGATTCTGATGTGAGGCCCTCCGGTTCCCACCGGAGCCATCTGTTCGCCCTTTCCGCAGTAGCCTACCGACTCCCATTCGCGGTCGTTGGCAATCATGTCGATATTTTCGAGAGTCTTGAAAAGGTTCCCCGAGATGCTGACATTTCTGAGCCTTTGCCCGATTTTTCCGTCAACTATCTCGAACGCTTCGCCCGCGCCGAAAGTGAACTGCTCGAACGAAGTCTGACCACCATGCGGTTTGACGGCGTAGATGCCGTATTTGATGTCGGCGAGCATTTCTTCGAGCGTGTTGGGTCCCGGCTCGATTGATGTGTTCGTCATTCGAACAATCGGGGGGAATCTGTAGTTCTGGGCGCGAGCGTTGCCGGTCGGCATTTCGTTCATCATCGCAGCGGTTTCACGGGAATGAAGCCGTCCGTTCAGAATTCCGTCCTTCACAAGATAAGTAATCGTACAGGGAGTCCCTTCATCGTCGTACTTCAGCGAACCGCCCTGACCCGGAACAAGCCCGCCGTCCGTGATATTGAGAAATTCCCGGCCCATTTTCCGACCTATTTTGAGAATCTCTTTCCAGTCGGGATTCTCGTGAACGAAATCGGCTTCGCTCAGATGCCCGAACGCTTCGTGTATGAATGTTCCGGTCATCTGCGGACCGCAGATAACGGGATAAACGCCCGCTTTCACTTTCGGCGACTTGGCGGTTTCGAGAGCCTTGCGCGCTATGTCATGCGCGAGCGATTCGCGTCCGACAAGATGGTCGTAATCGTACAGAGTGTTCGCGAAATCCCGCGTTTCCTGCGGCATTCTGTCGGAATCGACAGCCACCCCCATGAGAATGACAGTCGCGCGCATTTTTTCCGACTCCACAAAACTTCCCGTTTTGTTCGCGAACGCGCGACGGTAATGGAAATGGACATAATGCCCGGAGGTAGAGACGATGCCGTCGGTTTTCAATATGATGTCATTGTAATTTCGCATCATGTCGATTGTTTCACCGATGGACACATCTCTGGGATCGCGCTTCAAATCAATCGGCACCGATTCTATATGCGCGTCCTGCCCGCCCAGTTTGGCGTTGCCCTGCCCGACGGCTTTCGCCATCGCGATTGCCTCCTCGACTCGACGGGGAAGGTTGTCGAGAGAGTTGAAGCTGACAAAACCCCAGCTTCCGTTCAAAAGCGCCCGAACCGAACCTCCGGCGGAAAGTCCCTTATCGAGTGTTTCGAGAGATTCTTTTTGAAATCCGATATGCGTTGTTTCCGACTCCTCGATGCGAATTTCCACCTCGTCTGCTGTTTTACCGGCTTTCAACGCGTCATCGAGCCGGTCGCGGATATTCGGGAGGAGTGCGACTTCCTTAGACATGAATTCACCTCCGAAAAAACCCCTTTCTTCAGGGTTTTCTGGTTGCGTATCATAATTCCTCATTTGGTTGAAATTGTCAACTATCTGGTTATAATGGCGTGAATTTTTGCATAACGCGGCTGTCACCTTTATAATTCGCCCAAAGCGTGGAGGCTTTAGAACATTATGAAAGAAAAGACAAAAGAAACAGACAAGAAAAAAATCCTTGAACAGACAAGGCGGCTTAGAGACGCCATGGTCTGGCTGGTTAGGGGGTTCTCGCTCGAAGACCCTCGCAAGAATTATCCGGGATTCTATCTTTCACCGCAACAGTGCTATGTCCTTTCGGTGATAAAGGATGAAGGAAATCTGAGTCCCGGGGAGATTTCAAAACGACTCAGGATTGAGAAGAGCCATCTGACTAAGATTATCAACATCCTCATCGGACTCGGAGCGATCGAAAGAGGAGAGGACCCGATTGACAGGCGGAAAGTCGTGCTCCTTCTCACCAAAAAAGGTGAAAAAATCTTCCATGAACTCGACCTTGTCAGCATAGACAGTTATCTCAAATTCATGAAGCTCATTCCGGAAAATCAGCGGGATAATGTGATTAAAGCCACTGAGATAATGCTTAACGCGTACAACGAAATGAGGGCGAAAGCGGAGTCCGGCAAGTGAAAGAGGCGAGTCGATGACCGAGTCGTTCCCGTTCGAAAAAATCACGGGTCCACTCTGCGGCGAATTCCGCTCCCATCCATGCGGTCAGCTTCGGGTTGAACACGCCGGACAGAGGGTGCGCCTTTCCGGATGGGTACATCACCTTCGGGTGATGGGTGGAGTCATTTTTCTCGTTCTGCGCGACCGGTGGGGTATCGTGCAGATTACATGCGACCAGTCGATTTCCCCCGGCGCGTACGAAATCGCGAACAGTGTCAAAAACGAGTGGGTTTTGCGAGTAAGAGGGACTGTCGCACGACGCCCGGTGGGGCTTGAAAATCCCGACATGCCGACCGGCGAAATCGAGATTAAAGCCGAGTATATCGAAATTCTCAACAAATCCGAAATCGTGCCGCTTATAATCGAAGCGGAGGGCGGAGAAGATGTCGCGTTCCGATGGAAATACCGATATCTCGAACTGCGCCGCCCAGCAGTGCAAAGGCGTCTCATCCTTCGCGACCGGATTATCAAATTCATTCGCGATTACCATCACGAACGCGGATTTATCGAAGTCGAAACTCCGATTCTCGCGAAATCGACTCCCGAAGGCGCTCGCGATTTCCTCGTGCCGTCTCGAATCGAGCATGGCAAATTCTATGCGCTTCCGCAAAGCCCGCAGATGTTCAAGCAACTTTGCATGATTGCGGGTTTCGATAAGTATTTTCAGATACCGAAATGTTTCCGCGATGAGGATCTTCGCGCAAATCGCGCACCGGAATTCACCCAACTCGATGTCGAGATGAGCTTCATTACCGAAGAGGATGTCTATCGGCACACCGAAGACATGATGGTCGGGCTTATCCGCGAATTCACCGGCAAAGCCGTTCAGCAGCCGATTCCCAGATTCACCTACAATGAAGCGATGGAGAACTACGGCACCGATCGTCCCGATTTGAGGTTCGATCTACCGCTTATCGACATCGGCGAGGCTTTCGTCAATTCCGATGTGCAGATTTTCAGCTCGATTCTTTCGGAGGGCGGAACGGTTCGCTGCATCCATCTTCCCGGTGCGCAACCGTCCAGGAAGGAAATCGACGAGTTCCAGAAAGAAGCCTCGAAAGGCGGAGCGAAAGGACTTGCCTGGATTGCGTTCGATGAAGGGGGAGAAATCCGGAGTCCGCTTTCGAAACATCTGAAACCCGAAGAGATTGCGAAAATCAGGGAGCTGACCAATGCCAACGATGGCGACAGCGTGTTGATTGTCGCGGGAGAGAAAAAAACGGCTCTGGTCAGCCTCGGATATCTCCGGCTTGCGCTGGGGAAATTTTACGACCTTATCGAACCCGGCGCGTTTAGGCTCTGCTGGGTTACCGATTTCCCGATGTTCGAGTATTCCGAAACGGAAGGGAAAATTGTCAGTGAACATCATCCGTTCACTCAGCCCAATGCCGAACACTGGCAGGCATGGATTGATGCCGGAAAACCGATGGAAGGCGAGCTTCTTTTCGGCATGCTCTCCCGCGCTTATGACATCGTCCTGAACGGCGATGAAATCGGCGGAGGTTCGATACGAATTCACGACCCCGAACAACAGCGGGAGATTTTCAGAATACTTGGTCTGTCCGATGATGAAATAAAAGAAAAATTCGGATTTTTCATAGAGGCTTTATCCTACGGAACACCGCCGCATGGCGGAATTGCCCCGGGTATCGACCGGATTGTCATGCACCTTGTCGGCGGCGAGAATATCGCCGAGTGCATGGCTTTCCCGAAAACGCTCAAAGCGACAGACCTTATGCTTGAATCGCCGTCCGCGGTAACCGAAAAACAGCTTTCTGACCTCGGTCTGAAACTGATTGAATGACTGCCCGATTGCGATTTCCGCTCGCTTGAAAAGGCTTGATAAAAAGTCCGTTCAGTCGAATTATTTATCTTTGCGTTTCTGCAGGGATTTTACATGCGACCGCCGATTATAGGAATTGATGCTCAATCGCTTACCGGAAAACTTCAGACCGGTCTGGGTGTATATTCTCAGGGCATTGTCAATGTCATGAAGCGACATCCCGAGGCAGTCGACCTTCGCCTTATCTGGCCAAGGGATAAGAAGCCTTTCAGGCGGACATTCGAACGCCTTGTCTGGGAACAGTATTATTTCGTCAACGCCGCGTACCGTCAGGAGGTCGATTTAATCCATTCGCCATGTTTTTCCGTGCCGAGATTCACAGGAATTCCCAAAGTGGTAACCGCTCACGACCTCATCATTTTGAAAAATCCCGGTCTGATGCCGCCGGGAAGCCGATGGTATTTCGCGAAATGGATTCCTTACACATACAAACATGCCGACCATATTATCGCCGTCTCGAAAACGACCCGCGATGACCTTGTGCAGATTCTCGGTCTGAACCCCGATAAAATCACGGTCATTTATCACGGTCTGAAGCCCGGTTTCAGAAGAAGCACCGACCCCGATGATATCAACCGAATCCAGTACAAATATCATGCGCAGGGGCAGTTTTTCCTCATGGTCGGTTCTTTCGAGCCGAGAAAGAATATCCATCACGCAATCGACGCATTTTCAAGGCTCGCTAAAAAAAATAAAAAGCTCAAACTGTTATTGGTCGGAAATGATAATCCGTATCAGGCTCAAATGCGCGCGCTGGCAAAAGAGTTGGGAGTCGGTGAACAGGTGCTCTTTCCCGGCTATGTTTCCGATTTGGAGCTGGCGACGCTTTATTCGCTCGCTGTAGCTCTGGTTTTTCCGTCCGCCGCCGAGGGTTTCGGGCTTCCGCTTCTCGAAGCGATGAGCACCGGTTGCGCCATTATCGCAAGCGATTTGAAAGTTTTCCACGAAATCGCGGGCGATGCTGCCGTTTATGTGCCGGTCGGCGACCCCACGGCTTTGTCCGAGGCGATGGCGAAAGTGCTGGAGGATTCGGTTTTTCGCTCCGATTTGTTCAGGCGGGGGCTGAGCCGGACTTTGAAATTCGACTGGGAACATGCCGCGGAGGAAACGCTTCGTGTTTACCTCAGGGTGCTGACCCGTCGCGGAATAAAACTGACCGAACGCTGATATTTTTTCGATTTACCCCTTGACCGAAAGGCGATTATGTGGTATCATACTATAGAAAACTATAGTACGCTAATGGCTCCAGCGGACTTTCGTGCCCGACATCGGGCGCTTTCGGGCGACCGGTCCGCGGAGCGTCGTTGCCATCCGCGCTCCGGATGGTTTTTTTATGCCATCGATGACGGGCAAGGAGGCAAGAATATGCGAAGAACTTTCAGCATTGATATGCAGTGCGCGATTTTTGTCGGTTCGATTTTTCTTTTCTTTTTTACATCGTCGGTCATTCAAATAGCCCACGCGGCATCCGCAATTTGAAATAAAACCCTTGCCGGTGCGGCGGACACGGTTAATTTTGTGCGACTAATTTACCCTGTTGGTGCATCAACGCGCCTGCCGATCACGAGAACGGGGAAAATTATGCCTCGAGTCCGGTCGGGATGACCGCTGACTCGCCGAGGGCCAGGGTTTTCACGGGCGCCTTGCTCCAGGCGCCCTTTTTTTTCTTAATCAAATATTTTCAGTTTTATTGGGTTTCAATATCGTGTAAAATATGCAAAGCAAGATAGTGCTTGTGATCAAATATGTATTGGAGGTCGGTCGATGTCAAGAATAGCGATTTCCCGGATGACCGAGGTTCTTTTTTGTGCGGTTTTCGTCCTGTCGTGCGCGCACGAAAACACGCGATTTCAAAATAATGAATTTCCCGTCGCGCCTGAATTGAAATCCGCCACATCCTTGTCAATGGATGATGGCCTTTCGTCGGTTCATTATTTATGGGGTTACTATCATATTCTGATTGACCCTCTGGAAATGGATTTCGAGATTATTCCGGTAAGGACTTTATCCGGTCACTGGAACATTTTGTACTGGCTGGAAAAATCTCCCTGCGCGGATTGCCTTGAGATTACCGGTTTCTCGAACTCCGACCACGGCACGAAACTCGCCGACATAAAAATCACTCATCCGTTCGACCTTCCGAACATAACGGGTTTCGATGTCCGCGGCATAGTAATTTTCAACGGAAGCGGGGAATTTCCGATATCAGGTTTGACATTCTCCGATTCCGCGCTTGGTGACGGCGAGCTAATCAACCCCGACGGTCACACGGCACTATATAATTCTGGAACAGCCGGCAGCGGACCGGACGGTTTCCAGGGTTATCTTAAGGGGAAGTTCGCGACAGCCACAACACCCGATTCCGGGCTCAACGGTTATATCCGTTACATCAGCGACGACCCGTCTAACACTAGAAACGCATTTTTTATCGGAGAGGAAATCACAAGGACATTCGACCTAATCATGCCGCCCGCCCCGATTATTCTGGGTTACGCCGTTGATGCATCATGGTCGCCGCCCACAGTCAAGCCGGTGACCGACCCGATGACTCAATTCCCAACTGAGGCGAATTCGCCCGAAGCATGGAAAATCTCCGTTGCGGAAAATCCAATCGGGCAGGGTTTGACCGAAAAAGGCGGTTCGACCATACTCACAATCGATGTATACGATTGGCAGGGTTCGGTCACCGTAACCGCGCCGAAAATCGAATGCCCGGAACTTTTCGACGGTTTCGTCATTTGCGAATGGGTGAAGGATGAAGCGGATTATTCACAATATGAAGCGACTGTCGAAAACGCGCTTCTCGCTCCGGTCGGAACATACAGGTGTCTGATAGCGGTCGAGGACATCCTGAACGGAACATCGCCCGATTGGCTCGACTTGACCGCATACCGGATAATTGCGCTTGATATTGACGAATTTGTGGATGCTCCCCCCGTTGCTTTGGCTAAAGCGGAGCCAAATCCGCAGGTCTTGGGTGAACCCGTTAATTTTTCCGATGACGGTTCGTATGACCCCGACGGCGGCGATATTGTCAAATACGAATGGGACTGGGATAACGACGGCACTTTCGATGAGGAGGGCGACAATTTATTTCACACATGGAATGAGCCCGGCATATACGAAGTTCAGTTCAGGGTAACCGATGACGAAGGAACATCATCCGTTCTCGATTCACCGCTCGAGATCGTTGTTACTTTGCATCCCGGAGACCTGTTATGGGCTAAGCGTGCCGGCGGGACAGGCAATGATGAAGGGACGGGAATTGCAACACTTTCCGACGATTCAACTGTAGTGATTGGAAGTTTCACGGGAACAGCGACATTCGGCGAGGGAGAGCCCAATGAAACCCAGCTTGTTTCAAAGGGATCAAGTGATATTTTCATCGCGCGCTGGAATATCGACGGGGAGCTTGAATGGGCGAAGCGAGCTGGCGGAAAAGAATGGGATGAAAGCTGGGGAATCACGGCATTTTCGGATGATTCAGTCGCCGTGGCGGGTTATTTCATGGGAACCGCGATATTCGGTCTGGGTGAACCGAATGAAACTCAGCTTGAATCAGCGGGCTCGGAAGATTTATTCATCGCGCGTTATAACTCCGACGGTTCGCTATTATGGGCTAAGCGTGCGGGCGGGACGGATTCTGATTCGGGTTACTCAATCACGGCTCTTTCCGATAATTCAGTGATTGTGTGCGGATATTTCGAGTCAGTCGCGATATTTGGCGAAGGCGAACCCAATGAAATCCAGCTTGATTCATCCGGAGGGTATGATATTTTCGTTGCGCGCTACAACAGCGTTGGCGCTCTTGAATGGGCTAAAAATGCGGGAGGCGCCGGTGATGACCGTGGTTTTACGCTAACGACGCTTTCCGATAATTCAGTTGTCATTTCAGGCTGGTTTCAGGAAACTTCGACTTTCGGTTCGGGTGAGCCGAATGAAACTCTGCTTGTCTCAGTCGGTTACTATGATATTTTCTTAGCCCGTTACAATCCCGATGGAACTCTCGCATGGGCGAGTCATGCCGGTGGAAGCGGTTATGATGTATGCAACGGTATCACAACGCTTTCCGACAATTCGATTGTCATTACGGGAAGTTTTCAGGGAACCGCGACATTCGGAGAGGGTGAACCAAATGAAACTCAACTTGATTCATCCATCTCTTATGACCTTGATATTTTTATCGCATGTTACAATCCTGATGGGAGTTTTACATGGGCCAAGCGTGCGGGCGGGGCAGGTACTGATTACGGATACGGAATCACATCGCTTTCGGATAATTCGACAGTCTTAACCGGATATTTTGAAGAAACCGCATTATTCGGGCCCGATGAACAGAATGAAACTCAGCTTGTTTCATCCGGAGGCAGAGACATTTTCATCGCGCACTTCAATCCCGACGGTTCACTTTCATGGGCCAAGCGTGCCGACGGAACAAGCAGTAATCAAGGCAGAGCTATCACTGCGCTTTCAGAAGATTCCACAGTCGCTGTCGGAAAGATAGAAGGAATCGCGATTTTCGGTCCGGATGAATTCAACCAAACTCAACTGCAATCGGCGGGAATTTTCGATATTTTCATCTGTCTCTTATACACATCTCCGAGCCCACGAGACCGTACTAGATCTCGTATGCCGTCTTCTGCTTGAAA
>OMKS01004586.1_pt1 | contig 10342 bp, 12 predicted proteins | sample 1674721 | NCBI WGS metagenome assembly OMKS01 (sample SAMN06264996, study PRJEB25208) | sediment metagenome | isolation source: hot spring sediment | place: USA: California | collected 2014-09-02 | reverse complement strand
GCATACGAGATCTAGTACGGTCTCGTGGGCTCGGAGATGTGTATAAGAGACAGACGCGTGGTCGCCCCGCAAGGCGTCGCCGACAACCTTAAGCTTCATTTGAGGGAGCTTTTTGAAAACCTCCATCTGAAGTTCAACCCTCTTTTCAGGGTAAATCCTGTTGACGCTGAGCCAAAAGTCTTCGGCAGGCCGGCACTCGAATTTTTCGACGTCGATTCCGGGGTACACTATGTTTGACGCGATGCCGTAGAATCTTGCCGCACGCTTTTGCGTGTTCCTGCTGTTGACGACAACCTCGTCAATATGCTTCACGCTCATCCTGTCCAGAAAGCGGTAGGGCCAGACCCACATCCTGTAAAACTGGCGTGAAACCGGGTCGAGCCGGGCCTTCATGTTCTCATATTGGTCGTAGAATGCGCGGGTTGGACTGTGGCAGTACATCATGTTCGGATGGTTGAGCCGTCCCGCATAATGCGACCAGTTTCCGGAAAAGACGAAGAAATCGTATTCTTCCGTCAGATTCAAAAGCGAGTACCTGACGCTCGCGCAAACCTGCTTGAATAAGGGTAGTTTGGGGGTCGTACCAAGCCTTATTATGTTCACGTCTTTAAATCCGGATTTCTCGACCACCTGCGGGTTGTAGTCGAGGGTTGCGAAGTCGGCGTTCAAGCCTTTCGCAAGCGACAGCATGAGCTTTTCGCCGCCGCCCATATTCTCCAGGTAGTCGTGTATTATGACAGTCTTCATTACTACTCCAAATAATTTCTTTTAATCGTTTATAATCCGCAGTACCCTACCTGCCGACCATCTCTAAAAGTCTTTGTCTGAACAGTCGAGAGTCGAATTTAGCGGCCTGCCTCCTGCAGGCGCTTGAATAGCCTTCAAGGTTTTTCTCCACTTCAAGTATCGCGTTCCGGATGGAATTCACGTCTGCAGGCACAAGCCTTCCCGTCACCCCGTCGACAACAGTCTCGCGGTAACCTCCCTCGTCGACTGCGACAACCGGTTTTCCCGAAGCCATCGCCTCTATCGGCGTCATGCCAAAATCCTCCTCGAATGACGTGCAGACGAGTCCCCTGCATCGGGAATACAATCCTATCATCTCCTTTTCACCGACCTCCCCTAAAAATCCCACGTTTGTGGGCGCCTTCCTCATCAAAGACCTAGCATAATACTCCGACAGGTCGCCTTCACCATGGCCTCCCGCTATCAAAAGCTTTTCGCCAAGCTTTTTGAAGGCCTCCAGCTGCAGTTCAATCCTTTTTTGGGGGTAAATCCTGTTGACGCTGAGCCAAAAGTCTTCAGCAGGCTTGTGCTCATACTTCCTGGTGTCCACCTGGGGGTAGAGTATGTTTGAGCCGCGGGCGTAATAGTCTTTGACCCTGGCCTTTATGTTCAGGCTGTTTACGAGGATGCGGTCCGCGTATTTTATGGAATTCCAGTCCCACCTCCTGTGGAAGTGCACCCACGTCCTGAAGACCTGCCTTTCCAGCAGTCCAAGCCTTTTCAGGGTGTTCTCGTACTGGTCGTAGAATATGCGTGTCGGACTGTGGCAGTAGAGTATGTTGGGATGGTTGTTTCGGCAGGCGTATTGCGCGAAATTCCCGCTCATGATAAACAGGTCGTAGTCTCTCGTGTAGTCCGCGTTTGAGAAGATTCTTGTCGCGTGAACCTGCTTCAATACCGGCTTTTTAACAGTCTCCCCCAGGCTTTCAACGTCAGCGTCCTTAAAGCCGGCATGCTCTAAGACGTTCGGCCTTAAGTTTAACGTATATACTTTCGCGCCAAGAATGTCTGCGATGTTCAACGCCACTTTTTCGGCGCCGCCCACCGTCTCCATGAAATCATGGAATACCGCGACCCTCATCTCCTATATTATTGTGTTTACAATCAATTATTAAGCGTGGAAAACGTCGGACGGGGGATATTCAAAAACACTTTCGTACTGTCGGCGTCGGAAGTCTTGTGCAAGATGCTGGAGCTCTTGTTCACGCTGTATGCCGCAAGAATTCTCGGAGTCTCAGGATTCGGACTGCTCTCATTCGCCCTGGCGTTCACAGGACTTTTCAGTTTTCTAACAGACATGGGGCTCAACCCACTCTCAATCCGGGAGATTGCGAAATCCCCGAAAGGAGCCCGCAAGTATCTCTCCGCAATAATCGGGTTAAAGACAATCCTCATGCCGTTAATATTCCTGGTGATGATGGCGTGCATCCTGCTTCTCGGCTATCCCCTGCAGGCGGTAATCCTTGTGGCAATAGTCGGGGTTTCAATGGTTTTAGAGTCGGTCAGATACATTTTCGACGGAGTATTCCAGGCGTTCGAGCGGATGGAGTATACTGCTATGGCCCGCACAATCAACTCGGCGATTCTTTTCACAGTCGGCGCGCTCGCGTATTACCTGCATCTTGGAGTATACTGGTTTGGGATGGCGTTCGTACTGGCAAGGGGTTTGGCGACGCTATACTCCCTCATCGTCTGCTGGAAACGTTTTTTCACGCCCGCATTCAGCTTCAACATCACCCGATTCAGGCATCTGCTCTCACATTCCTGGCCGTTCGGGCTGACCCTGTTTTTGACCAACGTGTTTCACTGGACTGACCAGGTGATGCTCTCATATTTTTGGGGCGACCCGGAAGTCGGATTCTATTCCGTCGCATACCGGCTGGTGCTCGCGCTATACTTCATACCCATGGCGTTCAACCAGTCAGTATACCCTGTCCTTTCGCGCACTATAAACACCGCCTCGTTCAAGCGCGCCGGCGGGATATTCCTGAAATACATGGTTTTGATAAGCATTCCCATCGCGGTCGGCGTAACAATCCTTTCAGCCGGCATAATAGAATTCTTTTTCGGAAGCCAGTATCTTCCCGCAGCCGCAGCCCTAAAAACGCTTGTATGGTCTATGGTGTTGATAGCTCTATACAGCCCGTTCCACAGGATTTTGGATTCGCTCGGACGCCAGCGGCTCGTATTGTTCTCAATAATCCTCGGAGTCCTGTTGAATGTCATACTCAACCTGATGCTAATACCGGAATACGGCTTTCCGGCTGCGGCATACACTACGGTCGTAACCACCCTCCTCCTTCTGATAATACCCCTTTATTTTACGGCAAGACTCGGGGCGCTACCGGATTTTGACTTTAAGATTATTCCCAAAACACTAGTGGCAGTGCTTCTCATGGCTTATTCGCTGAAACTCTTGGACTCCAGCCACCTTGCCGTGAAAATAATCTCGGGCGCGACAGTCTATTCCATCTCAGCCATTGTTTTTAAGGCAGTGTCCTCGGATGAGTTTATGCGGGAAAACCCCGGCGGACGAGGTTTTAAATCCTGAATTAAAAATATTTCCATAGGAGTCGCGTGAAATGAAAAAACTGTTTTTACTATTGGCCGGCGTGTTTCTCATACTCAATGTTTCTTCACAATACCTTGAAGACGAAGGCGAAGACTACTACTACATGGATTACGGTTATGGATACTACTACGGTTACGATGATTATTACGGTTACGAAGACTATGTAACTTCCACGACATTCTATGTTCTTGAAACCACCTCCACAACCACCACCTTTACGACCACCACCCTAAGTCTTGAGCAAAAGTATATTAAAAACGTAGGCTACATTCCGGAAAGCGTTTTGGAAAAAATCCGCCAAGAACGGGCGGAGGAGGCCGCCACCGCGAACATTACTGGGGGTGATGGTGAGCCGGAATTGTGCGGGCTGAGCCCCTACATCTGCAGCGTCGAATTCGACTTCAACGAGGACGGCAGGCCCGACTGCTGCAATCCCGAAAACAATCCGGCATGCGGGCTTTGCTTTGAAAAATGCATGCTCGACTGCGGGGTGAGGGGGCTTGGACTGCACAAGTGTCTTGGCGGCGGGGAAATCGCCATAGTGTGCGAGTGCGCCAAAACCAATCCCGCGTGCTACGATATCTCCCACATAAAGCGTGTTGAGGATGAAACCCCCATAACCATTCAGGCTCCGCCGGGCGGCTCAGGCGGCTACAGGCTTTTTTTCGCGATAATGTTCATGCTCCTCGTTCTTCTTGGAGTATACCATTATCAAAGGAATCTTGATTGAGGTTTTTTTTATGCCGAGTTCGAAAACGCATTTGACGGTATATTTCATGCTTGTGGCAGCCGCATCAATAATACTAGTCAACGAAGGATATCTCGAGCGTATAAGCGCGACATATGTCGGCGCCGTCCTGTTCGGGGCGGTCTACACGATGCTTCCGGACATAGACATACCCTCCTCGAAAATCCGCGGTTACGCCGCGAAAACCCTTCTTGCAGTAACGCTTGCAAGCCTTCTCGCGTACGCCACGTTCAGCCCTAAAGCAATACTGATATATGCTGCAATAATTTCAAGCCTAATCCTCTATGCGCTATGGTTCGCAAGACACCGGGGTTTCTACCACGGCAAGACGTTCGGCCTGATAATGACGCTGCCGCTGGTTTTCGTCAGCATCCACGTCATGGTTTTCGCGGCGTTCGGATTTCTACTCCACCTTGCGTTGGACGGGGAATTGAACAGTTAAAGAAGCTTAAGCCTGAGCGCCGCGATAAACGGGGTTATGAAAAAGAATGCGCTGAAAAGCAGGTAGTCTAAAACATACGGAAGCCGGTACTCCAAAAGAATTGTCCCGGCGAAAAACCCGAGCAAAACGCCCGCAACCGCGCCCACAACCACTGCCTTGCCTGAATGAACCTTCAAGTGCAGTCTTGAATACATGTAGAGCAGTGCGAACGGCGCGAGAATAAACCCCAAAACAGGGTTGATAATGTAGGCGTATACTGTTGCTCCCGCAGAAACAAGAGTGTGCAGGCTTGGCGTGTCATAGCGGACGAGCGGAAGCGTCGTATACTCTCCAGGACGCTTGTCCTTAAAGACCGCCTTCAACATGAGGCCTAATGCAAGCGAGAGGATTATGTACTGGAATGCGACCGAAAAAACGTGGATTGAAGTGAACGGGTTTTTCAAAAGGTATGCGACCGCAAGAACGTAAAAAGGCGCTTCGGGAAACCGGTCTATGGCGAAAAAAATCTTGTCCTTCATCTTCCAACCCCCCTTTTCCTTGAAACAATCTCAAGCTGCATCCGGACTTCATGGTTTTCCGGATTATGCCTTAACGCGTTAAGATAATCATGGTATGCCGCCTCAAAATCCCTGAGATACTCCTTGATAAGGCCCCTAGTATAATACGCTTCAGCCTGAGCCGGATTCAGCGCGATAACCCTGTCGTGATCCTCCAAAGCCCTTTCAAAATCCCTGATTCTCGAGTATGCCAAGCCCCTGTTGAAGTAGGCTTCAATCATATGGGGGTTCCGCGCTATAGCCTTGCTGTAGTGGTCGATGGCGTTTTTGAAGTCGCCGAGCTTGTAATAGTCGTTGCCGAGATTGTGGAATTCCACTTCAAGACCCATGCCCCCTGAAGACACTATCGCTCACACCCCATCATTTATTGTTGTAAATACTTCGGAATAGGGTTATAAATAATCTACTTTTTACCCTCTCGTTTGGCTTTAAGATAAAGTTCGTGGGCGTGTTCAGGCGAATCGGCCATAACTGAGCCGAACACGTACGGGTGTCTTGAAATAATCTTTTCATACTGGCGCCTCAAAACATCGTTTATCGTGAACTCACCTTTCTCTTGCGCAATACTCGCAATGAAAAGTATGTTATACAACAAGTCACCGCACTCTTCACAAAGGTTTTCCATGTCGCCCGCATCAATCGCCGAAAGAACCTTCGCTGACTCTGACTCCAAACACTCTCGCAAACTCAGTATAGTCTGCTTCCCGTCCCAAGGACAGCCTCCCGGACCCCTAAGCTTCTCATTCAGCCTGAAAAGCCTTTCAAACAAGTCTCCAGTCTCGCCCATGTATATTAATATTAAGGCCGAGTTTTAATAGGATAGGGTATACAATGAGGCTCGCGTTCTTAACATTAATCGTAATCCTGCTAGCAACCGCATCTGTTGCGCAGGAAGAATTTCTGAAGGAATCGTGGCGTGCGCACACGTCAACAGGAGTCCACTACATCAAGGTTATGGACATTGAAGGGCACGGACTCCAAAAAGTTTATACCGCAAGCTTCGGAGACCAAAGTTCGAGCATATTCATATACAACCATCAGGGGATACAGCTGGATTCAATAAAAATTCCGACTCCGCTCGACACTAAATATCCGACTGGAAAAGAGAGGGTTAGGGCAGTTGAACTATGCGACCTTGACGATGACGGCGACTTGGACATAATCTCCTCCACGCAAATACAGGGCGCCCAGATAAACACGCACATACTATACCGTCTCGAACAAAAAGTCGAATACGGGAAAGAGGGGGTGTATGTGCGGATGGAGTGGTTTCACGACACTTTCGGTTACGTAAACCACATTTCTTTAACAGAAACCCCGCAGGGGCCGGTGATAACAGCGTCCTCACTCAAGGGGAACGTGATTTTTTTGGACGAGTCAGGCGCATTGAAGAAATCAATCGACACTAAAAGTGCGAGCGCATGGCATACTTCGGTAATAGACTCTGACGACCCTCAAAATGATTTTGTCTCAGCCATATCCGGCGGGGTCTGCAGGTACAAGTCAGGCGGAATAGCCTGGTGCGGGGGGCGAGACGCAAGATACGTTAAGGCGCTTGCACAAGACCTTGACGGCGCGGGGGACGTTGAAGTCTTCGCACTCTCCGACGGGACGGCCGAACTTTTCACGGGTGATGGGGAACTTGTCTGGGCGAAAGAGCTTTCTGGCGTGACTGACGCCTGCATGGCGGACTTGAAGAGGGCTGGCGCGAAAAACATTATAATAGCACAGTCCACAAACCTTTTGGCATACAACTTCATGGGGGAGCTCAAGTGGAGTTATGATGTTGGAGAGCGGATAAACGCGGTCGAATCCGCCGACGTCGACGGCGATGGAAACACTGAAATAATTGTTGGAACCTCACGAAACCTGATGGTCCTCTCTTTAAACCAGAATTACGCCATACGGGAGGCGGCAGACCTTAATCTCGAGTCCGCGAAAAAACTCTCTGAACAAAGGAGATACGCGGATGCACTTAACAAATCGGGTGCCGCAGAAACCCTCTACCGTCAGCTGGGCGACAGTGAAAAACAGGAGGAAGCACAGCAGGTCACTGTAAAATCCCGGGAGCTTTTACAGGCGATACGGACCCTCGCGGAGGCGGTCTTGGAATGCGACTCCGGCCAGTATGAGGGCTGTACGAGCAAGGCCGGCCTGTCGCTTGAAGTGTTCGAGAAATACGGGATTGAAGATTTCGCGCGAAACGCCTCGAAAATAATAGAAACCGCCGGCAAGCGGGTTGAGGCGGACAGCCTATACAGGATTGCGACAGACCAGTACGTAAACGGCGAATACGCGCAGTCGCTTGAAAACATAGAACAGGCCATAACACTCTACACTGAAATCGAGTTAAGCCTCGGGCAGAGGAGGTCGCAGTCGCTGAAAACCCTGATACTCGAACGGTTCGAAGAGCTTGGAATCACAACAACCACGACAACAATACGGGTTACGACGACAACAATACCCTTCACGCAAAACATTCGGGAGCAGGCTGAATTCTACGGGATACTACTCTTGGCTCTCGCCATGATAGGTTTTGGGGCATACACAAGACTTAGGAAACGGTGAAGCCTAATGATTGGGGGATTATCCAAAAGCTTCCAGAAAATCGCGAGAAAAACCCGGGAGATGATAGTCCAGGAGCTTGCGGTAAAACAAAAACCCCAGCTAGACGCGGAAATACAAAAAGTAAAGCTCAAACAAGCAAGGCAAAAAATAAAATACTTCACTTCAGTAGGACGGGGAATCGGGAAAAAAATAAATTCCATGGGGGTTGGAAGGTCAATCGGAAAATACTTTTGGAAATAAACAAACTGAATTCATTTTCCAGCAATCTTTTTGATTGAAGAACTGAAAAACCTCCAATGCTGGATTATGTGGACTAAAACCAGCATGAAAAAAATGGGTTGAAGCACTTTAGCAGATTGCATGCCAAGAAACTTCGACAAAAACATTGTCAAAACCAAAATCAAAAGCAGCCAGTCGACAATCAAAATAGTCTTTTTCATATGCTAGATAATTAATCATGTCGGGACTATAAAACATTCTAAAGCCCGGAAACACGATTTTTTTTTAAATTAAAAGCTCGTTTCACTCGAACTTGAAGCCGCACGTGTCTTTGGTAATCCACTCGGACTCCGTCCTCGGATACCTCCTGCAGTTCAAAGGCCGTATCGGATATATCATGCAGTAGCACCCCTTTTCTCCTTCGCGCAGGAAAAGACACTTTTTGGGAAGCCTACAGCACGCCCCGCAGCCCACACATCCGCCAGACCTGTTCCCTGCAACAGGCAGAAGCGAAGTAAAAGTCCTCCTAAACTTCTCAAACCAAGTGTTCCTACCCTCATCAACCATAAAACCTCAAAAAACTATTTAACACAATCCCGCAACCGAATCGTATATCAATTCTGTCAATGTGGGGTGGGGGTGTATCACCTTCAATAAGTCATCAGCAGTCATTTCTTTTTCTACAATCAACTGGGCTTCACCCAAGAGCGTGTCGGCATTCGAGCCCACGATATGGACGCCCAAAATCCTCCCTGACTCTGCGTCAACTATCGTTTTCACAAATCCGTCGCGGACTCCCATGGTGTTGGCCTTCCCGTTTGAGGCATACTGGGCGACGCCAACCAAAACTTTCCCTTTCTTTTCAGCCTCGGCCTGCGTGAGGCCGGCATGCCCGATTGGCGGGCTTGTGAAGACCGCCCAAGGCACGCTATTCGGCTTGTAAACGGTTTTTCCACCGCAGATGTTGGCTGCTGCGACCCTCGCCTGCGCGTAGGCCGCGTGCGCGAGCATCTGTTTTCCACACACGTCGCCGACCGCGTAAATGTTTTCGACTGAAGTCCGCTGAAAATCGTTTGTCTTCACTCCTGCCTTCGAAAATTCGACTCCAACGTCTTCAAGGCCGATTCCAGGCGTATTTGGCGCAACTCCAACGCTCATCAAAACGTGAGAGGGTTTATACTCCACCCGAACGCCCTCCTCCTCGAGAACTACAGTCTTTTTTTTCGCCTCAATCGCCATCAATTTCGTGGAAGTCTTCAACTCCATTCTGGATGAATACTTTTTCGCGATGAACTCGACAACATCCGCATCTTCCGTCGGCAGAATCTGGGGCAGCGTCTCAACGAGTGTGACATTGGAGCCGAGCGTTGAATAGATTCCCGCGTACTCGCACCCGATAAAGCCCGCGCCAATTATCATCAAATCACTCGGAATCTCCTTCAATGCGAGGATGCCTGCGTTGTCTAAAACGAACTCTCCGTCAATCTCTATGCCTGGGAGCGTCTTTGATTTCGAGCCTGTCGCAATCACGATATTTTTCGCGGAATACTCTTTGCCGTCAACATCAACCGTGTTCTTGTCTTTGAGCTTTCCGAATCCATTAAGAACATCCACTCCAGCGTCCTTCAAAATCTTTTGGATTCCCATCCGTGAAATCTTGACTGTCTTTTCAACGTGCTTGAATACTGCGTCAACATCTATTGAAATGTTTTCTGCGTTAACTCCTAACTTTCCCGCTTTTTTGCACTTCCTAAGCGCGTTCGCACAACTCCACAACGCTTTGGTTGGAATGCACCCTGAATTCGTGCAGGTACCTCCCACATCTGATTTTTCGACTACCGCGACTTTTTTCCCGGCTCTCGCGCACTCGAGCGCGCACTCGTATCCGCCCGGCCCGGCCCCCAAAACTATGAGATCATAATCCATGTTTCAAGTCAACTATTCATTCTTGGCCTTTAAGTCTTTAGCGGAGTCCAACCCCGCCTTTAAGTTTAGCGCGAACTCCCGAGCATTCTTCAAATCCTTATCCGACGGCCTTCCTCTGAACATTCCCCCGATTTTTTTGAGGATTCCGTAAGTGTCGAATCCTGGGCACTGGAATTCTCCAACAATTTCCGCGCCTTTTTCCTTCAAAATCCTCTTAATCCAGAAGTGGCCGAAGAATTTGACTGGAAATCCGGCAGTCGAGAATATGAAAACTTTCTTCCCAGACAAAACCCCCTTGTTCGCAATCTGCAGGAGGGTGTGATGGTGGTGCCAGAAGTAGATGCCGGATCCAAGCCCAATCAAGTCGTAGCCGGCGAGATTCTCGACTTCACCCGGCTTTTTCAATTCCGCCCCTAAAGATTGTGCCAGAGCCTTCGCAACCTTCTCAGTATTCCCGTGATGGAATGACTGGTAAATGACAACAGATTTCATTTGATGTAATTTATTTAACACCGCATTAATAT
>OMKS01004585.1_pt1 | contig 10344 bp, 13 predicted proteins | sample 1674721 | NCBI WGS metagenome assembly OMKS01 (sample SAMN06264996, study PRJEB25208) | sediment metagenome | isolation source: hot spring sediment | place: USA: California | collected 2014-09-02 | reverse complement strand
TCTAGTACGGTCTCGTGGGCTCGGAGATGTGTATAAGAGACAGGTAGAGTATTGGTATAAGACATCTTTGTCTGAAGGTTTGCGGAGTGTTCCATTGCACTCGTCGACTATTAAAGTTATGTTTTCACGGGTGTTGGCAGTTTCAAGCATCGTGCTTGAAGTCTGAGTTTGCTGCGGACTACTCGTGCACCCTGCGAGAATCACCAAAATTGAGAGGGCGAGTATTGCGGACATATTTTGCCGTTGATTGAAGAGTTCCCCGTCCATTTTGTTTATTCCAGTTATTTATGGCGGGGTATAAAAAAGGGTTTCGCCGACTTGTTGCCGGAACCCAAAAACCTTTTAAGGAGTGTTTCCAATAATAGCGTCATTAAATCAGAGGGTTTTTCTCAAGATGGATGGATTACGCGATTCTGGAGTCGGAGATAATGCGGGTGAGGGTAAGAGTGTTGACGCGAGGATTGTCCTTGCGGCGTTTATTGGAATTATCATTGTCGGAGTCCTAGCATACAATATGGGGTTGGGCGGAGGCGCGGAATCTTCTCCGACAACAACTTTGACTACTATCGCCTCGCCGGGCAAAAACATTGTTGGAGTCGGCGACACAGTAATGCTGAATTACGTGGGAATGTTTGAGAACGGAACCGTCTTTGACACAAGCTATTCCGACATCGCGCTTTCTTCGGGAATATACCTTCCTTCACGAAGCTACGGCCCCATAAAAGTTGTAGTCGGCTACGGCGACCTGATTGAGGGTGTTGACGAGGCGCTGGTGGGCATGAGTGTCGGACAGACGCGGGAGGTCACGATTCCGCCTGAAAAAGCCTATGGCGAGAAGCTTCAGGAGCTGGTGCAGGCGGTTCCGCGAGTTCAGAGCGCCCCGAGGTTTCAGGAGATCGACATGGAATCCTTCATCATAGAGTTTGGCAAGGAGCCGGCCGTCGGCGACATAGTATACGGTCCGGGAGATGACATGGACTCTAATCCGTGGCCGTTGGAGGTCGTTAATGTTTCTGGCGGAATGGTCGGGGTATTCTTCAACGAGATTGAGAATGCGACGACCATGACCGTGTTCGGGCCCGCCAACGTATTGTTCAACGAGACTCACGCGCTCGTCGACATAGTGCCGGTGAGGGGGCGATTCATGACCATGCTCGGATATGTCGAAGTTTTAGATTTTACTGAGGATGAGATTTTGGTCGACTTCAACATGGAGCTTGCCGGAGAAACATTGAAGTTCAGGCTGAAGGTGGAGGAAATCCTGTAAAAAAAAGTTTTTTCAGGAGAGTAGTAGCAGTATGGCCGGTTCGGGAAGAAGTTTTTTTCTTACTTCTTCTTGTTCCTCATTTTTTTCCTGCGCTTTTTCAGCTTGTGCGTGCGCATCTTCTGCAGTTTTCTTTTTCTACCGCAAGGCATACCCAAAATATGGCCGTCTGGATATAAAAATGATTTAAATGCACGCTTCCATAGTTAAACATGGCTAGTTTTGAAGAGTTGCTGGAGCGGTATCGGGAGATGAATTACGTCGACCGCCAGAACTTTTGGATGACGGTCGTCGGCATTATCGTGGTGATTATCGGATTAATCTATCTCTTGAACGCTTTTGGAACGCTTGGAGGCATAGCCAAGGGCGCGACCGAGGTTGCCGTGAACATGACCGGGCTTGTCGCAAACACTACCGGCGTTGCCGTGAGTACCACGTAAATCTAGGATGGCCGACATTCCGATAGCGCCTTTGGAGCGGATTCTCAGGAAATCAGGGATTGAGCGCGTCAGCGAGGAGGCTGTCGCCGCGCTTCGGGACATTTTGGAGGAGGAGGCTGTCGAGCTTGGAAGGCGGGCCGCAAGGCTTGCAACGCATGCGGGACGGGTTACGATTAAGGCTGAAGACGTTAGGTTTGCGAGGGAAGAGTTTTAGGTTTTTTGGTATGCTGGATTTTCGGGGGTAAGAGTCCGGTTTTCAGGATTTTAGAATATCATCTTGTCGTATTCATCTATTTCGTCCCATGTTATCGCGCATCCTGAGAGTTTCAGGGCGTTGAGGGCGCTTGTGAATATTTTTTTGTCGGAGATTGTGGTGTATTTAGTCAAAAGCCCCTTCTCGTATGCGACCGCTATTAGTTCTGATGAGCGTATAACCGGGATTTCAGGGAGGTAACGCTTCAGGTTTGAAAGCCGCCGCGAGTCTATGCGGACTTTTTTCCTGCTTCTTCTGGAAAGCATTTCGGCAAGAGCCTGCGGGTCTTCGAGGAGTAGTCTTGCAGTCCGCTCGTCCATCAGGAATCCGTCGGCCTTTTTTTCAGCCCCGAGCAAGAGCATTTCCGATTCTCCCCGGTGCATTATTTTTATGGGCTTGCCCTGTATTTGGTAGACGTTGTTGGCCTCATCCATGAACTCGCGTATCTTTTCTTCTGGCACCGACTCGACTTTAATCACGCCCTCGTTGAACAGCCGCTGTATCCTCAGGCTTTCGAATCCGAATTTCTTGGTTTTTGACGGCCTCCCTATTATTTCCTCAAACACTCCGGGGGTTGTTATGAACTCCTCACGGAATAGTTCGAGTATCGGAGTCAGGCAGTTTACCGCCAAAGATATTATGCTTGAGGAATCCACTACAATCATTGTTGAAGTTATTTTGTATTCATGTTTTAAATTGTGGTTGTCCTATATTTTGACATGAAATCCGTTTCGTGCGCCCTGATTTTTTTGTTTTTGGTGTCAGCAGTTAACGCCGATTATTTGGAGCCTAAATGCGAGCTTGCCTTGCGTGGAACCAACGCTCCGATTGACGTCCACGTCCTTCAGGCCGCAGACCTTGATGGAGACGGGAATGTCGAACTGATTGCCGCATCGAAAAACGGGGTGGTATACGGCATGGAGTACAGGAATTGTGAAACGGACTGGCAGGCCAAGTGGATGATTAATACTATGGGTGTCGCACAGGATTTCAAGATAGCGGACACTGACGGGGACGGGAAGAGTGAGGTTGTTGTCGCGGTGGACGGGGGCAGGAGTAATGTTGAGGTTATCGGAAGTAACGGGGTAAGCAGGTGGATTTCCAAGCAGGTCGCCGCAATGTCTTATTCGGTTGACGTCGCCGACATAAACGGGGACGGGATCGTGGAAATAATTTTGGGTTCGAAAAATAACGCTGTTTACGCCGTGAAAGACAAGTCGACAGAGGTTTGGAGGGCGGCGACTGATGATCCAGTGCATTTTGTCCGTGCTGAAGACTTTGACGGGGACGGAAGTATGGAGGTTTTGGCTTTGAGCAAAAAGTATGGGAGCGCCAAACTCTATTTGATAAGCGGTTCGGGAAAGGTCCTTTGGACGTATAATATCGAGGGCGGCGTTGATTTGGCTTCGAAAAACACTGTCGTAGTCGGGGATTTCAACGGCGACGGGAAGATGGAGGCTGTTGTCGCCTCAAACAGGGGTCTTGTGTGCGTCGGCCATGACGGTAAAAAACTTTGGAGTTATGTCACAAAAGACGAGTTGGATAATGTGAAGTCTGCGACTTGCGTGCGAAATTTTGTTGTCGGAGGCAGGAATATTGTTTTTGTCGGCGCCCAGCCTTACATTTACAAGCTTGACGGTAAGGGCGGGTATTTCTGGAAGTCCACCGTAAACACGACAGTCTACGATTTTTTTGTTGAAGACCTTGACGGAGACGGCATTGAGGAGGTTATTGTCGGAGCCAGAAAGTTCATCCACGTTTTTGATAATGACGGATTCCTGCTTTCCACGTGGAGTTATAAGGAGGAGATTAGGGGTCAGGATTATAGGGATGATTTTGACATCTTCAGGGATGAGCAGGTCCTTATAGGACAGCGCCTGTTCCAGGTGAAGGACGCTTCTGCGAAAAGTGTTGTTGCAGGCGATTTCGACGGTGACGGAATGATGGAGGTTGCCGCCGGATTCGGGTGGGAGGAGGCGACTCTTAGGGGCAACACTTATCACGGCAAGCTTCTTGTTTTTGAGGTTAATCCGCAAGACGTGGTTTCAACCACGACGACATTGCCCGCTTTAACGACGACTACCTTGCCGTCTGCTTCGACGACGCTCGAGCCGTCGACGACTACGACGACGTACTGGACTACGACCACTACTACTCTTGCCGAGAAAGCCGGCGGCTGTTGTCCGATATTCCCCCTCGGCTTCATCCTTAGATTGCTGGGTTTTAGTTAAAAGACGGTGTGGACGTGTGCATCATAATTCCCGCCTTCAACGAGCGGGATAGGATTGCGGGTGTTGTCGGGAAGGCGCTTGAGTTCGGCAGGGTTATTGTTGTAGACGACGGTTCAAGCGATGATACCGCGGTTTTTGCGAAAAACGCGGGCGCGGTCGTCTTGCGCCAGCCTGTGAACATGGGAGTCGGCTTTACAACCAAGACAGGCCTGGATTATGCGGTAAAAAATTTTAGTCCCAGCATCCTGGTAACGATTGACGCCGACGGACAGCATCCTGTGGAGCTTATTCCAAGGCTTTTGGAAAAAATCAGGTGTGGCTACGACGTCGTCTTCACCAACAGGCTTTCCGACAGGGCTCGGATGCCGTATTCCAAGCGTCTTGGGAATGTTGTTTTAAGCAGGCTCACAAACCTTGTTTCAGGCTCCAGGGTATCCGACACGCAAAGCGGATTTAGGGCACTGACTATGAGGGCGTATGAAAGTCTTGCGTTGGAGTGCGACGACTACGCGTTTGTCTCGGAGATGGTTTACGAGGTCGGCCAGGCGGGCTTGAAGTATGTTGAAGTGGATATTCCGGCGGTATATCACGCCGAGCGGGGTTATAAGGGGGCGACTGTGACGACCGGCATTAAAATATTTCTTAAGACATTATTATTTAGGTTCAGGAAATGATTGACGTGACTATCCTTCAGGCTGGCGGACTTTTCGTGCTCCTCTTCCTCTCCTACTACACTTACGTCCAGTACCGGAAGGGCGTCTTCAACCGTTGGGACGTTTTGCTGTGGTCTTGTGTCTGGATTATTCTGATGGTCATGACTTTTTTCCCGGCGGCAATCAGCCCGCTTGTGAAGTCCGAGCTGTTTTTCAGGTTTCTCGACGTCATCCTCGTATTTAGCTGCGGCGTAATGCTCGTAGTCTGCTTCTACATCTACAGGAGGCTTAGGATTTGGGAGGATAAGACCAAGGGTTTGATTCGGGCGTATGCGGAGTCGTCCGCTGATTTCGAAAAAAAGGATTAGGCGTTTTTAGTAAATCGTCGGGCCTAGCTTATCTTGTATATGACGTCCACCTGCTTGTATAGCGGAGTGAATCCGGGATGCTGGGACAGTTTCTGGTCGAACACAACATACTTGTTTTCGCATTCTTCCTGGTTTTCCCTCATCAGGCATTGTTCTATACATTCGGGGCACAGTATCGCGTATTCATATCCCTTCGACTTTAAGAACGCGTGAATTTGTTGCGGGTTTTTGTCCAATACTAGAGTGCCGTTGAAGTTTTTGTTGCTGTAGTAGGGGTGGATCCAACCGCGGAATTCCAAAATCTCCCTGTCCCAGGGGTAGCTCATCTTGTCGAACCCCAAAACCTTTTCATCATCCATGCAGAACGGGAATACTGGCGTGTCGGGGGGAAGCTGGTTTAAGGCCAGGTATCCTTCAACATGCCCGCGGTATTTTTGGAAGTAGTCCATCGGCCAGACGCTCGTCTGAACCTGATATCTGGGGTATGCCGAAGTGTATAAGACTGTTGAGGCGACCAGAAGAATCATGAGTGCCCCATATACCCTCGGGCTTTTGGCGTCAATCATCCGCTTTAATTCCATAAGGCCCCAGCCTGCAGTCAGAGATATGGGAAGCGTAAGTATGTTCCAAAATCTTCCGGGGAGGAAGCGTATCGGCAGGGCGTGCGACTGGACTCCTATGAACGCGAAAAAAGCCCACGCGAGCGTGATTGCGATAAATCTTGGCGAGCCCAGTCTTTTCGCGTACAGAAGGTATATCATTAAGAGTGTGGAAAGAATGAAGAGCGGGAATAATACAAGCCCGAAACCCTTGTGTATTGCGATGTTTCCGTATGGCTTTACGAATATGAACTCTGAAAGGGGGTAGGTTGTCGCCTCATGATCCATCTTGAACACGCCTTTTGACAATGCGACGTCAATAGAATTGAGTTTTGCGCCGGACCCCCAGTAATTTTGGTACATGGGAATCCAGAATATCCAAAGGGAGATGAGAAGGCCCAGTACTCCGGCAATCAAAACGTTTTTCGCGAGTTTCCGGTCCATTAGAGAGCGGACTGCAAGGTATATCACCATGATTACCCCGAATGTCGGCGCAATCAAAGCCTGTATCACCATGAGAGACGCAGTCTGGAATACTGCGGGCATAATCCAGCCGCGGTCTTTAACGCATTTTTCAATGCTGTAGAGCGCTGGAAAAAACAGTATGTATCCGAGAGTGTAGGACCAGATGAAGTGGCTTACATAGCTTGGCGTTGCCGCCAGAAAGAACGTTGAGGCTAGCGCGACGTCCATGCTGCCCGTGAATTTTTTCGCGAAATAATAGAATCCGATAATGCCCAGGGAGGCGAGAAGGCTTGTGAAATATTTCATGCTCCACTGAAGAGAACTGTTAAGCTGGTGTCCGAGCGCCATGTAGCCGTCGTATGTAGGGGGGTAGGGCTCGAGCGTTTCGGTGACTGGAACGCCTTCAGGGAGTACGTATGTCTTTTGGACCGCAATGTATTTCACCCCGTCCGCATGACGCCATGAATCCCCGTCTTCAAGCCACGGGTAGGCGAACGAGCCCGCTACAAAAACGTAGAGTGTGAGCGAGGCCATGAATAGCACTATTGAAGTGTACGCCAAATCTTTCGTGAAAAGTAGTTTAGGCGCCTTCAACTCCACGCCCTCCGACGTGAAAGCTTTTACTAGCGAGTATGCGGGAACAAGAAGCGAGAGCGGCAGGAATACGCGTATGTCAAGAGGTATTCCGAGAAGCGGCGTGTTGAGTATTAAGGAGAGCACGGGGAATACGCCAAGCCCTATGCAGACGTTCAAAAGACTGCTTGAAAGACTGTCCTCGTTTTTCTCCAGACGGTATGTGAAGGAGTATCCAAGACCCCAAAACGTCAAAATCATTGCGGCAAGCGAGATTAACCGCTCCCAAAAGGTTGTGTGGACTTTAAGAGATAGGTTCAGCAGGGGATATTCTTGGGGGGGGAATCCCGAAAGGGATAGATAGGTTAATGATATTGTTGCGAACAGCGCGATAACTGTGATAAGAGTATAGGGCTTTATTTCGAGCCCGCATTCGTGTTTTTCCGGCCCGCATTCGTGTTTTTCCATCCCAGGCAAATTCAACACCACAATTATCCAGTATTATTTTATTACTGCATATATATCCTCCATCAATTATATTTGTCTGCCTATGGACGTGAAAAAGCTTTTGGCCGAACGGGCCGGGCTGGTTGAACCGGTCCTGAAAAAGTATGCGAGATGTAATGTCGCAGAGCTGGATGAAATGCTCTTTCACCCCATAGAAGCCGGGGGAAAACGCATCCGGCCCGCGCTGGTCCTGCTTTCATGCCAGGCGTGCGGGAAAGACTTTAAGAAAATTCTTCCGGCGGCCGCGTCAGTCGAACTATTGCACACATTCACGCTAGTCCACGACGACATCATGGACCATGACACAGAGCGGAGGGGCAGGCCGACGGTACACGCGAAATGGGGCGTGGAGTTGGGAATCTTGGTCGGCGACGCGCTTTACTCATCGGCGTTCAAGGCTTTGATAGACATGAGGGGTAATGGCTTCGGTGATGAAAGCGTTCTTCAAGCGCTTAATGTTTTGGTGGAAGCCAACCACCTCCTCCAGGAAGGCCAGATGCTCGACATGCTTTTCGAAAAGCGGGAGAAGGTTTCGGTTGAAGATTATCTTGACATGATTGAGAAGAAGACTGGCGTCCTAATCCGCGCTTCCGTCGAGATCGGGGCGATACTTGCGGGCGCCGACAAAAAAATCGTGGAGTCGCTCAAGGTTTACGGGAAAGACATCGGCCTCGCATTCCAGATGCAGGACGACCTTTTGGACTTGACCGCCGACTCCGAGAGTTTCGGAAGGCCGGTTGGAAGCGACGTTAGGGCGGGCAAAAACACGTTGATGATCGTCCACGCGCTCGAAAACGCGGGTGCGGGCGACCTGAAGGTTTTGAAGGGGATTTTAGGAGACCAGAACGCTTCCAAGAAGGATATTGAAGATTTCAAGCGTATTCTGGAGGATGTCGGTTCAATAGATTATTGCAGGCGGAAGCTTTCAGGCTACATACGGGAGGCCAAGGATTCCCTGAAAGTCCTCGAGGACAATGAGGGAAGGAAGGGTCTTGAAGCGATAGCAGATTACGTTGGAGACAGGGTGTTTTAGTGGAGATGATTAATTCGAGAAAGACGGACCACCTAGAGATTTGCGCGCAAAAGGATGTTGAGTCTGGAAATCCGGGATTCGACTGCATAGAGCTGGACGCGCGCTCCAATCCGGGTGCGGACTTCAAAGCCGTCGACACTTCCACGAAGTTTTTGGGGAAAAAATTCAGGTTCCCGCTCATGTTTGAGGCTGTCAGCGGGGGGACTAGGAAGGCCGGCGAGTTCAACAAGAGTCTTGCAAGTATTGCGCAGGAATACGGTCTTGGATTTGGTGTTGGAAGCCAGCGTGCGATGATAGAGGACAAGAGTGTCGCAGACACTTTCAAGGTCCGCGACGTTGCGCCAGACATATTTCTTGTGGCCAACATCGGTGCGGTACAGTTGAATTACGGCTACGGCGTCGAACAGTGCAGGGAAGCGGTAGAGTCGATTGAGGCTGACGCTCTCGCACTGCACTTCAACCCGCTTCAAGAGGTTTTCCAGCCTGAAGGCGACACGAATTTTTACGATTTGACGAAGAAAGTTAATGAAGTCTGCAGGAAGCTTAAGGTTCCAGTCATCGCCAAGGGCGTTGGCAACGGCCTGAATCTCGCAGACGTTGAAAAACTTGACGTTGACGCGATAGATGTCGGCGGAGTCGGCGGGACTTCTTGGGCCATCATAGAATCTGGGCGTTCAGGCAACGGGTGCCGGCTTTTCGACGATTTCGGAGTTCCGACTGTCGAATGCCTTCTTGAATTAGGCGAATTGGGCAAGCCTTTGATTGCGTCTGGAGGCGTGAGAAGCGGGGTTGACGCCGCCAAGTCTATTGCTTTGGGCGCGAGCCTTGCGGGCGTTGCGCTGCCGCTTGTAAAAAACTATTTTTCGGGCGGCGCAAAAGCCGTTGAAAAATGGCTTTCCCAGTTCATGTTTGAGTTCAAGACTTCGATGTTTCTGACAGGGTCGTTTAAAGTCGAGGATTTGCGGGGGAAAGTCCTCTTATGAAAGGGAGTGATTCCATTAAGAAAGAGGTTGTCTTAAATCTTGGGAAGAACGGTCTGACTAAGAATTTTATCGACGAGGTTAAGACACACATCTATAAGGGAAGCAGGGTTCGAGTGAAGGTTTTAAAGTCCGCTTTGGGGGGGACTACTGCGAAGGAATTGGCTTCTGAAATCTCGGGGAAGGCAAGGTGCGGGAAGGTTGACGTGCGAGGGCATGTAATCGTTTTGGAGAGATAGTTTTAAGCCGTGAATACCATTTTCGTAATAAAAAAGATAGAGTGTTTTTCAGATGGAGAATTTGAGGAAGGCTGTTTTGGACGTTTTGAAGCCTCATGACCCCGACATTTCGGTTTTGGCAAAGCGTATCGCGGGGATTTCGGGGATTGAGGGGGTTAATATCAGCGTCTATGAGATTGACCAGAAGGTTGAGAACGTTAAGATTACCGTGGTCGGCGAGTTCAAGGATTTGACTGAGATTAAGGAGGTCATAATGGACATTGGAGGCACGATGCACAGTCTTGACGAAGTCGTGTCCGGGAAAAAATTCATTACGGAAGTCGAGACCCTGCACGAGCGCCTGCTTGAGTAGATGGATTTTCTGATGGACGAAAGTTTGGCGGAAAGGCTTTCACGCTATTTTGACAAGGCGGGGCTAAAGTTTTCTTCAGTGAAGGTTTTGGAAGAATCGGGAAGGGATGTTTGGGACGCCGCCCGAAATTACTTCAACGACGCCGCGCATTTCAGAGAGGACGGTGATTTAGTTAGCGCGCTTGCCGCGCTCGAGTATGCTGAGGGCTTGGTTGACGCGGGCAGGATGCTCGGATTGATTTCAGCAGAGCATACTGGAGAGTTGGAGTAAGTAGGTTTAGTGTCCTGCGGAAAAACACGCTCGAAGAGTTTTTAGACTGTCTCTTATACACATCTCCGAGCCCACGAGACCGTACTAGATCTCGTATGCCGTCTTCTGCTTGAAAAA
>OMKS01004584.1_pt1 | contig 10344 bp, 9 predicted proteins | sample 1674721 | NCBI WGS metagenome assembly OMKS01 (sample SAMN06264996, study PRJEB25208) | sediment metagenome | isolation source: hot spring sediment | place: USA: California | collected 2014-09-02 | reverse complement strand
AAGCAGAAGACGGCATACGAGATCTAGTACGGTCTCGTGGGCTCGGAGATGTGTATAAGAGACAGGTGCTCCAACCGCGAAAGCTCCTTTAGAAGCGGCTGTTTGCCCAGGTACCCGCAAACATGGATCGAGCACTTCGAGGGGGCGCATCCCTCTAGTATCTGGTCGATCAGGTCCACCCTTTTTGGAAGGTCGGTGAATCCCTGTGACAGGAACGGCTCGTCGATCTGTATGTTCGCGCCCGCCTTTTCCAGCGGCACGACGATCGCCCTCAGCGCCTCCGCGAGGTCCTCGTACAGCGAGAAGTCCATGATGCTCCTGTAGTCCTTCGACAGCTTTCTTGTGGCGCATGTGACTCCCAAAGCGGTCGGACCGGTCAGAGTGACCTTGAAGTCCAGGTCCGGATACTTGTCCCGGACATAATGGTAATCGACGATCTTCTGGAAGCTTAGCGGGTCCTCAGGCGGGGAGATCTTGCCGACCACTATCGGGAAGTCGTTCTCGATCGCCAGCCCCGGGATCTGCCTGGCGAAATACGTGATCATGTCCCCCTTCTGCTCCCCGTCGCTCAGCAGATCGATGTGGTGCTCCCTCTGCAGGGCGACCACTGCGTCAATGGCCTCGCGGTCATCCTCGCGGAGCCTCGGAAAACTGCCGATCACCGTCCTCAGGAGCTTCATCGTTGCCTTTTGAAGCGTGGGACATATTTAACGCTTTTTAAACGCATGGATTTGTATGGTCTCCTGACGAAGAATATCCGATGCCTTCGCCGAGGCCGAGTACGCGTACATGGGGGACCTGCTGTTCTACGACTCCGGGAAGGACCAGTGCTACATATACGCGGACGGGATGCTCTTCGGGTTCACCGAGGGCGAGGACAACCTCATATCCTTCGCGCACACGGACCATTTGGGGAACATGAGGGTCGTGATCGATAGGTTCGGCGATACGGCGTTCTCCGGCAGGTACGAGCCGTTCGGGGAGCTTCATAGATTTAACCCCTTTACGGACAGCAACCTCAAGTACCTCGGGAAGGTTATCGACGAGGTTACGGGGCTGTACTGCCTCGGGGTGAGGTTCTACGACCCGTCGCTTGGGAGGTTCCTGCAGGAGGACCCTGTGCTCGGGAGCCTGTCGGAGCCGCTGACGCTGAACAGGTGGGTCTACTGCGCCAATGACCCCGTGAATCGAATGGACCCCAGCGGCATGTGGTTCGGGATCAGCCTCGAGGACTTCGCCCTGGGGGTCTCCGCGGCGCTCGGCTTCGTCCCGGTCGTCGGGGAGATAGTGGACGTCGCATGGCTGGTGTACGATGTGGCCATTGGCGACTGGGAGGCGGCCGCCATCGATCTGGCTTGCCTAGCGGTCCCGTGCGCTGGTGCAGGGGCGGTGAAGCTCGGGGCGAAGCTCACGAAGAGCGCGCTCAGGACCGGGGACAATGCCAGGGACGTCGCGAGGGCCGTCGACAACCTCGGCGATGCCTCCAGGTCGTTGGATAATGTCGGGGATGCCGGTAAATCTGTCGGAAAAAGCGATAATATAATCGGAAAGACTGGGGATTATTCTGAATTAACAAAAGTACGAAGAGCGTCAGGAATCAAGGATCTCGAAGTGCATCATTTGATTGAGGATAGAATATTGAAAGCGTTTCCTGAGAAAGGACTGACACGTGCACATTCACCGGGGATTATTGTCGATAAAACTACTCATTTAACAAAATATACGAACCCATTAAGAAATGCAATACCTTATGGAACTAACTACCGTGCTCTAGGTGGGGAAACTATAGGAAAAAGATATCTTGATGTCTATGGTCCAGATTCAATTGAATGGCGGTCGATAGCGAAATATTTTAAATAAAATATTAATATGATGAACATGAGAATTAAGTCAGATATCGGATTTAGAATTGAGGATCCAGAGATTGCCTGGGAAATTCTAGGCAACCTAGGTTTGAATGTAAATTATGAACACCCGTATCAAAATGCTGTGCTTTTTAATGATGATCAAAAATATGAATTATTGATAAATAGACTCAAGAAAAAGGATATCCATTATTCCGAAATCTTTGAATTGGTTTTCGATGATGATGAATTAGAGAAAGCCGAATTCTATGACATGGGACCGGCAGGCTACTGGGGCTACCCTCAGCCAATGGATGATTTCGGGTATGTCAAAGAATCGTATGACGAATCGGTCGCCTGCCCCATCTGCTGGAATGGTGCGAAACAGGTACGACCGTTCCTGATCAAGGGGAAGCCGAAATTCGGGAGAAATGACATTTTGGCGATCAATTGGGAATTCGAGTTCCTGATAACGGAAAGATTGAAGTCTCTCATAGAGGGGGAAGGACTGACGGGGGCAGAGTTCTGGCCCTTATTGGACTACAAGAAAAGAACTCCCATTGAGGGTTTCCATCAGCTGTGTGTGAAAAACGAGCTTCCTCCGATGTCTCCGAATACGGAATTTGAGACTGATGATTTGGGCTCAAACCCGAAAATAAAGCTTCCGTGCCCCTGCAATAAGATCGGCAGGAACCTGGCCGTTCATCAGATGAGATATAAGAAAAACGACATCGTGAAGGCGAAGGATTTCAATAAGACCCAAGAATGGATCGGCGGGACATATCATACGACGCAGTGGACAGTCGTCAGCAAGAGAGTATATCGCCTGTTCAAGAAGAACAACATCAAGAGGGTGAAATTCGCCCCGATAATCATTGAGGAAAATCAGTAATAGATGTTATGCTGATTAAATCCATTGAGCTAATCAGCAGATTATGCAATGTTTTCCGATATTCAGATATTGTAAATGACATGGGATATATCCGTTAATTATAAATATCGGATATAAAATGAGATATATTGGTAGAATTGACCGAGAACAACCGGTTATCCTCTATTCCGTACGTCGACAAGGTAGAGCGGATATATAGAGTGTTTCTCAGCCGCAAGATCAAGAAGCTGACCTGGTATCGTGTCGCCAAGGAAGCCGAAGTCGCGTTCGGTTGGACTCACAGAGTTCTCAAGGACCTTGAGAGTGACGGCATCATCAAAGGGAACAAGATAAGAGATCCAAGTGCGCTGTTCAAGAAATGGACAGATAGAAAAGACCGCAGAGCGTATCGCGAGTATCACGTCCAGGACCCAACCGAGATATTGAGAACCTCCAAGATGGATTACGCGCTGACCGGATACTTCGCAGAGAACCTTATCGGGCATTACCTTTTTCCGAGATATTATCAGCTTTACATCCGTTTAAAGGATGCTTCATATTGGCACTCACTGCTGCTGAAAAATGGATATGTCGGCAAGGGGAACATACAGATTCTAATTGCAGACGAACATGTATTCTATGAGAAGGGGTTAATTGACGGATGGCCAACAGTATCAACCCAGCAGCTGATTGTCGATCTCTACAGAGAGGGCGCGGAATCCGTTGAGGCCGCTGAGCTGCTGCTCAAGAGGGCATATGAATGACCGAGGAACTATACGACTCTCGAGAAACGCAGTCCGCACTCGAAGCGCTTGGCGTACTTGCAGATTGTCTTCCGAATCCCTTCGTGGTGCTTGGGGGTTGGGCGGTCTACTTGACCGTATCCGAATCCTTCAGGCGAGAGCACGGCGCACCTTATCTTGGATCGAGGGATATCGACATCGGGTTTCATATCGACCAGGCAATGAGCGTAAGAGAGCTGCGCAATAGCACATTCTCGAAGGCTATCGAAGCCGTGAGAATTGCGGGGTATACTCCTATCGGTTCGAGTCGCTATTGCAAGTTCATCGAAAGGGAAACCGGGGAAATCCTCACGGAGGAAGAAGCGAAAGAGTTGCAGATTCACGAAGTGTTCTATCTCTATCTGGATATCCTGGTCGACAAAATACATCCAAGACTTCATGAAGTTTTCGACATCAAGATACTCGATGAACCTATAATCGGGAGAATCTTCGATGGATCGAATTTCGTTTCTGTGAATGCAGGCGGGAATGAAGTCATGATACCGTCACCCAATCTCCTCCTCGCCTCAAAATTGGCATCGATTCCGAAACGTCAGAGAGGCGATAAGATCCTCAAAGATGCCTGTGACATCTATGCAGTCATTTGGCATTCGCCTAAGAGTTATAAGGCTATAATGAACGCTGTGCTGGGAGAATATCCCAGAGAATGCGAAGATGGGTTGCAAGTCATTAATGATGACATCGCGCGGGCAGCTTCGCATCATCTCGGAGTCGATTTAGAACAGTATCTAGATGTTGTCAACCTCTTGAAAGAATAGTAAACAGCAACATTTTTTCATCCAGGCTTCACATGACTTGAATTTTCATATTCATTGTAATTGCTCATTTTTGCATTGCATGTTGCAGATGCAGTTAAATATCCCTCTACAAGCTTCCGTTGCGATGGCGAGGTCGCTCACGATCGGGGAAAAGATACTGTTCCATCTCTCCAGGTATCTCAAGGCGGAGGAGAAGTACGAGGTGCCTTTTGATGTCACTCAGGACGGTATAGCCCAGTCCTGCGGGATATCGAGGGCTCATGCGGCAATCGAGCTCAAGAAGCTCAGAGAGGGGGACCTGCTGCTCGAAAAACTCTCCCATGTCAAGCGCGCTAAAAGCCGGAGAAAGGTATATTTCCTCACCCAGACCGGCAAGGCAAAAGCCTCGAAAATCGTCGAGTTCGTGAATTCGGAGTCGGTGGACCCGGGGATCGACCCATCCAGGATATCACAGGATTCAGGCACGCCCAAACGTGTAAGACGGCATAGGATGGCCGTGCCACAGCCCAAGTTCTTCATCGGCAGGGAAAAGGAGCTTTCCGATCTGCGGGCGATAACCGATGACGCCTCGATCGACATCGTCCTGGTCTCTGGAATAGGCGGGATAGGGAAGACCAGCCTGCTGTCGAAATTCACCAGGGAATCAAAATTCAGCGTCTTATGGTTCTCATTCAGCGAATGGGAGACGGAGTACTCGCTCCTGAAGACACTGGCAAACTTCCTCGAGGAGACGGGCGACAACCGACTGTCCAATTACATCAAATCGGAAAGGACCGATCTCGGGGAGATATCCTATCTGATAGGAGAATCACTCGCGGACAACCGCAAGATGCTCATTTTCGACGACGTGGATAGAGCCCCTCGCCTTCACGATTTCATCCACATGATCATAGACAATCTCGGACCAACGAAGCTCATAATGTCCTCCGAGAACCGGATCCCACTGGTGGAAAAAATCGCCAACTCCGGGAAGCACATCGCGGAGCTGAAACTTTCCGGTCTCGAGAGGGAGAACGCGCTTGAGCTTCTGAGCAGAAGGAAGATCAAGGGCGATTCCGCGAAAACGCTCTGCGAACTGACCGGCTGTCATCCCCTCCTCCTCGAGCTTGTACCAGGTCAGGACGAGCTAACCGCAAAGGTGGAGCTGTCAAACTATGTGAAGAATAATTTCCTCAAGGACCTCTCCTCTATGGATATCGCGCTGATAGAGAAGTGCGCCGTATTCCGCAAGCCGTTCAATCCGAATTTCCTGTCGAGGGACGAGAGGCACATACTGCAGCTTCCGATTTTCAACAGCATTTCCGGAAAGGTCATCATGCACGATCTGGCGAGAAATATCGTGATAGACCAAATCCCCGAGGATGAGCTGCGGGAGTATCACAGCCGTGCGGCAGATTATTATCTGTCCGAGGGAGAGGTCAGTGAGAGGCTGCACCACCTGATCATGTCCGGCCGGAGCCTGGAGTCGGAAATGCTGATTCACCGTCATTTCGATGAGCTTCTCTCAATGGATGCCGCGGACGGTTTCTCTGACGAGCTATCGAAGCTCCCCCCGAGCCTATCGAAATACGCTCCCAGTGTTAGATTGTTAAAGGCCAGTCTGCTGTCCAATATCGGGAACGAGGCAGAGGCGATATCCAGCCTGAAATCCATGATCGAGAGCGAGGAGGGAGACAACCAGGCAGAGGCGGTAATTCAGCTATCCTGGAGAAAGCTCGATGCGAGCTTGAAAACCGATGTCGTTGAAAGGCTCAGAACGATTCTCGCAGACGAGAAAAATTCTGAAATAATACGGGCGAAGGCCGCTCAGTCTCTGTCGCATATTTCATTTTCTGATGGCGATTTCGATGAATGCGACGCTTCGGCAAGACAAGGGGTCATGCTCGCAGGTAGGGCGTTCGCGCTCGATATTGTGTCCGACCTCAACCGCATGATCGCCCAGGTGCTCGTATTCAGGGAGGCCTATCCGAGCGCGATTTCTTTCATCACGCAGGTTGCGCCATGCTTCTCGGACCAGCACAGGCCTCTATATTGCAGGCTGTTGGGAAAATCGGCGCTCGAGAGCGGCAAGATAGACCTGGCAATCGATAACCTATCCCTCGGTGCGCAGCTGGCGGAGCAGATGGGTCAGTACAAGGAGCTTTCAGATATCCTTGTCGACCTGGGCAATGCGAAAGCGGCAAAGGGCGATCTCGACGGAGCAGCCGAGGCCTGCTATCAGTGCATCGAGGTCTCCTCTTCTTTGAACGAGACTATAAACATTGCAGCCGCTTACTCGCTTCTATCCGAGGTCGAGCGCGAGAGAGGGAACGAGGAAGAATCCGTTGAGGCTCGGGAGACGGCGGAGAGCCTTACCCCTTCAATCGAGTTCGAACCGAGCGAAATGACAGAGGTCAAGCCTTCTGATCCTGGGAAATGATATCGATCTCGGTGGGGACGGCGATTTTCTCACATAGAAACAGCGCGAACATGGAACCTACCAAAGCGCCTGTGACAATTCTTAGGACATTTGTTGATTCATAATCTGTGATGAGTTGCACAGCCCCGTCCACCGCGAAGGGAATAAATCCGATCAATAGCATCGTTATCTTGATCCGGATGAGAACGAACAGTGCGATCACTGCTCCCGCCAATAAACCTATGAATATGCCCACATCTCTTGAACAGAACGGCATCTGGTTGTCGTTGATGAATAGCGATCTCTCCTTGATCTGGTGACAGTTGTAATCGCCGAGAATATAGATGGTCTTCGATAACGGGTTCATGTCGCGATAAGCGTCCATGTTGTCGAGGACTAATACGCGTCCCGATAGATCGGTGACACTACCGCTAGGAACCAGCATTGGGCTAAGAACGAGAAGTACGAACCAAACGCCGAACAATGTAACCGCGATTAGAATGTTGCGGTCGATCCCGCTTCTGAGGTGAATGTTCACGGCATTGCCTCATGTCTCGGAGGATAAAAATCCTGTCGTCGTCAGAGTATGGTCGATTTTCTGAGCCAGTCGATGTCGCTCATGTACAGCTCACGGATATCCGAGAGATTCCATTTTCTCAACGCCAACCTCTCGAGCCCCAGCCCCCAGGCGAGCACTGGGTACTCGATCCCGTGAGGCTTGGTAACCTCGGGTCGGAATATGCCAGCTCCTCCGAGCTCCATCCACTCGCCCTTGTAGTAGACGTCCACCTCGAGCGAAGGTTCGGTATAGGGGAAGTATCCCGGTCTTATCCGGATGTCGTCTATCCCCATGCGCTTGTAAAACTCCTTCAGGATGGCGCACAGCATGTCGAAATCCGCGCCCTCCTCGCACACAATACCCTCAACCTGGGTGAACTCCGGCAGGTGGCTGTAGTCTATGTCCTCGTTTCTGAACACGCGGCCGATCGAGAAGACCTTCAATGGCGGATTCGGATTCTCAGAAAGATACCTGATCGTATTCACGGTCGTGTGCGTCCTCAGAAGCGCCTTCCTCGCCTCCTCGACGCTCCACTCGTATCCCCAGCCCTTAGAGCCGGTCTTCCAACCATCCTCGTGAACGGCCTTGATGATCTCAACAAGGTCTTCGTCCTTTTCTAAAGATATCTTATCGTACTTTTTCAGGTAGAAGGTGTCGTGCAGGTCTCTGACCGGATGATCCTGCGCGGTGAACAGCACGTCCATGTTCCAGAACGCGCTCTCGACGAAGTCCCCGCGTATCTCGGTGAACCCCATCCTGAGGAACACCTCCCTCATCTGGTTGATAAGAACAGTGATCGGGTGCCGCTTCCCGCCGTATACTGCAGGGGCGAACGTCTGCACGTCGTACTCCCTGATCTTCGCCCCCTTCCACTTCCCCGACTGTATCACCTGCGGGGTGATCTGCGCGATCTCCTCCGTGAGATCGATCCCTATGTCCAGGATCTTCCTTCCGTCCTGTGTGAGCGTCACCGTCCTGCTGACCACGGGTCTCTCGAAAAGCAATCCCTTGCGGCCCTTCAGCATCTTGACCGCCTCGGAGTTCGCGTCCTCTTCGTGCATTCCGTCCGATAGCAGAAGCTCCTCGAACAGCTGCTCGTCAATCCCCTTCTTATCAATCATCTCCTTCCCGAGGTCGGTCAGCGCGACCGATTTCGAGCCGCCCTCGCCCTTCGAGATATCTGCCCAGCCCTTCCTCTTGAGCCAGCCGATGCCTGCGGAGATGTCCTCCTTCTTCGATATAATTCCTGAGCTCTCGATCTCCTCGAGTCTCATCGAGCCGTCTTTTTCGTAGAGAAGCTCCAGTATCTTCCTCTCCGGGAATTTGCGCTCCAGCCTGTCCTTGTTCTTCAGAAAATAGGTCCTCGAGCTCTTCTCCTCGACGGTCACCAGGTTCTTCATCTGCGCCCAGGAGACGCCGTTCATGACCTCGACGAGCTTGTCGAACCCGCCGCGCTCCATGATCTCCTCGGGTGCGGCGCTGCCGACATCCTTGAGGGCGATCAGCACCTTCTTCTCCAGCAGGCTGAGCTTCTCCGCGGTCTCCTCAGGCTTCATTTCCAGATACCAAATCCTGTGCTACTTATTTCAATCCTTTTAACGGTGATTCGAATCGCGATAAATTATGCGCTAATCCCTGAGCATGAACTCTTCGATCTGGTCCTTGGCCTTCTCCCTTCTCTCCTGATGCTCCGTCAGGAAGGCGATGACCCTCTCGGCAAGCGCGGCCTTGCACTCGCCGCACAAAATAGCCCCCGACTTGCATTTCTGATACAGCTCCTCCAGCTTCTTATCGTCCGGGAGGAAGAAGTACTGGTTGTACTGGAACACGGAGCATATCTCAGGCTTTCCGCCCGACTTCCGCTGCTCCTCGACCGATACCGCCCCTCCAGTGAAGGCGTTGCCGATCTTCTTCTTCACGGCCTTCGGGGAATCGTTCGTCCAGATCGTGGTATCCTCCTTGGACGAGGACATCTTGTCCGAGCCGGACAGGCTCGGCATCAGCTTCGCGTGTATGAGCGCCGGCTTGTAGTACCCGATCCCCTCCGCGATGTCCCTCGTGATCCTGAAGTGCGGGTCCTGGTCTATGCCGCACGGTATCAGGCACGGCACGTTCTTGCCCTGGTAGTAGGATTCCAGGAACGCCGGGGCCGCCTGCACGCTCGTGAAGAATATCGAGCCGATGTTGTAGCTGTTGTTGAACCCGAACACCGCCTTGACCGTCGAGAAGGTGATCCTCTTCGCCGCCCTGACCGCTATCGGGTACATCGTCTTGATGAGCTCGGTGTCGAGGAATATCTTCGTCTTGCCCTTCTTGAAGCCCATCGCGATGACGTCCAGGGCGTTCTCGTACGCCCACTTCTTCGTCTCCTCGAGCGTCAGCTGGTCGTAGAACATGAACTTCTCGTCGTCCGTCATCTGGAAGTACAGCTTGACGTCGAACAGGTCCTGGAGGTATTTCGTGAACGCCCAGGGCATCAGATGCCCGAGGTGGACGGGCCCGGAGGGCCCCCTGCCGGTGTACAGTACGAATTTGTTCCCCTTCTCGTACTCGTCCATGATCCAGTCCATGTCCCTGTGGGAGTAGATGATCTGCCTCCGGAGCATCGGGTGCACCTCGCCGAACTTGGAGAACCGCTCGAGCATGGAGGCGTCGATCTCCTTCGTTCCGAAGCGCGTGATCAGCTCCTGGTAGTCGATCTCTCCCGAGACCTCGTACGGTGTAACCGTGAACTCCTCGGCCATTGAATCAGCCAGAAAAACCTGTTCTCCGCTATAACGCTTTTCCCTTGGCGCCTTTCCCCTTCGATCAATACCGGTTCGATCAAGGCCAGCAGCGAAAAAAAACGGCTAAAGCTTGCCGACTCGGACCGCGAACTGCGCTCCCTGCATGGTGACGCTCAGGTCGTTACCCAGGAATTCCGCGTTGACGAGCCTGGATATGCTGTCCCTGACGCTCTTCGGCGACAGATCGAGTATGAAGCAGAGGACGTCCACGTCCTTCACCCCGCTGTACATGGCGAGGAGGATCCTCTCGTCATCCCTTGCCGGAAGCATCCTCACTTCCAGGTTCGAGATAGTGGTGATGTTCTCCCTCGCCAGCTCCATCGCC
>OMKS01004581.1_pt1 | contig 10347 bp, 7 predicted proteins | sample 1674721 | NCBI WGS metagenome assembly OMKS01 (sample SAMN06264996, study PRJEB25208) | sediment metagenome | isolation source: hot spring sediment | place: USA: California | collected 2014-09-02 | reverse complement strand
TAGTACGGTCTCGTGGGCTCGGAGATGTGTATAAGAGACAGTTCTGGACGAGATTATGGACGCCGGCGTGATACTCGTCTCCACCGACCCGAACTACGCGCCCCAGAGCTTCCTGAACGAAGCGGGGGAGTTGGACGGATTCGACGTGGACGTGGCCAAGGAAGTGGCCCGTCGGCTGGGCGTCGAGGTCGAGTTCGTGACGCCGGATTGGGACATGGTCGTGGGTGGCAATTGGAGCGCCCGTTGGGATCTGAGCATCGGTTCGATGACGCCCACCGAAGCGCGCTCTGAGGTGCTGTGGTTCACCGATCCCTACTACTACACCCCGGCCTCGTTCGCCGTGCACGTCGACAACACCGACATCGTCTCGGTGGATGATCTATCGGGCAAGACGGTGGGGCTGGGCACCGCCACCACCTACGAGGATTACCTGAACAACGTCCTATCGATCATGGGTGGGCAGATCATGTACGATCCGCCCCCCGGTGTCGACATCCGGCCCTATCCGACCGACGCAGAGGCGATCCAGGATCTGGCTTTGGGCGACGGCGTCCGGCTGGACGCGGTGATGTCGGCCCAACCGACCATCCAGACCGCTATCGACAGTGGGGTGGACCTGAAATACGTCGGGACGCCAGCCTTCTACGAACCGTTGGTCTTCGCCCTGGACAAGGGCCGCGGCCCTTCGAACCAGATGGTCGCCAAATTGAACGAGATCCTGGACGAGATGCACGCAGACGGAACCCTGACCGAGCTCTCGCTCGAATGGTACGGCATCGACCTGACCACGCTGGTCACGCCGGAATAGGCTTTGGCGATGGTGAAGGGCATTTGGCCGACGGCTAAGCGCTAGTGAGACATTGACAGCCCCTGTCTTCGAGGGCGAACGCTCTCGGAGACAGGGGCTGCGCCTTTTGAAGCCAATGATATAGAGCAGATCGTATGACAAGGAAGAGAGGAAGCGTATGCACACCCTTGAGGACCCGACCGAAGGACTTGGCAAGCGGGGAAGCGCGCCGGTTCCGCTGCCCAGGGAACAGGCTGGCGACGACTATCTGGAGTCGGCGCTAGACCCCTTTCGTTCCAAAGCCGTCCGATTGCCGTTGATCCTGATGCTCATCACCATCGTCCTGAGCCTGCTCTACGCGGCCCAGTATTACGCCGGTGGCCCCATCCGCTTGCCGGTGGTCAGCCGGATCCACGACCTGGCGCTCAGCCCCGATAACTCTGTGATCGCAGCCGGGGCCGACGACGCGGTTTACCTATGGGACACGCGCGCGGGGTGGGCCAGACGCACCTTGAAAGGCCATCGAGGGGCCGTCATCGGCGTCGCCTTTACGCCTGATAGCGCTACCTTGGTGTCGGCCGGTCGTGATGGGACTGTGCGATTGTGGGACTTGCCCGGCGGACAGCACAGGCATGTGCTGGACCCGGGCGGCGTGGCGTTGAACGATATGTCATTGTCGGCAGACGGCTCGACGCTGGCGACAGTGGGCGAGGATGGGGTGCTCCGCGTGTTTGACGTCGCATCGATGCAGGCGTTGCAGGCTATTGGCCCGAACGAGCACACCAAACTGCTCGTGGCGCTCAACGCCGATGGCGCCCTGGCAGCGGTAGCCGACGGTGCACACGTCCAGATTTGGAACGCCCGCACCGGTGAGCCGGTCCAAAGTATGCAGAATTACTGTGAGGGTGAGCCGGGGATCACACAAACGGCATGTGAAGAAGCGGGCAAGAAATGGTTAGGGCACAAAAAAGCGGTGACTGCCCTGGCCTTTAGCCCTGATGGGGAGATACTCGCCTCGGGCAGCGCCGATACGACGATTCTCTTCTGGGATGTGGCGACTGGCGAGGTCAAATGGTCGGCCACGGGCCACTGGGCGGCGGTGAGCGCGATGAAGTTCCATCCAGACAGTCAGTCGATGTTGTCCGGCGGCGAGGATAACAAAATTCGCAACTGGCGCTTGCCCGGCGGGAGGAGCACGGCGATTTACGAGGGCCATCTGAGCGCCGTCAATAGCGTGGACTTTGGGTGGGGCGAGGACATGATCCTCTCGGCCGGAACCGATGGGACTGTGCGCGTATGGGAGGTCGCCAATCAGAAAACGACCTTCATCGCCTGGTCACGGCTGGGATTTCAGCCGGTGTGGGGACATGGTCTGGCGGCCTGGACGTTGATCAGCGGGCTCTTAGGTATCGTCAGCCTGTGGGGCCTGCGGAAGACGCAACCCTGGGGGCACCTGCTGGCGCTCCTGCTGTACATCCTGGGGCCGATTTTGGTTTTGGGCATCCCGTTGTTCGAGGTATTCATCTATCCCCTTTCGCTGGTGGAGCAGATTCAAATCGCCTGGCCCTTGCTGGGGCTGGTGATCTGGTACGCCGTCATCGTCGTCGCCCTGATGTGCGAATCGGTGCGCATCCACTACCAGGCGCCGCCGTCTTTATCCCTGTCCGAGAAGTTGATGACCAGCCAGCGGACGGTCAAAATACGCACCGGGATTTTTATTGCTGCTGTTTGGTTTTTGATCATGGTCCTTCTCTACTCCGTCCTGCGTCGCTTCAATCTTGACGTCGCTTTTATGCGGCATTTCTTTTCCTTCATCATGGCCGGCGCATGGATCACCTTCCGCGTCTCTGCTCTCTCCATCTCACTGGCCGTGATCCTGGCCCTGCTGGGTGCGTTGGGACGGCTCTCCAAAAATCCCATCGCCAACGGCGTCTCTGGATTCTACATCTCATTGATCCGGGGCACGCCGTTGTTGGTCCAGATCTACATCTGGTACCTGGGCCTGCCGCGCGTGAACATCGTGCTGCCGGGGGAATTGGCCGGCGTCCTGGCCCTGGGCGTCAACTACGGTGCGTATATGACCGAGATATTCCGGGCTGGCATCCAGGCCATCGGCAAGGGTCAACACGAGGCTGCCGAGGCCCTGGGTATGTCTCGCATACAACTTTACCGCCGTATCGTGCTGCCGCAGGCCTTTCGTATCGTCATCCCCCCCATTGGCAACCAGTTCATTGCCATGATGAAGGACTCCTCGCTGGTGTCGGTGATGAGTATCTGGGAGCTATCCTACCGGGCGCAGAAGATCGGGCGGCAGTATTTCCGTTCGCTGGAGACCTTCATGATCGCCGCCGCTTTCTACTGGCTCTTGACCGTGATCTTCCAATTCCTCCAGGGCAAATTGGAGGAATACATGGCTCGCGGTGAAAGGAGATAGACCGATGAATCGCACCACAGATGTGAAACCGATGATCAAGGTACGTGGTTTGCACAAGTATTTTGGCCCCCTGCACGTCATCCGGGGCGTCGACCTGGACGTGGCGCCGGCCGAGGTCGTCGTCATCATTGGGCCTTCCGGCGGCGGGAAGAGCACCTTCTTGCGCTGCCTCAACTTCCTGGAAGAGCCCTCAGCCGGCACCATCGAGGTCGACGACCTGGAGATCGACGCCGAGGAACCGCTGCGCCGCCAGCGCAGGCACATCCGCGAATTGCGCAAGAAGGCTGGCATGGTTTTTCAGCAATTCAACCTCTTCCCTCACATGACCGCGTTGGAGAACGTCATTGAGGCCCCGATGACCGTCAAAGGCCTGACGAAAGATGAGGCGATTGCCAAGGCGGAGGAACTGCTGGAGTGGGTCGGCCTGTCGGAAAAGCGGGACGAATACCCATCCCGACTGTCCGGTGGGCAGCAGCAGCGCGTGGCCATCGCGCGCGCCCTGTGCATGGAACCCAAGATCATGCTCTTCGACGAGCCCACCTCGGCCCTGGATCCCGAACTGATCGCCGAGGTCGTCGAGGTGATGGAGCGGCTGGCCAACCAGGGTATGACTATGGTCGTGGTCACCCACGAGCTTCACTTTGCCCGTGGCGTGTCGGATCGGGTTATCCTAATGGCCGATGGCGGCTGGGCCGAGGTCGCGCCGCCCGACGTCTTCTTCACCAACCCCAAGGAAGAACGCACCCGCCAATTCCTGGCCCACATCTTGTGAAGTGATGGATGACAGATGACGAAAGCCGTACAGGACTTTCGGCGCGCGCGGAGCCGGGCGGACTTGCAACAAGTCATGGCCCGCCTGACCGGTCGCTCGGCCGATCTCCTCTCTTATGAAGAAGTCCGCCAGAAACTCAAGGTGAGAAAGGTCGGCGAGCGAAAGTTAAAACAGATCCCCTTGGACGCCATCGTCGGCAGCGTGGGCCGCTACCAGGACTTCACACGCACTTTTTTGCCCCGCTATGACGCCGACGAGAGGCGCTGGACGCGAGTCCGGGAGTCGATGCTCGGCCCCCGGGGCATGCGGCCCATCGAGGTGTACCAGATCGGCGAGGTCTATTTCGTGTTGGACGGCAATCACCGCGTGTCGGTAGCCCGGCAGCTGGGCGCGACGCGTATCCCGGCCTACGTGGTCGAGCTTCGTACCAAGGTGCCGCTCGCGCCCGACGTCCAACTCGACGATTTGATTGTGAAGGCCGAGTATGCCGAGTTTCTGGAACACACCCGCCTGGATGAGCGCCGGCCCGACGCCGACTTGAGCGTGACGATGCCTGGTCAGTATCAGGTCATCGAAGAGCACATCGACGTCCATCGCCATTTTATGAGTCTGGAGCAGGAGCGCGACGTCGCCTGTCTGGAGGCGGCTGTCCATTGGTACGATGAAGTCTATCAGCCGGTCGTGCAGGTGATTCGCGACCGGGGCATTCTGCGGGATTTCCCCGGGCGGACGGAGACCGATCTTTACGTGTGGACTTTCGAGCACCGTGCAGCGCTGGCGGAAGACCTGGGATGGGAGATCGACCCGGAAATGGCCGCCGTCGACCTCGTTCCCCGCTTCAGTCCCAAGCCCCGGCGCATCGTCGCCCGGGTGAGCGAAAAGATTCTTGGCGTCGTGACGCCCGGGGAGATCGAGGCCGGCCCACCACCCGGTCAATGGCGCCGGGAGCGGCTCGCGCTTCGTCAGCACAATCACCTGTTCGCCGACGTCCTGGTCGCCATCAACGGGGATGAATCCGGCTGGTGCGCGTTGACCTACGCCCTGTTCGTCGCCCACTACGAGCAAGCGCGCGTGCATGGGCTGCACGTGATGCCCCCTGGCGTCTCGACCGAGGGCGCTGCCGTGCAGGCCATTCGCGCCGAATTCGACCGGCGTTGCGAAGCGGTCAACGTCGTGGGGGAATTGGTCGTGGAGACCGGGCATATCTCGCATCACATGTGCGATCGCGCACGCTGGGCCGATCTGGTCATCTTCAGCTTGAATTACCCGCCGGCCCCCAGGCCGGTGGCCCGGCTCAGTTCCGGGGTGAGCGCGATGATCCGCCGCTGCCCTCGGCCGGTGCTGGCGGCGCCGAACGTCTCACCCCGCCTGGAAAGGGCCTTGCTGGCCTACGATGGCAGCCCCAAGTCGCGGGAAGCCCTCTTCGTTGCCACTTATCTATCCGTGCGCTGGCATATTCCCCTCGTCATCGTGACCGTCATCGAAGAGGGGCGCACGACCGCCGATACGTTGACGGAGGCCCAGGACTACTTACAGAAGCGCGGTGGGCAGGCCACGTTCGTCAAAGACAGCGGGCCGGTCGCTGAGGTCATTATGCAAGCAGCCAACGCACACCAATCTGATCTGATCATCATGGGCGGTTACGGCTTCAACCCGGTGATGGAGATCGTGCTGGGCAGCGCTGTAGACGAGGTGCTGCGCACGAGCCGGCGGCCGGTCCTTATCTGCCGGTGAGTTGCTAGGTTGGTAGGTTGGTAGATTGGTAGGTTGGTAAATTGGTATGTTGGTAGATTGGTAGGTTGGTAGATTGGTAGGTTGGTAGATTGGTAGGTTGGTAGATTGGTATGTTGGTAGATTGGTATGTTGGTAGATTGGTATATTGGTAAATTGGTATGTTGGTATATTGGTTGTGGGCGTTGTTTATGGATTGGCCGATTCGCCCATTCGCTGATTCGCTGACTCGCCCATTCGCTGACTCGCTGATTCGCTGATTCGCTGACTCGCCCATTCGCTGACTCGCTGATTCGCTGACTCGCCCATTCGCTGACTCGCTGACTCGCTGGCTCGCCAAGGAGCGACAACATGAACGTCATTCGACCTCAAATCACGGTCCTCAATTCGGAGCAGATTGCTCAGATCCACGAGTCTTCCTTACAGATTCTTTCCGACGTAGGTGTGCGGGTGGACTCGGAGGGCGCCCGGCGTATTTTTGCCCGGGCCATCGGGCGACCGGTCGATGATGACGGATACGTGCGCATTCCTCCCGAATGGGTCGCGCGCGCCCTGTCCACGGCGCCGTCCGCCATCGACGTCTACGACCGGCGGGGCGATCACGCCTTCCGGCTCGGCGGTGGAGATGAACAGGTCCAGACCCAACTTCAGGCCCAACTTCAGGCCCAACCCCAGGCCCAACCCCAGGCCCGGTTCGGCATCGGGGTGACGGCGCTCTATTATCAGGACCCGGAGACCGACGACGTGACCCCCTTCGCCCGGCGTCACATGGCGCAGATGGTCCGCTTGGGTAACGTGCTGGATAGTTTCGATCTCATTTCGACCGTGGGGATCGTGCAGGACGTCCCGCCCGAATGGTCCGACCTGTACGCGACGCTGGAGATGGTCGCCAATACGGTCAAGCCGCTTTCGATCCTGATCTCTGACGAGGAACGGTTTTCCGACGTGCTGGACCTGATCGTCCATCTGCACGGCGACCTGGCCTCGCGCCCGTTCGTCATCCCCTATTTCAACCCCATCACCCCGCTGGTGATGAACGAAGGCACGACCGATAAGATGCGAACGACGATTGAGCGCGGGTTGCCCTTTATGTACTCCAACTATGGCATGGTGGGCGCGACGACGCCCATCACGCCCGCCAGCACCCTGGTGTTGTTGAACGCCGAACTGCTCGCCGGGTTGACGTTCAGTCAGATCGTCCAGGAGGGTGCGCCGGTCATCCTTGGTTGTCTGCCAGCCTTTTTCGATATGCAGGGGATGGGCAGTTTCTACGATGCGCAGAGCTATCTCATCAACCTGGCCTGTGCCGAGATGATGGCCCACTACCAACTACCCCACTGCGGCGCCTCCGGGAGCGGGATGGGGTGGGGAGCGGACCTGATCGCCGGCGGGCACCAGTGGATGAATCATCTGACCAGTTGCATGGGGAAGATCGGCCTGGCGCCCTTCGTCGGCGACAATCTGGATTCCAAGGCTTTCTCGCCCGCCGTCGTCATCTACGCCAACGAGGTCATCGCCCAGGCCCGGCGGCTCGCCCGGGGCTTTCCGCTGGACGAGGCATCGATCGCGTTGTGCGAAATCGAGCAGGCGGGACCGGGCGGCAATTACCTGACGTCGGACCTGACGTTCGAACGCTTTCGCGACGCCTACTTCCGCAGCGATATCTGGCCCAACTTGACGTTTGAGGAGTGGCAGGAACAGGGGCATCCCCAGCCAACCCGTCTGTTACGGCGCTATGCCTGTGAGTTGTTGGATCGTCTCGCCCCGCCTGAAGATCACGCCGACCTGATGGCCCGGGGCGAGAGCTTCATCGCGCGGCTCTCCACCTCGATCTAACAGATTTCGGCTCTCTGCTAGTTTGCCTGCTTGGCTTAGCAAACGGTCAATTTTTCGCCACGAATCCTTCGACTACGCTCAGGACAGGTTGACACGAATTGTCACTAATCTTTGGGTTTTTCGTGTTAATTCGTGGCTAATCTCTCACCGCGACCATGCGAAATCCCAAAGAACCCCTCAATTTACTTTTAGAGGTTTCTCTATCCGGACAATCTCGGATTCGCCGAACACCCAGTTTCTCACGGGCGTCTTTCGGATCCACACCTCGCGATAGCCGAGTTTCTGGACCAGTCCCCGGAACGCGAGATTGTTTGAAGCCACGAGCGCGGAGATATAAGTCTTGCCGGCCTCTCGGACCGCGTGCTCGGTCTGCTGCATCAAGGCCAGGCCGATGCCGCGACCACGATGCGTGGGCGCTATCGCCGGGCCGCATAGATACGCCTCTTCAGCGGCCGGTTTGTAGCGAATGTAAACCGTGAGATGGACCAGCAAGAAGCGCAGGATGCCCAGCGGGCCCAGGGGGGCGAGCGCGCGCAATGAATCCGCCAGAAGGACGGCGCCCGTCTCGGCCGTTTTCCATAGATTGACACCGACCAATTGGTCATCCTCCCACGCTGCCAGGATGCCCTCTGTGGGGCGGTCTCGAGCCTGGCGGAGCGCCAGGTGAATCTGCACCTGGGTTTCCAGGGGGCGTCGTCCGAAGGCGGGCCGGAAGGTGTTCGCAAAGACCTGTAGATACAGGGTCTCAACCGCTTCAAGATCGGCGGCGGTGATGGGTCGTATGTCGACGGGGTCTAATCGGTGAGACGCTGTCCGATCCTGCTCGTCGGCGATGCGGGACGAAAATTTGGCAATTGTGAGATCCTCACCGGTTTCATCTCTGTCTGGGTTAAGCGTGTGCAAGCGTCACCTCCCTTTGACGTTCAGTATACGTTGTCCCAGGGGAAGCATGAGGCCGAGAAAACGATCGAGCAGCGATCCGTTGGCCCGGAGGCACATGTAGCGAGGTTGTAAGTGGAATCCCTGTAGTTGTTTGGCCTCGTAACTGGTCAGGCCGGTGTAGAGAGATCGCAGCCTATTTTGGATGCTCCACCGGATGAGTTCGTCCAGGAGCAGGAAGTAGACGTAGTTCGGTTGGGCCAGTTCGTATCGCAGCCCGGCCATCGTGGCGAACAGACTGTCTCCCCCCAGCAGACCGAGAGCAAAACCCGCAACCTGGCCCTTTACTTTGCCGACAAAGAGCACGGTTTCCTCCGGCATATGACGTTCTAAAGTGGCAAATATCTCCCTCCTAAAGGGGGGGGCGCTCGCGCCGTGATAGGTGTACACCTCGCCAAGTAACGGATATAGCTGCTCCCCCCAGGCGCCTGGATGTCGTGAATGCTCGAATGTCACGCCCTGCTTTTCGGCATGGCGGCGCATACGGCGCAGCCGGCGCCTCTTCTCCCTCGAAAGAGATCCCATATACCCCTCTTCATACGAGGATTGGGGCAAATCCATGTGGGTGAGCGGGGGGCGCTTGATCACGTGGAAACGATGCGCTTGCCAGTCGTCAAGGGTTGATGGCGGGACATTGCCAATGGCCCATACGAGTCGTCTTTCTCGCCGGCAAATCTCCTTCATCGCCGCTTCCAGGGTAGGTATGACCTGGTTCAAGGCGGCACCGGGACGGACGACGACCCCACAGTGGAAAGAGGAGTAGGGAGGGCTGAGGGTTAGAATGACACGCTTCAATAGTTCTTCGCGCCGCTTCGTTCCGCCCAGAAATCCACTCTGGTTGGCGGCGGCGATGGCCAGAGGGCCTTCCAGATCCTTTAGCAAGAGATAAAGTGGGCGGTGATCCCGCAAGCCAATTTCCATCACGCGGTGCCAGCGATGCGTCATCGCAATTTGATCCCTGGCAACGGTGTCCCAATTCTCTTCGTCGAACTCGGCGATGGTGTTCGCCCATTTGTAATCGACTTTCACTGTTTGCACCTCGGAGTTTTGAACGACCATATCGTTTGGGTGTGTTTCAAATGATTTAAGCCTTGTTCGTAGTACACGCGCTAGGTAGCGGCTTCAGCGCGCTTTTACGGCGATAAATCGCCTACTACAAACTTGACCTCAAATGAACTGAAACGCACCCATATTGTTGAACCGGATTGCCCAAATAAGCTATCAGTTTTGCAAGACGCTGTACAGGAGCGCCCACTCTTGCTTGCCGATCGTGCCGGTGAACAGGAGCATCAACGCATAGCAGGTGAGAGCCAGCAAGGTCAGGAGTGGTAAAGAGATGTCTTGTCCCAGGTAGATTAGCAATCCCACGGATAGGCTGGCGATCGCTGGCTGGGCAAAGGTTTTTCGCAGATTGATCGGTCCAATGGAGCGCTGGACCAGCCAGAATAGAATCCCAGCCAGCAATGGATAGGATAAAGCGTACGCCAGGGTTCCGATTCTGTAATTGCCCAACCCGGCCGCTATCGAGCAGCCGGGTGTGGCGACGAGCAGCGCGCCCCATAAACCAGCGGCGCAGCGTTTCTGTTGATCGAGGGTTTGGAGTACGCCGATGAGTATGACGGCGACGAACACGAAGGGTAAGCCGGGCGCCAGCAAGCGTAAGAGAAGCGTCGAGTTTTGGTACTCGTGGCCAAAGAGGTGTGTGGTGATCAGTGGGGCCAGGGCAAAGAGGGCGGTAGCCAGGGGAAAGCTGATGGCGTTTGTGTATTTTAGCGCCGCCTCGCAAATCCTCGTTGCGCTTTGGGCTTGCGTGTTGCGGGACAGAATAGGGAACCTGTCTCTTATACA
>OMKS01004580.1_pt1 | contig 10349 bp, 4 predicted proteins | sample 1674721 | NCBI WGS metagenome assembly OMKS01 (sample SAMN06264996, study PRJEB25208) | sediment metagenome | isolation source: hot spring sediment | place: USA: California | collected 2014-09-02 | reverse complement strand
TTCTGGACTAAAGTCAAACTGTTAAGCTGATTTTGGTTAACCCCAGCTTTAAAGCTTGGGTTAGTCCATTGTTCGATCTGGTGGGCTTCAGCCCAAATTTGTGAATAATTCAACATAGATAAGTTTAAAATTCAAAATAAAGTTCTCACGAGGAGAAAAAAATGTGCAACCGCAGCGTATTATTCATTGACGACGATCTGGTGGATCGTCTGGCAATTGAACGATTTATTCAACAGGAAAAACTTGAATACGATTACAGCATTGTCAGTTCGATTGCTGAAGCCCGAAAAAAAATTCAGCAGCAAACGTTTGACGTGATTGTGGCTGATTTTATGTTGGGAGACGGCACTGCATTTGATATTCTGGATATGAAGCTGGACATCCCGGTAATTATTTCCACCGGCACAGGTTCGGAAGAAATCGCCATCAATGCCATGAAGCTGGGCGCCACCGACTATCTGATCAAAGACCCGGAATTGAACCACTTGAAAGTTTTGCCGATTACAATTGAAAATGCTTTTAAACGGCGAAAATCTGAAAGCGATTCTCAAAAAAATGAACAGCTTTTTCGCGAGCTATTTGAGCAATCCAACGACGCTATTTTTATTTTAAACAACAAGGACAGGATTTTGGACGCCAATCAAAGCGCTTGCGAGTTATTAGGTTTTGAACAACAGCAACTGAACCAGAAAAGTGTTCTATCGTTATTTGATAACGATACAATAACTGAAGCTGAGGCGGCGTTGGAGAGCGTCAAGTCCATAGGATATCTGCGGTTTGATTCCAAATTTCGAAAATCTTACGGAGAGACTTTGGATGTCGAGATCGGCGCCAAAATGATCAATGCACACGATGGAATTTATCAACTGATTGTGCGCGACATCACTGAGCGCAAACGCAAGGAGATCGCATTAATTGAAAATCAGCAGACATTGAAGCGAATATTGGAAAATGTGCAAACCGGGATTTTTATTATTGACCCCATCGATCATCGAATCGTTGACGTCAACCGCAATGCGCTGCAGATACTCGATGCCACCAAAGATGCTGTCGTTGGATCGATCTGTTTTGAATACATCTGCCCAAATACTGAGGGTGAATGTCCGGTTATCGATCAATCCAGGACTGTGGAAAACATTGAAACATGTCTGCTGAACGCCAAAGGAGAACAAATTCCAGTTTTAAAGACAGTAACCGCGATTATGCTCAATGGCCGCCGCCATCTGCTTGAAAGCATCGTGGACATTCGAAAGTTGAAGGAAAAAGAAGCCGAGATCAAACGCGCGTATGCGGAATACGATCAGATTTTTAACACCTCTGCCGATGCGATGCGAGTGCTCGATCTAAACTATCGCACCCTGCGAATTAATAAAGCCTTTTCCAATTTATTTGAGATCAAAATTGATGAAGCAATTGAAAATAAATGTCATGAGTTGTTGAAAGTGCCTTTCTGCAAAACCACTGATTGCACACTAAAAAAAATACTCTCCGGTGAAGAGCTGATCGAACAAGAAGTTGAACTCGAGACCGTCTCCGGGAAAAAATTATTTTGCATTTTGACAGCGACAGCACTCAAAAATCCCGACGGGAAAATTATCGGCGTTGTTGAAGATTTCAAGGATATTACCGACCGAAAAAAAGCGGAACATGCGCTACAGATCAGCGAAAAAAAATACCGCGGCATTTTTGAAAACGTTCAGGATGTCTATTTCAGAACAAATTCTGACGGGATAATCATCGATGTCAGTCCCTCGGTACGCGCTTTCACAAACAATGAACCTGATAAAATTATCGGTAAAAATGTGGCGGATCTATACTATGATCCAAAAGAACGGCGGAGGTTTGTCCGTGATCTCTTAAGAAACCGCCAGGTTAGCGATTATGAAATTCAACTCAGAGCCACTGACAGTAAGTTAATACGTTCTTCTGTCAACGCCCATGTTATTGTAGATTCGGGTGGAAATTTTATCGGGACAGAAGGATTTATCAGAGATGTTACCGAACGCTATAAGACCCGGCTTCAAATAGAAAAAGAACGAAACCGGGCGCAGCAATATCTGGACATCGCCGGTGTAATTTTACTGGTTTTAGATCAAAATGGGAGAGTGAAGCTGATCAATAAAAAAGGATGTGAGATCCTGGGCTATGACGAACACGAAATTTTGAACAAAAATTGGATTACTAATTTTATCCCCAAAAAAATTCAGCGAAAAATCCGTACTATTTATAAACAATTGATGAATGGTAAAATTACCAATAACGAAAATGTTGAAAATCGAATTATCACCAAAACCGGGGAGGAACGAATCATTGGTTGGCGCAATACACTGCTGAGGGATAAAAACGGCAAAATTATCGGGGTTTTAAGTTCAGGCGAGGATATTACCGAGCGAAAACAGGCTGAGCATGAAATAAAGCGTCATCTGAATTTTCAAGAAATTTCGGCGCGGATATCGTATCAATTTGTTGCTGAAAAGGATTTAAACGTGGCTATTAATAATTTGCTGGCGGACATCGGCAAGCTGAGCGGCGCTGGTCGCGTCTATCTTTTTCAGTTACGAGAAGGCGGCGCGATTATGAACAACACCCACGAATGGTGCGCTTCCGGCGCAAGTCCACAAATTGAAAATCTCCAGAATTTGGCAACGGCAAGCCTGCCCTGGTGGATGGAAAAACTCCGAAACGGCGAAACCATTCACATTAAGGACGTCTCAAAATTGCCACCAGAGGCAACCGCAGAGAAACAAATATTGCAACAACAGGCTATAAAATCGCTGATCGTCCTTCCGGTGCATGTCAGAGGAGAGTTAGCCGGCTTTATCGGTTTCGATGATGTAACCAATCCAGGTGAATGGTCTGACAGCGATCTTGCCATTCTGCAAATATCTTCAGGCGTTCTGGGACACGCGCTGGACCGCCAACGAGCAGAAGAAGCGCTGCGTGAGAGTGAACAAAGGTATCGCGCCGTCATCGAAACCACCTCCAATGGCATCTGCATGGCGGATCAAAATGAGGTTATTACTTTTGTGAATCAAGGATTTGCCAACATGTTGGGCTATACAGTGGATGAATTGCTGGGGAAAAAATTTACCGAATTAACCCTAACTGAAGAATTGATAAAGTTGAAAGAGCAGACCCAAAAGCGAAAAAAAGGTGAGCACAGCAATTATGAAGCACAGCTTATTCAGAAAGATGGTGCGCTGCGATACATGCTGATATCAGCGGCGCCGTTGACTGACGCGGATGGTTCTTTCAAGGGTTCCATGGGTGTGTTTACCGATATTACCGATCGAAAACTGATGGAACAGGCGATCGAACAAGAGCGAAACCTGTTGCGATTGCTAATGGATAGTGTGCCCGATGCAATTTATTTTAAAGACCAACAATCGCGCTTCACCCGAATCAATAAGGCGCAGGCGAAAAATCTGGGTTTGAAAAATCCTGACGATGCCATCGGAAAGCACGATCGGGATTTCTTCGGCGGTGAACATGTTTCAGCCGCTGCCAACGATGAACTGCAAATTATTAAAACCGGGAAACCATTAATCAATAAAATTGAAGAAATAAAACGCGACAATGGCTGGCGAAAATGGGTCTCCGCAACAAAAGTTCCCATTCGAAACAGCAACCAGGAAGTTATCGGGTTAGTCGGCATTTCTCGCGACGTCACTGAAATGAAAACAATCCAGCAAGAGCTCGAGTCAAAAAACAAAGAATTGGATCAGGCATTAGTAAAGGCGGAAGCAGCAACCAGAGCGAAATCAAATTTTTTGGCTAACATGAGTCACGAAATCCGGACGCCACTGAATGCGGTTATCGGCATGACCAGTTTGATATTTGATACGGAGTTGTCTGCTGAACAAAAGGAATATGTTGAAACCATTCGCAGCGGGGGTGACGCTTTGCTTTCGGTGATAAATGATATCCTGGATTTCTCTAAAATTGAAGCGGGAAAGATCGATTTGGAATTCGTTCCGTTTGATTTGCGCGAGTGTCTGGAACAAAGCCTTGATCTTCATGCCAACAAAGCAAGCCAAAAGAAAATAGAATTGGGATATCTGATGGAATCGGAAGTGCCGCCAAACATTATCAGCGATGTGACCAGGCTGCGGCAAGTTCTTAATAATCTGCTGAGTAATGCGGTAAAATTTACTGAAAAGGGAGAAGTCATTGTTTCGGTAAAAGCCGATAGAATCGCTGATGAACAATATAAGCTCGAATTTGCAGTAAAAGATACCGGTATCGGAATACAGCGGGAACGAATGGACCGGTTGTTCAAATCTTTTTCCCAGGTAGATAGCTCAACCACCCGAAAATATGGTGGCACCGGTTTGGGGTTGATTATCAGTAAACGACTGGTAGAAATGATGGGTGGCAAAATGTGGGTAAAAAGCGAAGTTGGCAAAGGCTCGGTTTTCTATTTTTCCATTAAAGCAAAAGCTACCAAAAACATTCCGAAAATCAAAATCAGCGACGCGCTTCCTGAACTCAGAGATAAGCATGTTTTGGTCGTTGACGACAATGAAACCAATCGAAAAATCCTGACAACTCAATTAAAATCATGGGGAATGAAAATTACTGCAACCTCATCTCCGCTTGAATCCCTGGAATGGATCAAAAACAAGCAGCAATTTGATTGCGCTATTCTGGATATGCAAATGCCTGAAATGGACGGATTGACATTAGCAGAGGAGATTCGCAAACACCAAGACGCCAATCAACTGTCGCTGATCATCTTAACTTCGATGGGTAATAAAGTTGAAAAAGAGCTATTGCAAAAAATTAAAATCCAGAGTTATATGACCAAGCCGGTGAAACATTCTCAACTGTTCAACGTCATCTTTGAAATTTTCAGCAACAAGCCGGTAAGCATTAACAAACCGAGTGAACAGCCTAAGATAGATGAGAGACTTGCCGAAAAGCTGCCGCTAAAAATACTGGTTACCGAGGACAATATGGTGAATCAAAAAGTCGCTTTAAAAATATTGCAGAAAATGGGCTATCGGGCAGATATAGCGAGCAATGGTCTGGAAGCGATTAGCGCTATTGAACGGCAGAAATATGACGTGGTGCTCATGGATGTTCAAATGCCGGAGATGGATGGGCTGGAAGCGTCACGGGTCATCACCCAACGCTGGAAAAAACAAGAACGTCCCCGAATTATCGCCATGACTGCCGGCGCCATGAAGGGCGATAAGGAAAAATGTATGGAGGCAGGTATGGATGATTATGTAACCAAACCAATCAATATAAATGAATTGTTAGCAGCGCTGAGCCGCTGTGATCAATGCCAGGGGCGCGTTGAAGATTTGAACGACAACGTCGGGCAAACAACAACAGAAATCCAGCAGCTTGAACCAGCGATTGATGAGACGGCGCTGCAAACATTGTTGAGCCTGGATACAGATGGCGAAAATGGGTTTATCAAGGAAATGATCGAAATTTACTTCAGCGAGACACCGCGGCTGTTAACCGATATTAAAGATGCGATAAAAACCAACGCGCTTGAAATCTTTACCCGTTCAGCTCATACATTGAAATCTTCCTGCGCCAATATGGGCGCCATGCGAATGTCTGAAATGAGCAAAGAGTTGGAACTGATCGGAAAAAGCGGGGATATTTCCAATGTGGAGGTAAAAGTTGAAGCATTAGCCAGGGAATATCAACGGGTGAAGGCAGCGCTGGAGAAATATCTATAAAAACAATTGAAACAGGCTAAAAAAAAAGCCCAACTGCGGCTTGACAATGCCTAAGCTGGGCCTTTCAAAATCTGTTGGATTCAGAGCGGTGTTTTATGCGTCAATCTATCTAATCAGCATAAAAAATGTAACCGTTCACCGGGTAGAATTTATAAGTTATAAGCTGTTGTTATTACAGACTGCAATCCCTTTATGTCCAGCTTAAGCGGGATCGCAAAAGTGCGTCATTAAAAAATTCAGCTACTTAAAAAAGGCAAACAAAATCCCCAGTATCATACCCACCTGACCCACCCAGAAAATAAACATCCACTTGATCATGTCTGCTTTGACTGAACTGATTTTAGTGTCTAAATTTGAAATTTTTTCAGACAGCCGAATTTCAAGGCTGCCAATTTCCTCAGACAAGCTGCGCTCAAATTTTTCCACCACAAATTCGATAATATCGCGTTTCTGCTCATCGCGCGACTGGTTAATGAGTCGGACTAAAGAATCCACGCCTTCATCGCCCAATTTTTCACGCAGCGGTTTTTCGACCGTTAATACTGGCATTTTTTTACTCCGGCGATTTTATCACATTTTTTGACACTCGACGTTATTTGGTTCACAAATGCCGTATTAATATACATCGTTCATAAATCAAAGTCAACAATTTTTTAATCAAATCGGTAAGGCTTTAGTTTTGTACCCATCATAATCAAAACCCTATTTTCCGTAATGTATGTAGTAATGCCGCATAAAGGCGGGCAAGTCTGTGAAAAATCCGCCGCAGGCAGACTCTCGCCGATTTTCTCCGTGTAAAGCTGCGTGATCTGTGTGAAACAACTATCTCGCTAATGTCACTGCTATTTTCTTAGTTGAAAAAATGTGAAATCAATTCAGGTTACAACAGATTACCAGCAATTATCTCTGCAATTCTTTCAGCAGTCCTGCCATCCCACAGCTCCGGAATTTGCCCCTGTTTAGTCTCGCCATGTAAAATTTGATAAAAATATTTTTTAGCGTCATTAATTTGCTCGCCAACGAGATAATTAGTGCCCATCTCCACAGTGACCGGTCGCTCGGTGCTGGAGCGCAAGGTGAGACAGGGGACATCCAAAAATGTCGTCTCCTCCTGAATTCCACCACTATCCGTGATGACCAAAAAAGCTTTCTCCAATAGCGCTAAAAAGTCAATATAGCCAAGCGGGTCAATTAACAACACATCAGAATCTAATTTATCATGTAACTTGAATAAATCAATATTGTTACGCGTTCGCGGGTGAACCGGAAAGATCACCCTTTTATCTTTTGCCAGTTCATTCAGAAAATTCAACAATTCTGCTAATCGCCGCTGATTATCCACATTCGAAGGCCTGTGCAGAGTCACCAGACAATATTCGGCCTTGTTAACATTCAATTCGCAGAAGATATTGGACTTTGCCGCCCTGGGCAGATAAAAAATAAGCGAATCGATCATCACATTGCCAGTAAAAAAAATCTTCTCATCATCAATGCCCTCACGTTTCAAATTGTGCAACCCGCTGTGTTCCGTGACGAATAGATAATGGGCAATGGCATCAGTCAAAATTCGATTGATCTCTTCAGGCATGGTACGATCAAAACTGCGCAGACCAGATTCCACGTGAGCCACTCCGATCCCCAACTTCACTGCAGCCAGTGAACAGGCGACTGTGGAATTTACATCGCCGACCACCAGCACCAAATCCGGCTGCTCGCGCAGCAACACTTTTTCAAATTCGATCATCACTTTGGCGGTCTGCACCGCATGGGATCCGTTCCCCACTCCCAGATAAAAATCCGGCGTTGGCAACGCCAGATCTTGAAAAAAAACTTTCGACATGTTCTCATCATAATGTTGCCCGGTATGGCAAATTTTATGAGTTAATCCCACATCAGCATATTTCGACTCCCGGAACGCACGATAAATGGGAGCCACTTTCATAAAATTAGGCCGCGCCCCAACAACGGAAATAATCTTCATCTTCAGCTACAGCTCTGGTTAAGGTTAGTCAATATTTGATTAAAATATGCGTCATCCCGCCCAAGGCGGTCAGGTCTGCGAGAAAAAAATCTCTCGCTGATCCCGTGGATACTCCTTCGGCGAACAGACTCATGTGAAAACCACAATACTATTTCTGAATCGAACTTAGCAATAACCATCCGAGGTAAAACAACATTATCCCGGACAGATTAGCCACAATATCAAACACATTAAACGATCGGTAGGGTAACCACAGTTGGATGGTTTCAAGTAAAATTCCCCAGAACATCACTAAACCAACCGATTTCCATTTTTTATCAAACAAATGGGCGAAGCAAATTAAAAGCGTTCCTGTGCCATACGCCAGCGCATGTTGGAAGTATCCACGGCTATCAAATTCATTAATACCCTGAAAATGCAGGCTATCATTTGGTAATAGCGATAAAAAAAGTACACCAAAGAGCCAACCCAAAAATAAAATTCTATATATTTTTATTTGATCCATTCAATCGAAAACACGGGTAATCGCCAGGCCGATTTGGTGAATTTCCTTTAGCTCGATTCATAATAGTAATCACCTTGAGTTAATTGATATTAACTGGCAAATTTAGCAGCCATTCACAACCCACTACAAAAACAAAACCACTGTCCTGCTCGAGGCGGTTGGTGTAGTGCTCCGGCTTTTGTCGATATTTTACATCAAACAGAAACTTTAATGTGGGGCGATAGAAATAGTGCAGCGTGAAATGGTTCACCCAATTCGATTGCACCGGCGGCACAGGAAATGGTTCTTTCATCAGTGGAAAGATATCCGACAACTCCACATTCCCATATCGTCCAAAGGTGGTTTTATTTTGAAAATACAAGGGAAATAATCCCCAGTAGCTCAAAGAAACCTTGACCTCTTCACAACCGGCGCGAGGATATCCCAGTCCTAATCCGCGGTAGTGATAGTTTTCCCAGGTAAATTTTGATTGATAGGTTCGATTCCAAACTCTGGTGTAGGTTAAATTGATATTTGTTCCAACAGCGATCAAATCTGCGGAGCGTACGGATAAATGCATTCCGAAACGATCTGGGTATCGGGAGCGATCATCCTGGCCGGGAACATTGTTCACGATAATATCATCAATCAAAAACTGAGAATAAAATGTCCAATTGGGAAACGGTTTATAAAAAACATCCAGCGCCCAGAAACCATTCATCTGCTTTTTATCGTTGCGCTGGATCGGATAATAAAAGGTCAAAGGATTCATAAACGCCATTTCAAAATCACGCCCGAGACCGCCGTAAGTCGCCATTTCTGTGAGCGCTATTTGCAAATTCGGTCGTATCCGAACGTCCAAACGATGTCCCACCAGATATTTCCGGCAATTATATAACAAACTATCCGGGTTTTGATGGCTGTAGGCATTAAGATTTTCTAATGGTGCATATATCAGCGATAATTTTATTCGATTAAACTTAAGACTGACTAATAAATGATCATAGCTATAGGGATGTGAAGACAGGATCAAGCCGTAATCATTCAACGGTCCCCAGTTTCGTTTTGTCCTGCCCAAAAAAAGTTGTAACCAGTCGCGCTGAATATCGACATACGCTTCATTAACTCTACCGTACAACCAGAAATCAGACACAGCAAGATCACCGGCAAAATAGGGATCCTGTTTGTATTCCTGGTCAACAGCGGTTGAGTTTACAAGCGAGATTCCTTTTGAGTTGAAAAACACTCCACCTTCTGCTCGAAATCGGTTAACAGCCTGCGCTCCACGGAGTTTATCTGAGGCCTTAAGAAAAAAATTAGCGCGTTCAGCTGTAAAACGTGGGCTCCAATGGTCATGAAAATAGCCAGCGGCTTTTGTATCGGTTTTAGCAAGCTGACTATCCTGATCGAAATTATAGGGTTGGTTCAGCGCAAAATCAGGTAAAAATTTCCCTGAATTAATGCAATAATCGATAAATTCATAAATTGGAGTTTCCAACGGAACAAAGCCCAGCCCTGGCTGCGCCGAAGTGCGATAAGGAAGCCATAAAAAAAGTATCATCACCAGAGCGAGATACTTTTTAAGTCGGGACATATTAGCTTGATTCATTATATGCTGATCGATTTGTTTTGTATCATGTAAATTCAATATTTAATTATGTAAAATATTTACAATCAGAAATAATTTAAGTTCCCGGGTGATTATAAACTGCGGGCATTTTTAAACAATATGTTGTAAACTGCTTTGAAAAAATAGCAGACATCGGTAATGAACGGTTTTTTGATCTTCCGCTCCAGGTAGCGACGTTCTGAACTTACGATCTCCTCAAACGATTTCGGCAAATCAGCATAATAAGGCGGAAAAAGACCAGGTTTAAATTTAATGCGCAATCGTTTTAGGTCGTCCGGATAGAGTTGATAATAGTGTTCACTTAGCGCACGCACCCCGACCAATCTGATATCTCCCCGGATAAGGTTAATCAACTGCGGCAACTCATCGATCCAGTAACGGCGCATAAATCTTCCCCACCTGGTGACCCGGAAATCATTCTTAATTTTTCCGTTTGATTGAAGGTTATTTTTCTTATACATATACTCTTGTGAATATTCAGAATAGGGATGCATGGTGCGGAATTTATAAATATTAATAACTTTACCATCCTTGCCAATGCTCTTCTTTTTATAT
>OMKS01004578.1_pt1 | contig 10350 bp, 10 predicted proteins | sample 1674721 | NCBI WGS metagenome assembly OMKS01 (sample SAMN06264996, study PRJEB25208) | sediment metagenome | isolation source: hot spring sediment | place: USA: California | collected 2014-09-02 | reverse complement strand
GCAAGCGGAAAGCGGCAAGGGAAACCGCGGGCAATAGGCACCAAGGCACTGTGAAGAAGGCAACAGGGACAAGAGCACAAGAGCACAAGAGCAGAAGAGCACAAGAGTAGAAGAGCACAAGAGCACAGGGGCACAAGAGCACAAGAGACGATTCGGTTGGACAGTCAGACGGTCGGACGGTTGGATGGTCGGACAGTGAGGCGGAAACACCACGGACCCGAGAATGAAGATCTCCTTCGCCAACGGCCGTATCGTCTGGTTTGTCAGTTGGGGACCGGACTACGCCAACACCCTCTTCGGCCCCTCCCGGGGCCCCAAAGCCCTCGGCCAGGTCTATACGGGTGTCGAATCCTGGCCGTTTGCGATGTGTGACTTCAGAGTACATAAACGCGCCCTCAGCGGCGAGGAAGTGGCGGCGCTGTAGTGCAGTTCTCTAGTGCCTGCTGCCTTTTGCTACTGTAGACACAGTTCTGCAATTGTGACATTGTATCCAGGACCCCGCGCCCTGCCCCCTTACTTATGGCCACGGGTTCTCTCGCAAGAGAAGCACATCCTGCTCCACTCAGTATGGAGCACACATAGGCTGACGACGCGACGTGGTTCACCCGTCCCCATGAATATAGGCGTTGTGACAACATGGTTCGAACGCGGCGCTGGCTATGTGTCGAAGGCTTATGTGAAGACATTGGCCAAGCAACACCGAGTCTTTGTGTATGCTCGCGGAGGTGAAACGTATGGCAAGGGTGATCCAAACTGGGACCTGCCATTTGTCACGTTTGGACCGCGCTGGTATAATCCAGTTTTCCCACTGGACTCCGCGATGTCTCGGTCGAATTTCTGGAAGTGGATTCGGCAACATAATATTGCAGTACTCTTGTTCAATGAGCAACGCCATATTGGGCTGGTGAAGAGCGTGAGACGATGTGGCATCATATGCGGCACCTATGTCGACTACTATACGAAAGAGACAGTAAAGGACTTTGCAGCCTACGATTTCCTTGTGTGCAATACGCGCCGCCATTACTCCGTCTTCAAGGATCACCCGTGTGTGTTCTATGTCCCGTGGGGAACAGATACCACTGTGTTTGTGCCACGACCGTCGCCATTGTCTTTTGATGAGGGTGTAGTGTTCTTTCACAACGCAGGGTACGGTGCCGCGAATTGCAGAAAAGGCACTGATCTGGTTGTCGAGGCATTCCAGAGGGTTACAGGCCATGCCAGACTCATCATTCACTCTCAAACGGCACCCGAGAGCTTCGGCCGTAGGACGATGGCGACCATCGCGCGAGATCGCCGAATCAGATTCATGCACAAGACAGTGGCTGCACCGGGTCTGTATCACATGGGTCATGTATATGTATACCCTTCGCGGTTAGATGGCATCGGTCTGTCTTTGCCGGAAGCCTTGTCTACCGGATTGCCAGCGATAACCACAGACTGCGCCCCCATGAATGAGTTTGTCGAGGATGGCTACAACGGTCTGCTGGTAAGGGTGGCGCGTGTTGCGCAACGCTGGGACAGATACTACTGGCCAGAAACGGAGGCTGATGTTGCCGATCTCTCGCAAAAGATGCAACTGTATGTGAATGATAAGAGCCTTATACGGGAGCACTCTGTACACGCACGCAGTTGGGCATGCGAGTACGGTGACTGGTCTAAGAACTCCAAATTGTTGCCTCAGTATTTTTCAGCCTGCGCTGCCAGCACAAGAGGTGTGCACTGCCCTGCAACTAATCTAATGAGTTGGGTGTTACGTGACTGTCTTGTATTACTGACGTTTCTCCTTAGCCGCCCTGCTCAACCATTGTGGCAAATGCTTCGGCGAGTGCGGTTTCGACATGAGAAGTGCAAGCACTATGGCTAGGCCGTACACGCAACGACACAATGCTGGTCTCAGTAGTCACAGTGGCCAGGAACTCCGTGGTGTTCCAGATGACGCGGCCAAGTGGATACTGATTTTTGTTGTGGTATCGTTTCCACTGAGCGAGATCATCAGAGTGTCAATCCCAGGGCAACCCATCGTGATCACCGCACTGCCGTTGCTCTGTTTCACCTACGTCTGGGTCATCCACCTCAGGACGGCTGTGCCCACTTGCCTCATGTGGTCATTCATCCCGCTCTTGATAATGTGTCTAATCGGGATTCAAGGTGCCATAGTCCACGCCATTCCTGCAAGGAGCGTACTCATTGCGATGGTTGCGGAACTCGGATGGTGTATTCCGGCCTGTGTTGCATACTACTGTGGAAAATCGAGCAGTCTTAGGTTCTCAGTAGCCTTTGCTGCTTCGGTAGTTGTCACGATAGCTCTGTGTCTGTCGGCATACCACCTATGTACTGGCGAGGAATTGTGGTCGATTCCCACAATAGCCGGCGCGGGTCACGAACGGCCCTACGGCAACAAGGCAGTTGCGTACTGCTATGGCGTATTTCGCTCAGCGCCGACTTATGCTGCCTACCTCGTGTTTATGGGCGTTCAGATTCTCGTGACGTGGTTCTCCCCGGGTCGGGAAGGCTGGACACGAACATCGCGAGCCGTGATCTTGACTGCAACTATCAGTATCGCTCCACAGTTGATGATGGCCGCCCGCAGGTCGCAGTTTGCCATGTTCGGTCTAGTACTCTGTGGCGTATTCGCCGCGGCACCCCGGCGGAGGAGGGGATTAGCAGCAGTCATTATCTGTTGTGTGTTCATACTGGGTATCATCACATTTGGCTCTGCACTGCGTGAGAATACGAGAATCCAACATGTCACGTCTTTCCTTTGGAAGGACTGGACGAAGAGAAATGCAGTCAATGCACCGAATACTAGATTGTACGGGCTGATTACTATGTGTGGGCATGGTATGGGTTCGACCGGCTATGCCGCCTTAATGGGTTCCACCGAGCATTGGCAAGCGCGCACGCTCGATGTAATGGCGGTGCATCCTGCGATGCATTATGGATGGCTGCAGACCATCTATGCGTATGGTTGTGTTGGGTTGGTTCTGAGGAGTATCTGTTTTGCGAACCTGATCTTTCTCTTGTGGCCGCGTACTACGTCGGCTTCAAGGGCCAAAGCGATCGGTTGCGCGTGTTGCATAGCATGCACGTACGTGTACTTCTTCATACAAACGAGTTTCTTGGAGAGTATCACCGGTGGTCCTCTGTTTGGCATGGCTATCGGGCTCTCGATTGCGAACGGTGCGTCTGATTGGGTGCCTGAAGAGAGGGCATTCAATGGGGGGGGCTGCTCCCACCTTGTCTGAAGGGGCGCATGGATAGCAGCAGGTGGTTCTCTGTTGATAGATGGTCTGTCATGAAGTTTGCGATTATCACATGGTACCACTGTTGTGAGTACACGGCAATAGGAGGCGGCGAGTCCGCTATGAGGCGTATTGCAGTCGGCCTTACCACTCTTGGACACTCCGTAGACTATGTCATCTATGGGTGTGACACAGCCCACACGGTTGATATTAACGCAAAGCTGTGTATTCACTACTGTACGACATTCGATGATGCGATGACTCAGCTTCGCTTTCATTACGACCATGTGTTTACCATCTATTTGTTACCAAAGGACAGGCTGAGATATGGGTGGTTTCAGAAACGCATGAAAAACACCTCATTTCACAAATGGGTGCTGGGTACGCCAGCGGGAGTTCTGCAATGGACAGCACTTCTGATTGAGGTTCTTGTCGGAACAAGAAATGGACGGGTCTTCACAATTTCTCCGAAGACGACGAGGCGATTCTCTGTGCTCAGGATCGCCAATACGCTGCTGCTCCCACCCGTTCCGGACTATTATTACAAAACTGACAATCACGGGGAGGAAGCAGTCCGTCGATTAACTTATATCGGGAGACTTGGGCCGGAGAAGGGGGCGGATAGGGTGCTGAGCCTATTTGAGGGTCTCTCACAGTATGACAATGTAGAAACAGCCGTATATGGCTATCGATGGAACGAGAGCCGATCAGAAATTACATTTGAGACCCATCTAAACGGCCATGTTGAACGCGAGATTAGGAAGGCGTCAAGTCTTCGCCATAAGCCGGAGGATGAACAGCGGATTGGCGAGATTTTGAGGGACACCGATATACTCGTTCTTCCCTACAGGTCGATGGCTGGAACAATAGACCCGCCCCTGCTTTTGCTGGAGGCCATGGCCGCCGGATGCGCCTGCCTGACTTGTCCGGTTGGAAATGTGGCCGAGATATACGGCGAGAGCCCATTCATCATCCGCGGCAACTTTGTCCCACAAACAATGGACATGGTGCAGGCGGTGTTGTCAGATCAAACAGTGCTGGAGAGGGAACGAGAGAGAGTGAAACGTCGCATATTGGAACTCAACTGCGCCACATCAACCATTTGTGCTACCCTTGTCAATCAGTGCATTGCTGCGGAAGAGAATTTCTTATATGTGTGATGTGTCGTACATGCAACCAAGTTCCGCGGTCTCTTGTTCAGAATCTGATCGGTCTGCGGCACCGTTCATAGAGCGAATCTTGGAGCAGTATGAGGCAGCCGGTCTCATCTATTGCATCTTGCGAAACTATCAGCAGCTACCCGATCGGCACGGTAACGATATTGACATCCTTGTAGCACGTCACCACTTGAGACAAGGCGAGGTCCTTCTCAACGAAATTGCTGGGAGCCTAGGGTGGACAGTGATCGGGCGAGTCCGCAAGTACGGGTATGCTGGTCTCTATTTTTGCCCACCCGGTGGTATTGGAAGATGGCTCACAGTCGACTTGATCACGTGTATACATTTTCGGGGGCTGTCATACGTCTCCAGCAGCAGAATACTGCGAAAGCGACTGAGATTCAAGGACTTCTGTGTAGCAAGTCTTGGCTCAGAAGGGGCCATTCTACTGCTTAAAGACTTACTTCAATATGGCAGAGCACCTTCGAAACAGAGCACACGGAATCGAATTCGGTATTGCATCGGCAATGATGGGGATGAGTTTCAGGCATTTCTCACTTCCTATTTGGGCAGGAATAACGCTCTCGCGTTGGTAACGGCTGGTAAAGATGGAAACTGGGAATGTGTCGAGCAACTTTCCGGGAGAATCCGTAGATGCTTGGTGCTTACTTCTATTGGCAAGAGCCCCCTTCGCCAGTTTTGCCGCTGGCTAGCCTACATGACGGGATACGTCGCACATGGAGTGAGGCCTCCCTTGGGTCTTTTTATTGTAGTGCTTGGCCCGGATGGGTGCGGGAAGACGACGATTGCCAAGCACGTTGGACAGGCGTGGCAACAGACTGTTCCCCCAGGCAAGGAACCTGAATACATTCACGGCGATTTCAACAATCTACCGAGGTTGCGGGGAATCCGCCGCCTATGGGCGAAGATGCGAGGGCGGCCATTGCCGCCTGAGCCGGACTATACGAAGAAGCACGCCGGAGCGGAGGTGGTTCCACACAGCCTGCTGAAATCCTTGCTGTACCTAGGCTACTACTTCTGGGGCTATGTCCTAGGGCATGCTAAGGTCCAACGGATCAAAGCACAGGACCGCATCCTCATTGCAGACCGCTACTTCTACGATTACTTCTTTCAACGTGGCAACATGCGACTGCCCCACTGGTTACTGCGTTTCTTGACTTGGTTCATACCCAAGCCGGACTTAACTGTAGTGCTGAATGCTGATACGGAAGCCATCTACGCCAGGAAACAGGAGTTGACCGTGGAGGAGATAGACCGACAGCAGGCAGTAATACGGCGGATATGTCGATGGCTTCCAAATGTAATCGAGGTCCGGACGGACCAGGATATTGAATCAACGGTTGCTGAAGTGAAGGTGGCGATGACCGACCGCCTTCTGTCCAAGTGAACCATGCGTGTTTTGCACACAGTGTCGGGCATCTGGAAGAGCACGGGCGGTCCTGCGGAAGTAATCCCCATGCTCTGTCAGCATCTATGCCACCTGGGAGACACCGTGTCCATAGCGACCTTGGATGGTGATCTGTCGGATGCGGCTTTGAGCGCTGAACGGCGGGGAGTGGCCGTGCATAGGTTCAAGAGCACGATCAAGAGGCGTCCGTGGTATAGTCGTTCGATGCACCGGGGTCTCGGCGACCTTATCCAAAAGAGTGACATTGTGCATGGCAATGGCATGTGGGAGTACACGAACTGGCACACGGCCAGGGAGACACATCGTTGGAACAAGCCCTACGTAGTGTCATTTCATGGTTCCATCATGCATACATCCAATAACTGGGGCCTTCGACATCAGCTTGTATGGTCTTTGCTGGACGGGCGCTACGTCCGCAGGGCGCAATGCCTCCATGCGTGCACAACGGCGGAACTGTCTTGTATTCGTGAGGCTGGTCTGAAGAATCCTGTGGCTGTCGTCCCGAACGGGATTGAACTGTGGCCGACTGTCCCGGCTGACGAGATAGCCGTAGTATTGCCCGAGTTTACAGGAATGAAGACGGTCCTCTTCTTGTCGCGAATTCACCCGAGCAAGGGCGTGTTTGAACTTGTTCGCGCATGGTCTGCCATTGGTGAGCCGATCACAGACTGGCAACTGGTCATTGCGGGACCTGGATTCACGGAACATATTGCGCAATTGAAATCGTCGATAAAGGGTAGTGCCAGACCTGCGTCCATTCGCTACATCGGGCCGCTATACGGTAAGAGGCGAATTGCCGCATTTCAAGCGTGCAACCTATTTGTATGCCCCAGTAAGACAGAGAATTTTGGTGTCGTCGTTGGTGAAGCCCTCGCGAGCGGGAAGCCAGTCATCGCAACAAGGCAAGTGCCCTGGCCGGAACTGGTGTCTCATAAATGTGGTTGGTTGATTCCGGATTCTGTCGATGGGATAGCCAAGTCGCTGGTTGAGACAATGCAATTGTCAGACGAAGAACGTATCGACATGGGTGAGCGCGGGCGACATTTGATCATGGCAAAGTACACCTGGCCCAAGGTTGCAGATATGATGCATGGTACATATGAGTGGATACTCGGTGGTGGCTTCGCTCCTGTTTGGGTACACACTGTATAGGACAGTACTTGTCGATGGCCATATCAGTCCTTATCCTAACGCTGAACGAAGAAGAAAATCTCCGCAGTTGTCTTGAATCGGTTTCCTGGTCCACTGACATAGTAGTCTTCGACTCATTCAGTACAGACAAGACTGTCGAAATTGCTGGCACTGCAGGGGCAAGAGTGATTCAACGGAAGTTTGACAACTATGCGGCTCAGCGCAATGCTGCTCTGGCTGAAGTAGAGTACAGAAATCCATGGGTTCTCATGGTCGATGCGGATGAGAGGTGGGGGCAAGCCCTTTGCGATGAAATGAAAGCTGCGATAGAGAGCGACGCAGGGCAGGAGTATTCGTTGTACCATTTCCGTCGCAAGGACATGTTTTGTGGCAGATGGCTCAAACGTAGCACGGGGTATCCGACGTGGTTCGGCCGCCTTGTACGTCTGGGCAGTGTCGAAGTCAGACGGGACATTAACGAGGAATACTGCACCGATGGCAAGAAGGGCTATCTGGAAGGACACTTCATTCACTATCCCTTCAATAAGGGGATTGCCCACTGGCTGGACCGGCACAACAGGTATTCGTCCATGGAGGCAAAGGCTCTGGTTCAGGAGACCGCGGGCAGACTGAAACTTAGAGGCCTGTTCTCATCTGATCCGACAGTGCGACGCAAGACTTTGAAACAACTTGCCTTTCGTATGCCCTGCCGCCCATTGCTCGTGTTCTGCTACTTGTACTTTTTCCGACTTGGTCTGCTCGACGGCATTCCCGGCCTGACATACTGCCGCCTACGGGCAATGTACGAATACATGATCGACCTCAAGGTCAAAGAACTGCGCCGCAGGGAGAAGGGGTTGTCTTTGTAAGCTGTCAGCTGTAAGCTGTAAGCTCTAAGCTCTAAAAGCTGGGAAGCAAGCTGTAAGCTGTTGGTCGTTAGCTGATGGCTGAAAGCTGTCAACTGAAGGCTGCCCTTATGCAGGATTACCGCAAGATCAAGGTTTGGCAGAAGTCATACAGTCTTGTGCTTGATGTCTATAGGTTGACGGAGACTTTTCCCAAGCATGAACTCTACGCCCTGACAAGCCAGATCCGTCGGGCTGCTGTTTCCATACCTTCCAACATTGCCGAGGGATCGGCCAGAGGCAGTGACGCCGATTTCGCCCGCTTCCTCGACATTGCGATTGGCTCGGCGTTTGAATTGGAGTGCCAACTGATGCTGGCTCGCGACCTGTCCTACATCGGCGAGCACGAAAGCGAGGCCGTCATGCGGGACGTCGAGGAATTGAAGAAGATGTTGGCGGCGTTTGTGAAAGCGTTGCGGAGGTAAGCTGTAAGCGGTCGGCTGTAAGCTGATGGCTGAAGGCTGAGAAAGAAGCTGTTGGCTGAAGGCTGAAGGCTGTTAGCTGATAGCTTCCCCACACCATGCGAATACTGCTTCTCAATCAATTCTATCTGCCGGATGTAGCGGCTACGGGTCAGTTGCTGGCGGACCTGGCGGAGGACCTTGTGCGGCACGGGCATGAGGTCCATGTGATTTGCAGTCGGCGGGGGTACAATGGTGGGGGCGAAACGTATCCGGTGACGGAAGCGATTCAGGGTGTGCAGATCCATCGGGTGCGGGCGTGCGGGTTCGGGCGCGGCCGGGCGGTTGGGCGGGTATGTGACTGGCTGAGCTTCTATCTGCTGGCGATGGTCAAGGCCTTTCGACTACCAAAGATGGATGTATGCGTGGCGTTGACGACGCCGCCGTTTATCGCACTGATCGGCGTGATGCTGAACCGCCTGCGGAAGACCCGCCTGCTGGTCTGGTCGATGGATATGTATCCGGAGGTCCCGGCGGCGTTCGGGGTGCTGAGCAGCCGCTGCCGGGTGTATCGGTTCCTGTCATGGCTGAGCGGGTGCATCTACCGCCGGTGCTCGGCGGTGATCTCGCTGGGCGAGTTCATGACGCAGCGGTTGCAGGGCGCGGGCGTGCCCGCGGAGAAGATCTGCACCGTGCATAACTGGGTGCCGAGGGAAGCGTAATGCGCAAAGCGGTTTTAACCACGGATTAACCCGGATTTACACGGACTTCAAACGAACGTTTACCACGAAGCACACGAAGAGCGCGAAGGGGCTTCGGGGCGAACCACCGACTCCTGCCTTAAGCTCTTATGCCTTGTGCTCTTGTGCCCCTCTGCCCCTGTTGCCTTGATGCCTGTAGTTCCCCGTCTGAAGCCTTGGGTCTATCCTGAATGGTTACACTCTTATATTCCGGGAATTTCGGGATCGGGCATGAACTCGATACGATCCTGCGAGGCCTCCGTGCGGCCAATGGCGACGGCTGCGTGAGGGTCCTGCTCGTGGGCGGCGGCAAGGGCCTGACCACGGTACGGCGGCTTGTCGATGAGCTTGGGCTGCACGATGTCGAATTCCGGCCGCCCGTGCCGCTGTATGAGTTGCAGCATCTGCTGGCGGCGGGTGATGTCCACTTGGTTGCGCAGAAGCCCCGCACGGAGGGCCTGATCGTGCCGAGCAAGATATACGGTACGCTGGCGGCCGGTCGGCCGGTGATCTTCGTGGGGCCTGAGCATTGCGAGGTTGCGCAAATCGTGCGCGACAGCGGCTGCGGGTTCGTCGTGCCGCCGGGCGATATCCAGGCCGCGGCGGAGGCCCTGAGGCAGCTTGCGGGCGATGCTGAGCTTCGTCATCAAATGGGCGAGCGGGCGAAGAATTTCTACCAGCAGAACTTCGGCCGCGACCGCAGTGTGGCGAGGATTGTGAGCTTGATAGAATCCTCAACTTAAGGCACTGAGGCAGTCGGACGGTCAGACGGTCGGACAGTTGGACGGTTGGACGGTTAGACAGTCAGACGGTCGGACAGTTGGACGGTTGGACGGTTAGACAGTCGGACGGTTGGACAGTTGGACGGTCGGACGGTCGGACAGTTGGACGGTTGGACAGTCGGACGGTTGGACGGTGAGACAGTCGGACGGTCGGACAGTTGGACGGTTGGACAGTCGTATTTCGTATTGCGTATAGCGTTCTGGATGCCTGCCTTCGCAGGCATGACACATGAGGGCGATTTCGGACTGGTTCCCGCATCAAGTGCGGGATGACATGCGGCGCAAGCCGCCAGTCTATGGTCTATGGTCTGAGGTCTTGGGTCTGGCTGGGTCTTCGGTCTTTGGTCTATCTGGCCCTTGCCCTCGTCGGTTCGAGCGGCTACAATGGAGGGCATGAAGGATGCCGCGAACAAGGAACGATTGTGGGTGCGGAGGTGGCGGACGGCGGGGCCGCTGCTGGAGCAGTTGCGCCGCGACGAAATCCGCCGGACCGACACGGCCAGAGCGATGCTGCAGTTGGAAGACGCCTTTGCGGCCGCCCTGCGGGAATGTCCGCCACAGCC
>OMKS01004576.1_pt1 | contig 10351 bp, 5 predicted proteins | sample 1674721 | NCBI WGS metagenome assembly OMKS01 (sample SAMN06264996, study PRJEB25208) | sediment metagenome | isolation source: hot spring sediment | place: USA: California | collected 2014-09-02 | reverse complement strand
GGGTAGCATATACGATTTTATGTGAATAAATGGACGAGCGCATTGGATTGAAGAATTCAAATATATCCAATCCAGCTGGTTGCCATCCAGAAATACCGGATGGAAACGAGTTGAAAGGAGAAGAGGGTTTGACAGGAGGACATCTGAGCAAGATCAAAACGCTTGAAGAGGCATGCAGGCTGAGGGAGCGGCTTGAAAAGGACGGCCTCAGCCTGGTGTTCACGAACGGCTGTTTCGACCTGCTTCATCCGGGCCATGTGCGTTACCTGGCCGCGGCGAGGAAAATGGGGGATCACCTGCTGGTGGCGGTGAACAGCGACCGGTCGGTCGTCAAGATCAAGGGACCCTCCCGGCCGGTTCAGCCCCAGTCCGTGAGAGCCGAAATGCTCTCGGCCCTTGAAAGCGTGGATTCCGTTATCGTTTTCGATGAAGAGACCCCGCTCCGTGTGATCGAAGCCCTGACCCCGGATGTACTGGTGAAGGGCGGTGACTGGAAGGAGGCAGATATTGTCGGGGCCGATGTGGTCAGGGCCAGGGGGGGATTGGTACGGAGCATACCGTTCGAGAAGGGGTTTTCAACCACGGCGATGATAGAGAAAATACGAGGGCTCTAATTCCTAAGGCTTCGGTTCAGGTAACGCTTCAAAAACTCGGCCGTATGCGAGCCGTTTGGGGAGTTCAGCAAATCCACCGGAGAGCCGGTCGCGACGATTCGCCCTCCGCGGTCACCTCCCTCCGGTCCCAGGTCCAGGATGTAGTCCGCGGCCGAAATCACGTCCAGGTTGTGTTCTATGACTACGACGGTGTTGCCTTTATCCACCAGGCTCTGAAGAACCCCGATGAGCTTGCGCACATCCGCAATATGAAGACCTGTGCTGGGTTCGTCCAGCACGAAGAAGGTTCCTCCTCCGGAGGCGCCCGCGAGTTCCTGGGCGAGCTTTATTCTTTGAGCTTCGCCGCCTGAAAGGGTGGGGCTTGGCTGACCCAGGCGCAGGTACCCCAACCCGATATCGCATACGAATCTGACGGCGCGTTTGATCCGCGGTACTGCGGAAAAGAACTCAGCCGCCTCTTCGAATGTCAGGTCCAGGACTTCGGATATATTTTTCCCTTTGTACTTGACCGCGAGAGTTTCCTCGTCGAAGCGCCTGCCGCCGCATACCTCGCAGCGCACGTAAACATCCGGCAGAAAGCTCATTTCCACCTTAAGGTTCCCGTGGCCGCTACAGCCTTCGCACCGGCCTCCTTTCACGTTGAAAGAAAACCGTCCGGCGGTGTATCCCCGCCTGCGCGCTTCCGGGGTGCCGGCGAAGAGTTTTCGGATATCGCCCAGGAACCCCACGTACGAAGCCGGTATGGAGCGGGGAGTTCTTCCGATGGGGCTGTGGTCCACTTCCAGGACGCGCTGCAGTTTTTCGCCTCCCTCGACCGCGTCCCAGGCGGCGGGCGGCTTTCCGTCGACGGGTGGGTGCTTGAGTGCCTGGTAAACGGTGTCTTTCAGCAGGGTGGATTTCCCGGAACCGCTGACACCGGTGATACAGACGAAGGTTTCGAGAGGGATTGCCGCATCGATGCTTTGCAGGTTGTTGGCGCGGGCGCCGCGTACCGTCAGAAACGGTTTTTCCCGCCATGGACGAAACCGGCTTGTCATCCGTCCGGTGCCGATGGATGCGCCGGTTACCGACAGGGTATTTTTTTTTAAATCTTCAATCGTCCCCCGGGCGACCAGCCGGCCGCCTTCCCCTCCGGCCGCCGGACCAAGGTCGATCAGGTGGTCGGCTGCACGCATGGTTTCCTCGTCATGCTCGACGACCAGGACGGTATTGCCCCTGTCCCGGAGCTCTTTCAACGAATCGAGAAGAACGGCATTGTCCCTGGGGTGGAGACCGATGGTAGGCTCGTCCAGGATGTAGCAGGCGCCGGTGAGGTTGGAGCCGAGTTGCGCGGCCAGCCTGACTCTCTGGGCTTCGCCGCCGGAAAGGGTGTCGCCGCTCCGGGCGAGTGTCAGGTATCCGAGACCCAGGCGGTTGACCAGGGACAATCTAACCAGGATTTCGGCGATCAACGGGCCGGCCACGGCTTCGTCCCTGGCCGTGAATTGGAGAACGGCGAGTCGTTCGCAAAGCTTTTCCGCCGGTTCCCCTACCATATCGTAGATGTTCATGCCTTCGATTTTAACCGATAGCGCTTCGGGCTTGAGGCGGCTTCCGGAACAGTCGGGGCATTTATGCCTGGATCCGGTTTCCGCGTTTCCGAGATCTCCGATTCCTTCGCAGCGTGGGCAGGCGCCGTGTGGGCTGTTGAACGAGAAGAGGCGGGGATCCATGGTTGGAAAACCACGGCCGCAGCCGGGACAAGTCCCTCGAGTGCTGAAAATTTCATCGTCTTTTTCGGGCTGTGCAACAATCAGAACCCCGTTCGCGCGATCGAGTGCCCGGGCGACGATTTTTTCGACCTTTTCAGACGGCAGGCGGCCGGCCACCAGTTCGATCGTGTGGTCATGGTATCGACTGAGGGTCATGCCCTCAACCAGCGGTTGCAGGCGGCCGTCTATACGAGCCTCCGAAAAACCGGAAGCCATCGCCTTTGCAAGTATTTCGCCGTGGAATCCCTTGCGGCCGGAAACGACAGGTGCCAGAATAACTCCGTTTTGGTTGCGGTACCTCGCGTCAATCCTCCCGGCGATAGCCTTTTCATCATGTGTTTCCATCACCCGGCCGCATCCGGGGCAGTGAGGCAGACCTACTTTGCTGAACAGGAGACGCAGAAAGTGATATATTTCGGTCAGCGTAGCGACAGTGGATCTCCTGCTTGAATGACTTATGCGCTGCTCAATCGCCACAGTCGGGGGAATGCCGGAAACTATATCCACATCCGGGCGTTCCATTACCTGTACATACTGCCGTACGTAAGGCGCCAGGCTCTCCAGATAGCGGCGCTGCCCTTCGGCGAAGATGATATCGAAGGCGAGCGAGGATTTGCCTGAGCCGCTGACCCCGGTGAATACCACCAGCTTGTTCCGCGGTATCGTCACATCCAGGTTTTTAAGATTGTGTTCCCTGGCCCCGCGGATTTCGATTCCGTTCCGGTGCATAAACGTGCCGGCTCCGGTTTTTTTTATTGAGTGACGCTTGTTACGGGGCCTGGATCCAAGGGCGGCTTTCAGGAATTTGCCTGTGCGGGACTCCGGAACCTGGCAAATATTTTCCGGTGTTCCCGCTGCGACAATCCGCCCGCCTCGATCTCCTCCTTCGGGCCCCAGGTCGATAACCCAATCGGCGCATTTGACCACGTCCATGTGGTGTTCAATCACAAGCACCGTGTTTCCGCCCTCCACCAACCGCTGAAACGAATCGAGCAGCGGCGGCAGGTCGTCCAGATGCAGCCCCGTGGTGGGTTCGTCGAATATAAACAAACGGCCGCCTCCGGTGCCGGCTGCATAACGGCTCAGCTTCAGGCGCTGAGCTTCCCCTCCGGAAAGAGTGTGAATAGGCTGACCCAGAGTCATGTACCCGAGCCCGGCTTCTGCAAGCGGCTTGAGCAGGCGCGTAACTGAAGGTGTATCCCTGAAAAAATCAATCGCCCGGTCTACAGTCATAGAAAGGATGCCGTGGATGTTTTCTCCGCGATACTTCACTTCAAGCACCTCCGGCTGGAAACGAGTGCCGTTACAGCCGGGACAGGTGACGTAGACATCGGAGAGAAACTGCATCTCTATTTTTTCAAAACCCTCGCCGGAACAGGTCGGGCATCTGCCCGCCGGGGTGTTGAACGAAAAATGCGTGGCAGTCAAACCGCGGTCTTTCGCTTCTACGGTGTCGGCCAGCAGTTTTCTGACCGGGTCCATCGCCTTCGTGTAGGTCAGGAGGTTCCCGCGGGGTGTCCTTCCAATTGGACGTTGGTCCACAAGTACAGCCCCGGAAAGGAACTCCACACCCTCCATCCGGTCATGGGAGCCGGGTTTTCCTTCGGCGTTTCCGGCAGCCCGCGCGACAGCCCTGTATACGATCTCTTCGGCCAGTGTCGATTTTCCTGAACCGCTGACTCCGGTAAGACACACGAACAGCCCCAGCGGCACCTGCACATCTACGTTATTGAGGTTATGCTCCCGGGCTCCGATGATTTTCAGCATCCGGTCTTTGACCGGCCGTCTGCGGGAACCAGGGACCGGGATGTATTTTTCGCCTTTCAGGTAGGCGCCGGTAAGGGATTTCCCGGCCTTTGACGTCGGCCCGGCATACATGATGAGGCCGCCGTTTTCCCCTGCGCCTGGACCCATGTCTATCATATAATCAGACTGCCTGATTATTTCCGGATCGTGCTCTACGACAAGAACGGTGTTCCCCTGATCCCTGAGGCCTCTCAAAATTCCTGCCAACCGGTTGTTGTCCGCCGGATGAAGGCCTATGCTCGGTTCATCCAGAACATACAGGGTGTTTACGAGTGAAGAACCGAGTGCGGAGGCGAGCGCTACGCGCTGAACTTCTCCGCCGGAAAGAGTCCGTGACTGCCTGTCCAGTGTGAGATAGCCGAGCCCTACATCCTTCAAAAAAGTGACCCTCCCGGCCGCCTGCTCCAGCACAAGCGAGGCTGCCTTGTCGCCTTCCGGCACTTCCAGCGTCTCGAAAAATTCGGCAGCTCCATCGACATTAAGTGCATACAGTTCCGCGATCGTAAGGCCTCCCACCCTGTATAAAAGGGCTTCATCCTTGAAACGGGTCCCCCTGCAGGATTCGCAGATTCGGTATGAGCGGTAGCGGGAGAGAAAGACTCTTACATGCATCTTGTATGTCTTGGTTTCAAGCCACTCGAAAAAGCCCCTGACCCCGTAATAGTCGGGCGTGCCGTCGATAACCGCCTGCTGCTGCAAGTCAGAAAGATGTTCGAAAGGGATGTCGACGGGGATGCCTTTGCGGAGGCAGAATTCAATCAATTCCCTGTATTCGCTCCAGATTTTCCCGGTTCCGTTGCCCCAGGGTTTAACGGCGCCATCCCGTATTGAAACGCTTCTGTCCGGAATAACCAGGTCCAGATCCACATCTATTACGCGGCCGAAGCCCCGGCAGGATTCGCAGGCGCCGATAGGGCTGTTGAATGAAAAAAGCCCGGCCGGAGGCCTGCGATAGGGAATATTACAGGCGGCGCATTCCATCCGGGTGGAGACAGGAATGCATCCTTTGGGCGGTATCCGTACTTCAGCACGTCCGTCTCCGTACCTGAAAGCCTGTTCCAGGGAATCGATGACGCGGCTGCGGAGGGCGCGTGAAAATCGCAATCGGTCGCAAACCACGACAGGAGGCCCCTCTGACCAGTCTTCCAAACCCTGCAGGCGCCCGTTGTTCCATAGACGCGTGAAACCTAGAGCTCCCAGCGTCGAAAGCAAGGTGTCATTCGATGCCCCGTTGGTTTCGTACTGGAAGGTTATCAGTATCTCAGCCCCTTCCGGGGTTTGGGCGATCCGTTTCCATACATCTTCAGCGGCGTCCGGCTGGACCGGTGCTCCGCATCCACGGCAATTAAGGACACCCAGCCTTGCATAAAGAAGCTTCACGTAATCGGTGAGCCCGGTCATCGTGCCAACAGTCGATCGGGAGGTGCGCACCGGATCCTTTCGATCGATGGCGACAGCGGGAGGCATCCCGGTCACCGAGTCCACGGCGGGCCTGTCCATGCGATCCATGAACTGCCGTGCATACGGGGAAAACGTCTCGATGTAGCGCCGTTGACCCTCGGCGTAAAGGGTGTCGAACGCAAGAGAGCTCTTGCCGGAACCACTCACACCGGTCACGACGGTAAACGCTTCGCGCGGAATGTCGACAGTGACGTTTTTTAAATTATGCTGCCGGGCACCTGCCACGCGGATCGATTGTTTCAGTTTCATCAATGAGAGGCCGCCTGTCCTGATTCAAATGTCAAATGCGGCCGTGCGTAGGCCGCGCTCATATGTTAAGCACCATAGGCGGGGCGCGCAAGCACGCCGTCGTGCCGGTTAACGGATTGACACTTCCCCGTGAATGGCTTAAATTGCCGCTTTATCGATAACTTTCATCTGCGGATTAAAGAAGTTCTTTCTTCGCGGAAAATCCGGTTGCTGCGCGAAGGAGTTGTTTGTTTTGTACCTGCGGAAGGCGCCGGGGGAGGCATACAGAGGTTTACCATGGCAAGAAACCTTTCAAAAACACGGAATATAGGAATTATCGCCCATATAGATGCAGGTAAAACCACGGTGACCGAACGAATACTTTTTTATTCGGGCCGGCTGCATAAAATGGGGGAGGTCCATGACGGCGAAGCCACCATGGACTGGATGGTGGAGGAAAAGGAGCGAGGTATTACGATAACCTCCGCTGTGACTTCCTGTGAATGGCAAGGTGCATCGATAAACATCATCGACACCCCGGGCCATGTGGATTTTACTATAGAAGTGGAGCGTTCGCTCAGGGTGCTTGACGGCGCGATCGGTGTTTTTTGCGCGGTTGGAGGGGTCGAGCCCCAGTCCGAAACAGTCTGGCATCAGGCGGACCACTACAGGGTTCCAAAAATTGCGTTTATCAACAAGATGGACAGGGTTGGAGCAGATTTTTTCCGTGCCGTTGAGATGATTCGCGACCGGTTGGGAGCGAGGCCGCTGGTGCTGCAGCTGCCATGGGGTTCCGAGGAGGGATTCCGGGGTGTCATCGACCTTTTGGAAATGAAGGCGGTGATTTGGGACGATGAGACCCTGGGGGCAGGGTTCGAGGTAGTGCCGATACCGGAGGAACTCCTGGAGGAAGCCGGCGTTTACAGGGAGCACCTGCTGGAAGTACTTTCGGATATGGACGATTCGGTTATGGAGCTCTACCTCGCGGACGAACCCCTCGATTCTCGCCTGCTGAAGGCGGCCATCCGCCGGGGAGTTCTGTTGTTGAAGATGGTGCCGGTTTTTTGCGGGACGGCCCTTAAAAACAAGGGAATTCAGCCTCTTCTGGATGCCATCGTCGATTACCTGCCCTCTCCACTGGAGGTGCCGCCGGTGGAAGGCGTCGATCCTGTGACCGGCGGGAAAATCCGGTGTCTTCCGAAAGCGGGCGACCCGCCTTGTGCTCTGGCATTCAAGGTTCAGATGGATCAGGGACGGAAAATGACTTATCTGAGGGTGTATTCCGGAACCGTTCATGTCGGCCAGCCTTTTTACAATCCGGGGAAGAATGTGAAGGAAAAAGTCGCCCGTCTGCTCAGGATGCACTCAAATAAACGCGAAAGGGTCGAGTCGGCCACGGCCGGCGATATAGTCGCTGCGATGGGATTGAAGCTCACCTCCACAGGGGATACGCTCTGCACCGAGGAAAACGCTGTTCTTCTGGAAACTATCGCTTTTCAACAACCGGTGATCAGCATTGCACTTGAACCGAGGAGGATTCAGGATAATGATAAGCTTCTGGATTCCCTGGGTAAAATGACCGAGGAAGACCCAACCTTCAAGTTTAAAATCGACGAGGATACCGGGCAGATTGTTATATCCGGTATGGGTGAATTGCACCTGGACGTAATACTTCATCGCCTGAAACGGGAATACCTTGTGGAAACAAACCAGGGCAAGCCCCAGGTCGTTTACCGGGAGACGATTACGGGCATAACGGAACACGAGGAAGTCTTCGAACGGGAGATGGCAGGCAAGCAACGTTTTGCCGCCGTGAAGATCAGAGTTTCCCCCAGGGGCAGGGGGGAAGGGAATACATTCGAAAATCTATATCAGGGAGAAGCTGCGCCGGAGGAGTTTCTGAATGCCGTAAGACAGGGCGTGTCAGAAGCCGAAACCAGCGGTGTTTTGATGGGATACCCGGTCATCGACGTTTTGACCGAACTGCTGGATGTCAAGGTGAGGGAGACTTCCGATGTTCTGGCCTTTAAAATCGCCGGCACGCTGGCCTACAGAAATGCCTGTGAAAAAGCGGGGGCAACTCTTCTTGAGCCTATCATGAATGTTGAAATTCTGGCCCCGGATGATTTCCTCGGGGAGGTGATCGGGGATTTGAACACACGCCAGGGTAAGATTGAAGATATCATGAAGAAAGGCACCGTTCAGGTGGTCACTGCCAGCGTACCTTTATCCAGGATGTTCGGTTACTCCACATCCCTGAGATCGGTGACCCAGGGCCGCGCCACCTATACGATGCAGTTCGGTCATTATGACCAGCCGTAATCACCTGTCTTTGATGTTGAACCTTGCCGGTCGTTTTTCAATGAAAGCTGTTACGCCTTCCCTCCCGTTTGGATGCTCCCCGCAAGCGGCCAGCATTTCCCGTTCAACCTCGAGCTGCTCTTCAAATACGCTGTGCGCCGAAAGAGCTATCAGACGTTTGGAAGCAGCGAATGAGGTCCTGGCGCCCCCTGCTATCTTTTCGGCCGTTTCTATAGCCCGGGAGATACTTTTTCCGTCATCCGCGATTTCAGTGGCAAGACCCCATGCAAGGGCTTTTTCTGAGTCGATCGGGCGGTCGAATGCAAGTATCTCCATCGCTTTGGCCTGTCCGACGAGGCGCGGCAGCATGAAGGATCCACCGCCGTCGATGCTGAGCCCGTTCGACGTGTAGGCCTGCCGGAGGACTGCAGACCGCTCGATGATCCTGAAATCGCATGCCAGCGCCAATGAAAATCCGCCTCCGGCAGCGGCGCCGTTCACGGCTGCAACCACGGGCTTGGCCATCCGCCTGATTTCGATGACTCCCTGGTGAAACGCTCCGGCAAGTCTTCGAAGCGCCGATCCGGTCTGGTCCCCGAATCCAGCCATCCAACGGACGTCTCCCCCGGTACAGAAGGCCCTGCCTTTTCCGGTCACGACCACCCCGTGGATATTGTCATCTGCGGCGGCACGGCTGACCGCATCCGTGAACGCGGAAGCCGTCTCCAGATCGAATGAATTGTAAATTTCCGGCCGGTTGATCGAAACAACCGCGATGCCGTTCAGACATTCAACATGAACAGTTTTTTCCGTCATATCCGTCCTCCGTAGCTTTTCACAATGAGAAACCGCCTCGGACCTAAAGGCTGTCTAATAAATAAAGGCAGCATGATGTATGCACATTCTTTTTCAACGTATACTGCATAGAATGTCAAACGGTTTTTAAACACATCCCGGAAGCATAATCATATTCGTTGTGATATGATTAATGAGTGTCCATCCGGAAATACCGGATGGAAATGAAATGCCGGGAAAAAGGAGAAAACTCGTATGACAGGAGTAAATCTCCACCGTGTCCATCCGATGGATACCGGCTGCAGGAAAGGGATCGAGGAACTGCTCGATTTCCCCCGGGGGCTTGTCGTCGGACTTACCGGTGGAATCGCCAGTGGCAAATCCACTGTTAGCTCGATGCTTGTCAACCGGGGGGCACGGGTGATTGATTTTGACGATCTGGCGCGCGAGGTCGTGGAACCCGAAACACCTGCGCTGGGAGAAATCGTGGAAATTTTCGGGAAGGAAATCCTAAGCGCCGGCGGTGGGCTGGACCGGAAAGCCCTTGGTCGCGTGGTATTTTCGGACCAGCGGAAACGGAAACAGCTGGAGGTCGTCACGCATCCCCGGATATTTGATTTATATCTCCGCAAGGCCGGAAGTATTTTTTCCGGAAAGGCGGATGCGATAATTATTGCAGCGATTCCACTGCTTTTTGAATTGAACCTTGATGCACTGTTCCATGCGGTGGTTCTGGTTTATGCCCCCGAGCCTATCCAGAGGCAGAGATTGATGGATCGGGACGAAATTTCGACCGATCGTGCCGATCGAATCCTGAAATCCCAGATGCCGATAGATCAAAAAGTGCCCCGTGCCCGGTTCGTTGTTTACAATGACGGGGGGTTGGACGAAACACGCAGGCAGGTTGATGTTTTGTGGGGTGAACTGCGGCAGATGCGTCTTGCGCGTGAAGCGGCCCTTGACAGGAGATAAATCATGGATTAGTAATAATTTAGAAACATTTGATGGTGGCCCGGGGGTGGCTTTCTACAAAGCCTGAGATTACACCCTTCGAACCTGATCTGGTTAATTCCAGCGTAGGGAGATGTCTTGAATCGGCCGAGAGTTTGTTGGTGGATGACGGACCGTTTCCCCCGGGAAGCGGTTTTTTCGTTTGTGTGCCCGGCAGGGCAGCGGGTTTCGATCCGGAAGGAGAAGAGAAATGCATGTCCACATGAAGACAAAGGAGGTCGCAAAAGCGGTCATTCTTGTGGCTTTGGCCGTGGCTCTTTCACCGTTTTTTATTCCGGTGGGTATCTCCAAGTGTTATCCGGCCCAGCACATGGTCAACGTGATCGGTGGTGTGATGCTGGGACCCTGGTACGCGGTGACGATAGCGTTCGCCGCCGCGGTGAT
>OMKS01004575.1_pt1 | contig 10353 bp, 13 predicted proteins | sample 1674721 | NCBI WGS metagenome assembly OMKS01 (sample SAMN06264996, study PRJEB25208) | sediment metagenome | isolation source: hot spring sediment | place: USA: California | collected 2014-09-02 | reverse complement strand
TCGTGGGCTCGGAGATGTGTATAAGAGACAGCTCCCTGGCAACACGGCTTGCCCTGCCACTCGACAAGGTCAGTCTGTGTTAGCCCCGTGTCCGGTGTGTAGCTGGACATGATGTGCCTCCTTCTGTTATACCCATGTCAGTGTGACAGACAGGGCCGCATCCTGGGGGCGACAGTTTATTCGGCGTTGTACTCGTGCCACTCTGCGGCTAGATCATCGATGGTGCGGTGGCTCACATCATCACCGTTGACTAGCCACTCGAAGATAGCCTGAACAGTTGCACTCTTTTGCTGTTTGTGATCCGCACCGTCTACGACGTCGTAGATTACGTATGCGATCTCGAAGAGACGTTCCTCATTCATGTCGATACCTCCTGTTGTGTGTTGCCCGGCCGGCGGGGGCAAGCTACTCGATGTCAATGCCATATTCGTGCAACACGTCCGCAGAGAGATTCTCGCGCACTACAATGAGCAATCGCTCCCACCAGTCGAGGCCTTCGAAGGCCTCGTCTGCCATCAGGGCGTCATAGTCCAGATTCTGTGTTGCGAACAGGTCGCGGATGTCGACGATTGGTATCTCTGATGCTGGACGCTCACAGATACGCGTCCATGCATGATATCGGTGGGCGCCGGTGAGCAGCTGCGTGCCGTCCGCTATGAGCGGGGCACCGTGCCATCCGCGGGCGTCCATATCTGCAGCGAGTTGCTGAGCCTTAGCCTCATCATCGATCTCGTGTAGCGTGTCCATGTCATCCTCCCCTGTCTCTGCTAATCCGCCCACGCCTGGCGCCACTGTGCGCGGCGCCTCCACCACCGTTCGTACTCGTATGCGCTTATGCGTTACCGTCGTTGAGCATCCGCTGAGAAGAGAGCGCTGTTGTGTTTCATGTCAGATCTCCTTGCCGGCCTATTGTTCGCCCGGCCGGCGGGGCTAGTGTTGTGCGGATTTCTAGTCATGGATTTTCAGCAAGTCTTCAACGGAGATATCACCACGCAGATAGCGCCTGACGCGCGCGCGCGCGGCGGAGTCGTAAAGACTGGCTACCTGATGCAGCGCATTGTCGTAGACAACGTACCAGTACCGATGATCGTTCTTCCAACTAGCGCCCTCGCGCTGTTCGATGACGTCGCCCTCGCGAGCGCGAAAGCTGCCAGAGACGGTAACCTCCTTCCGGGCCCAAATGCGCTCAAGGTCGTAGAACTGGCGCACTATGTTGCCGTCCGCGTCCAGCGTCAGCCGGGCGACGTACGGACTGCCTTGCTTGCGCGGATCAAGCGTTGCCTCAAAGTCAAAAGTGATCTCCGCGCTTTCGGCGCGGCGCTTCTCGCAGGCTAGCGCCGTCACTCGTTGTGCCAAGTCTTCCAACTGGTCAGCTGAGTAGCTGGCGATGATGCTCATAACGTCGTTCATCTTAGCCTACTCCTTGTGCCCCCTGTCCAGGAACTCCTGGACGTCCTCCGCCCAGCGTGACAGAAACTCGTCACGCTCATCGGCACCGAGTGGCTCGCGGCCACTGGCGATCCAGCAGTCACGATGTCGCGCACACATGTCTCGTGGACAAGTAACCTTGTAGCCGGACATAATACCTCCTCTGCCGGCCTATTGTCGCCCCACCGGCGGGGCCGAATTGTGGTGGCGTTAGCGTCGCCGCATGCTGGAGGCGACGCTATTCCTCGTCACCCGTCTTGCCCCCCCCGGCCGGTGCGGGCCGGCCGGGGGGGGGGCTGGTTAGTACAACCAGCTGCGTTCTTCAGTGCGCGCTGCGCGCTCGACATCGTCGATGCAGAGCTCATCTGGCGACATTTCGCGAATGCTTTGCGCACGATCGAAAGCATCCTCCTCCTCGTCGCGCGCGCATTCGGCGGCGAGGAGATATGCGATTGCGCGCAGGTCGTCAAACGACAGTTCGTGTGCGCACGGCAAGTTCATGACGTACTTGCCGACAACCTCGTTGTTGTGCAAGCGAAAGCCTCGCTTGCGCAACTCGCGCGCAACATCGTAACCACGCCTGGATTTTGGTATGTGCATTGCACTGACGTTCATGTCGATGCCTCCTGTTTTGCTGTGCCCGGCCGGCCTGACGCCGGCCGGGGGGGCTGATGTTAGCTGCTAGCTAATCTACGATTACGCGCGCGAATGGCCGCCCGTATCGCTCATGGATCGTGTCAGCGTAGTGCTCGTTCACCCACGCTAGGATGTTGGCCTTGTCCTTGCGTAACGCTGCCTTAGTTGTCTTTTGCAGGCCAAGATAGCGCCATAGCTCGCAGGGCAAGAAGTCGATGTGCCGGCATGCGTGTAGCACTACCGTTGACGGCCTGTGCCCTTCATACTGGCCTAACGATAACCCTAGATGATAGCACCCCTCTGGCGCTCGTCCTTTAGTCATGATGTCTCCTTTGCTGCTGCTGTAGTCGCAGCGTTGTCGTGACTCTGACAGTAGTATAGCAGATGCAGGTTACAGTCAGGTTACAGTTAGGTTACAGTTAGGTTACAGTTAGGTTAACAACGTGTTAACAACATGTTAACGACACGTGCGTGCACATGCGCGCGTGCGGTTGCGCATGCGTGTTGCGCGTGCTATAATGCCAATGTGTAGTTTGTTGAGCAAAGAGGTGAGGAATGGCGCGCAAGAGCAAGAGCGGCGGCGAGGTGGTGGCGGCGTCTGCACAGCCTGCGGCTTGCGGCTCTAATCCGGCAGGCAATGGGAAGAATCTTGATTCCAATACTCAAGTTTCGGCGAAACGGGACACTACTGCTCTTGTTCGTGATGACGCGTCGCCACCTGCTGAACGTGACGCGCGTGGCCGGTTCTTGGCCGGTAACCGTGTTGGCATCCGCGGCGGGCCAGCCGCGCGTGCCAAAGCACAGACGTACCTCAACATAATGTGGCAAGAAGTGACGGACGACGACTGGCGTGCCATCGTTCGCAGAGCTATCAACGATGCGATTCACGGCACGCGCTATACCGTCGCCCCCGCGCGCGCGTGGCTGTCAGACTACATTCTTGGTAAGCCCGCAGAGCGCGTCCAGCTCGATCAGAACGCAGAGTCGCCATTGGCGCGCGTGCTCTCTGTCGTTGCTGATGCGCTCATCGAGCGTGCCGCCACAAAGTCCGCACCCGACAGCGCACATGTAATAGACGTCCAGCCCGCACCGCAAGTCGAGAGCGTGACGACGCGCGACGCCACCAAGTCCGCACCCGCGACGCGCGCCATCACAAAGTCCGCGCCCGCGCCCGGGGGGGACGCCGCCGCACGCACGAAAGATATTGACAGTTAGGCCCTTCCATTTTTTTCACACCCTTCAAATCGGGGGCTGCAGCAAGCGAAAACGAGGGGACAGCAAGTGACACAGCACGTCAAATATCCCCCGCTCTGGCTGTTGCCGGAAGAGGTACGCCGTGCTATCTGGGGCGTCACCGAGTACGAGCCCACGCCGGAGCAGCTAGTGGCGCACATGGACGAGGCGCGCGTGAAGATGGTAGCGGGAGGAGAGCGTGCGGGCAAGAGCCGCATGACGGCGGAGGAGTTAGTGTGCTGGATTGTGGCGCAGGCGGCGTTTGGCCCGGCGCTATTCTGGATAGTGGGGCCGGACTACAAGCAAGCGCGGCCGGAGTTCATTCATCTAGTAACGGCGTTAGAGAAGCTCGGGGCGCTCAAGTCTGGCAGCCTATCGATGCCGCAAGAGGGGCCATGCAGCCTGATAACGACGTTTGATTCACGAGTAGAAACCAAGTCCTCGTCGGATCCGCAGAGCCTAGGTGGTGTACCCCCGGCGGGGGTATGCATGGTAGAGGCGGCGCAGCATGTGGAGGAGGCGTTCTTTCGGTTACGCGGACGCGTTGCCGAGAAGCGTGGGCCGCTGTTGTTGAGCGGGACGTTCGAGGGGAGCCTAGGGTGGTACGCGGAACGCTGGCGGCAATGGCAGCTACCGAACGCCGATGAGGCGCGTTCCTTCTCGCTGCCCACGTGGGCGAACACCGCCATCTTCCCGGGGGGGCGTGAAGATGCGGAGATAAGAGCCTTGGAGGCGACGTACCCGCCGGAAGCGTTCATGGAGCGCTTTGGCGCCGTGCCCTGTCCACCCGCCAGCGTAGTGTTTCGAGAGTTTGAGCCGAAGGTACATGTGCGCTCGTGCCCGTTCGATTCCGAGTTGCCGGTACAGGTATGGATAGATCCGGGGTATGCCACGGCCTATGCCGTGGATGCCATCCAGATGCATGGCGAGGACGTCTGGCACATTGATGAGGTGTATGAGACGCGGGTTGTTGCGCCGGAGGTTATTCAAAAGTGCATGGGCAAGCCATGGTGGAAGAACGTGCACTTTGGAGTAATGGACGTTGCTGGCCGTCAGCATCAGGGGATGGAGAGTCACGTGGAGATATGGCGGCGGCTGGCTCACATTCCCATCCACGCCCTGCCGGTATCAATTGAAGATGGGATTCTGCGACACAAGACATTCCTACGCGATCCGAGCACGGGCAAGGCGCGGCTATTTCATGATGCCAAGCGGTGCCCGAACACCATCAAAGAGTACGGGTTGTACCGCTATCCTCGCGACGCGGACGGCACGGTGGCGAAGGAAAAACCTCGGGATCGGGACAACCACAGCATGAAGGCCCTAGCCTACGGGCTAGTATGGAACTTTGGCATGGTGGATCGCAAGGCAAGGCGCGCCGTAGTCCATGTCACGTTCAGGAGGGGCTACTAAATGAAGCGACTCACCAACAAGGAATGGGAGAGCAGGCTTGGTGACATTGTCTCCTCTCTAACCAGTGAATGGGCGGGCCGGAACGCGGAGATAGAGCGTTTCCGAGAGTTGCGCTACATGGAGCACGAGATCAAGGTACCGGTGGACATGGAGCCAGAGAAGGTAAAGCTGCCCACCGGGTACCAGATCATCGAGCGCATGGTGGGGACGCTAGCCACGAACGCGCCGGCCATCACCTGTCCCCCTGCCGACAAGACGCAGCGCCAGAAGGAGCTAGCGAGCAAGCGGGAGGTATTCACGGCGGCCCTCATCGAGCAGCTATGGAAGCAATCGGGCGAGGACTCATTCGAGCGTTTCCTTGAGTGTCTGCTAAGTGACGGGCACGCCTGTTTGCGGGTATTGCACGCCCCCTCGATATGGGCGGACTACCCGACGCGGCAGGAGAAGGACGACTCTGCAGAGGAGGAGAAGGAGGAAGACTTTATCGAGCGGACGGAGCGCTGGAAGCGTGGGAAGCCGGTTCCCATTGCCATCAACTGGGTGGATCCTCTGAACGCCTATCCGGTGTTTGGCGAGTTTGGCCTAGAGATGATGATGGAGCGTGATACGCGCAACATCGTGGACTTGAGGACTGACAAGTGGAATGGGCGCGTGCCGGAGCCCATGTTGTGGGAGCTCAGCAGGACAGCGGGACAGCCCGGGCGGGTGACGTTCACCCAGATATGGACGCGCCAGGAGCTACTCTACTTTGTGGGGGGCAAGCTCGTCCACCGCGAGGCCAACGCCTACGGTGCCCCGCCGTACATCTATGCTATGGGGTTCACCAACGCCTCACGTGAGACGGACAAGATGGCGGTGTCGGCCCTCTATCCCTTGAGGGACATCATTCCGGCGCTGGACAGGGCGGTATCGCAGAAGGCCACGGCGGTTCGGATGTGGTGCTGGCCAACGCCGGTATACACCCAATCCGACGAGACGATGACGCATGACAAGGATGGCAACCCCATCTTGCGCGAGTTAGAGGTAGTGCCGGGCAAGACGTTAACTATCCTGAACGGGGAGAAGCTGGGTTTTCTGACATGGGAAGGGAACGGCCCGGACGCCGACGAGTTGTTACGTCTCTACTACGAGACAACCGACAGGGCGGGCCTAGCGAGCACGCTGTACGGCCACAGCGGCGGTGAGAGTGGCTACGCCATTGCCCAACTCATCAACGCGGCGCGGATGAAATTCAAGCCCATCATCCTACATGCCGAACGGGCCTATGAGATACTGATACAGCGGCTATGGGACATCATCGAGTACCAAGTTGCCGAGCCGATATATGTGTTCGATGCTGGCAAGGAGAAGCGGTGGCTGGAGCTAGGCCCCAACGACTTGGAGGGCTATCGCAACGTCATTGTCAAGTTGAACCCCGTCCTGCCGACGGACGAGTACGCCAGATCGAGCAAGACGATCAACGAGGTGACGAACGGCATCATCTCCATGCGGCGAGCGAGGGAGCAGATAGGTGTAGAGCAACCCGAGGAAGAGGACGAGCAGATACGGGTAGAGAAGTGGATGAACAGCCCGGCCGTCGAGCAATTCCTGATTCAGGAGGCGCTCAAGGCAGCACAACTGGAGCTCACCGAGGAGATGATAGCCGAGACGGTGGGGCAGCAGATTCAGGCCTTGCCGCCGGCCCTACGCGTCGCCCTATTGCAGCAGTTACTTGGTGAGATGCGGGGGCCGGCCGGGACTGTGCCGCAGGGTATGCCACAGGGTATGTTGCAGGGGATGGCGGGCACGCCTGCCGGGATGGTACCGCCCGGCATAGGGCGTCCGCCGATGATGGAGGCCCAACCGGAGATGGCTGGCCCCACGGCGGGGATGGCTGCGCCGATGCCGGGGCCGCCGGTGTACGCCGCGCCCAACGTGCGGGCGAACCCGAACGCACCGCCTGAGCAGCGCAGGCCAGGGCCAACGCCAGGAAGGGCGCAACGCACTAGCCGACGCAGAAAGCCGCGTTATGGCCGCCGGACGCGCCCCGCTGGGATAGCGACGGGGCGGGCGCCGGGCGTAAAGCGCCGGGCGCAGGAGAAATAGCCATGGCGAGCAGGAACCGCAACCCCGTGGAACGATACGTGGCGGCGCTAAAGGACGAGATTGTACACGCGGCGCGCACCTATCCGCGGGCGCCCATGCCGTACGCTGCAATCAAGCTATCGAACCGTGAGCAGATGCAGCAATACGTCGCCATGCGGGACAACCCGCAGGAGTGGGCAAAGCTGCTGCGCGAGCAGGGGCTCTACAAAACCCTGGCCTACATGAACGAAATGGAGGGACGCTATGCCGATTCCGGAATACGCGACGAGTCCTAGCTGGACACGCCAGCTACTGCCCTCAGGCCCCGACTGGGCCTATGAGCTTGGCATTAGCCCGGACGTGTACTACAGCCTGCCACTGGAGAGGCAGCGGGCGTTGCAGGAGGCCTACGTCAGCGGCCTTACCCAGGAATATAGCGGCTTAACCCCGATATCGCCCTACCAGCAGGGAATGCTAGAACTCAGCCAACAGAAATACCGTACCGAGCGCCAGGACACCCTCTTTGATCGGGCGTATCGCCTAGCGACGGAGGCCCGCACCCGGCGGGACACCCTGGCAGAGAACGCCGCCAATCGCGCGGCAACCTGGGCGCGGCTGATGCAGGAGCAGGCATTGGCGCGCGAGCAGATGGAGGCGCAGATGGCGCTAGAGCGCGAGATTCTAGCGCAGCGGCGCAAGGAGATGGCAGCGGCCATCGGGGAGACGGTAGCACAACTCGCCTCGCAGAACTGGGCCACGGGCATGCCGTGGGCGTTGCCGGAGGGCACGCGCTACGCGCCAGGCTTTGAGACTGGCGGCCCGGTGAGCGCACTCTACGGCATGGCCGGGCTGGGCTACACGCCGACTCCCCTGGCTGAGTACAACCCGCCGTCGAGCGAACGCCTCATGCAATACGTGGCGGAGGCGCTCGGCAGGTACGCGTAAGGAGGTTGCTATGGCAGACGTGTACGGTGGTTCGGGCTGGTTTGCACAGCAATATCAGGCGGCGCTAGAGGCCGCCCTGCTAGAGCTTCAGCGCCAGCAGGCCACGGGTTACATCAAGACGGGCACGAGCGACACGCAGGCCCGGCGGCAGGCGCTGCAAGCCATATGGGATGCGCGGCCTGACATCAAAGCGTTTTACGACAAGAACTGGGGCAAGAACTATGATCCCCTCACAGCTGTGGAGAACTGGCTGGGGATGACGAGCGAGATTGGCGCGGGCCAGTCGCGGGACGCGGTGCAGTACGCCGTAAGCCGAGGGCTGATGGAGCAGCCCGAACCGCAGGGGGAGCGCAAGACGCTGGAACGGGAGGAGTTTGAGGCCAACGAAGAGTACCGCAACAAGATGATCGACTTGCAGGAGGAGAGCCTCGACTTGCAGCGAGAGCTGCAAATGGATGATCATGAGTTTCAGCTGATGATGGCCGACGCCGACAGGCTATTCCAGCGCGAGATTCACGACGACAAGATGGCCTTCGAGCGCGAGAGGCAGGCGTTCGAGGAGCGGTATGCCCTAGAGACGTTCGAGTTTGACAAGCTGATGCGCACCAAGCAACTGGACTTGGACACGCGCAAGCTGGAACTGTCGGGCAAAGTCCACGAGGACACCATGGCGCTGGAACAGCAGAGGCTGAACTTCCAGCGCTACGACACGGACTTGCAGGCCCAACTGCAGCGCGAGCAGATGGAGATTGATCGACAACGGCTAGGGACGGAGGGGGAGATAGCGCGGCAGCGGTTGGGCCTGGACTACCTGACGTTGCTGGGAGCGCAGCGCGGCCCCCAGGACTGGCTTGGGTACTGGAACACGGTGCGCGGGGCGGAGAACACGAATCTCCCCGCGTGGGCCGCGGCGCTGGCGCAAGGGCAGACACCGCCCATCTACCAGGCGGCGTCAGGCCCCATGCAGCCATTCACCGGCTTTGCCGGGGTGCCGGGCCAGCCAGGATATGTGGCCCCCAACCAGCAGCCCGTGGCCGTACAAGGGGCTCCGGTGCAACAACTGGTGCCGCAGCAACAGCAAGTGCCCCAGGCACAGCAGGCGCCGAACACTGGTGCTATGCCCTACATCGCCCCAAACATGGTAACGCCACAGCAGTGGGCTCGGATGTTGCCCAGCGAGCAGGCCGGCCTACAGGGCCTGGTGGAGGCCCAGGGTGGCTACATGCCGGACTGGATGAGGCAGATGCAGGCCTTGTGGCCGCAGGGCCAGGTAACCGGTATCTCCTACTACGGAGGCTAGAGTGAGCCTGTACCGCTTTTGGGCGTACGAATCGATTGAGGAGCGCAGGCGGCGGCAAGAGGAAGAGGAGAATCGGCGGGTGGCGGCGGCGCTACCCCCGGCCCCTACGCCAACGCCCCGTCCAATGCCAACGCCAATGCCGACGCCTCGCCCAGTGCCGGTACCCACGCCCGCCCCTATGCCGACGCCGCAAGCGACAGCGAGGCCTATGCCCACGATGCCGACGCCACGGGCGCTGGAGATACCCCCATGGATTGCCAGCTACTTCGCCGCGCCGGAGACACCCCAGCCCTATCGGCGTCCGGTGCTACCGACGCCCCCGCTGCAGGAGATACCCGCGTGGGCGCGCTCGTTCATGCAGCACGCCAACCTTCGAGGGCCGACGCAAGCGGTGGAGGGGATGACTGCGCTGCTCTCGGACATCGTGACGGGCCGCACCGCACCGATGGAGTTCGGCCAGCGGCTGACGCGAGAGGCGGGTGGGGGGAACGCGCTGGACGAGATTGCCGCCATGTACCGCATGGGCCAGGAGCGGCAGAAGCAGATGCCCATCACCACGGAAGAGATCGCCGAGGCCTCCCGCCGCTACGTGGCCGAACCGTTGCAAGCGGCGCTCATCCAGCAGAGCCTGCCGGTACACGCTGCTGAGGCCCTAGGCCTACGTAAGGTGGAGAGAACGCAGGCCTGGAATCCCCTATCGACGCTCTACCCGGCCATGGGCATGATTGTCAGTGACGGCCGTATCGCCCCCGCCCGCGCCTACCGGGAGCAGCAGGAATACGCGGCACGCCAACCTACTGCCGAGCGCATGTTGGGCACGTTCGCCGCCGATCCCTTTGGCCTGCCGGCAAACATTGCCCTGGCTACCGTTGCGCCTTCAGAGGGCGTGCCCGCCCTGCTCTACAAGGCGTACACGTTCCTGGACACCGTGGACTTTGCCGCCAACGTACTGACTGCCGACACGGCGCAACTCGCCACCATGGGCCTAGCCAACGTAGCACTCAAGTACGGCCCACGCGCCGTCATGCAGGCGATGCGGGCGAGGCGGGCGAGAGCGCAAAATTGGTTAATGCCCATGCCCAGCGATGAGGAGCTGGCCGAGGCCGCCGCCCGTGCCTGGTATGAGGCCGACGCCCGCGACTATCTTTCAGTACCCTCGTGCGGGTCGATGCGGATGCAACCGCTCGGCAACCTCGGTGGCTGACAGTAGGCGTCGCTCCTTTCAGTACCCTCGTGCGGGTCGATGCGGATGCAACGCTTGCGTCGGCGGCCAGGGCGGGGCCGCCGAATGCCTTTCAGTACCCTCGTGCGGGTCGATGCGGATGCAACGTTGC
>OMKS01004574.1_pt1 | contig 10359 bp, 12 predicted proteins | sample 1674721 | NCBI WGS metagenome assembly OMKS01 (sample SAMN06264996, study PRJEB25208) | sediment metagenome | isolation source: hot spring sediment | place: USA: California | collected 2014-09-02 | reverse complement strand
CGCCGGCACGCCCGGAGCCGGCCAAGTCCCGCTCGACCCGGGCGGATCCCCTTTCGGCGCCCACGGAGGCGGCGCCCGCCGAGCCGGTGCGCGAGAGCGGGGCGGTCGCCGCGGAGGAATCGGCCCCCACCCGCGAGCCGCGGTTCGATGCGGAGTATCTGGACAATCCGGCCCCGACCTATCCGCGTGCCTCGCTGCGTCTGCGCGAGGAGGGTAGCGTCGAGATCCGCGCGCGCGTGGGGCGCGACGGCCGGCCACGTGAACTCGCGGTGGCCCGCTCCAGCGGTTCCATGCGCCTGGACCGGGCGGCGCTGGACGCGATCCGGCGCTGGTCCTTCGAGCCGGCGCAGCGCGCGGGGATCGCGGTGGAGGCCTGGGTGGTGGTGCCGATCACATTCAAACTGGAGAACTGAGAATGTCACTGGATTACCTGTTTGCGCAGGGCGACTGGGTGCTGGTCACCGTTTTCACCGTGCTCGTGCTGATGTCGGTGGCGACCTGGTACCTCATCCTGGCAGGCGGCCTGCTGGTGCAGAGCCAGCGCACGGCCAACCGCGATTTTGTGGAGGCCTTCTGGGCGGCCCGCAGCACGGACGCGGCACTGGAGATCGCCGCAGGCTCGGCAAGCCCGCTCGGGCGTATCGCCGTGGCCGGCATCGAGGGGCTGCGCCACTTCCGGGCGCGCGAGCATCGACGCCTGGGCGATGCCTGCAGCACGGACGAGTTTCTGGTACGTACCATCCGCAACGCCATGAACGCCGAACAGGCCCACCTGCAGTCCGGGCTGACCCTGCTCGCCTCGGTCGGCAGCACCGCGCCCTTCGTTGGTCTGTTCGGCACGGTCTGGGGCATTTATCACGCCCTGCTCGACATCGCCGCCAGCGGACAGGCGAGCATGGAGGTCGTGGCCGGGCCGCTCGGCGAGGCACTGGTGGCCACCGCCGCCGGCCTGGCCGCCGCCATCCCCGCCGTGCTGGCCTACAACGCGCGCACGCGGGCCAATCGCCGACTGGCCGACGAGATGGATGCCTTTGCCCATGACCTGCACGCCTTCCTGATCACCGGCTCGGAGCTTCCCCGGCCGACGGCCGCCAACGGATCACCCGCTCATCCGGTGGGGGTGGGCGCGTAATGGCCTTCGGTGGATTTGCGCCATCCGGCGAGCAGCCCATGGCCGAGATCAACATGATCCCGCTGGTGGACGTCATGCTGGTGCTGCTGGTGGCGTTCATCATCACCGCCCCGGTCATCACTCATGCGGTCAGGGTGGATTTGCCGCAGGCCTCCGCCTCGCCCGGCGAGCCGGACGAGCAGAGCCTGTTCATCGCCATCGACGCCGATGGCGGCCTCTACTGGGACAGTGAGGCCGTGAGCCTGGGCGAGCTCGAGGCACGGCTGGCCGCCAGCGCCGCGCCCGGGCGCGAGCTGCATCTGGAGGCCGACCGCGCGGCCACTTACGAGGTGATCGCGCGGGTCATGTCGGCCGCCCGCCAGGCCGGTGTCCGGCGCATCGGGTTCGTCACCGATCCGGAGGCACCGCGATGAGCGAGAAGCGGCCACCGCGGCCCGCGGCACGCCCTCCCGTCCCGGGGGCTGCGGGCGTGCAACTGGTGAGTAGCGAGGTACTGCTGCCTGCCGGGCGCCCGCTGCACATCGAGCACCGGGGCGAGATCTACACCCTGCGTCGTACGCGCAGCGGGAAACTGATCCTGACCAAGTAGACACTCATCAATTTTTCCGCCAGCCCGCCGTGCATCCCCTGATTGCCGGCCAGCCAGCCCAGTCGCAGTTAAATCAATCAATGGGAGGCTGACATGCACAGCACAGAAAACACACCAATGCTTCACACCGGCCGTCGTCTCGGTACGCTGGCCGCCGCGATCGCCCTGGCCCTGGTCCAGGTGCCAGCGGTTCAGGCGGCGGACGAGGACGCGCCGCGCTCGACCCGTGTGCTCGAGCGCGTGATGGTGGTCGGCGGGGAGGCCGGCGTGGATGACATCCCGGGCTCGGCGCACTACGTTGACGCCGAGGAACTCGACCGGCACGAATACAGCGATATCCAGCGCATCCTGCAACAGGTGCCCGGCGTGTACGTGCGCGAGGAGGATGGCTATGGGCTGCGGCCGAATATCGGCATGCGCGGCAGCGGCGGCGAGCGCAGCCAGCGCATCACGTTGATGGAGGACGGCGTGCTTGCCGCCCCCGCGCCCTATGCCGCCCCGGCGGCCTACTACTTTCCCAGTGCCGGGCGCCTGGAAGGCGTGGAGGTGCGCAAGGGTTCGAGCGCCATCAAGTACGGTCCGAACACCACGGGCGGGGCGCTCAACCTGCTCTCGACGAGCATTCCGGATGACTTCGCCGGCCATCTCGAGGTCGGCGTCGGTGACAATGCCACGCGCCGCATCCACGCGCACGTCGGTGATGCCGGTGAGCGGACCGGCTTCATGCTGGAGACCTTCCAGTACCTGACCGACGGCTTCAAGGCGCTCGACGGTGGCGGCAACACCGGCTTTGACACCACCGACTACCTCGGCAAGTTTCGCGTGAACAGCGGCCCGAATGCCTCCGTGTACCAGGAGCTGGAGCTCAAGGTCGGTGACTATGGCGAGACCTCGCACGAGACCTATCTCGGCCTCACCGAGGACGACTTCAACGCCACGCCATTCCGCCGCTATGCCGGCTCGCAGCGCGACGAGATGAACGTCGATCAGAACCAGTACAGCCTGCGTCACTACGCGGAACTTGCACCGCGTCTCGACGTGACCACCACGGTGTATCGCCAGGAGGTCGCGCGCAACTGGTACAAGCTCGACCGGGTCAACGGTGTAGGCATCAGCGCGATCCTGGCCGACCCCACCACCTATGCCACCGAGCTCGCCTGGATCCAGGGCGCGACCAGCGGGGACGATGCGCTGTCGGTGAAGGCCAACAACCGCGAGTACGAGTCGCAGGGTATCCAGTCGGTGCTGGGCCTGAGCGTCGACCGGGCGGGGATGTTGCACGAGATCGAGCTCGGCATGCGCTACCACGAGGACGAGGAAGATCGCTACCAGTGGTCCGACGCCTACCGCATGGACAACGGCACCATGGTCTTGACCACCGAGGGCACGCCGGGCACCGGCAGCGGCAACAACCGCATCGCCAGCGCCGAGGCATGGGCCCTGTTCGTGCAGGACACCATTACTGCCGGCGACTGGACGGTGCAGCCGGGTCTGCGCTACGAGTCCATCGACACCCGGCGCGTCGACTACGGGGCCGCCGACCCGGATCGCGCGGGTACGCCCACCGTGGTCGAAGGGTCCGAAGACGTGCTCATGCCGGGCATCGGCATCACGCGCCGCGTAAGCCCGAACCTGCGCGTGCTCGCCGGCGTGCATCGCGGTTTCACGCCCCCCGCGCCGGGCAGCGCCGATGCCGAGGCCGAGGACAGCGTCAACTACGAGCTCGGCCTGCGCTACGCCCGTGGCGCCCTGGCAGGCGAGATGATCGGCTTCTTCAACGACTACGACAACCTGCTGGGAACCTGCACCGCCTCCAGTGGGGGCGACTGCGTGATCGGCGACCAGTTCAACGGTGGCCAGGTCGAGATCAAGGGCATCGAGGCGTCCCTGCACTACGACCTGGGCATCGCCCGGGGGCTGGGCTACGGGGTGCCGATGCGCGTCGGCTACACCTACACCGACGCCGAGTTCAAGACCGGCTTCATCAGCGGCTTCGACGAATGGGGCACGGTGGAACCGGGTGACGAACTGCCCTACCTGCCCCAGCACCTGCTGACCGCCGGCGTGGGGATCGACCAGTCCGCGTGGTGCGTGGACCTCAACGCCGTGTATACCGGCGAGATGCGCACCGTCGCCGGCCAGGGCGACATCCCGTCCGAGCAGAAAATCGACGACCGCGTAATCATCGACCTCGCCGCCGACTACCGCATCAGCAAGGACGGGCGCGTGTTCGCCACGGTGGAAAACCTGTTCGACGAGACCTACCTGGTGTCACGCCGCCCCGCCGGCCTGCGTCCCGGCAAGCCGCGCAGCCTCATGGCCGGCCTCAAGTTCGACTTCTGATCTTCCTCCGGATCGGATGTGGGTTGCCCACGCCTCGCCAGAGGCGTGGGCTTTATTCGTTCGCAAGTCGCAAGTCGCAAGTCGCAAGTCGCAAGTCGCAAGTCGCAAGTCGCAAGTCGCAAGTCGCAAGTCGCAAGTCGCGTAGGAGCGCTGCGAGGCGCGATCCGCATGTGGCAGCATCATCCGGACATGGCCCGCCGCGTGAGGTGTGAGTTGCAGCGATGAACGTGCGTCGCTGTTTTTATTTGTGCCCGCTGTCTGATCGGTGGCGTGTGGTCTTCCGGATATCGGGCAGGTTCGTCAGAAGAATCCTTCCCGTTCCGCCACCGCCGACAGCAGCGCCCGTCCGCCGTCCAGGCTGTTCATGATCCCGTGGCGGTGGTCGATCCACCACTTGGCCTCGGTCTGTTCCTCCAGCCAGGCCGTGGCCTTGCGGATGCCCTGTTTCACCGTGTGCCAGTGATCCGGGTCCTCGGCCTCGGCCGCGGCGTCGTTCTGCTCGATCCAGCGGTTGACCTTGTCGATGGCGGAAAACGCCGAGAGGCGCACGCCCTCGGCCCAGGCGACCTGCTTCTCGGAACCCTCCAGCGGCGGCAGGCCGCGTTCGCGCGCGGCGAGCTTTGCCTCGGCCGCCTTCTGTTCGCGTTCGGCCCGCGCCTCGTCGTCGGCGCAGAGCAGGCAGGCACCCTGTGCGAGCTGGCCCGCGCGGTCGTCCCAGGCGTAGTCGTCGTCGCCGTAGAAGGGATAGAGCGTGACGTGCTCGCAGGCATGCGCCACGCGCTTGAGGTCGAAGATCTCGCGCGTGGCGCCGTTGCCCTGGTTGGGGCCGAACAGGGTGCAGGGGATGCTGCGCTCGGTACACCAGCGCGCCACGTCCAGGTGCTGTGCGCTCTCATACACGCGGCGGATCTTGCGGCCCGCGTAGTGCTGCTCGATGAGTGCGCCCTTGTACTTTGCCGCCGGGTTGAAGTCGCCGGATGGGCGCATCCACAGGGCGTCGTGGCCGACACCCCAGCGCGCCAACCAGTCGCGCGTCTCGCGCTCGACCGTGGCGCTGCGCCCCGTCACCAGGATCACCGCCACGCCCTCCTGGCGTGCCTGGTTGAGTCGGTGAATCAGCGGCAGGTTGGGCATGTCCTCGCCACAGGCGGCATGAAAGCGGTCCCAGTCGCGCTCGCCCTCCTCGTTGTAAAGGAAGCGCAGGCGGTGCTCGAGCAGGGCGAGCACGCCGTCCAGGCCGCAGATGACGATTTCGTCGGATACAGGCATGGTGCGGGATGGTACCGGAAACAGCGCTGCGGTTGGCAGGTGAACGGGGCAGTAGTCACTCATCCCATCTCGCGGCCTGTTCGCACGTGAACTGGGTCACGGTGAGATGTGCGCTGCTTCGGATAGTCTTGGCCGCTGTTTTGGGGGCTTCCGCTCCTGGTGTCGTTCGGGATCGTCACCAGCCGGCGGCTGACGTAGTACATACATTGCTGAGGAAAAGAATAATGAAGAAGTCACTGTTGATCGCCACACCCTTCCTGCTGGCCCTGCTGCTGGCCGGCTGTAACAACGAAGGCCCGGCCGAGCAGGCTGGCGAGGCCATCGACGAGGCGACGGAAGAGGCGGGTGCGGCCATGGAAGACGCCATGGACAGCGCTGCCGACACCGCGGAAGAGGCGATGGATGCCACCCGCGAGGCCGTCGAGGCCGGCATGGAAGAAGCCGGCGAGGCCACCGAGGAAGCCGGCGAAGCACTCAAGGACGCCGCCGAAGAGAAGTAAGCAGGACCGGGCCGGGAGGTTCCCTCTCCCGGCCCGGTTTTATGTTGGCGACATCACGGCCAACGTTCCCGCCCGGGCCGCCCGGCCCATCGAATCAATGTTGGCTTCCCCCTGCGTGGGTGCGGTTCAGGCATCGCCAGCCTCTATTCGCCATCAACCGCTCAAGGATTCTCACCTCGCCTTTGGCCCGAACAGCAGCCAGAGGATGAAACCGATGAACGGAATCACCAGCAGGATCACGATCCACAGGACCTTGCTGCCGGTGCCGGCACGGCTCTGGATGGTGCTGACGATACCCCAGATGACGAGGATGAGAAGGATCAGGCCGAACAGGCCGCCGATTTCGATGCCCATGGATGAGCGCCTCCCTGGTGAGGGGTTGTTATTGTCGTTCCCGTGACACATTAACAGCAACCCGGGCGGGATTCACTCGCGGCACCGGGACTCGCGGCACCCGTCACGGCGCCGCGCCGGATCGGGGCTGTCTTCAGCCTCAGTGTTTGTGCACGACGTAGTAGTCGTTATGGAAGTCGTGCTCGAGGATGTGGATCTCGATGCGGGTGAATCCTGCCTCGCGCAGCAGCTCCTCGGCCTGTTCCCGGCCCCACATCGCCCCCAGCCCCTCGCCGCCCTGGGCGAGCGAGACGCTCATGCAGTGCATGCAGGAGACCGTGTACAGCAGGGTTCCGACCGGGTGGTCGAGGTTGTTGTGCACGTGGGTCGAGCTGCGGATGTCCTGCATCAGGTACACGCCATCGTCCTTCAGCGCCTGCTGGATGCCGCGCAGCAGGGCGCGCGGCCGGGCCTGGTCGAGCACGGCGTCGAAACTGGTGATCAGGTCGAAGCGCCCGGGTTCGGCCTCCTGGTCGAAGTCGCTGAGGTCGCGCGCCTCGAAGTGGATGTTGGTCAGCCGGCGCGCCCCGGCCTCGCTGCGCGCGGTCTCGATGGCCTGGGTCGAGAGGTCGTAACCGACGAACGTGCTGCGTGGAAACCGCGCGGCCATGGTCGCCAGGGCGCGCCCGCGACCACAGCCCACGTCCAGCACGCGAACACCCCGTTCGAGGTTCGCGATCAGGCCGGGCACCAGGGGCAGGATGTGATCGAGCAGGGCGGCGACCACCGTCTGCCCGCTGTCCTCGGCCATCACCTCGTGAAAGCGCGGGTAGCGCTCGTAGGGCACGCCGCCACCCTGGTGAAAGCACTGCACGATGTCGTCCTCGACCCTGCCCAGCAGGGGGATGTATTGCGCGTACACGGCGATGTTGTCGCCGCCTTCGCGGCTCAGGAACGCGGCGTGTTCCACCGGCAGGTGGTAGGTGCCGGCCTGCGGGTCATGCACCACCACGCGGGCGGTCGTCATGGCGCCCAGCCACTCGCGCACGTAGTGTTCCTCGAGGCCGCTGGCCCGCGCGATGTCGCCACTGGTGGCGGGTGGCAGCGCGGCCAGCGTGTCGAACAGGCCGGTACGGTGTCCGATCGAGGTCATCAGGCACAGGGCCCCTTCGTTCAGGGTCTGGATCATGCGGTCGGCGAAGGCGTCCGCGCCGGCCTGGTTGAAGGCCGTGGTGTGTTGATGGTTCAGGCACATGGGTATTCCCTCCAAACAAACCAACTGGTTGGTTTGTTTAAATCTAGTCCGGGAACCTGGTTTCGTCAAGCAATTAAAGACTGATTTGTCTTTTTTGGATGTATGGATGATTTCTGCTATAAAACAGTAAGTTATTTGGTATCGGCGAATCGGTATGGACAAGGACGCCTATAAATTACAGACTTTTCAGTCTGTAGGGCTCGTCCAGGGTGAGGTGTGATGACGGGAAAAGGTAGCAGGACACGGGAGCGCATCCTCGAGGCCGCGCACGATCTGGTCATGCGACAGGGCTATGCGGCCACGTCCATCGACCAGATCCTGGAGGCGGCAGGTATCACCAAGGGGGCCTTCTTCTATCATTTCAAGAGCAAGGCCTCGCTCGCCCAGGCCCTGGTCGAGCGCTATGCGGCCTTCGAGGAAGGAATGATGCGCGACATCCTCGCGCGCGCCGAGAAGCTTAGTGCCGACCCGCTGCAGCAGGTACTGATCGTGGTCGGTCTCATGGAGGAGCTGTTCGAAGGCCTGGAGGGGCCGCATCCGGGCTGCCTGTTTGCCTCCTACTGTTACCAGAACGAATTGCTGGACGAGGACGTGAAACAGGTATGCACCACCGGCATGCTCGAATGGCGGCGCGTGCTGGTATCGCGCCTCGAGGCGGCTGCCGAGCGGTATCCGCCACGTCTGGCGCCTGATTATCGCTCGCTGGCCGACATGCTCACGGTGGTACTGGAAGGCGCGTTCGTCGTGGCCCGCACCCTGGGGGATTCGCGCGTCATCGTCGAGCAGCTGCGACACTATCGCAGCTACCTCGAGCTGCTGTTCGCGCGATAGCACCCTGATCGGCCGATGCGGCGCGACCTGTGAGGAGGTGAAAGATGGAGTCTGACAACGTGGCACTGCGCGATGTGCGCGCCTATGGCCCACGGTGGCTGGCCGTCGACGAGGCCGGTGTGAGGATACCGGTGACCTATCATCGGGAGTGGCAGGACGGTTTCGGGGCGCGTGGCTGGAAGCTGGATGTGACCCTGGAGGACGAGGAGATCATTGCCAGCACGCCGGAAACGGGAGAGCGGATCCCCACCTCCGTGTTCGTGCACGACATCTTCGATCACCTGCTCTCCGGTTTCGCCGTCAGCGGTCACCGTGCGGAGGCGATGGCGCTATGCCAGCTGGGCAGCCGAACGGGCGCGGATGTCGCGCCGGACTATGCACAGATGGTACGCGAGGACCTGCGCTCGGGACGACTGGTCGGGGCGGGCGACAGCCTGCGGGACTTTCTCGGCGAAGACCTGCTGGCCCGGGTGGGTCACGCGGGCTGCGACGACCGGGCGCTGGTCGGCCGGCTGCGCGATGCACTTGGCGAGGAGGGCTTCGAGGCGGCGCTGGTGGCGCGCTTCTTCATCCATGGACGCCAGGGCGAGGCCCATGCGCGTCAAAGCTATGCGGCACTGGGACTCGACCGGGAATGCCGCGCGGCGATGGCGCTGGCGTTGCAGCGGGCCTTCGTCGAGCTGGACCGGCGGATACAGGAACTGGGCGTTGCATCGGCCTACGGACGGGTGTGTATCGGTTACCGCGCCTGTGCGATCGAGCTCGACAACGGATGGTCGGCGCATGGCGAATGGCAACATGCCGCATGCTGAACGGATGCGGATTGCGCGATGGTCCGCCCGGTGAGCCATGCGGGTTATTGCACCCCCCAGAACGAAAAAACCCCGCCGAGGCGGGGTTTTTCCTTACAGCGAGGTCGGTTGGACCTTACTGAGCAACCACGTTGCTGGCCTGCGGGCCTTTCGGGCCCTGCTCCAGGTCGAACGTGACAGCCTGGCCTTCAGCCAGGGTCTTGAAGCCGTTGCCCTGGATGGCGCTGAAGTGAACGAACACGTCGTCACCACCGCTGTCCTGGGAAATGAAGCCGAAGCCCTTGCTCTCGTTGAACCACTTAACGGTACCGGTAGCCATGAAGATTTACCTTTTACAAATAAAAAACGAATGATGAATGTCTACAGGTCCTGAAGTGGGGATCGAGAACTGCCGGAAGGGAACTGTCTGAATGCCAATGCAAAATCTGTAGCCAAAGTCACTATAGGCCTATTCCGGCCAATAAGCCACAACAATTTCAATCCCCCGATCAGGCCCCCTGTGTTGAGAAACACCGCGGCTGGATCCCGGCGAAGGCCGGGATACAGGGAGGCGGTCAGGAAACGCGATGCGCCGCCCCCCGCCACGCACTCGCACAGGGGATCGAGGCAGGCGGCTCATGATCTCCAGTGTCTTCGGCACCATGATGCGCCTCTTCCGGAGGGCCGGTTTCCCCCCGTCCCCTGCAGGGACTTGGACGCCGCCCGTGCCGCGATTTCGACCGCTCATCGCGCACATCGGCTGTGGCCGGAGAAATGTGAACTGTGCACGTTACGGCGCTCGCCGCTCTGGGTATCTTGCGCGGCCCCTTGTCACGACAACCAATAAATCGGGGCCCCGCTTCGCGGTCGCGGCCACTGCCCCTGGACGCCATCCGATCATCCATCTAGCAAGGGTATACACCATGAACGCAGTCAAAGGAGTGTACCGACATGAAACTGTGGACCATCGCCCTGGGCGCCTGGCTCATCCTCACCGGCCTGAGCCAGCTCGTCGACCTGAGCTTCCGTTACGACCACATCATCTACGGCGCGCTGGCCCTGGTGGCGGGCGTGCTGGTGCTTGTCCGGAAGTAGAAGTCGCGAGTTGCAAGTCGTGCATCGCACGTTGAAGAAAAAGACGGGGGCGACGTCCATGCCCGGATGATGCCGCCACATGCGGATCGCGCCTCGCAGCGCTCCTACCGGAACCCGACCGTAGGAGCGGTGAAAGCCGCGATACCCATGCCCGGATGATGCCGCCACCCCGAATCGCGCCTCGCAGCGCTCCTACCGGAACCCGACCGTAGGAGCGGTGC
>OMKS01004573.1_pt1 | contig 10359 bp, 11 predicted proteins | sample 1674721 | NCBI WGS metagenome assembly OMKS01 (sample SAMN06264996, study PRJEB25208) | sediment metagenome | isolation source: hot spring sediment | place: USA: California | collected 2014-09-02 | reverse complement strand
GTGTATAAGAGACAGTCCATAAGGTCTCCGTCCCCTGCAAGCACATAGGTGAAGTGGTCGACGATAGTGTGGCCCGGGCGGTTATAGCGTGCCGCCAGGTGGGCCTCGGCCATGGCCATGCCGACCGCGCTGGATATCCCCTGACCCAGAGGGCCTGTGGTGATCTCGACCCCCGGTGTGACGTGGCTCTCGGGATGACCCGGTGTCCTGCTCCCCCACTGCCTGAATGACTGAATCTCTTTCATGGAGAGGTCGTAGCCTGTCAGGTGAAGGAGTGCATAGAGCAGCATAGAACCGTGTCCCGCCGAAAGCACGAACCGGTCCCGGTTCACCCACCCGGGATGTGCGGGGTTATGCCTCAGGTGCCTGGTCCACAGCACATAGGCCATGGACGCGGCCCCCATGGGAAGGCCCGGGTGGCCGGAATTCGCCTTCTGGACCGCATCGGCTGCCAGAAACCGGATGGTGTTGATGCACCGCTCATCGAGGGACTGATTATCCGTCATGGTATGATCTCCTTTCTGCCCATGAGATCCATGCCATGTCCGGCCGCACCCATGAGAGGCGTATCGGTGGCCAGAATGACATGGACAGGTATCCGGGTCAGGACATGGGTCATGCGTCCCTTGCTGAAGAAGGACGCAAGGAACTCTTCACCTTCAAGGGCTGCGAGTATTCTCGGCGGGATCCCTCCACCCAGAAAGACACCCCCTGCAGGCATGAACTTCAGGGCAACATTCCCGGTCTCGGCGCCCAGAATGGACACGAATATCCTCAGTGTTTCTCTGCAGAGTTCGCATGTCTGTGCTGCATCGAGGGCAGTTCTGACAATGAGAGCCGTCCTGTCCGGGGCAGTCTCGAACTCTTTCGCGAACCATGCAGGTTCAAGGTGGTTTCCCCGATCCCGCAGGAAGGTGTAGATGTTCAGTATCCCGTTGCCGGAGCATACGTGCTCATAACTCACGTGGTCGTGCCTCTCCAGGAGGTGTTCGAGCAGGGCCATTTCCAGGGCGTTCCTCGGGGCAAAATCGGCATGGCCCCCTTCCGATGCATGTGCCCGGTACCGGGCACCGTCCCAGGTGAGGTATGCCTGGCCAAGCCCGGTCCCCGGCGCAATGACCGCAATCGGGCCTTCGGTTGAGGGTTCTCCGCTGTTCAGTTCACGGAGGTCGGGCTCGTCCAGCAGGGAAATGCCGGAGGCAAGGGCCTCGAGGTCATTCAGGAGAGCGGTGTATGTGAAACCCAGACGCGAGGAGATGCGTTTAGCATCGATGACCCACGGGAGATTTGTGATCCGTGCGAGGTGGCCGTCCACCGGACCTGCGACCCCGAATACCGCACAGGTGACCTTATCGTTCGAGAGCATGAGAAATTCTGAGACCATGTCTTCAAGGTTTTCATAGGAGGCAGATGGGTATTGAGAACGGCGAAGAGGCGATTTAGGTCCGCTCTCCAATGAATACAGGGCCAGATTTGTCTTGGTGCCCCCGATGTCACCGGCAATTAAAAGGTTCTTTGGCTCCACGAAAAGATCTCCCCCGTACATATTGTATTTTATGATGAATATCCAAGAGGTTACCTGAAAACAGGCATGCCCTTTTTTTAACTTTAGATTATAATAAGCGTGGTTGGAATGGAAAACAAGGCCAGCAAATTTTTTCACACAAACTATGATGCTTTCGCAAAAAGTCGAAAATACTCCCTTTCCCTAGAAGTGAGAGTTGGGGCTAGGGTGAATGCATCATTATTTCAGCAACTTGTGACCCCCTCCCCTCAATCCCCTCCCTCCAGGGAGTGAGATACGCCTTTTTGCGAAGCCAGGAACTCTGAGTCATGCATAAGGTGAGTTCTTCTCAAGAGTACTGGGAAGCGGAGGATCGATGGATCAAGGGGGATTATAAAAACGTGTTAAAGGAATTTGAAGTTTCTAAAGAATCCTGGATACTCCTTTACCGATCGTTCAATTCCGAGAGTTGTAATGGCATCAACCACGATCGTATTGTAAAGATTGATCCAGAAAGAGAGCTTTTCCTTTCTCCCTGTGAGAAGAGATGGATCGTATTTTCTCAATCCATTGGTCAGGGTCCGATATTTTTTGTATTCAGCAGACTCCTTGATGCCGGCGTAGTCTACGCGTCCTCGACCTGTATCGTAGAACCTGTCCCGCAGCGACCTTATAGCTCGCATGATTTCAGAGGCGATCTGTTCATCATCGCATTGGGGCATATCATCGCCGTTATTCAGGATCGTGTCTGTCGAAAAAAGGCCGGCCATCACCCTTGCGGATGATTTCCAGCTCACGGGTGTCTCGTAGTACCTGTATACGAGATCGATGAACAGTGCCGCGGTCCAGCTGAAACTGTCGCTTCCATAGCCTGTCCCATCGAAGGAATCGAAGTATTCGTGGAACCCGAACCTGATGGGCAGCTGCAGCAGATCCTTCTGGAGTGAATCTGCCTTGAGGGTATACCCGTACCGCCTCAGACCATGAGCCAGCATCCAATTGATGTTTATCCAGACCGGACCGCGCCAATAGTTCGACCTGTCGAAATCGTCCTTCTGCGTGTCGTAATTCGGAATGGTAAAACAGTTTCCCTGATGCAGTGCGCAGAATGATGATGAATTGAGCCTTTCATAGAGAGTCTCGGCCTGATCGCGGGTGGCTGCCCCTGCATAGAGGGGGATAAAACCGGCCGCTGTATCGATCTCGATGAGCTTTTCCGCTACGAGATCATACGCATTGAAGATCCCGCGAGCCGGGTCCCAGAGCTTGTTCTTAATACCTGCAGAAGTTTTTTCCACCCAGGATGCAGGAAGATCCGCAGGTTCTCCCAGAATTGTCGCGATCCTGACCAGCGACTCGCTCGATCTGCACAGGATGCTGTTGAACAGAGGATCCTGAACAAGAAAGGGGCACTCCTGCCTGATCCTTGCTTCGTCATATTCGTTCTTCTTGAACAATTCGACAAGGAAGACATAGCGGTCATAGTCATCATCCGTTGGCCTCATGGATGCATCAACTGCGTGTTCAAGGTCTTTTCTCATGTACGCTGGAAGTCTTGTCTTATCCACGTGAATCTGACCAAGTATTGTATCCCAGCTGGGTGAATTGTCTATCCCCGACTCCCAGGGGTGACGGATGTAGACAAGCCCTTCATCCATGGGATCTCTCTCCCGAAACAGGAAGGCGTGGAGTGATAGGAGTTTGGGATACATGAGCTTCAGAAACGGCATGATCTTCAAGGGATACCTGGCATTGGCATAAATCTCTTCCACGGCAACCGCATGGATTGGTGGCATGGTGATACCCGAGGTAAGAACGCTGCGGGGCGCATAAGGAGAACGCTCAACCTGCCAGAAATCAGGTTCAGGAAAGTAATGACCGAGTTCACGTTCATTGAAAACGATCTGCGGCAGCATCCCGTTTTCCCACTGGGCGGCAAAAAGGGTTTCTATCTCCTTCATCGCCCGAGCAGGGAAATAGTGTGACAGACCCATGGCAATGAAGCCTGAATCCCAGTTCCACTGGTGAGGATAGAGTGAAGGAGCCGGTTTTGTGGAAGACCCTGTCCAGTTATCCTCGAGTATCCTTTTTGCCTGGAGCACGTAATCACTAAAGACCCTTGACATGTCGTAAGCAGCCTATCTTTTTTTCATACTATACCGTTTTCCCTGGTGACATTCAAGCCAGCCCCTGAAAAAACTGTTATTACAACCAGCAGGCCCGCACATGATATCAGCCCCATGATTTCCTCCCGCCACGTGTTCCCTCCAATGTAATTTACTCAATGCAGATGATGCTTTCCGGAATACTGCCTATGCGAGAACACCTGGAACTATGGTGTATAGTATGCATAACAGGTATACCCCATTATGGGCAAGAGTCTATCACAAGGGTATGAACATTGAATGTTTATGAACATCATTAATTCCCGTTATTGAACGCTTATTATTTAACATGAGCATGAGCAGGAAAATCCAATCTTGGAGGAAAAGCATGGCAAGGATGGGTTCAAAGGTATTGGATGTCGGTGATCCATTTCCGGAATTGCATTGTGACACAATAGATGGCGGGAGCATCAAGATTCCCTATGACAAGGGGCATGCTTACCAGGTTATCCTGATCTATCGGGGGCACTGGTGACCTTTCTGCCGTCGGCAGTTGGCCGACTTCCAGACATTGGCACATGAATTCCAGAGTGAAGAAATACGACTTCTGGCAGGTTCCGTGGACACTGTTGAAAAGACACAAGCCCTTGTTGACAAGTTGGGAATAAGGTTTCCTGTCGCAGTCAACATGAATGCTGAAGCCTTTTCAGAGATGACAGGGGCATTCTACGAAAAAGAAAGAATGTACCTTCAGCCTTCCGGATTTATTATCCGGCCGGACAAGACCATTGAGGTAGCCGTTTACAGCACGGGTCCGGTCGGACGATTTATCCCCCAGGATGTCATCTCTTATATCAAGTACCTGAAAAGCACCAATGCGTGATTATAAAGAGCAATGAAGGAGAAAACCTCATGCATCTAAGGAGACAGACGCCGGCATTTCCGGCAATCATTGCCTTGTGTTCGGCAGCATTCGTCCTTGGCGTTTTCATCGGATCCGCCTCAGGTGAACCAGCCGGGCCGGATGCCCGTTTCTACACCGACTACGGCACCATCCTCCAACGGCACGTCAATGAAAGTGGTCTTGTGAACTATCGGGAACTGCTCAGGGAAAGGGAGAAGCTCGATGCCTTTGTTTTACGCATGGCAGCGCTGAAGTCCTCGGATTTCGATACATGGAAAGAGCCCGACAGGATAGCATTCTGGATAAATGCATACAATGCGCTGACACTGAAGGCCATCTTGGACAACTATCCGATTCAACCGACATTTCCCGCCCGGCTCCGCTTTCCGGATAACAGTATCCGGCAGATACGGGGTGTATGGGACAAGATCACCTTCAATGTCATGGGACGGGAGATCACGCTGGACACAATCGAGCACAGCATACTCAGAAAGGAATTCAACGAGCCCCGCATCCATATGGCCATTGTCTGCGCATCCAAAGGCTGCGCGCCCCTGAGGAACGAACCATACTCGGGAGACAAGCTGGAGATTCAGCTCAGGGAGCAGTCCCTGAATTTTCTTTCAAGTCCCTTGAGGCTCTTTATAGATGAAAAAAAGAAGGTCGTGAATCTTTCTCCATATTTCAAGTGGTTCGGGGAAGATTTCATCAAGACATACGGGACATCTGCCGGGTTTTCCGGATTCAATGAAATTGAGCGGGCATCGCTCAATTTCATCAGCGGATACATTCCTGAGGCTCAGCGGAGCTATCTGGCCAAGGGGGACTACAGAATCAATTATCTTGACTATGACTGGTCGCTGAACGAACAATGAAATGAATGTCCCAAACACTCTTTATAGAATACACTAGAATGCAAGGGAGTGTGGAGAACTTATGAAAAAGAAGGCTGCACTGCTCATCATCATTGCGCTGGCCATAGGTCTGTTCTATTATCTCGACCTCGGACGATACCTCACCCTGGAAAGTCTGAAGGCAAACAGGGACCTTCTCCTGAATTATTATGCAGACAACAGGTTTATCTTCATCGCGAGCTATATCTTCATCTATACCATCCAGACAGCCCTTTCCCTGCCCGGCGCAGCCATACTGACCCTGGCCGGAGGTGCCATATTCGGTGCGCTCATGGGAACGATATGGGTGAACATCGGGGCGACAACAGGTGCTGTCCTTGCATTTCTCCTGGCCCAAACCCTGCTCAGAGACTGGGTGGTGAAGAAGTTCGGCAGACAGATGGAGGCGCTCGACAAGGGACTCAGCGAGAGCGGGATGTCATACCTGCTCTTTTTGAGGCTCGTCCCGCTCTTTCCGTTTTTTCTCGTCAACCTCGCCTGCGGGATTACAGGGCTTCCCCTGAGAACCTACATACTGGGAACCATGGTGGGGATTCTTCCCGGAAGCTTTGTCTATGCGAATGCCGGGGCAAGCATAGCATCCATCAACAACATGGGTGATGTCGCAAGCCCGCGTGTTCTCGTCTCCTTTGCGCTGCTAGGGCTTTTTGCTCTGATCCCGACAGTCTACAAAAAGATCAAGGCCTCCCGGCAGAGCACAGGGCTGACCGATACATCGGCTTGAACATAAAGGGATCATCCATGGAAAAACTCAAACCGATCGATTATTCACAGAAAGATAACTCGGGGAAGCTCTGCCTGCCCCCGGATCGCGAATTGAAAAAGGAACCGTTTGCCCTGGTCATATTCGGCGGCGCGGGTGATTACACCAGGAGGATGATCATACCCTCGCTGTATCACCTGTGGAAGGATGGATTCATAGCATGTGATTATTCAGTTATCGGGTTCGGGCTGCCGCCCATGTCGGATGAGGAATACCGCGCCTATGTACATCGCGCCCTCGATGATTTTTCACCGATTCATCCGGATCCTGAAGAATGGGCTGCGTTTGCCGGGCACTTCTCTTATATCTCAGCCGGGTTCGACCATGCCGGAGGATATGAAACCCTGTATCAACGCCTTGGAGAGGTGTGTCTTCCCGGAGGGTCCGGCCGCACAGAGGTGATCTTTTATCTGGCTGTACCGCCGAGTGCGGCACCTGTTATCATCTCAGGCATCAAGAACCACAGACTCTGTGATGAGACCATCATGCCGAGGATCATCATGGAAAAACCCTTCGGCAGGGACAGGGCCTCAGCCGAGAAGCTCAATGAAATCATCCTCGATGTGTTCAAGGAGAACCAGATCTATCGGGTGGACCACTATCTCGGCAAGGAGGCGGTGCAGAACATACGCTTTTTCCGTTTTGCAAACAGCATGTTCGAGCCGCTCTGGGACAGACGATATGTCAATCACGTGGAGATAACCGTTGCCGAACAGATAGGGATTGAGCATCGCGGGGCATTCTATGAAGAGACCGGCGTGATCAGGGACGTGGTGCAGAATCACCTTATGCAGCTGGTGTCACTGGTGGCCATGGAGCCGCCGGTCCGTTTCGATGGCGATCTTGTCCGGGATGAAAAGGTGAAGGTCCTCAGGTCCATCAGGGTCATGGGAAAAGACGAGATCGATCGCTTCACAGTAAGCGGACAGTATGGGCCGGGTGAGATCGAGGGTGTATCTGTGCAGGGATACCCGCAGGAAGAGCATGTCTCTTCCGGTTCTCTTACACCGACATTCTTTGCAGCACAGTTTTATATCGACAACTGGCGATGGGACGGGGTGCCCTTCTTTCTGAGAGCCGGTAAACGCCTCAAGCAGAGACGGACCGAGATCGTGATCCATTTCAGACAGGCGCCTCTTACGCTCTTTGGAAACAGCTGTGATAAAATGAAACCGAACTCTCTGCGGTTCTGCATCCAACCGCAGGAATACATCGCACTGTGCATGAGCGTGAAATACCCTGGTGTCGGGAACATCCCCTATCCGGTCACTATGGACTTTCACTATGACAGCACCTTTCCCATCGAACGTCATTCCGCGCATGAGAGGCTTCTCCTGGACTGTCTGAAAGGCGACCTTTCCCTGTTTGCCAGGCAGGATGGGGTGGAAGCCATGTGGTCTATCGTTGACCCCATTATTGAACGATGGCAGGAGGTCCCACTGCATTTCCCCAATTACGCTGCAGGGAGCTGGGGACCGTCTCAAGCGGATGCCCTCCTGGAAAAGGATGGATACACCTGGAGCAACATTGATTGATGTATTCAGCACTCAGTGAATCAGGGAACCCTATGGACAGCGAACCTCTTGTTTATGTTTTTCCCGACGATGTGCAGGCTGCACTGCACCTGGCAGGCATGTGGCGTGACCTGTCGACGAAAAGGCGCGCAGATACTCAACCCTTTACGGCAGGGCTTTCCGGAGGAAAAACGCCTTCGGTCTTCTATGATGCCCTTGCAGAACTCCCCGGTATGCTCCAGTGGGAGAACATCCACCTGTTCCCTGTGGATGAGCGGTTCGTCCCCGGTTATCATCCCGAGAGCAACCGCAGGCTCATTGAAGATCATCTCATGAAACCGCTAGGACTGACCGGGGATATCATGCACCCGGTCATGACCGAAAATGTTTCCCTTGAAGAGGCGGCAGCGCGGTATGAACGCGATCTTTATGAGTTTTTCGGGTCTGTTTCTCGTATACCCCGGTTTGATCTTATTATGCTGGGCATAGGTGATGACGGACACACCGCTTCCCTGTTCCCTGGGACCAGGGAGCTTCAGGAGCTTACGCGTCTGGCAGTACCTGTAAAATATCAGGGGGCTGCCCATGACCGGATCACCATGACACTCCCCCTGATCAACAATGCCGTAAATGTGGTTTTCTTTGTCACCGGGGAAAGGAAGGCCTCTGTCATAAAGGATGTTCTGCACAGGAGTAATAATGAATTCCCTGCATCCCGGGTGTCTCCGATGAAAGGGCGCCTCATATTCGTGCTCGATAATGCAGCTGCATCAGGGCTTGATCGGGATCAGACTATAATCATGGGCGAAAAGTGAAGATCAGGTGCTTACAAGCTGCCTGGAAAGATACTCCAGCCCAGGGGCCAGGGAATCGGCATTCTTCATATCTGCCATGAACTGGCGGGTGAAGTCTTCCACAAGGGCGATCTGGTCGAGGATGGTCATCCCGGTCATGGCCGGTTCCTCCGCTTTGCGGTGCGCACGCAGTAAAGGCGCTCGGTAAAACCGCCCTCGTTCTCGAAATCTTGTGCCAACCGCTCGACTTGGCGATCAAGGAGAGAACAGGCCACTGTCAACAGCACCAACGCAGAGTTGGCGGAAAACTCGGGGTAGATTTTGGTAGACAGCGTGGACGTTGTGGACTCGGTGGACGGTTCCTGGAACTGGTAAGTTCCCGAAGCTCGCGGACCAGCCTCGCCATGCTGTGTTGCTCGTCCAATGGATTTCTCCTTGCTGAATCTATCTGATGTACTGGCGCACCATTCATAACCCCCGGTTTATCACTTGATATATCATCCATGGGGCCGCAAATGTCCAGCGCGACCTTGAAATCCTTACTGAAATTCTCGTGCATCAGGACAATTTCAGATCCCCGCCGACACATCCCGCCGCCACCCGGTAAATAAGCCCCATGGATATCTGTGAGCACAGAAAAAATAAGCCATTGCCCGACACTATCTCCGTCTCTCCGGTAAGTCAGGGCATAAACCAGAACAAGGAACGACCAAACCATGGACATCAACGAACTGTTTGACTTCAATCATGAAGAGTATCAACCAGTTTGCCGACGAGATCGCCAAACAGCGCTTGCAGGAAAAAACCTGCCTGCGCCAAGTGCAGCGCAGCAGGCAGGTGCAACAAACCGGACGAGGTCCCAAGAATGGGGGTAAGAATGCGGAGAATTTTGAGGCCAAAGAGAAGCAGGGTGTGGCGGATTTCCCGAAAAGGGAGTAATTCCGGCAGTAGCGCCGACACCCTGAAAGCGACGTAAGTAGCTGACAATACGCAGCATAGTAAATTCCCGTCCACTAACCGGACGTGGTTAGTGGACGGGTCTGTCTTTTTTAAATGGTGGAGCAAACAGCTCTCGACCGCATCTCAGTCTCCAGCCCCAAGCTACCCCGTAACACACTGTAAATAAAGGGCTTCACATAGGAAGTCGATTCGCGCCCCAAGTTCCCACTGGGGAAGCAACATTTATCTCCCGATTTCCAAGCTCCGGACGAGGATGCTGGGTTTGCAGCGAAAGCGGATACCAACGGCCTCGTCACAACCCCCATCCTGTTTCTCCCTACATCCGGTTCGATTCCGAAAACCGGAATCGAATTGACTTACCTGCCCGGCAGTTCCGTGCCGCGACTAATGATCTCGATATAGTCAGCGTAGCTGAACAGGCGGTTGCGTTTCTGGGCAGTCAGCTCCTTGACGATGCCGAGCTGCTCCAGGTGGCCAAGCGCCTTGTTGACCGTGGCCGGAGTGATGCCGGTCTTTTCCACCAAAGAGCCCGAGGTGGCGATGGGATGCTCCATCAGCGCCCGGTGGACCTGCAGGGTCGATGCCGCCGCCCGTCCCAGGCCGCTGATCTTGTCGCGATCCTGGTTCGACAGGTCGAGAAGTTGCTGAGCCGTTTCCACTGCCTGAGTAGCGGTGACAATCACGGCTTCGGCAAAGAAATCGAGCCAGGCTTCCCAGTCACCGGTCATGCGCACATTGTTCAGCAACTCGTAGTAATACTGACGATGCGTCTTGAAGTAGAGGCTGAGATAGAGCATCGGCTCCCGCAGCACCTTCTGTTCGCACAGCAGCAACGCGATCAGCAGACGACCGAGACGGCCGTTACCGTCGAGGAACGGGTGGATCGTCTCGAACTGCACAT
>OMKS01004569.1_pt1 | contig 10365 bp, 9 predicted proteins | sample 1674721 | NCBI WGS metagenome assembly OMKS01 (sample SAMN06264996, study PRJEB25208) | sediment metagenome | isolation source: hot spring sediment | place: USA: California | collected 2014-09-02 | reverse complement strand
CCCAACCCGGCGAACTGGGACAACATCAACGTCGAGGAAGGCTTCCGGGTCAACGCACCCGAGACCGGCGAGTGGACCCTGCGGGTGTACGGCCAGAACGTCGCGACCGCGGCGAAACAGCCCTTTGCCTGGGCGTTGACCGGCGACATCGCGGCGATGCCCGCGCCGGTGTTGACCGGACTCAACCCGGCCTCCGGCAACCGGCTCTGGACCGGTGATGTCGTCTTCACCGGCAGTAACTTCTTCGCCCCGGCGACCGCCGATTTCGGCGCGGGTGTCGCCGTCAACTCGGTCACCGTCAACAGCCCGACCGAGCTCACCGCCAACATCACCATCACCGCCGGTGCGGCCACCGGCCCGCGCAACGTCACCGTCAACACCGCCGGCGGCAGTTCCAACGCCCTCTCTTTCACCGTCACCAACCCGGCCCCGATGCTCACCGCCCTCGACCCGGCGGTCGGGACAAGGCTCGCAACCCTGGAAGTGGAGCTCACCGGCGCGGGCTTCCTCGCCGATGCCAGTTCGGTGGACTTCGGGTTGGACATCACCGTCAACTCGGTAATCGTCCCCGACCCGGCCCGGCTCACCGTCAACATCACCATCGCCCCCGGTGCGGCCACCGGCCCGCGCGACGTCTCGGTCGAAAACGCCACGCCCGGCGGCGGTAGCAGTACCTTAGGCGATGCCTTCGCGGTCGAGAACCCGGTCCCCGCGCTCACCGGCATCACCCCCACCGCCGGCAAGCGGACCGCCACCCTCACCGTAACCCTCACCGGCGCGGGCTTCCTCGCCGATGCCAGCTCGGTGGACTTCGGGCCGGACATCACCGTCAACTCGGTAACGGTCGCAAGCCCGACCGAACTCACCGCCGACATCACCATCGCCCCCGAGGCGGAGCTGGGCACGCGCGAGGTCTCGGTCCGAAACGCCGCGCCCGGCGGCGGCGAGTCGGGCCCGATGGTGTTCACCGTCTTCGAGTCTTCGCCGTGGCACGATGACCCGGGCTGGCACGAAGTCGCCCCGATTCCGGCGCAGGCCGGCAACCGGCGCGATATGCCGCACCGCGGCGCCTGGCTGGCGGTCGGCCCGGACCAGGAGGGCACGCCCGCCATCTACGCGGCCAAGGGCAATAAGCTCCAGAACTTCTACCGCTATGACCCGCTGGCGGACGCCTGGACCGAACTCGCCCCGGTACCGTTTGACCCGATGAGCGGGCGGCCCCTGCGCCAGGGCGCGCGCGGTGCGAGCGACGGCGTCAACAGCGTCTACATGGTGCACGGCAACAACACCTCCGCTTTCTGGCGCTACGACATCGCCGCCAACGAGTGGAGCGCGTTGCCCTGCGTGCCGGATGGCCCGAGCGGCAAACGGGTGCGGGGCGGCGGCGACATGCTCTACATCACCGACCGCGACTCCGGCTGGGTCTACCTGCTCAAGGGCGACCGGGACGAGTTCTGGCGCTACAACACCGAAAGCCGGGACTGGGAACAGCTCGCGACCCCGCCTGCGGGCATCCGCAACCGCTGGAAGCGGGACTCCTGGCTCGCCTTTGACGGCGAGGATGCCATCTTCGCGCACAAGGCGAACTACTACGACCGCGCATCTTCAACCCACGACTTCTACCGCTACCGCGTGAGCACGAACTCGTGGGACACGCTGAGGCCGGCCGGGATGCCGCTTCACGGCCTGCACAACGGCCGCGTCCGGCCCAAGCGGGCGCGCGACGGCGGTGCGGGCGCGTTCGACGAGAACGCCATCTTCGCGCTCAAGGGCGGCAATACCCAGCAGTTCTGGCGCTACGATGTGACCACCGACCGCTGGGCCGAGTCGGACACCCTGCCGACCTTCTCGCCGATTACGCCCCGGCGGCGGCGGGTGAACGCGGGCGCGGACCTCGTTCACTACCGGCAGGGCCTGTACCGCGGCTTCTTCGCGCTCAAGGGCAACAAGACGCAGGAGTTCTGGCGCTATGTCCTGCCCATCGAGGTCGGCGCCGTCCCGCCCGCGCGGCCCGAGCGCGGCGGGATGATGGCGCGACCGGGCGGGAAACTCCTGCCCGGCCTGCTCGTCGGCCCGAGCCCGACCCGGGATGAGCTGGTGCTCCACGCCGGCAACACCACCGGCCCGGTCCGGGTCGAGCTGGTCTCGATAATGGGCGCGGTGCTCGCCGAGCGCACCGTCCTGCCCCACGCCCGGGCGCGGATACCGGTCGGGCACCTGCCCGCGGGCAGTTACTTCATCCGGGTGCGCGACGGTGAGACGACGGTGACGAGAAAGGTCGTCATCGGCCCCGGTCTATGACTCCAGCCGGCCGACCTCGGCCTCGACCGCGGCCAGCAGTTCATTGGCGCTGATGACCTCGGCCAGCCGGTTGATATCGTACTGCACCGGCCGGTCCTCGACCATCGGCTCGACGTGACGGCGGATGACCTCGTAGGCGACGCGGGTGCCCTTGCCCAGCCCGAGCGGCTTGCGGAACTCGACCGCCTGGGCCCCGGCCATCAGCTCGATGGCGAGGACGTACCAGGCGTTGTCGAGAATCTGGCGGGCCTTGAGCGCGGAGGTGAACGCCATCGAGACAAAGTCCTCCTGGTCCGCCGCGGCCGGCACCGAACCCACCGCCGCCGGCGCGGACAGGATGCGGTCCTCGCAGACCAGCATCCCCTGGGTGTACTGGGTCAGCATCAGGCCGGAGAACATCCCCGCGCCCCTGGTCAGGAAGGCGGGCAGGCCGCAGGAGAGGTTGCGGTTGAGGAGCCGGTTGGTGCGCCGCTCGGAGAGCACCGCAATCATCGTCACCGTCGTGCCCAGGCTGTCGAGCCCGAGCGCGAGCGGCGTGCCCTGAAAGTTGGCGCCGGTCAGGTAGGCCTCGTCGTCCGGGAAGAAGACCGGGTTGTCGCCGACGCCGTTGAGCTCGATTTCGAACATTCCCCGCGACCACTTCCAGGCGTCCTTGGCCGCGCCCACGACCTGCGGGGTCGAACGCAGGCTGTAGGCGTCCTGCACCTTCTTGCCCGGCTGGCGCAACATCTCCGAATCCTCGACCAGCCGCCGGACGTTGGCGGCGCAGGTGATCGCGCCCGGGTAGCCTCGCGCCTTGTGAATCCGCTCGTCACAGCAGGTCATATTGGCGTTGACAACTTCCAGCGTCAGCGCGACCGCGACCTCGCTCGTCCGGAAGTAGCGGTCCGCCTCGTCGTGGAGCAGGGCGCCCCAGCCCGCGGTCATATTCGAGCCGTTGATCGTCGCCAGGCCGTCCCGGGTCTCGAACTCGACGCATTCGATGCCGGCCTTGTCCATCGCCTCCCGGCCCGGCAGACGCCCGCCGTCGAAGTACGCCTCGCCCTCGCCGAGCAGGACCAGCGCCATCTGGCTCATCGGCGATAAGTCGCCGCAGGCGCCGACCGAGCCCTTGTCGAAAACGACCGGCGTCACGCCCTTGTTCAGCATCTCGACCAGCGTCTCGACGATCTTGAGCCGACTGCCGGAATGGCCCTTGGAAAGCACGTTACAGCGCGAGCACATCGCCGACCGCACCACCTCGACCGGCAACGGCTTGCCGCAACCCGCGGAGTGGCTGTAGACGAGGTAGCGCTGGAACTGCTTGAGCTGGTCCGGCGAGAGCAGGACCTCGGACAACTCGCCGATGCCGGTGGTGATGCCGTACATCACCGCCTGCTGTTTCACCTTATCTTCCACGAACGCCCGGCACTTGAGGATGCGCTCCTTCGCCTCGGGCGCGAGTTCGACCGTCTCGCCGCGGGCGACCCGGACCACCTGCTCGATGCTCAGGCTCTTGCCGTCAAGGACCACCGACATGCTCGATTCCTCCTGTGAATTCTACTTCTTCGCCCCACAGCGGCCACGCCGCGGCCGGGGCCGCGCGGGCGCGCGTTCCTGTGCACCCCGGGTATGACTGCCGGGCCAGAACACGCGCTTGCACTTCGGACAACGGCTGAAGTCGTGATGTATCTGGTAGATGAAGAACGGTATCGCGGGCCGGGCCTGCTCGCGGCTTATCTTCTCCAGCGCCACGTTGCAGTCCCGGCACCGACTGCCGGATGGGGGCGGGGGTGCGGCGGGCTTCTCCGCGGCCGGCGCTGACGCCGGGGCCTCCGACGCCGGGGCCGAACCGGCCTCGATGCCCAGCTGTTCCCGGACCTGCACGAGCTGTGCGGCCGGGTCGTTGCTTTCGACGTAGAACGCGCCGGGCAGTTCGCGCAGGCGGCCGGCCCGGGTCAGGAACAGCTGGTCCTTGGCGCGGGCCTGCTTGTAGGCGCGCAGACCGCCGATGCCCCGGCGATACTCGGCGTCCACGCCCAGCGCCCGGAGCTCGCGACAGAGCTTGCCCAGCATCGTGTCGCAGGTCAGCCGCAGTTTCTGCGGCCGGTCTTCCGGCGGACTGGTAGTTTCCTGCATCGGCTAAATCTAGCGCGAATCGTCCCGGAATCAAGCCGCCGGATTGCACCCGGGCGGCTCTTCAGCTACAATCTGCCCGTGCCGACTCGGATTCTCTTCGCCTGCGTCGGGAATTCCTGCCGCAGTCAGATGGCGGAAGCGTTCTGCCGCGACCTCGGTCGCGATGTCGAATGCGCGTCCGCCGGCTCCGCGCCCGCAAGCCGGGTCCAGCCCGACACCGTCGCGGTGATGAAAGAAGACGGCCTCGACATCACCGCGGCCCGGCCCAAGGGCTTCGCCGACCTGGCCGGCCGGGACTGGGACTACCTTGTGACGATGGGCTGTGAGGTCGCCTGCCCGTTCCTGCCCGGCGCGCGCCAGGTGCAATGGCAGATTGCGGACCCCTACGGCAAGGGCCTCGAAGAATACCGCCGCGTGCGCGACATCATCCGCCGCCAGGTCCGCGACCTGCTCGCATCGCTGGGCCGTCTCCGCCACACACCCGAAGACGACCACCAACCCCTTGCCTGACCGACAGCCTATTGACAACTCGAAGTCACCCACCTATAATCATTTATGCCTATCCGTGAGTTCCGTTGCCGCGAATGCCGCAAGACCTTCGAAGCGCTGGTATTCAGCCCGCGCGACGAAGCGGGCGAGCGGTGTCCGTCCTGCGGCAGCGGCCGGCTCGAAAAGCTGTTTTCCGTGTTCGGGGTCTCAGGCACCGAGCGCAAGATTACAAGTTCCGCAAACTGCGCCAGTTGCAGCTCGCGCAACTGCGCCAGTTGCAGTTAGGAGGGGCCGATGACGATAACCAAAGCCGACCTTGTCGAGAAGATAGCCGAGCAGGTCCAGCCGAACATCACCAAACGCGACGTCACCCGTATCGTCGAGATGTTCCTGGAGGAAATCAAGCAGACCCTCAAGGACGGTAACCGCATCGAAATCCGGGGCTTCGGCGTGCTGAACACCAAGCTCCGCAAACCCAAGGTTGCCCGCAACCCCAAGACCAAAGAACCGGTCAACATCCCGCCCCGCCGGGTGCCGGTCTTTAAGGCATCCCGCCTGCTCAAGGCCAGCCTGACAAAAGGAGAGCTATAGTATATGCCGTGCGGCAAAAAGCGCAAGCTTCGTAAGATCAAGCGTCACAAGTACAAGAAGCGCATCAAGGCAATGCGCCACAAGACGAAGCGACGCTAGCCGCCGGCTTCGATTGGTCGGTCCGGCCTGCGGGTCGGGAATGACCTTGGGTTTGCGCGACCGTGGGGTCGAGGGTTCGTTGTTTCGCGCAATCCTGTTCGCCTGAAAGGGAGGAAGCGATGCGCTCTTGCCTGCTCGTCGCGGTGCTCGCCGTCCTGCTGTTGGCCCTGACCGCCAACGCCGCCCAACCCGGCGGCTGGGAGCAGGAGGCCGGCTTCGAACTACTCTTCAACCAGGGCTACTACTCGCCCAACTGGGCCGGCGACGAGAAGACCTCGGGCGCGCTCACCGCGTCCATCGGCCACCGCGCCCAGCGCCAGTTCACCGGCGTGCTCCGGCTCGAACACGAACTGGAGCTCGCCTTCGGCCAACAGCTCACCCGCAACAGCGCGACCTGGACCGCAAGCAAGTCCGAGGACAAGCTCAATCTCGATGAGCTCCTGCGCTTCACCCTCGGGCTCTGGGTTGACCCGCTGGTACTCGTCCAGGCCCGTAGCCAGTTCCTCGACGGCCGCGACCCGCAGGAGACGCAGTGGTTCAACCCGGTTCAGCTCCTTGAAGCCGCGGGCTTCGGCCGCAAGTTCTTCGACGACGAAGTCCGCACCCTGACCAGCGAGTTCGGCGCCGCCGCGCGCCAGGTCTTCGACCGACTCGACACCCTCACCGTCTCCGACGCCGGTCTGAGCTGGACCACCGCCTACCGCACCCGCTTCTTCTCCCCCAACGCCGGCTATGCCACCCGGCTCGCGCTCTACAAGCCGCTCGTCGCCTTCGGCACCGACACCGAGCTCGGCACCCTGCCCCAGGCCGACTGGCGGCACGAACTCTCCGCCCGGTTCAACAAGGTGCTCTCGGGCAAGGTCTTCGCCCAGGTGCTGTTCGACGACCGGGTGGACGACACGCCCCGGCTCAAGCAGACACTCGGGCTCGGCCTCTCGCTGGCCTGGCCCGCGACCGCGGAACAGGAGTAACCAGGATGCTCAAAGAGTTCATCATCCGCGGCAACGTCGTGGATTTGGCGGTCGGCATCATCATCGGCGGCGCCTTCGGCACCATCGTCCGCTCGCTCGTCGCAGACGTCATCATGCCGCCCATCGGCCTGCTTCTCGGCAACATTGACTTCGCCAACCTCTTCATCGTTCTCAAGGCCGGGGCCGAGGTCGCCGGCCCCTATGCCACCCTGGCCGACGCCCAGGCCGCCGGCGCGACGACGGTCAACTACGGCGTCTTCATCAACAGCATCGTCTCCTTCCTCATCGTCGGCTTCGCGGTCTTCCTGCTCATCAGGCAGGTCAACCGCCTCAAGCGCGAAAAGCCCGCGCCCCCGGCCGAGCCGACCGAGAAGGACTGCACTCGGCGTCCCGGCGGAGCTACTCCCCCGGTTGCGCGGTGCGCCCCGGCCTTTCACCACCGGCCTTGCCTTCCGGCGCGGCCGGCTCCTCGTCACACTCGATGCCGAGCAGTTCCAGCACCAATTCGTCCCTGAGGGTCAGGCCCCTCGGTTCGGGGTCCCCGACCAGCCGCCGCAGCCGGCTCCCGGGCAGTAGATAGGGCAACAACGCCTCGGTCTTGAGGTCCCGCCCGCGAACCAGTCGCCGCACCACCTTGCTGACATCGTCGTACATCCTCATCGGGTCTTCGATGTTGGTCGCTTCAAGCAACAGTATCTCGATGATGTCCCGGGCCACGGCATCCAGACTGTGCCTGGCCACGAACTCATCAAGCGGCAGTACCACCCCGGCCTGGCGGGTTAGTTCCTCGCGCCGGCGGTGCGTCTCCTCGCGCCAGTTGCGAATTGCCTTCATCACCGGTGGGGTGTAGACTTTCCTGTTGAACCGCATCGGGTCGTCTTCGCCGAACCAGTCTTCCTCGCCACACGAAGGCAAGGGCACATCAACCCTGCGCCTGCCCTCAAGCCATTCCAGCGGCGTCGCATAGGGCTTGAGCTCCGTTTTCTCGCGTTTGCTCACTTTCTCTCCTTTCGTGTTTGTCGGATGATGGGACGGGCCGCCTGCCGCGTCTCCTGTTACTATCACAATTTTGGCGATTTTGTAGCTGTTTTTTTCGATTGAAGCTACGTAACTTGGGCCGAAAAGAATATCCGCTTAAACTGGCCCGGTTGAACACAACCCCGGGACCGGCAGGAAACCGGGACGCAAAGCCGGTTGCCTGACTCCGAATCCGTCACCTGCGGGCCCGCGTTGACGAGAACCGCCGGGGCGGATAGACTGTCGGTGTGAAGGCCGCAGGTTCGTCGGTCGGCCGGGTATTCAACCGGAGGAGGATATGAGAATGGGTTTCTTGTCGAGCGCTTTCTTCTGGGGCGGGCTGGTCGTGCTGGTCGGCCTGTCCATCATCCTGAACTCACTGGGCGTGCGGATTCCGCTGGTCCGCATCGCCATCGGGCTGTTCTTCATCTGGCTCGGGGTTTCATTCATCGTCGGCGGGTTCCGGCGCACGATCGAACGCCGGGTCGCGGCCACGGGCCCCCACGAGTACAACGCCGTCTTCGGCAGTACAGTTTTCGACCTGACCGGCATTCGGCCCGGGGACAAGGATGAGCGGGTCGAGGTGAACGCGATATTCGGCCAGGCCCGGGTGATAGTTGACCTGAACACGCCGGTGCGGGTCGAGGGTTCGGCCGCGTTCGGCCAGATCCGGTTCCCGGACGCGGGCAGTGTCAGCTTCGGCGACCGGGTGTACGATACGCCGCGCTACCGGGGCGGCGAGCCGGCGCTGGTCATCAAGGCGGCGGCGGTGTTCGGCCAGGTGGTGGTCGAGGGCGTGCGGAGCCTGCCCCGGACCGACACCGTGCCGGAACCGGGAAGCTGACCGGCGGCTTGACGAGCGGCAGACGGCCGGTAGCATTCTGCTGATGAATCGTGTGCTGACCTCCGGAAGGCGGCGGACTTGAGCCGCCGCAGACCGGGCGGTCGCCCGGTCCTGACCCACCAACCCGATTTCCATTTGACCGTTTCGCGCCGGAGGCATCGGTGAACCTCTGCGCGCGGGGCGGTCGCCCCGCTGGACTGAGACCCGGACCGCAAAGCATGCCCTCGCCCGCCGGGCGGGGGGTTCCCATCGCAATGACCAACCGCGCCGCGTCAAACGGCGCACGAAAGGAGACCGACCGATGCGCAGTCTCGTAACCCTGCTTGGACTCGCCGCGCTGGTCCTGGTAATCGGCTGTGGCGGGCAGTCCGAAGTCCCGGTGCTCCGCGTCGGGCACGTGGGCCACGACCATCACTCCGCGCTCTACGTCGCCGGTAATGCCGGCGAGGAGTTCAAGGAGTTGTACGGCATCTGGCTCAAGGAAATCCGTCCCCGGGAGCTCTACGAACTCTACGACGGCACGAAGAGGGTCGCCGAGGTCGAACTCTACAAGGCCGGCGGCGGCTCGGAGATGCCGACGATGATGAGCCAGGGCGCGTTCGACATCGGGTTCGGCGGTGTTGCCGCTATCGAGTTCTTCGTGGACAAGGGCTCGCCCCTGCGGATGATCGCGCCCCTGCATTCGAAGGGCGATATGCTCGTCGTCAACCCCGGCGTCCCGGCCGGCAACTGGCCGGAGTTCATCAACTGGCTCAAGGCCCGGCCCGGCCAGGTCAACGTCGGCTACAAGAGCCCGGTCGCGGTCGCCCTGCTCATTTTCCAGCGCGCGCTCGACCACGAAGGCATCAGCTACACCGGCGACAAGGGCAACGCCTCCGCGAAGGTACTGCTCGTGAACGTGAAGGAGGAGGCAAACCTCAACGCCGCGCTCCAAAGCGGGCAGATTCTCGCTTACGTCTCGAACAACCCGTGGTGCGCTATCGCCGAGTCCAAGGGTTTCGGCCGCGCCATCGCCGAGCTCCACAACCTGCCGCCGGGCGTGTTTGAGGACCATCCCTGCTGTGGCATCGCCGGCAACGATTCCGCGGTCGCCCGGCACCCGGAAGCGGTCGCCAAACTACTTGAGCTCTTCGCAGTCGCGTCCCACTATATCGCCACCGAGCCGGAGAAGACCGCCGAGCTGGTCGGGCAGTGGCTGGGCATCAGCCCGGAGGTCATCCTCGCCTCGATGGCCACGTCCGGCTACTCGATGGAGCCGGATGCCGCGTTCCGGGACGGGATGTGGGTCTGGTACGAGGAGATGGTTGGTCTTGGGCGGATTACCGACAAGCTCAAGGGTGTCAGCCGCGCGGAGTTCGAGGCGCTGTCCTACAACTTCGGGCCGCTGGAGAAGGCGCTGGCCGGGGCGGCTAAGCGCATCAACAAGCAGAAATAGCGGATGCCGATGAGGATTTCAGGCCCGGTGAGCGGGAGCAGTCCCGACCATCAGGGCTCCTCCGCCGGTCGCGGGCAGGACATCGGCCGCCGATTGAGCCGCATCGGCCTGGCACTGATTCTGCCGGTGCTCCTGCTCGCGGCCTGGCAATTCCTGGCCGTCCGGATGAACAACCCCTGGCTGTTGCCCCAGGTGACCGCGGTACTGGCGCGGCTGTCCCGTCCTTTCGCCAACGTGCTCGAGACCGGCTCCCTGCTCTACAACGTCGGCGTGTCCTGCCTGCGGGTGGTCTTCGGATTCGCGCTGGCCGCGATCGTGGCGGTGCCGCTCGGGTTGGTGATGGGCCGGATACAGTTGGTGCGGCGCATCGTCGGCCCGTTCGTCGAAATGTTCCGGCCGCTCTGCCCGATTGCCTGGATTCCGTTCGCGATGGCGATATTCAAGACCTGGACGGTGGTGAATGTCTTCGGGGTCCGCTACTCGAACACGGTTCTCGACAC
>OMKS01004568.1_pt1 | contig 10367 bp, 8 predicted proteins | sample 1674721 | NCBI WGS metagenome assembly OMKS01 (sample SAMN06264996, study PRJEB25208) | sediment metagenome | isolation source: hot spring sediment | place: USA: California | collected 2014-09-02 | reverse complement strand
GTATAAGAGACAGGAGCGTGAGTATGGACTCGGTGGACTTCGACGGCGAGGTGCCCGGGCTTGACATGGAGGATGAGGGGGACGACAGCCCGGTTGTGCGTTATGTGCACAATCTCATCCTCGAGGCGTTCCGGCTGCGAGCGAGTGATATTCATGTCGAGCCGGGGAAGACGGACGTCAAGATACGCTACCGGGTCGATGGCGTGATGCACCAGATGCCCCTCCCGCCGAAGCGGGCGCAAGCGGCCATCATCTCGCGCCTGAAGCTGATGGCGGGCATGGATATTTCCGAGCGAAGGGTGCCCCAGGATGGCCGCATCAAGCTGAATATCGGGGGAAAGATGGTGGACTTGCGCGTCAGTGCGCTGCCGTCGGTGCACGGTGAGAGCGTGGTGATGCGTATCCTGGATAAGAGTGGGCTGATGCTGGGGCTTGGCCAGTTGGGTTTCTCGCATGAGATGCAGCGCGAGTGGGAGTACCTGCTCGATAGCGCGACGGGTGTGGTGTTGGTTACGGGACCCACGGGTTCGGGCAAGACGACCACGTTGTATGCTTCGCTTCACACGCTGAACAAACCGGATGTGAAACTGATCACGGTCGAGGACCCGGTGGAGTACCAGTTAAATGGCATCAACCAGGTTCAGATTAACCACGAGATAGGCTGGGACTTCCACCGTGCCCTGCGCGCGATGTTCCGACAGGACCCGGACACGGTGATGGTGGGCGAGATCCGCGACCTCGAGACCGCAGATATTGCGATCAAGGCGGCGCTCACCGGGCACTTGGTCTTCTCCACCCTGCATACGAACGATACGGCGAGTTCCTATATCCGCTTGATCGACATGGGGGTGAAGCCGTTCCTGGTCGCCTCGGGCATTCGGGCCATTCTGGCTCAACGGCTGATGCGGACGATCTGTACGGCGTGCAAGGAGCCGACCGAGGCGTCGGACGTGGAGAAGGTCCGGTTGTGCCTCAATGTGAATTGGGATGAAGTGGAGCTATTTCACGGAGCGGGTTGCGATAACTGTGGTGGGACGGGCTACCAAGGGCGCATTGGCGCCTATGAGTTGTTGTCGAGTTCGGACAAGCTGCGTGGGATGGTGATGAGCGGCAACTCGGCGGATGTCTTGCGCAAGCAGGCGCGGGCCCAAGGCATGGTGACCATGCGGGAGGACGGTTGGCAGAAGGTTCTGAATGGTATTACGACCATTGAGGAACTCAATAAGCGGACGCGGGCCGACGACTTGCCCGCCGCGGTTTCGGGAGCTGCGTAGGACGAGAGTTTTCCGGGAAGGAGCACAGGTTATGGGCTATGAGATGGTGAGCTTGCTGAGGATGCTGGTCGACCGTGACGGTTCGGATCTGCATTTGAAGGTAGATGCCCCCCCCATCGGGCGTGTGCACGGTCACCTTCACTTTTTCGGGGAGCAGCAGCTTACGCCGGAGGACACCGAGCGATTGATGAAGAGCATTGCATCGGTGGACAACCAGCAGGAGTTGCAGGAGGTGGGCGGGGCGGACTTTGGTTTTGCATTCGAGGATGTGGCGCGCTTCCGCGTGTCCATCTTCAAAGAGCGGGGCAATGTGGGTGTTTGCCTGCGCTTGATTCCGAATCACATCATGACGTTCGAGGAGATTGGACTGCCTTCGTCGCTCAAGAAGATCATTACCATACCGCGCGGCCTCATTCTTGTTACCGGACCGACGGGGTCGGGTAAGAGCACGTCGCTGGCTACAATGATCGACTGGATCAATCGGCACTTCGACGTCCACATTATTACGGTCGAAGACCCGATCGAGTATTACCACACCCACAAGAAGGGTATGGTTATGCAACGCGAGGTGGGCGTAGACGTGCCCACGTTTGCGGAGGCGCTCCGGCGCTCTCTGCGCCAGGACCCGGATGTGATTCTGGTGGGCGAGATGCGCGACCTCGAGACCATCGAGGCTGCGGTCACCGCTGCCGAGACGGGCCACTTGGTGTTTGGCACGCTGCACACGACGGGGGCGGTGCGTACGATAGATCGTATTGTTGATGCTTTCCCGACGAACCAGCAGGAGCAGATCCGCACCCAGCTCGCAGGCAACCTCAAGTCCGTTATTTCGCAGACGTTATTGCCCCGCAAGAGCGGGTTCGGCCGTGTGGCGGCGTTCGAGGTGATGATCGCGACCTCGGCGATTCAGAACCTCATTCGAGAGAACAAGTCCTTCCGGATCACCTCAGCGATTCAGACCGGCCACAAGGACGGCATGAACCTCCTTGATGAGCACCTGCTGGATCTGTACCGAAAGGGCATTGTGAGTTTCGAAGTCGCCTACAGCAAGGCGCAGTACCAGAAGGAGTTCGAGGAAATGGCGCGGATGGGCGGCAATGAGCTTCCGAAGGTAGGTGAGGAAGCGGCGATGGCGTAGGCCAAGGCTGCGCGGTGTGCGTGGCGTTAGGGTATGTGAATCATGGCGGTTGTACGCGGAAAACAGCTTGGCGACATTCTCGTAGAGCAGGGCATCATCAGTCCTCTGGAGTTGGAGGAAGCCCTTCAGCGCCAAAGGCTTACCGGGGACATGATGGGCCGCGTCCTCGTCTCGATGGGCCTGTGTGAAGAGCAGGACATTGTCGAGGCCTTGGGCGTGCAATCGGGGATGGAGCGCGTCGACCTGGGCAAGTTCAAGGTCCGGGAGGAGGTCCTTCGGCGCGTTCCGCCCGACGTAGCCAAGTTCTATAACATTATCCCCGTGCGCGAGGACAATGACGGCACACTGGTTGTGGCTATGGCGGATCCCTTGAATGTGGGGATCTTGGATGACTTGCAGCAGATTCTCGGTTCCCCGGTGAAGGGCGCGATCAGTAACCAGCAAGACGTGGCCGAGTCGCTCAAGACCAACTACACCTATGAGGCGGATTCGATCCATGAGACGCTGAAGGAGCTGGTCGAGCGAGTGGGTGATGCCGAGCTGACGGCGGAGGAGATGGGGACGCATGAGATCGTGGGTGATGTGGACAACCTGGTCCAGTTGTCGCAGGAGCCCGAGGTCATCAAGATTGTCAATCTCATCTTTCTCGAGGCAGTGCAGAAGCGTGCTTCGGATATCCATTTCGAGATATACGAAGAGGATTTCCGCGTGCGAATCCGCATCGACGGGGTGTTGCACGAGATTGTGAGTCCTCCAAAGTCGTTGGCCTTGGCGCTGGTGTCGCGTGTGAAGATCATGTGCAACATGGATATCGGGGAGCGCCGGCTTCCGCAGGATGCCCGTATCGAGTTGCGCGTGGGCGATTCGGATATCGATATCCGCGTATCGACCCTTCCGACGCTTTTCGGTGAATGCGTGGTGATGCGCATCCTCGATCGAACGGCCGTTCGGATCGACCTCAACCAGTTGGGCTTCAGTCCGGAAGTGCTCAAGAAGATCGAGGAGGTCATTCGCAAGCCGAATGGAATCCTCCTGGTGACGGGTCCCACCGGCTCGGGTAAGACGACTACGCTGTATGCGTGTCTGGCCGAGCTGAACGACGAGGAGGTGAAGATTATCACGGTCGAGGACCCGGTCGAGCTGAAGATCGACCGCCTGATCCAGGTGCAGGTGCGCGAGGAGGTGAAGATGACCTTCGCGTCGGCGCTGCGCTCGATCTTGCGTCAGGACCCGGACATTATCATGGTCGGCGAGATCCGCGACCTCGAGACGGCCCAGATCGCGGTCGAGGCGTCGCTCACAGGCCACTTGGTGTTAAGCACGCTGCACACCAACAGCGCGCCCGAGACCATCACGCGCTTGCTGGACATGGACCTCGAACCGTTCCTGATCACGGCGTCGCTCGAGGCGGTTCTGGCGCAGCGCCTGCTTCGGACGCTGTGCCGGCACTGCCGCGAGCGCTACCGCCCGAGCGAAGACTTGATGGAGCGACTGGGGTTGCCCAAGAGCTGGCGCGCCAACAAGGACCTGACGTTCTACCGCCCGCGGGGGTGCGCTGCGTGCGACTTCATCGGGTATATGGGCCGCACGGGCCTGTTCGAGTTGATGCCGATGGACGGCATGCTTCTGGACATGATTCTGCGGCGCACGATGGCGCACGAGATCCGCAGGCATGCGCGCCGCAACCAGGGCATGCGGACCCTGCGCGAGGAAGGCATCATCAAGTGCGTGCAGGGCATCACCAGTGCAGAAGAAGTCATTGCGCACACGGACAAGTACGATGATGATTAGCGAGGAGCACCACGATGGCTAGGTTTGCTTACAAGGCCTTGAACAAAGAAGGCAAAGAGCAATTCGGCGTGGTTGAGGCGGACACGCAAGCCTTGGCTATCAACGACATCCGCTCGCTCGGTCTCTACCCGACCAATGTGCGCGAAGCGCGCAAGGGCGATGAGAAACGCGCCCGCAAAGCGCGCGGGGACCAAGGCGGGGGGGTCTATTTCGGAGGGCTCAAACAGAAGCAAATCGTGGTCATGACGCGCCAGTTGTCCACGCTGATTGACGCCGGCCTGCCGTTGCTGCGCAGCATCAATATTCTTATCCAGCAGCTCAAGCCGTGTAAACTGAGGGACATCCTGCGCGACATTTCCGAAGACGTCCAGGCGGGCAGCACCTTTTCCGATGCGCTCGAGAAGCATCCTGAGGCCTTCGATCGACTGTATGTAAACATGGTGCGCGCGGGTGAAGTGGGCGGCCTGCTCGAGGTGGTCTTGCAGCGTCTGGCGGTGTTCATGGAACGGCGGCAGGCGTTGAAACGCCGCGTGCGTAGCGCGCTGGTCTATCCCATCGCGGTGGTCGTGATTGCCACGGGCATCGTGATGTTCCTGCTGATCCGAGTGGTCCCGGTGTTTGCCGAGATCTTCCAGGAGTTTGGCAAAGGCCTGCCGGCCCCCACGCAGTTTCTCGTCGACGCCGGCGACTTCGTCATGCACAAGTGGTGGATGTTGTTCACGGTTGTGTTCAATATCATCTTTGCGATTAAGTTGCTGACCTTCAGCAAGCATGTCAAGTATGCGTTCGACCACGTGATCTTGAAGGTGCCCCTCTTCGGCGACCTGGTGGTCAAGGTCGCCGTGGCGCGCTTTGCGCGTACGCTGGGAACACTGGTGACGTCCGGCGTCCCGATTTTGCAGGCCCTGCGTATCACGCGCGATACCATCGGCAATGTTGTCATCCAGGACGCGGTCATGGATGTGCATGAGAGTATTAAGGAAGGCGACACCATGGCGGCGCCCTTGGCCGAAGCCAAGGTGTTCCCGGCGATGGTGGTCAACATGATCGATGTCGGCGAGGAGACCGGCAGTCTCGACGCGATGTTGATCAAGGTGGCCGACATTTATGATGCGGAAGTTGAAACGGCGGTGGACACGTTATTGTCGTTGATGGAGCCGGCGATCATAGTGGTGTTGGGCGGTATCATTGGATTCATTGTGGTTTCGTTGTACTTGCCCATTTTTACACTCGGCGACGCAGTCAGCGGCATGTAGGGATAGTGCATTGATGGATGGATGTAGAGAGGTTGGGCTCTCAAGGCTGTGGCGCGGTCGCAGCGATTCGACTGCGGCATTATGTGGAGGACTGTGATATGAAGCGTAAGCAAGGTTTTACATTGGTGGAGCTGCTCGTGGTGATTGCCATCATCACGATTCTCGCATCCATCGTCACTCCAAACGTGCTCGACTGGATAAGCCGCGCGCGCGTGGCGAAGGCGCTGTCCGAGGTGAAGAATGCCGAACTTGCCCTCACGAAGATGCTTGCCGACGCGGGCAAGGAGAACTTCAAGCATTTCTTTGCGGTCACGCCCATGTTCGACACCTTGGAGGAGGCGGAGTACTTCTATACGGATGCGATGTATCAGTTGCTCCGTCGCGGCAAGGCGGTGAACCTGAACCTGAATGCCAAGCTGGTTCTGAGGGATGATGTGCGCCGCAAGCTGGGTAGCGCCTACATGGACTTGGGGAAGGATCCATGGGGGAATCTCTACAGGTTCTTCATCGGCCCGCTCCGTTCTGCGGGCAACACGATTGGCACATCGGATGCCAACTATCGCAACTACCGTATGCCGTTCCGGATCTTCAACGTGGACTCGGACATTCCGGGCTCGCTGAACCCGGATAAGCATACTTTTGACACCACGGATGAGGACGGCCGGGCCATTAGGGTTGGCTTTCCGGCCCCGAACAATCTGCCTGTCTATATCTGGTCCACGGGGGCCGATATGCTCTCGGCCCAGGTGATTTACGAAGGGGCTTCGGGAGCAGGTTCGTACAATCCTCTGGTGGATGATCAAGCCCATATGGGCGGCGGCGATGATATCAATAACTGGGACAATGCCCAGAGCTGGGCCGGTTTCTACTAGGCCGGCAAGCGTGGTCTTGTGGGTCGAGCCGGGCGGTTGTCGGTGCTTGACGGATAGCGCGTGTGAACAGACGGGGACGGTGAGTGCACGCTCCCCGTCTTGGTGAGGAGCAGGGCGATGCATGGGCGTTGCGAGAGAGCCTCGGCGGGCCTCACGCTGGCCGAGTTGCTGGTGGTGCTCGTCATCATCGGCGTGATGGCGTCCATCGCGATTCCCATGCTCTACGCGGCGGGCGCGCTCACGGGCGACAAGCTCGGGGTCGCCGCGCGCGAGTACTACGCCCTCCTCCGCGCCGCGCGCATCTACGCCGCAGCGAATACTGTTGGGGCCGGGCTGGCCTACTGGCTCGCACCCGCGCCTGACAATCTCTATGAGCGGCGTACCCTGCCTCGGGCGTGGGACAACGTTAAGGCTGTCGACCGTCGGTACATGAATGCCTACTTCATGGTGCGGCGCCTTCGGCGAGAAGAAAATGCCGCGCTGGGGCTCGACGAAGACGCGGAGTACTTTGTGCCTGTTCAGGGCCGCAATGGCAATGTCCAGCTAATGGATGATTTGATGTGCATCTATACCCGAGACAACGATGACCCCGTCACCGATTATGCGCTCAAGCCTGTCGACGTGTGCGACCTTCAGGGAGATTGGCCGCCGCCGCCCGAGCGCGTAACGCCCGAGCGCGAAAGCGAGGTCCGGGTCTACGGTTTTTACGCCCACGTGTTCAGGCCCTCGGGCGAACTGGACACGAGCTCCACGAAGCAGCGTTTCCAACTGGCCGTGGGGCTCTTGCCTGAGGCGCAATTTTCTGACCGATTTCTCCTGGACGAGGAACGACTCGAGGACGGCATAGACAACGATGGCAACGGCCTGGTGGATGAGCCCGGCGAGGACCTCATCGAACGGCTGGTGGGGATCGAGCTGTTCAAGTCGACGGGCCGGGTTCAGATCACCGAGACTGCCAAGTGAGTGAGCGGCACATGGGCGCGAAGCACGGATTCACATTGCTCGAGGTGCTTATTGCGGTCCTGGTCCTCGGGATTGGGATCATTGCCGTGATGCAGCTCTTCCCGCCCTCGCTCTATCAAGCGCGGTTGGCCACCGAGCGCGTGCCCCTGGCTTCGTGGGCCGATCGCGAAATGGGCATTCTGCGCTCGTGGGGACTCTCGCAGCGAGCGGACGGGCCACGTATGGCGTGGCCCGTCGATCTCCACAAGCCCGTCGAGACCGCGTGGGGCGAGTCCTTTATGCAATACACCATCGAGCCGCTCTGCGTGCGCGGCATGCGGCATTCGACGCGTTCCTCGCTGAGCCGCGCCGCCGAGATGTATTACCTCTACCGCGTGACCATCGCGTTGCCCAGGCCCGATGGACGCTACGAGACGTTTACGACGATGGTGTCCAGGTACTAGGCGTCAGTCGTTGGTTGCTGGTTTCCAGCTTGAGCCGGAAGAGAGCGATGACGGAACGGACGAAACAGAACGGGTTGACCCTCGTCGAGCTGATGGTCGCCATCGCCGTCGTGTCGATCCTCATGTCCGGCATCATCGCGTTGTTTGTGGGCAGCATGCGCGCAGTGCGACAGGGGCATCACAACATGGAGGCCTTCGCCGTTGCACGCGGCGCGCTCGAGGTGATCGAGCGCGACCTGCGCACGTGCTTCACCTCGAGGCAGTACGGCGACTACTACACCTTCTTCGGCATGCCGACGGGGATGGCCTTCGTGGGCATCACGAGGACGACGAGCGGCCAGGGCGACATGAACCTGGCGCGTCTCTCGTATGTCCTGCACGAATACGTACCCGATCACCTCCGCCCCGCGAATATCACGCCCGAGGAAGCGGTGGTTTTCGGACGCTCGTTTGACACGCGCATGTTTGTGGGCGGCGAAGAGGTCGACGTGCGTGTGTACACACGAGCCCTCCTGCGCTATGTCGAGCCTATCGTAAAAGACCTGAGTGATTTCCCCTTTAAGGGAGACTGGCCCGACCCTACCGCAGAGGCCCCCGAGCATCACACAGCCGTGAATGTCTACGACGAGATGCGCGACCTCGTGGTCCCTAATGGCATCGAGTTGGCGGCGCTCGGTACCGAAGAAAAGCGCCTGGCCGGGGAACTGCTCAATGCCAAGAAGCGCGAGGTCTGGCTGCGCATGCTTGCCGGCTCGAGCGGCCTGCCCGCGCTGTGGGCCGAGGATGTGGTGCTGGACAACGCCTGGCGCGCAGGTCAGAGCCCCAAGGCCATCCGTAAGCAGCAGCTTAAGGAATGCCTCCTTGGGGAAGAAGCCGCGGACTACTGCCTGGCCGAGAACATCGTCTGGCGCGTGGTGCGTCTGGATACGGGCGCACTGGTCTTGAGCAATGATGCGTTCTTTCGGTACGGCCGGTGTGCGATTCAAGCCGGCACGCTCGTCAATCTCCTGGCCAACGACTTCAACAGCTACAAGAACCTGCTCGAGGCGCCCGGCACCGCCCTGTACAGCCCGGTCTGCCTTGCACTGAATGAAAGTCTGGGGTACACCGGAGCGCCCCCGGATCTGGCGAGGTTCTGGGACAATCATGCCAAGGCCGTTTTGGTGGGCGACCCGCTCGAGCCCCGCCTGCCGGAACTGGTCGAGGTGCGGATGCAGATGATGTTCGAGAGTCCCTATCCGGGCGCTCCCGATTTCGATCGCACATTCGAGACGATTATCGATGTCCCGTCGGCGGTGGCGCCCACCGTCGAGGAAGATGCGCCGGTGTGATGATGCCCGGCGGGCGCGCCGGCCGTAAGGCCGGCTGCGCGGAATAGAGGTAGGTATGTTTGTGAAAGCCCGCAATCATGGCGCAGCGCTGGTCATCGCCCTGCTGATCATGACCGTCTTGTTGCTCATAGGCCTCACCTTCTTCTCGGTCACGCGCATCGAGGTCCACACGTCCGAGAACCTCCTGCACAGCATCCGAGCCGGTTTTCTGGCCGACGCGGCGACCGCCATCGCGATGCAGTTTCTCAACTACGACTTCGTCATCCACTCGATGTACACATCGACGGACCACGCCTGGCGCACCTACTTCAACGGCGCGTGGGCGGCAGGCAAGTGGTGGACATGGGTCGAGGATCCGGTTTGGGCGCGCGCCAACGACCTGCCCGAGAACACCCGCAGGCCGCTCACGCACGGCGGCGTACCCGAAGTCAACCTCGACATCTCGCCCGCTATCGGAGACTGGCTCTACGTACCCCGCATACAGCCCCCCAACCGCCAAGGAGGCCCGCTTGCGTTCGACAAGCCGGACGAAGAACTCAATCCCGACTTACGCGCCAGGGAGGGGGCCAACCCACGGCGCTGGGGCGACTGGACGACCACCCAGACGTACGACTACTCGCCCTTGGCGACGCAGTTGACCGCGATGGGCTTGCCGACTCCTCAGGGCCGGGACATGCCGCCGCTGGAGCACGCAGTGAAGCTGTGGCCCGAGGAGCAGGTCCACTACTTCTCGGATGTAGACAACGACGGCGACGGCCTCAACGACTCGATCTGGCTGCCCATAGGAAGCGACCAATTCCTGACAGACGACGGCATCGACAACAACCTCAACGGCCTCATCGACGAGCCTGGCGAGGCATGCGTGTTTGTCTACTGGGGCGGTAATGACGGCCTCGACAACAATGGCGACGGTCTCATCGACGACGAGAGCGAGCAGCGTATCTTCCTCACCGCCCCCATCCGCAGTCCCTTCGGTCCCGACAAGGACCCGGACTACACGTTTCCCGTCAGCGCCGACGGCTACCTCGAACCGTTCCAGGTTTTCCGGCGCGACCCCGACAGTGAGGACCCCGATCAGGGGCGCTGGTATTGGGTGGACCCGCGCCCCGGCAGTCCCACGGTGGATGTGCTCGACAATGACTGGGACCTCCTGGTCAACGACCATGAAGAGTACTTCCCCCTGCTCGAGGGCCATCCGCGTTACTCCAATCCAGGGCACTACGGGGATGAGTTCGGTCTGGCCGGGACCGCCCACCGCATCGCCCAGAGCTACCTCGCCGGCATGGGCCAGATCTACCA
>OMKS01004567.1_pt1 | contig 10367 bp, 10 predicted proteins | sample 1674721 | NCBI WGS metagenome assembly OMKS01 (sample SAMN06264996, study PRJEB25208) | sediment metagenome | isolation source: hot spring sediment | place: USA: California | collected 2014-09-02 | reverse complement strand
TTGTTGCCTTTTGTTATATCATATAGCCTGTATGTGCCCCAGCCTTTTGGCCCGGCGTAAACAAGGGAAAAGTTTGGGTTTTCAGAATAAAGCTTTAAAAAAGCCTCGGCTATTCTTATTACATTTTTTCTCGGCTCACGCGCGCCGATAAAAAGAAAATACGGCTTTTTTATCCCGTATTTTTCCGCGAAATCGCGCATGGCTTTCGCCTGTTCGGCCGAGGCCACATCCTTGTTTGGGACGTAGTGATCCGGTATTAACACTATCTTGTCGACGAGTGGTTTTCCCCCTATCTTTTCAAAGCTCTTGAATGCCGGGAGCCCCGTCACATCATTCACCATGACGTAGTCGACTTTGGCTTCCACTATGTCGCCTGCCACCGCGCCCGGTTGACCGGACTTCTTCCTCATGATTTTCTCTGAAATCGTTGGCATTCTTCTTTATTCTCCGTTCGTGTCGATTATCGCGTTCAGGCCGTTGACCATAGCGTCAACTGAGGCGAGTATTATGTCTGAACCTGCTCCTTGGGCTGTCACGATTTTTCCTTTACTTTTAAGTTTTACTAGTATTTGAACCAACGCGTCAGTCCCCCCGGATATCGCGTCAACATGGTATTCCATGAGCTCGAATGGCACGTCTTTCGCAGCCGTCCTCAATGCGTTTATGGCCGCATCAACAGGTCCAGTCCCGGTTCCTGACGTCACGACCTCCTGGTCGCGGAATATGAGTTTGACGCTTGCGGTGGGCGTGAACTTGTTTCCGGCGACCGCAACAAGCTCCTCCATCTTGATTGCCTGCTTTTTCTTCAATCCCAAGACGTTGTTGGCTATTGCATTTAGGTCTGAGCTTGTCACCCGCTTGCCCTTGTCGCCCATGAACTTGACTTGGTTGAAGACTTCCATAACCTCGTCTTCACTCATCTTGAAGCCGTCCTCGTCAAGGAGCTTTTTCACGGACTTTAAGCCCACGTGCTTGCCGAGCATGAAACGTCTTTTCCCGCCGACTAGTTCTGGGTTCAACGGCTCGTATGTTTCCGGGTTTTTGAGTATTCCGTCGACGTGGATTCCCGCCTCGTGTGTGAAGGCATTGTCGCCGACCACCGCCTTGTTTGGTGGGACGATGATGTTAGAGTATTTCTCAACAAGGTCTGAAACTTCAACAAGTTTTTCCAGGCGCAATCCAGTCTTGTAGCCGTATTTCTGGGTTAAGACTACCGCAACCTCCTCAAGGCTCGTGTTGCCTGCCCGCTCTCCCAGCCCGTTGACTGTGACATCCACATATTCGGCTCCCGCGTGCACTGCGGCGACCGTGTTTGCAGTCCCCAACCCGAAGTCGTCGTGGCAGTGGACTCCAAGCGGGAGCTTGGATTTCAATGACTTGAAGATTTTCGCCGTTTCTTCTGGAACAAATACTCCGACCGTGTCTGCGACGGTGAACCGGTCTGCGCCGGCCTTGACGGAAGTCTCCAAGACTTTTTGCAGGAATTTTGGGTCGCTTCGTGAGCCGTCCTCGCAACATACGTCGACGAGGATTCCGTGGTCCCTGCAGTATTGCACGCATTCTGTTATCGATTCCAAGACTTTTTCTTTCGTGCTCTTTAGCTTGTGTTCTATGTGGAGTTCGCTTGTTGGTGCGACCAGGAATACCGAGTCTACGTCGCATTCGAGCGCGTAGTCCAAGTCTTTTTTGAGGATTCTCGCAAAACTTGAGACTTCCGCATTCAATCCTTCGTTCGCCACCGCCTTTATGGCCTGCCTCTCCCCTTCGCTTGTGATGGCGGAACCCGCTTCTATAACGTCAACCCCAAGGTCGTCGAGGGCTTTCGCTAAATTCAGTTTCTGCTCTAATGTGAATGTTACACCCGGCGTCTGCTCGCCGTCCCTTAAGGTCGTATCCAAGACTTTGAACGTCTTTTTCATTGTTTATCACGAGTTTAGGTATATTTTCTCCGGCATGATAAAAGATGGCAAAAATGGATGTTGCCGGAAGTTTTTAGGGAGTCCTTTGATTAAAATGGTTGGTAGAAGTGGGAAGGCTTTAGCCTTCAATTATGATTATCAAACAGTTGGATGCCATTTTAATCGGATAATACTTAGCGCAATCAAGGTTTAAAAGCCGTTATTCCCCGTGGAGTGGGAGTCTTACCGTGACTGTCGCCCCCTTCATCTCGCCATCGCTTGAGACTTTTATTACCCCCCCGTAGTTTTCGATTATCCGTTTGGAGATGGGCATGCCAAGCCCCATCCCACTGGTCTTTGTCGTGAAGTTGGGCTGGAATATCCGGGCCATATTCTCCGCGGATAGTCCGAGGCCGTTGTCTTCTATTTCGAAGACTGCTTTGCCGTCTTCGACCCGCGTGGATATTTTAATTTCAGGCACCAGTTGAGGGTGGAGTATTTTTCGTTGTTTGCAGGATTGTATTGCGTTTTTGAATATGTTTATGAAGACTTCGTCGAGTATGTCCAGGTCAGCTTTTACCTTCGGTTTTTCAGGGCTGAGGCCGAGTGTTATCTCGATTCCTCTTGCAGTATCAGGGTCCGCCGTCATTACACGTGCGGTCTCGCCTGCAAGATTGTTCAGGTCCACGGAAGTGATGTTTTCCTCGATTGATTCCCTGTGTAGTAGGTGTAGCGTGTTTCTCGTGAGTTTTTTGAGCCTTTGGTTTGATTTCGCAATGTCTTTGAAAGAGTTTTCGTCGTTTAGTCTCTTGCCGTCTATTTCGTCGAGTATCGCCTGGATTTCAGAGTGGCTTTTCAGGTTTTGCTGGCATGCGCGGATTATCATGTTTGTTGTCGCCGTCGCCTGGCTTTTGCTGTTTATGGGTATGTCTTTGCCGATTGATAGCAGATCCATGTTTCGCGACCTGACTTCATGGCTTTTAACGCCCATTTCACGGAATTTTTCTGAAACTTCCGTTCCAGTAGTGTCGGATTGAAGGAGTTCAGAAAGCACTAGGAGAGGTGTGAGAAGGTTGTTTGACTCGTGACAGTATCTTCGCCCTATCCTGAAGTCTGTTCTGGCTTTTTCTATGATTTTTTTTGTTTCACCCAGTTGTTTTGGCGTTATTGTGACGTGTGCGGCGTATACTGACAGGGACGGTTCTTTTTCGTTTTGATTTTTCAACACCATTTTTTCACAACTCCAAGTGGGGGGGAATCAGCGTAGCGTGAACTCCCTGATTTTGTAGTATACTGCGCCCTTCGGCGTTAGCGTGCTCTTCATTAATACAAAGTTTTCAGCCTTAAAATTCCCGTATAACGTGTTCTTGTTTTCCTCGAGATATTCGAATATTTTCGTTTTATCCCTGATTGATTTTATTCGCGAGAGCGTGAAGTGCGGGTGGAACCGCGCGTCTTTTTCAAAGCCGAGTTTTTCAAGTTTAGAGTCGATGTTTTTCTGCAGGTCTTTCACTTCCCCGCTTCCGTTCCCGCACCCAGCCCAAAAGACCCTCGGGCTTGCAGGCTTGGGAAAGACTCCGACTCCCCTGAGTTCTAGTTCAAACCCCGGGGAATCGATTGATTTTAGAGTTTCGGCGGTTTTTTCGATTTTTTCTTCGGGAATTTCACCAAGAAATTTAAGCGTCAAATGCATGTTTTCCATTTCAACAAGATTCATGTCCCCGAATCCATTAACGTCATTTTGGACTGCGCAAAGCTTTTCCCGCAAATCCCGCGGGCATTCAATGGCTATGAAACACCTCATCAAAACAACCTAAATTAACTTTTAACCGTCTTTTGATATAAACTATCTGTAAAATGTTTCCAGGAGGCGTTAACCCCAAGCAGATGAAGCAGATGATGAAGCGGATGGGCATCCGTATGGAAGAGCTGGATGCCGCGCAAGTAATCATCAAGTGCGTCGACAAGGATGTCATCATCGACAATCCGAATGTAGTGAAGACAGTAGTCCAGGGCCAGGACATGTTCCAGGTTTCGGGCGACGTCAGGGTTGAGGAGGGGGATATCGGCGCCTCAATCAACGCCGACGACATTAAGATGGTGGCGGGGCAGGCGGGAGTCTCTGAGGCAAAGGCGAAAGCCGCCCTTGAAGCCTGCGGGGGAGACCTCGCACAAGCCATACTTGACTTGAAGAAGTAGTTTAGATTGGCGTGACCCTGACGGTATCGTTCAGGCTCTTGAACTGCTCGTTGAGTTGGGATAGTTTTTCCAACGCCTTGTCGACTTGGTCGACACACTCGCCATATCTTGCGCCGGAGTTGGCGCAGTATCTTTCGTCCGCCTTTATTGCGGCATAGTTGAGGTAGCATTCCCCCCTCACAGAATCGTCTTGAATTTCAAGGCAAACCTGTTCGACAGGATCCCTGACCAACAACATCAGGAGGCAGTAGTCGCGGGCCCTGTCCGACGTAATATCCTTGCATACGGAATGGTTTCTTAAAACAAGTGCGGTGCACCGGAGTCTCCCGCTTTCTTCGCCAATCATCCCGCATGAATCAAGATTGTTGTTTTCAATCCCTATCCGATAATAGCAGGTGTCTTTGTCTGCCGTTGAATTAATGAGCGCGCAGTAGCCCGTGTTTTTCGCGTCCACCGCGATTTTTTTGATGCAGGAGTCTTTAGCCAACTGTTCGCCAAGTATTCCGCAAAGCATTGGGTTTGATGTTTTTTCCGCAATCTTGCTGTAGCAGTTTTCACGCCACCAGGAGTTCTCAATCATTGAGCAAATGTTTTCGTCAACCGCTGACACAGCCTTGTTGTAGCCGCATTCACCGCGGTCCGGCTCCGACAGTGATTCACATTCTTTTAGCGGGTCTATTATGCACGGCGGGCATGGACCTCCACAGTCTACGCCCTCCTCCCCCTGGTTCATGATTCCGTCACTGCAGGTTGGACGGCCGGTGTAGACTACGAACCCAGTAATCAGAAAAAACAAGATTGCGGCAATAGGCCAGTAATCCCTCATAAAACTAATTATCGGGTTTATCCAATAAAAGCCTATCGTATTGTTTCGGCCAAAACCTCGCCGGTGTACGCGTCGAAATAGACGTAGCGCGTATTCCCGCCTGATTCTACTGTTACAGCCCAGATTCCGAGCCTGTGCCTGAAAAATCCGTCCGTGAAATCGAACGCCTGCGGCTGTTCACCGCCTTCCATAAGGGAGATGGAGTGGTTCGCCAGAAAAACTCTTTGCCTGAGATAGTCGTCAACCCACTCCATGCCGTAAAGGTCTTCGAATATCGGCGTCTTGTGCCGCCCGAAAAAAGGATCGAACCTTATTGAGAGGGGTGCGTTCGTCGGAATGTAGTATGCTTTAGCGGGTCCGGAAAACTGTGGTGTTTGCGCGAGTTCAATCGCCCTGTTTTTAGACATAAGCCTTTTGCCGAACGGTTCAAGCATTGTGGCAAAAAGTGAGAATACCAAAAAGACGAGTATCAGGTCGAAGATTAACGTGTTCCTGCTCAATATATTCTCCCGAAGGATGGGTAGCCTTGGATTCAGAAGGCGCTGAGTGAAAAAAGCGAATACTCCGAACGTGAAGATTATGCCTGTTGCAAAACGTAGGATATTGTTGCTCTCCCGAAGCGCGAAAACAGTCTGGGTGAAGCCGTCCAAAACAATCGGGGCGAACGCTATCAGCAAAATCCTCTTTTGCGAAAGGATTTTCGGGGGGTTCCCCAGGAAAATCGTCGCCAGCCCCAGAAGGGCTCCAGAGTATATCCCAACATCCCGTGAACAGACGGGCTGGGGCACTCCGTCAAATACAAATGAGCGGTAGGGTATCTGATGGCAGAAGTTGGCGACACCAGATATTATTGAAACAGTCATTCCGACCCCGCGGTATCTTGGACTTTCGCTTGCGATAAAAAAAGGGGCTGTTATGATTAGAAACACTGAAAGACAAAGCAGGAGATAGGGTATGAAAAGGGCGTTGTATCCGGCAACAGTCCAAAGACGCTCAAGCCTATGGTTTACCTCAACAGCTTTCGGATGGCTTCCGGAGAGGAAGCTCATGAAGTCTTCGAGGAATTTCCAAAAGTCCATTATCTTACCTTTTCCTGATTTGGAGTGGTTATTAGTTTATCTTTTCTGTTATGAGTTTTATCACAGACTTGTGTTCGGCGCGGCCTTTCATCTGTTTCATGACCTGGCCGACCAGGAAGTTGAGGGCGCTCTTCTCGCCGCCCCTAAAGTCTTCAACCGCCTTCTTGTTTTCGGAAAGAATCTCGTCGACTGCGGATTCGAGCGCCCCCTCGTCACTTACCTTGCCCAAACCCTCTTTTTCGACGATTACGGAGGGTTTTTCGCCCGAATCGACAATCCGCTCCAGAATCTTTTTCGCGGTGTTGTCCGTGATTTTCCCGGACTCGAAAAGGTTTAGGAGGTCTGCGAGTATTTCCAAGTTGAGCTTGGATTCGGTAAGGCGGATTCCCCGGTAGTTCAATTGTTTGAGGACTTCCTCGCAAATCCACATTGCAGCCAATGCGGGTTCGGTCTTTTTCGAAGCCTCCTCGTACATGTTGACGATAGACTTGTCGCGCACCATGGTTTTCGCATAGTCTTGCCGGACTCCGGATTCCACGAGCTTTTTCATCCGCGTTTGCGGGGTTTCTGGAAGCATTATAGATTCAACGAAATTTTTTTCGAAAGTTATTGGCGGGATGTCGGGGTCCGGAATGTAGCGGTAGTCGTCTGCAGTCTCCTTCACCCTCATCGAACGCGTTATCATGTTGGCTTCGTCAAACATCCGGGTTTCCTGCGTGACTTGCGCTCCCCGCGCCATCATGTTTTTTTGGCGGATTATCTCGTACTTCAACGCCTTGAACGCGCCGGTCACGCTGTTGATGTTTTTGATTTCGACTTTCGCGCCGCCCCTGATGCTGATGTTGACGTCGGCACGCAATACTCCCCCGACGTCGATGATGCGTTCCGTGTATCCGAGGAGTCCGAGAAGCGATTTCAAAAACTCGCGGGCTTGTTCCGGAGTCTTCATGTCCGGTGCTGACACAATCTCGATTAGCGGGACTCCGGACCTGTTGTAGTCTACGCGCCCGGTCTTCAAGTCGTATCGGCCGGGATCCTCTTCCATGTGGATCTCCCATATTCCGACGCCGTCCAAATTTCCTCCAACGCCGAACGGCTCGCTAGTCCGCTGATATCCTGACGGCAGATCCGGATAATTGTAGTGTTTTCTTTTTACGAAAATGTTTTCATAGACTATCTTGCAGTCCAAAAGGCGTGCGACCATCAATGCGGTTTTCACCGCCTCCTCGTTTATTGGAGCGGGTTTTGAGCCGGGAAGGCCCGTGCATACGGGACACGTGTTGGTGTTGGGCTCTTCCACCTCGTAATAGTTTGTAGGGCACTTGCAGAAGAGTTTCTGGCTTGTCTTCAAGGGGACGTGAATCTCCAAACCAATCATTACGTCTAAATCGTCGCTCATTTCAAATCAAATTCGCAGCGTTTGGTCGCGCGATTAAACTAATAGAAATATACAATATATACTAGAAATAGGCTTGGAGTGGAGTTTCTTGTTTAGATAACGATCCCCTCCCGCTTCAAGTAGGCTTCGAGGTCTTCCGGTTTTTCAAACAGTTCCTCCCAGTAGTCCCCGTGTTTCTCGCAGTCGACGGTTTCATAACGCCTGCAGATGTCGGGGCGGGTCTCGTATATCCCGCACAATCCTTCTTCTGTTAGCGCGTTGCATGTCGTCTTGAATTCAAGGTACCAGTCGCCCTCATCGTCAATGAATACTTTCACGCCCTTGTGCAGTAGGAACCAGCGGATGTTTTCAAACCCCTCGCGGTCTTCCGGCGCATCAATCTGTGTCGTCAGATGCCTGCAGCATAGCGAGCACCCCCTGCAAACTTCAATGCCGCCGCCCATTTTGAAAGAATAAGATTGGTTGGCTTGGAATAAAAACGCCCTAGTCGTGCGTGTAGACGAACACGAGTTTGCCGTCTTGTTTTTCGTCAAGACGCGCGAACCCGTAGCGTTCGAACTGTATTATCTCCCCGACTTCAATTTTCGCGCAGTCCGGCTCGCAGATTCCTTGGACGGGCCCGTCGTGCTTTAAGATTTGCGCGGGAATCTTCTCGCTCAGCCACTCGATTTTCGGGACCTTGAAGTTTTTCACGTCATTCATCTTTCCGACAAAAGGCTTAACAGATTCCAATATGACGTTGTAGAGGTTCATGAGCCGGAATTCGTCTCCAACATTGAGTTTATCCGCGTCTCGCTTTGGAATCCAGATTTTGCTGCAGCATTCCGAGGCTTTGACGTGGAATGTGCGACTACCCCGCTCCTTGTGGCTTGGGTGAAGCGGTTTTTCCACTGTCTTTTCGACCGCGCCGGTCACTACGAGCTCGAGCGGGTCTTCGATGAAAAAATGCCGGTTCGCCCGGTCGTCCAAGTGCTTTCGGTTTATCGCGTAAAGGGTTTCCATGCTGACTCCGACATCGTTTGTCGAGAGCCCGAGTTCCAGCATGAATTCGGTTATTGATTCGGGGAGGATTCCCCTGTGCCTGAAGGCGCGGATTGTGGGAAGCTTTGGGTCATCCCAGCCCGAAACTTCGCCTGCGGCTACCATCTTCGCCATTCCAGATGACGAGAATTTCCCGTACTCGTGGATGCTAATCCTCCCCCACAAAAGGACTTCAGGATACTCCCAGCCCAAGTAGTCGTAGATGTATTTCTGGCGTCTGCCGGAATCCATCAAGTCTTTCCCCCGGATTATGTGGGTTATTTCCTGAAGCCTGTCTTCGATTGCGCTCTCAAAGTCGAGCATCGGCCAGACGCAGTATTTTCCGCCGACCTTCGGGTGCTCGTCTTTCACTATTCTGAAACCAACCCAATCTCGGAGGGCGGGGTCTGGGTTTTCAAGGTCAGTTTTGATTCTAAGAACCGCGTCTTTTTCCCCGAACTCTCCTGCAATCATTTTTTCCCAAAGCTCCATGTTTTCCCCGACGCTCGCACTGCGGTGGAGGCATGGTTTGCCCGCATCTTTCAATGGCTTGAACTGTTCGTGGGAGCAACTGCAGACGTATGCGTTGCCCTGTTTAATCAGTTTTTCGGCATAGCCGTAATACAAGTCGATTCTTTCGCTGGCTGCGAAAACCTTGTCGGGTTTTGCGCCAAGCCACCCGCAGTCCTCGACAATCCAGTCGTAGGCTTCGAGCAACGGCTTTTTGATTTTAGGGTCAGTATCGTCGAATCTGAGTATGAATTTCCCCCCGTATTTCCTCGACAGATAATTGTTGACGACAACACCCCTCGCGTGTCCGATTGTGAGCGGACCGTTCGGATTGGGTGCGAAGCGCATTACAACATTGCCCGGCTCGCCCGGAAGAATGATTTCATGCTCAGACATTTTACAATAGCTTCAAGTGTCCTGTGATTTTATCGATTTCGTGTTCTGGTCCCGGCCCGATTCCGACCGCGGTTTTGGTTCCGCCCTCAACTTGCGTGTGGCCGGCGTCCTCGATTAATGCGGTTGTCACGCCGGCTTTTCTCGCCTGCATGTTTATTTCGAGGAGTTCCTGTTCGCTTGAGACTTTAAGAACTACTTTTTTCTGGCCTTGCGCCACCCAATGCTTTTTGAACGGGCTTTTGTCTGCCGCAGTAAGCGATGCGTGGGACGCCTGCGCGGCTATTTTGCCTTTCCCCATTTCCAAGTCGGCCCGCACCACCACCGCCTGCTTTAGGGGCCCGTTGTAGGGCACCATTTTTTTTATTAAACCCATATTCTTTAAGTTATTGAATGCGAAGATAAAAAGAGATTTTGAGATGAAACTTGTTTGGGTTAGGGCAACGGGAGGCGGTCCGTGGGACTTGCGGAAAAAGCGTGTGACAGACGGTCTGGAGTCAGGAGTTGATGCGGCCTGGGTGAATGCTGGAGAAGAAAATACTGCGAGAAAGCTCGGCGACATTAAGATAGTTTCAGACGGCGCCAACGCCGACTTGAAGATTGGAAAACAGGTTTCCTACACTTTGATTGCCGACAAGGCCGGCGAACAGGAGGTCGTGAAGGCGGGTAAGAGTTCAGATTTTGTTGTTTTCAAGGCGACAGACTGGACGGTCATTCCATTGGAGAATATTATCGCGGGCCTTCAGAAGGAGAAGGCTAAAATCATTGTCGAAGTCTCAAGTTTTGAGGAGGCGAAGACTGTTCTTGAAACGCTTGAAGTCGGGGCGGACGGCGTCTTGGTTGACGCGGACGGGAAGACCATTAAAAAGATTCGCGAGTACGTCGAGTCGCTCGCCCAGGAAAAACTCGGGCTCGCCGTGGTCGAAGTCACGAACGTCAGGCAGGTTGGAATGGGAGACCGTGCGTGCGTCGACACCTGCAGCATGTTCAAAGATGGCGAGGGAATGCTTGTGGGAAGCCAGAGCAACGCAATGTTTTTAGTG
>OMKS01004566.1_pt1 | contig 10368 bp, 4 predicted proteins | sample 1674721 | NCBI WGS metagenome assembly OMKS01 (sample SAMN06264996, study PRJEB25208) | sediment metagenome | isolation source: hot spring sediment | place: USA: California | collected 2014-09-02 | reverse complement strand
TGTATAAGATACAGGATAATATGAAAGATACCGCATTTAAATATTTTGAAGGCCGTGCAACCGATGCTGAATTGGAGCAATTGCTTTACTGGCTTCAAAAAAAAGAAAACCGCATAGTTTTTAATAGTTTTAGGTTAGACTGGAAAAAGAGTCTGGAGCCCGGCCAGTTTCCCGGTGGTGGCGGGGAAAGCTGGCAGCAAATTCAGACAACGCTCGGACAAAAAAGTTTTGAAAGGTGGCAGAAATCCCGGAAAATCCAACAGTTTTACAGGGTGGCTGCCATCTTCTTTTTTGTCATAAGCCTTGGCAGTCTGGCCTGGCTTTTTACCCATCAGCCGCAAAACATCCCAGAAACTTATACCAGTGTGATGGCCGAAAACGGACAGATTTCCAAAGTACAACTCCCTGACGGTTCGCTGGTTTGGTTAAATTCCGGTTCAAAGCTTTCCTACAATAATTTCTTTTCGGCAGAAAACCGCGAAGTTACCCTCTCTGGTGAGGCCTATTTCGATGTTACAAAAAATGAAACATTACCATTGGTTGTAGATTGCAACGGATTACAGGTAAAAGTGCTGGGTACCCGCTTTAACGTAAATGTTTATGATGTGGGCAAAATGGCTGAAGTTGTTTTGGAAGAAGGTACAGTTGAACTTATCAATACCAAAATAAACGCTGATTTTTACCGGATGAAACCGGGTGAACGTGTCAATGTGGATTTGGAAACCAGTCAGTATTCAGCCCGTATGGTGAACACTACACGATATACTTCATGGCGGGAGGGTGTGGTAAATATTTACGACCTTTCCATCGAGGATTTGGTCAGAAGGCTGGAGAAAAGATACAACCAGAAATTTGAGCTTGCGCCGGAAGTGAAAGAACTGCGTTACACCTTCACCATTGAAAATGAACCTCTGGAAGATGTGCTGAAGCTGATGGAGCGGATTACTCCGGTAAAAGTGAAGCAAACAGATGAAACAATAAAAATAGATATTGACAAAAGAAAAATGAGAGAAGTCGGAGAGTAAATAAAAACCGGAGGTGCGGCAACACCTCCGGAGCATTACTTACCTCCGGCAAGAGGTAAATAAATTGTTGTACTAAATCATTGTAAAATTATGAAGAAAATCCGAATTAAGGGGGTTAAAATACCCTCATTTTGGAACAAATGTTTAATGATTATGAGATTGACATTTTTGTTCTTGCTAGTCGGGCTGATGCAGTTGTCTGCAAGTGTGTACAGCCAATCCACAAAGCTTTCGCTGGAAATGCGAAATGCGAAGGTGGCCGAAGTATTGGATGCGATTGAAAAGCAATCGGAGTTCCGGTTTGCTTACAGTCCGGGGTACATCGACCTGAACAGGGAAGTAACAATTGACATCCGCGAAAAAACCATCGACGAATCACTGAATGTGATTTTCGCCGGTACTAATGTTGAATTTGGCGTTTTCGATCGCCACATTCTGTTGTATCCCGAGAGTTTGAGCCCAGGTGCTGAACCGGTTGTTTCACATGCTACCGGAGCTCAGCAACGATCTGTTTCCGGCATCGTTACCGACGAAGCCGGACAACCGCTGCCCGGGGTAACTGTTGTAGTAAAAGGCACCACCCAGGGAACGGTTACTAATGTGGATGGAAATTACTCGTTAACGAATATCCCGGAAGATGCTACGCTGGTATTTTCGTTTGTGGGAATGACAACACAGGAGGTTGCAATTGAAGGAAGGACGACTTTTACGGTGGTGATGGAGGAAGCAAGTATTGGTATTGAGGAAGTTGTTGCGATTGGTTATGGTTATATGGAAAAAGAATCATTAACCGGAGCTATTGATGGTATTAATTCTGAAGATATTGAAAAAGTACATGCTTCTACAATAAGTTCAACTTTAGCTGGTAAATTGGCAGGTGTATCTTTTCGTCAACCTGATGGACGTCCTGGTTCTGGAGCTACTATTTCCATTAGAAATATGGGCGATCCATTATATATTATAGATGGGATTCAAAAAGATGCAGGCCAGTTTAATAACCTTTCTCCTGTTGATATTGAAAGTATCTCAGTTTTAAAAGATGCTTCAGCTGCAATATATGGTGTAAGGGCTGCAAACGGAGTAGTAGTTGTAACAACAAAATCCGGAAATAAAAATGCAAAACCCTCAATTAATGTAAATGCACATATGGGTGTTCAGAATTGGACTCGCTTCCCTGAAACAGTTGGAGCATATGAGTGGATGTTAGGGAAAGCATATGCAGATATGAACAGAGTTAATCCTGGCACGAATATTACACCTGAAGAATTGGAAAAATACAAACAAGGAACTGAATATGGTTACCGCAGTTTCGATTGGTATGACTTTATTATTCAGCCTAATGCCCCCATGAATCAGATTAATGTAAGCTCATCTGGGGGATCCGATAAAATAAATTATTATTTGTCATTGACACGTTTGGATGAATCCTCAGTTTTAGGTAGAGAGTTTACATTTGGACGGACAAATATTCAGGCTAACATTGATGCACAAATTACCGATCGCCTGACTGTAGGAATGAAAATCAATGGTCGTATTGAAACACGTGATAATCCGGGAGTGCCAGGTGGAGATGATTATTGGGCACCTCGTTTTGCATTGTTTAGAAACAGACCAACTGAGCGGCCTTATGCTAATGATAACCCGGAATACATTAATGATATTGGCCACATGGCAGAAAACTGGGGTTTACTTAATAAAGAAAATTCTGGCTACTGGACCGAAAACTGGCGGGTTTTGCAATCAAATTTTGTTGCAGAATATGAATTGCCAGTGAAAGGATTGTCATTAAAAGGAACCTATTCTTATTACATAGCAGACAGGATAATGAATGGTCACGAATATACCTATGAGGCTTATACCTATTTTCCAGAAAGTGATGAATACCGAGTAACTTTTACAATGACTAACCCATGGCGTGAAAGAGCTACAGATAAAGTATTCGAGAATGTACTGCAGGGGCAAATTAATTTCAATAGAAAATTCGGGGATCATAAAGTTGATGCAATTCTTGTTAATGAACGTATTGAAAGAAGAAATCTTGGTATTTGGGTTCATGCTGTTCCAAAAACAAATGCGTTGCCTTTAATATTCTTCCCCGATATGGATACTTATGACGACAGCGAAGTCGAGCAGGCCCGTATTGGTTATATTGGAAAATTTAACTACAATCATGCCAGCAAATACTACCTTGAGCTTGCGGCTCGCTACGATGCTTCGTGGAAATTTGCACCTGAGGAACGATGGGGATTCTTTCCCTCATTTTCAGGTGGATGGCGTATCACTGAAGAGAACTTTATGAAAACATGGTTAGGCGATTCAAGTTTTGATCTCAAATTAAGAGCATCTTATGGTGAGCTTGGTGATGATAATGTTGGTATTGGGAACTTTGATTATATGACCGGATATAACTACAATTCTTCTACTGTTATTATTGATGGAGAAATTGTAACCGGGGCCCGTGACCGCGGAATTCCAATTACCTCAATATCATGGTACACCAGTCAGATTACTGACATTGGAGCAGATTTTTCACTGCTTAATACAAGGTTAACCGGTACTATCGATTATTTTTATCGCAAACGTGATGGTTTAAGAGGTAGAAAATATGATGTGTTAGTTCCCTCAGAGTTGGGATATACATTACCTGACGAAAATGTAAATAGCGATGCCACGATGGGAGCTGAATTTTCATTGGCTTATGAAGGTGAGCTAAATGATTTCACATATTCTGTTGGAGGTAACGTATCTTTTGCACGTAATAAGTTTCTTTCTTCCTATAAACCAAGATTTGGTAATTCCTGGGATCATTACAGGAGTTCAAGTGAAGAACGCTGGACAGGTACCTATTGGGGGTATGAAGTTATTGGTCAGTTTAAATCCTATGAAGAAATAAATAATTATCCTGTTAATATTGATGGACAAGGTAACAGAACACTTATTCCTGGTGATTTAATGTATAAAGATGTAAACCAGGATGGAGCCATCACCTGGTATGATGAAAGGCCAATTGGTTATCCGCGTGACAGAAACCCAATCATGAATTTTGGGTTAAACGCTTCAGCTCAGTATAAAAACTTTGATTTTAGAGCCGATTTTTCCGGAGGTTCAATGTACTCTTATAACCAAGGCTGGGAAATGAGGTGGCCATACCAGAATACAGGTAACCTTTTAAAACAATTTTATGATGACAGATGGCACCGGGAAGATCCATTTGATGTAAACAGTGATTGGATGCCTGGGAAGTATCCTGCCTTAAGGTTCAATGAAGGAGGTCATAGTAATTATAATAAAAATTCAACATTTTGGTTAACCAATGTAAAGTATCTGCGTTTGAGAACTTTGGAAGTCGGTTATTCTATTCCTTCTTTAATTACTGAAAAAATTGGAATGCAAAGAGCTCGAGTTTATGTGAATACATATAATCTGATTTCTTTCGATAATTTAAAAGATTTAGGTGTTGAACCTGAAACAATGCATGAGAATGGACTTCAGTATCCACAGAACAGCAGGATAAACATTGGTGTAAATGTTACATTTTAAAAAATTGAGAAAATGAAAAAGTATATATTATTTCTAATTATATTTATGTTTATTGGGTGGGGGTGCAACGACGACGAATTCTTAAACAGAGAGCCCACCAATATACTTCTGGACAATCAGGTTTGGCAGGATGAAGGATTAGTATTATCAGTTGTTGCAGATTTGTATCGAAGACTTCCTGAATATCAGACTGTTAATTTTTGGGGTGATTTTGCAACTTTCGATGAAGCATTTGCATCCAATTTCGGTGATTACTGGCGACATAAAAACCATGAATGGAGTTATGATGAATGGGGGCTTTGGGATTATGGACTCATGCGAGAAGTAAATCTTTTTATTCAAAATGCAAGTGAGGCAGAAGCTGGTGAACTCGCAGGGAAAAATCGGTTTGTAGCAGAAGGAAGGTTTATAAGGGCCTGGATCTATTTTGAAATGGTTAAACGTATGGGAGGAGTTCCTTTGATTCTTGAACCGTTAACTTATGATTTTAGTGGAGATCCTTCTTATTTGCAGTATCCAAGGTCTAAGGAGTATGAAGTTTATGATTTTGTAATTGATGAACTTGATGCAATAAAAAATGATTTGCCTGATGATGTTAATGTTAAATCGAGGGCAACTCAAGCTTTGGTATTGGCAATGAAGTCAAGAGTAGCTTTGTATGCAGCCTCTATTGCTAAATATGGTGAAACTACACCAACTGTATCCCTGCCAGGTGGAGAAGTTGGAATACCTCCATCAATGGCTGATGGCTATTACCAAACAGCACTAAGTGCATCAGAGGAGTTACTTGGAAATAGCTCTTATTTCCTCTACAACAAAAAAGAAGATTTGTCTGAAAATTTTGCAAATATTTTCCTGGACAAATCAAATAATCCTGAAGTAATATTTGTTCGTGATTATGTCCAGAGTGAAAGATGGGATGGACGATCAAATATTTGGACATTACATAATCAACCATGGTCGATAGCTGAGGATTTGGAAGGCGGTCGATTAAACCCTTCGCTTAATTTAGTACAAATGTTTGAAAAAATTGACAATAGTTATGAGCAATTTCAAACAAAAGATGGTGAAGGAGAATACATTTATTATGACAACATTCAGGATATTTTTGCAGATCGTGATCCTCGTTTAGCAGGAACAGTAATCTTACCTGGTTCAAGATTTAAAGGAAAAGATGTTGACATCTGGGCTGGTGTGAAACTTAATGACGGCACGATTGTAACTGGCGATGACTTTGGTCAAACTAAAGTTTTACCAGGTAATGATACACCCGTTCAGGTTGTGGGGCTGGATGGTCCTATCGATAGCCGTGAATTTAGTGCCCAAACCGGGTTTTATGTTAGAAAACACATGGATACCAAAACCGGGTCAGGACAAAGAGGTCTAAAAAGTGATGCCTGGTGGGTACGTTATCGTTTAAGTGAAGTATATTTAAATGCTGCTGAAGCTGCCTTTGAATTAAATAATAAAGACAAAGCTGCTGAATACCTCAACATTGTGCGCCAAAGGGCCGGGTTAACAACTCCACTTGATGTAAGTGATATTTCTTTCGATAGAATTGTTCACGAACGAAAAGTTGAACTTGCTTTTGAAGGCCACGAGCTTTGGGACATGAAACGCTGGAGACTTGCACATGTAGTATGGAATGGAGAAGAAGTTGAACTTTCTGATCAGCCGGGTAATGCAGTAGAAATCAATACTAGGGTATTTGGCTTATGGCCTTACAAAGTCCACGATCCAGATGGTCCAAACCATGGCAAATGGATTTATGAACAAATTATGCCCAGTCAGGTAACTGCAGCTCACCGATTCAGATTAGGAAATTATTATTCCAGGATTAGCGATAACATTATCAACAATAATCCAAAAATTGTCAGAAATCCAAATCAAAACTAAAATCTAATGATCATGAATAAAATATCAATATATTTATTAACAGGAGTGTTATCGTTTTTATTCGCATCTTGCGTTTACGATAATTATGATGAACCAGAATCTCGACTTTATGGAAATGTTGTTTATCAGGGGAAACCAATTAACGTTGGTTTTAACCAGGTCACATTTGAACTATGGGAACCAGGATGGCAAACAGATATCCCAATCGATGTTATAGTAGCCCCAGATGGTTCTTATTCTGCTTTGCTCTTTAATAGCACCTATAAACTAACAATTCCCTCTTCTCAAGGTCCTTTCCGTTCGGTAAATGATACTATTACAGTTGATTTGAATGGAAATAAAGAACTAGACATTGAAGTGGAACCATATTACTTTATCAATAATGTGAATATTTCTTCTTCGGGGAATACTGTAAATGCCACTTTTGGAATTGAACAAATAATTACTGATTCAGGAGCCAAAGAAGTTGAACGAGTTTATCTATATGTAAATAAGACACAGTTTGTTGATATACAGTCGAATATGGGGAGAGGTGAACTTGGGGGAGCTGATATTGATAATATGAGTAATATTAGCATGACTGTGCCTGTTCCTGATTTTGTGGTGGACCAAGATTATCTTTTTGTACGGGTCGGTGTAAAAATTCAGGATGTTGAAGATCTTTTGTTTTCACCTGTCCAAAAAATTAATTTGTAAAATCAATTTTTTTAAAAGGTTGCCAAAGGTAAATTTATTTTACCTGGTAACCTTTTATTATTTCATATCAATTAGCATTTTATGAGAAATCTTTTTATTCTCTTTCTAATTTCTTTTTTGCAATTTGTATCATGCAGTAATGAAAAAGTAACTTCAAAAAATATTTCATTTACAGGCACTGAGCTGCGTGCGCCAGCTTACCCTTTAATAACTATCGATCCTTACACCAGCGCCTGGTCAATGACCGACAACTTATTTGATTCGCCGGTTCAGCACTGGACAGAAAAGACCCACGGGTTAATCGGGGCCATACGTGTTGACGGAGTGGTTTATCGTTTTCTTGGTAAAGAAGAAGTTCCGTGGAAGCCAGTGCTTCCCATGGCAAAAGATAAACACTGGGAAGGAAAATACACTTTTTCAGAGCCGCAGCAAGGTTGGGAACAACCCGGTTTTGATGCTGGTTCATGGAATACAGGGAAAGCCGCTTTCGGAACTCGCGGTATGGCTTCATTGTCAACACTATGGACAACCAAAGATATATGGGTGCGGCGTGAGTTCGACATGCCTGAATTGGATGAAGGTGATTTGTACCTCATTTATTCCCACGACGATATTTTTGAGCTCTACCTGAACGGAAGGCAACTTGTAAAAACAGAATATGAATGGCACGATAATGTAGTACTGAAAATTGACCGTGAGTTACTAGTAGCAGATATGCCTAATGTTATTGCGGTACATTGCCACAATCGAACGGGTGGTGGTTATGTCGATTTTGGTCTGGTTCAGGAAAATGAACGGGGTGAACAGTTTGTTCAAACAGCAGTGCAAAATAAAATTTTACTTTCAGCTACTCAAACACATTACCATTTTATCTGCGGTCCGGTTGATTTGAAAGTATCTTTTGTATCACCTCTTTTAACCGATGATCTGGATTTATTATCACGCCCGATAAATTACCTCAATTATGAAGTGATTTCAAATGATGGTAAAAAGCATGATGTGCAGATTTATTTCGAAGGAACACCCGAGTGGGCTGTAAATGACATCAGCCAGGAAGTACATGTAAACGCAGGAGGTTCAGGAAATGTGAAGTACTTTAAAGCAGGGACGACTGAACAGCCCGTTTTACAAAAAAGAGGAGACGATGTGCGCATCGACTGGGGATATTTTTATCTGGCAATAGAAAATTCAGCAACCAGATCGCTGGCTTTGAACGATTACTTCGGCAATAAGGAATCTTTTGTGAAAAATGGTTCGCTTGCCGAATGCAGAGGACAAATAACTGCCAAAATGAATAAGTCGATGCCTTCCCTGGGATTTGTTGAAAACCTGGGAACAGTTTCATCCAACCCTTCCGGCGGATACCTTCTCATTGGTTATGACGATTTGGAATCGATTCAATATTTTGGAGATAACCTGAAAGCCTGGTGGAAAAAAGAGGGGTCGGTAACAATGGAAGATGTGTTGAATACAGCCATTGCAGACTATGAAGATATAATATTCCGCTGCAAAAATTTTGATAAACAAATGTGGGATGAGGCTGTGGGGGCCGGAGGGGAAAATTACGCCGATTTATGCGTGTTGGCTTATCGGCAATCTATTGCAGCGCATAAACTTGTGAAAGACAAAGAGGGGACCATTTTGTTTTTCTCGAAAGAAAATAACAGCAATGGATCAATTGGGACAGTTGATGTAACTTATCCCTCGGCGCCGTTATATCTGAAATACAATCCTGATCTGTTAAAAGGAATGTTGAATCCAATTTTTTATTATACCGAAAGCGGAAGATGGACCAAACCTTTTGCTGCGCATGATGTGGGCACATATCCCATTGCTAACGGACAAACCTATGGTGGAGATATGCCTGTGGAAGAAAGTGGGAATATGTTGATTATGACCGCTGCTATTGCACATGCTGAAGGGAATGCGAATTATGCTGAACAACATTGGGAAAGTCTCACAACCTGGGCAAATTACTTGCTCGAAAACGGACTCGACCCGGAGGAGCAGCTTTGTACAGACGATTTTGCCGGTCATTTTGCACATAATGTTAACCTTTCGGCAAAAGCCATTATGGGAATCGCAGGATACGGTTACCTTGCAAAAATGCTGGGAAAAAACGAAATTGCAGAAAAATATACCGCAGAAGCCAAAAGTATGGCTCGCGAATGGATGAAAATGGCAGATGATGGCAACCATTACCGGCTTACTTTCGATAAACCAGGTACCTGGAGCCAGAAGTATAACCTGGTATGGGACAAACTGCTGGGATGGGGAATTTTTCCTGAAGAGGTTGCTCAAAAAGAGATTGCTTACTACCTAACTAAACAGAACAAGTACGGTTTACCTCTGGATAATCGCATGGCTTATACCAAATCAGACTGGATTGTCTGGACAGCAACACTGGCTAATGATTTGGAAACATTTCAGAAATTCATTGATCCGTTGCACCTTTTTGTAAATGAAACCCCTGACAGGGTTCCAATGACCGACTGGTATGATACCGAAGATGCAAGGAGAATGAATTTTAAAGCACGTTCTGTAGTCGGAGGTTATTTTATTAAAATGCTTGAAAATTAGATTTTTATATATGCTTTTAGTTTAGCAGTTATTTTATTTAAATCAATTATAAAATCAATTTTATTATGAAGAAATTCTTTTTTTCCATTATTCTTATCGGGCTTTTTACTGTATTAAATGCCCAGCCCTGGCGTCCTGCCGGCGACATGATTAAAACTCCATGGGCCGAACAAATCGATCCGGCCAATCCGCTGCCCGAGTATCCGCGTCCGCAAATGGAACGCGACCAGTGGTTAAATCTGAATGGTCTTTGGGATTATGCCATAGTGGATCGTGGAAGTATTAAACCGACAGCCTATGATGGCGAAATTCTTGTTCCTTATCCCATTGAATCCAGTTTGTCAGGCGTTCAGAAACGTGTTGGCGAAAATAAGGAATTGTGGTATCATCGTACATTCACAATCCCTTCCGGGTGGAGAAATAAAAATGTGGTTTTACATTTTGGTGCAGTTGACTGGCAAGCCGATGTTTGGGTAAATGACATTAAAGTAGGGGTCCACAAAGGCGGGTATTCACCATTCAGCTTCGATATTACTCCATTCCTCGCAAGAGGGGAACAAAAGCTGGTGGTAAAAGTTTGGGATCCTACCAATAGAGGTTTTCAACCCCGTGGAAAACAGGTGAATGACCC
>OMKS01004565.1_pt1 | contig 10369 bp, 13 predicted proteins | sample 1674721 | NCBI WGS metagenome assembly OMKS01 (sample SAMN06264996, study PRJEB25208) | sediment metagenome | isolation source: hot spring sediment | place: USA: California | collected 2014-09-02 | reverse complement strand
CTGGTGGAACTGCTGTCCTCGGACGACGAGGCGCTTGCCGAGGCGGCGCGAGCGTGTTTGGCGACCACCAAGAACGTGGCGACAAATGACGTGATTGCGGGAGCGTATTCTGCGGCATCGCCCCCCGGCCTGCGCGCGAAGCTGCTCGCGCTGCTTGCCAATCGTAGGACTCAGCAGGCAGTCCCCTTGAGCGTCGGGGCCCTGAGCGATCCAGACCAGGGCGTGCGCCTTGCGGCACTTGATGTTCTTGCGTTCTTGGGCGGCGCTTCGCAGGCGGCGCCTGTCGCGAAAGTAGTGAACACGGCCGCCGACGCTCCCGAGCGCGACGCGGCCGGCAAGACCCTGGGGACAATCTGCTCGAAGCACGGCGACGAGGTGCTGGGCGTTGTGCTGAATGCTATGGAAGGTGCTTCAACCGAGGCGCGACGGGTCCTCCTCGGCGTGTTGACGCGTATTGGAAGCGCGGAGGCCTTGAGCGCCGTTCTTGCCGAACTCGAGAGCGACGCGCAGCCGCTGCAAGAGGAGGCGGTACGCGTCCTGTGCGGATGGCCCACAATCGTGGCCGCGCCGGCTCTGCTCGACTTGGTGAAGGGCGACAACCTGAGCCGTCACGTGCTGGGCATGCGCGGCTATGTGCGTCTTGCACGCGAGCAGGCACAGGGGGGCAATCGCGTGGAGATGCTGGCGACGGCCATGGATCTGGTTCGGCGGCCCGACGAAAAGAGGCTCATCTTGGCGGCGTGGGGCACGCTTCCGACCGTGCGGTCGCTCGATGTGCTTGTGCCCTACCTCGACGAAGAGACTGTTCGTGGCGAGGCGGCCTCGGCTATCATCGCGGTCGCAGGCGAACTTGGAAAGAGGAACAAGCACGCCAGACCGCAGGCCGTGGTCGCGTTGCAGGCCGTGCTCGATAAGTGTGGCGCTGAGAGTATTCGGCAGAGCGCTCAGGAGGCGCTGGCGGCGCTACAGTAGGAAAAGCGGGGCGGCGCGGTCGAAACGCCCATCGGGCTTTCGTACCGCGCCGCTCGATTCTTACTCGACGACAAGGTCCGGGTTATTGGGGCCGAAGTGCTTGAGCATGACGATCGGGTCGGCCTTGCTGGGATTCGAGATCACCACGCCTTCCTTGGCCGCCGTTTCGGACACGAAGAACTCGTCCTGGGTGAGTTGGCCAAACCGTATCAGGGCGGGCGCTTCGATGTCCCACGCACCCATCGTACCGTGGCCCTGCAGGACAATGAGTCCGTAGGCGCCGCCGTCCTTGACCGTCACCGTCCGTCCGGGCAGCACGGTCAACTCCTTAGCGCTGAAGGCGGTTGACTTGTAGCACACCCAGTTCTCGATGTAGCCCTCGGCCTTCATCTCCTCGACCGCACGGACGGGCTTGGGCCGCATGAAATGGTTCGCGGCGAAGTTCGGGTCAGTGTTGAGTTCCCAGTCGATCACGTCGAGAAGGTAGTCGAAGTTCCCCTCCTTGTCCTTGGGGGTGTCCTTCCACAGAAGTTCCTCGGGAACAATCTGGTCGCCGGTGAGTGACTGGAACATGGCGAAAACGTCCGAGGCCTTCTGTGGTTCGTACGTGCACAGACTGCCGGGTGCGTGCAAGACGCCCGGCGGCACGTCCCAACCCGTGCCGGGCTCCAGCCGGTAGGCGGCGGACAAGTTGGTCAACTTGTTGTCGCCGGCAGTGAAGTTGGCCAGGGCCTGACGGACCTCGTCCTTGGACACGCCGGGCTGTAGACCGAAGAAGGTGTAGGGGAAGTCTCCGCCGTGGTTGTTGAGTTGCGTGGGGAAGAAATAGGCCTCGGGCTTGCCGAGTTGGTCGACATTCGCGGCGTGCTCATCATCGTGATGGATGTGATGCGGGAGCGCGCCCTTGTTGTCGAAGAACTTCGAGTACATGGGCCACCGGCCGTATTCGTCCCACAATCGGTCGCCGATCAGCACGCCCCTTAGGTCGTCCACAGCGTCGCGGAGCAGGACCCGGTCGGTCTTGCCGCCGTCCTCGACGATGATGAAGCTCAGGCCCTCATTCGGGCTCGTGAGCGGGCCGTTGTCGGCGGGCGTGGTCGATGAGAACCAGCGCTCATCGATGCCGCCGCGATTGCCGCCGAGTGCGTAGTAGTCATCCGGGTGCAGCTTGATACGCCGCCCGGGGACGCAGAAAGACCGCGGCACCCAGTTCGGCGCCAGCCGCATAATTCCTTTGCCTTGTTCCAATGCGCGTTCGGCCAATGCCTTTGTACTCATGGCGATTTCATCCTCCGTACCTTGTAGCCCAGTCCCAGGGGAGACAGGCAAGTTCGTGGTTTCTGACCTGATGTTCAATCACTTGCGTCGATACGGCAAAGGCCGTCGACATATCTTCCACTTCACGCTGAGAGACGGTCCCCCCTTTGATACGTTGGCGGATCGCCTCCGCCGGCGCAAGCAGCTCGGCAGCGAAGGCCCTGCTTGCCTTTTGGGTGTACGTCGAAGCGTCCGTGACCAAACGTGGAAACGCCGTCGAGCTGAGATACTCATACAGGCCGCGCGCAAAACAAAAGCGTCTTGAGTCCTCGCGGCGACCGGTCACGACGAAGGTGCCCGCTTCGTTGTCCGGCTTCTCGCTGGAGATTCCATCAAGTACAGCCGACTCCCTGTCCGCGACGAGAACGGTATTCCATCCCAGACCCCCGAGTTGCCGTTCGTCGAGGGGGTCATGCGGGACCTGTAACTCCTGGCGGAGCGACCGCGCGTATCGATACCCCAACTTCCAAGGAGGGCCGTCGAGCGCTCCTGCCGTCCGCTCACGAATGCTGCGTCGGACCTCAGACAGTTCCGTTCCGCCTTCGCATCCCGCCAGCAAGTCCAGCGCACTCTGCACCCAACCGAGATCGTCACCCAGCGCCTGGAAGGGCACCGACGCAAAGAACTCAGTTCGTAGCGATTCCGGAACCCTCTTTGCGACAGAAAGGATGTCATTGTCGACTTCTTCCGATGTGGAGAAAGGGTCAAGGCCCAGAGCGCCCACTGTTCTACAGAAGGCCTTCTCTTCCGAATCGAGCGCGTTGAGTGCCTCCCACTCATCTTCGAGCAGCGTGCGATAGGGAAGCCCACAGTCGGCCAGCCGAGAGACGGTCGCCTGAATTAGTTCGATGAACTCCCGCTCGACTTGCTCGCGCGAGACGTGAGCCGTGCCGCTCGACAGGAACGAGAACTCGCTGTATGGGAAAGAACACGCGTCCCAGTCCAGTTCGATGCAGTCGCCTTCGGGCTGAATGAGAAGACGCGGCAGGACGAAACCCTCGCCCGCGTTGAGCAAGAGATGGCGCCTCGACGCATTGGGCCGCGCCCATCCCGTGGTCTCGTAGAGAAGCGGGTACCAGTTCGTCGCCAACCACTCAGCCAAGGGATACAGCGACACATAAACGTGGTCGCGCACACTTCGCGCCCGCTCGTCGTAGACGCGTGTCACGAACTCATCGTTCACGCGTATTGCCAAGCGCGCCAAGGTGAAACGCAACTCGGGCGCCGTGATGCCCTCGCCGTTCTCCCATTCGTATTCGAAGGTCAGTGAGTCCATCTCAAATCCCTTCGGGGAGCTCCATTTCGTCTTTCAGCGGGTACCCCTTGTAGGCGCCCTGCTCTCGATTGGTCAGCCGCGCTTCGTACACGACGTCGCCTTCTCTTCGCCACAAGTAGCGCGGGAAGTCCCCTTCCCACGGGGCGCCGATATGGCCATTCAGCAGCGCCTCGCGCAGCCACGCCACGAACTCCGCATCCCGGCCAATGTGGGCCTTGTCGCAATCAGAGGCGTCCGCCCGGAGACCGGGCGGCCTGCCGTGATAGGGGTACCGCTTGTGCTCGGGGCTTCCCTCATACACAACGCGCGATGCCAGGGCCGTCAAATCAATACCCGCGGGCACTTCTGCAATTTGACGCCTCAGGGGGCGCTTTCTCTTGATGCTTCTCACAGCTCGCACACCGGGCTTCCACGGGGCTTCCGTCTCCAGTCTCAGGACCGCATGGAGTCTAGCATCTACCGCCGGGGCAATACTACGCGCCGACGGATTCCCAGGACTCGGTCTCAGCCGATTTCAACACGGCGTCGCAGACGTACTGCGTTGCCAGAGCATCGCGGAAAGTCGGGCGCGCGGACTCGCCGCTCTCGAGCCCGGTCAGGAAGTCGGCCAAAGCGTTAATGAATGTGTGCTCGTAGCCGATAACGCAACCGGGCACCCACCAATGCTCCATGTAGGGATGATCGGAGTCCGTTACCAGAATAGTGCTCCATCCGCGCGCATGCGAGTCAACGCGGTGGTCGAAGTATTCGAGTTGGTGTGCGTCCTCGAGGTCAAAGCTGATCGAACCGAGTTCACCATTGATCTCGAACGTGTTCTGGTTCTTGCGGCCGCGGGCGTAACGCGTGGACTCGAAGGTGGCCAGCGAACCGTTCTTGAAGCGCGCGAGAAAGGCGCAGGCGTCGTCGATCTTGACCTCCTTGACCACGCCCGGATCGTCCTGCAGGGCACGCTCCTTGATGAAGGTCTCGGTCATCGCCATGACCTTGTCCATGTCGCCATTGAGCCAGAGCGCCGTGTCGATCGAATGGGCCAGCAGGTCACCCGTGACGCCGCTGCCGGCCACAGCTTTGTCGAGCCGCCACAGCGTCTGCCCGCCCTGGGGCACGTCCGGGCTGATGGTCCAGTCCTGGAGGTACTTGGCGCGATAGTGGAACACGCGCCCGAGGCGGCCCTCGTCAATGAGTTGCTTCGCGAGCGAGATCGCCGGAACGCGGCGGTAATTGAACCACACCATGTTCGCCACGCCTGCCTTCTCGACGGCCTCGACCATTTCCAGGCCTTCAGCGGCGTTCATGGCCATGGGCTTCTCGCTCAACACGATTTTGCCCGCCTCGGCCGCGGCCACAGCGATGTCGTGATGCGTATTGTTCGGGCTGACGATATCAATCACGTCGAGATCGTCCCGCTCGATCATCTTGCGCCAATCCGTCTCGGTGCTTTGCCAGCCCCAGTTCTCCGCGAAGACCTCGAGCTTGTCCTTGTCTGCCGGCTGCGCGCACGCCGCCTTCATGACGGGCTCATACGCAAGGTCAAAGAACTTGTTGACCTTATTGTACGCATTCGAATGCGTCCGCCCCATGAATCCACAACCCATCAGTCCAATGTTCAGCTTCTTTGTTGCCATGACGTCTTCTCCTCCAATTCTGTTAGGCCTGACTGTGCTTCTTCGGAAGGTCTCCTTGGCTAGGGACAGAGTATGCCACGAGCCTCTTCGCGCACGACTCGGGCAAGTTCCAACGCTTCCTCAGCATCCTCCTTATCCGCGGAGAACCCAGGATACCGAACTTCTACGGCCATGTCACTCAAGGACATCAACTTGCCGCGCAGGGAATCCAACCCAGGGAAAGTGGGTAGGAGAAGGCTGAGAAGGGCCTCCAAATCATGTATCTTTGGAAAATCCACTGCGGCTTCAACCAGCAGCGCATTGAGATACTTCTCCGCGCATTGCTGGCTCAGAAAACACACCACGTCGAAGTTGGGAGAAGGTGTGTTGCCCGCCTCCCGCACAGCAACAGCGAAATCACCCTCGGCCTTGCCGATCCATTCAGTGGTCACTGGATTCATACAACACCTTGCCTCGGAGCGTGATGTCTCTCAAGAAAGGACCCCCTAGGGCCAGACGCTCGTGAAGCTGTTCCGGCGTTCGCACAATGAGATCAAGGGGGAATGGATGATGGACACGTCGACGAATCTGCGTAGCTGCGCGATGGCTTTTCAGCTCTCGGTGTCTCATCACAACCAGGACATCGACATCCGAATCCTGAGTCTGCGTGCCGCGTGCGTGCGAACCGAAGAGGATAACGCGCTCCGGATGGAAGGTCCGTCCGATATCGCGCCCGAAACGCTCAATCTGTTCCATGGTGGCCATGGCACTCACACCTGTCGCATCCGTTGAGGCAATCAGTCTACCTGGACAACGCCAATCTCTCAACAATTGACGGCCGCTCGCGCATCACGCGGCTATCTCGATCCCTTCGCGTCGGGCCACCTCGACAACGAGACGGCCCGTATCCGTTTCCCACTCGCGCTCGCCGCACGCGACGGGCTCGATGCGCTTGTCTGCTTTGGCTTTCGCGTGCCAAAGCCGCTTGACGAATTCGATCGTATACGGCTTGTCGAATTCGGGCGCGAGGACGATCAAGTCGATGTCGCTCCACGCGTGCGGATTGCCATTCGCGAAGGAACCATAGAGGATCGCCCGCTCCGCGTGGATGCCGTACTCCGGAAGTGCCCTCAGATAGGTGCGCACTATGTCCCGAATTGCGCCTTCAACCATTCCAGCACCTCGGCCGCTCGCCTCATATCGCGTTGAGCGGTGTGTTCGTCTATAGGCGGGAGGTCTTGACCACCATAGCGTCCCTCAAGCTGGTACATATTGAATTCCTCCAGCACCTTGGCCTGCTCCTCGCTCACCTGGAGTCCAGCCTTCTCCGCCAACAGCGAAAGATTGTGAATCCTCGGCGGTACTTCTTGCGTCGCCACGACAACGTGCGCCTTGAGCATCTTCTCAACGGCAAGGTGGCCGAAGAAAAGGCCGTGACGGAATCGTCCACTCGAGACGAGTTCCCGCGCCACCTCGAAATCCTCTTCGGATCCTGCACGCCAATAGGCTACTTGCTTCTCGATGTCCATGGCTGAATCATCTTGTGCCTAAGACCGCTCGCAGAACGGCCGGACGGGGGGCCGTGAGCCGTGCTTCCTGTTCAGGTCATAGACGGCCTTCTTGTATTGCGCCGTGAGCGCCCACGCGTCGGGCCAGAAGCACAAGGGGCACCTCTTGTATTAGTATACACTCTAACCTATTTACTGAGCTTGACCGCTGTCCCGTAAACCAGAAGCTCTGCGGCGCTGCCGATGACGCTGGTAGTCATATAGCGAACGTTGATGATCGCATCCGCCCCCATCTCTTCGGCCTCGGCGCTCATCCGACTGGTCGCTACTGCACGGGCCTTTCCCATCATCTCCGTGTACTCGGTGAGTTCGCCGCCAAGGATCAACCGGACTACGGCAGATAGATCCTTGCCAAGCCAGATGGCAAATACTGTATGGCCCTGAACCAACCCAAGAACCTCGGCGACCTCCCTGCCTGGTATCTCGGCGGAATTCAGTAGTCGAACCCGGGACTCGGACTCAACAAACGCGAGGTCCTCTCCCGATGTCTTGGTCCTCCTCTGTTCGAGAGCCACCGTCACCAGGACTACCAGGATACCACCCAGAAGACAGAAGACCGCCGTCCTAAACCACCAAGGCAAGACTGGATCCTCGGCAACCATCACATACCAAGGCATCCCAGCGAATACTGTCGTAAAGAGCCCAAGCACGAACGCCAGCGAACCGACATGCGTAAGTATTTTCATTTTCAGAACCCCTTCCTCTTGTGACGCGTTAAGCGCCCGGTTCCCTTCTTCCAACATGTCGTCTGTCCCGTCGTGGCAGTGCCATGCCCTTCGAAGGCCACGGTCCTCTTTTGCTTACACCTCATCGGTTCTGATTTGAACTCAGGTTTCGGTAGGAACGGCAACACCTTCACTCAGTTCGAGTCGCTTGCCATCGGCGGCTATCGCTGTGATCGTGTTCCCATTCCGTCAGCCGTACTTGCGGTTCAGTTCGTCAATCGCCTGCTTGCACTTCTGTGTGACCGCCCATGCATCGGGCCAGAAGCACAGGTCGATGGTCCACCAGTCGTGCGGCACGCCGGACTGGTTGAGTTCCGGCAGCAGCGTATCGAAGTCGAGCACCCCATCGCCGAAAGGCGCATGCGTGCTGGTCTCGTCGTCGTGGAGCGTGCCATCCGAGTCGATCAGGTGCAGGTGGTTGATCTTGCCGCGCAGCTTCTGGGCCAGCTCAAGGGCGCCGCCGGGCAGCGTCTCCTTCTCGCCCGGCTGGCGTGCGCCGACCGCCGCGACCATGTGCGCGTGGCAGGTGTCGAACTGCACCCCAAAGTTGTCGTCATTCACCTCCTCGACGATGCCGATGATATCCGAGGGCTTGTTGAAGGCGAAGCCCGGTTCGAACTCCCACGTCACGTAGACGCCCTTGTCCGCCGCCTCACGCGCGCACTGCTTCCACGTCGACACGGCGCGCTGGCGGGCCGTGGCGTAATCCACCTGGTCGAAGATCGTAGGCGGCTGGACCGAGTCCACGCGGATGCCCGGGATGCCCAGGTCGACGCAGAAATCGAGGTTCTTGCGGAACTCGTTCAGATACGCCGTGTTGTCCTCCGTATCCAGTAGGTGCTGGTCCCACAGGTTCGCGGCCATGCCGGAGAACGCGAGCCCCGCGTCCGCGACGCCCTGCTTGCAGGCCTCGCGTTGTTCCTTGGTCGGCATCAAGTCAGGATTGGGATGAATGCCGAAGCCGCCCAGTTCGACGCCGTCGAAGTTGAATTCCTGGAGCTTCTTGAGAATTTCCTCCCAGGGAACGGGATTATCCGCATACGGTCCAATCGAGTATGCCCACGTGCCAACCGAGATCTTCTTCATAGTCGCTTTCCTTCCGTTCGTTGTCGCTGCATCCCTTCATTGGGGATTCCTATAGTAGCAAAAGACAGCGCCCGGAGAAAGCCGAGGAAGGCAAGAATCCAGGAGGCAGGAGTTCAAGAATTGGGGACGGTTGATGAGCGAGGAATAGCGTTTGCCCCTTCGGCTCATGGAATTCCCCAGGCGGCTACAACGACGTTCCCGGTACGGTGTCTGGGCTCGGGTATGGCCTCGCCACGCTCTTCAAGAACCTCGATGTACAGCTCAATCGCTTCCTTGACGTTCTCTTGCGCTGCCTCAAACGTGTCGCCGATGCTTACGCATCCGGGAAGGTCGGGAACGATTGCGCCCCAATTGTTGTCGCCCTTCTCGTATACGACCGCGTATTCGCGCATATCAGCCGTTCCTCCCAAGTTGCGCCTGCTTGAATATGGCCTTTAGTGTGCCGGGTGGTATGTCATCGCCGGCCTTGCCGGGAACAACAACGATGCCGGGTTTGCTGGGATGGCTCAACACCCTGTGACTACCGCGCGTCTGGACAACGCGCCATCCGTCTTCATGCAACAGCCTCAGTACCTTGCGCACCTTCATTGTAGCAGACTCTCCCTGCGCACGGAATGGCGTCACGGATCCATACCGGATGGCAAGCGTTCACCCGCTTTCCCCGGAAAGGCTTACAACGCTCAATGTTCACACAAGGAATCAAGGAATCGCGTGTTTGTAGCGCAGGCGTCTCGCCTGCATTGCAGGGACAAGGTTGTAGGGCGCGCTTCTAGCCTGCTTGCCCCCGGAATGCAGGCGAGACGCCTGCGCTACAACGCTGATCAAGTTTTTGCCAGCTGAACGGTTACACGAAACGCAAGCTGGACGGGGACAGGCTGAAGATGCTATCACTGGCTGGACGCATCCGATGAACGAGGAGAACACATCATGACCCATCGTACGACGCGACGCGCGTTTCTGCGAACGATCGGGCTGGGGGCAGCCGCTGCGGCGTTGCATCGCCGCTCGCATGCCCAAGCGCCCGGGCGCAAGCCGAACTTCGTGATCATCTTCACGGACGACCAGGGTTATCAGGATGTGGGGTGCTTCGGCTCGCCAGACATCGAGACGCCCAATCTGGACCGGATGGCCGCGGAGGGCATGCGGTTCACGGACTTCTACTCGGCCGCGCCGTCGTGTACGCCTTCGCGTGCGGCGCTGATGACGGGGTGCTATCCGCAGCGGGTGAGCCTGCCGAATGTATTGGGGCCGAAGTCGAAGATAGGCCTCAGCAGCGAGGAGCATACGCTGGCCGAGATCCTCAAGGGTGAGGGATACGCCACGGCGTGCTATGGCAAGTGGCATCTCGGCGATGACCGGAAGTTCCTTCCGACGCGGCATGGCTTTGATGACTATTTCGGCCTGCCGTACTCGAACGACATGTGGCCGCGTCATCCCGAGCGTCCCGATAAGTACCCGGAGCTGCCTCTTATCGAGGGCGAGCAGGTCATCGAGCTAATGCCCGACCAGACGCAATTGACGACGCGCTACACAGAGCATGCGGTAGCGTTCATCGAGTCGAACAAGGACAGGCCTTTCTTCCTGTATGTTCCGCACTCGATGCCTCATGTTCCGCTCTACGTATCGGAGAAATTCAAGGGCAAGTCCACACGTGGGCTCTATGGCGACGTCATCATGGAGATAGACTGGTCTGTCGGGCAGATTCTCGAGGCGCTCGATCGTTGCGGCATGGATGCCAACACACTGGTGCTTTTCACGTCCGACAACGGGCCATGGCTCAGTTACGGGGATCATGGCGGGTGTGCGCTTCCGTTGCGCGAA
>OMKS01004564.1_pt1 | contig 10369 bp, 9 predicted proteins | sample 1674721 | NCBI WGS metagenome assembly OMKS01 (sample SAMN06264996, study PRJEB25208) | sediment metagenome | isolation source: hot spring sediment | place: USA: California | collected 2014-09-02 | reverse complement strand
GGCTAGGGGAGGTGGGCGGGGGGGCGAAGGTTCTCCTCGGGTTCCGCGGCGAGCCAGCGGCAGAATGCGTCCAGGTGCTCCGCTGCGGCGTCGAGGAGGCGGTCTCCCTTGGCGGCGCTGGCGCGGGAGGGGTCCCCCGTCGCGCCGTTCGCGGAAAAATCACGGGTGTCGAACCCGACTTCGATCCCGTGGAGGCGCTTCCCCCACTCGGGGGCCGCCCCGGCCACCGCTTCCCCGTAGCGGGCCTCGTCCACGAGCTCGGGGGCGAACGCGAGGACGGCCGACGTCTCCATCTCCCCCGCGTGGGACCCCCCCGTCTCGATCGTCTGAGCGATCACCTCCGGGATCGCCCTCCACCACGAGAAGACGTAGGCGAAGATCCCTTCCCGGCGCAGGTTCCGCGCCGCCTCATCGAGGGCGGGGGCGTTCCCCCCGTGTCCGTTCACGAACACAAGCCGTCGTACACCGTGGCTTCCCAGCGCGCGGGCGATCCCCATGACGTAGTCCCGGAGGATCACAGGTTCGACCCACAGCGTGCCCCAGAACTGGCGGTGGTGCTCGGATACCCCCACCGGCACCGTGGGGAGGACGAGCCATCCTCCGCGGGCGCTCGCCCGCCGCGCCACGTCCGCCGCGGTCAAGAAGTCCGTGCCCAAAGGAAGATGGGGTCCATGCTGTTCGGTCGACCCCACCGGCAGGAGGGCCACCCCTCCCTTGCCTAGTTCCCCACGCGCTTCTACCCAACTCATCCGACAGAGTTCCATCCCCCCTCCTTCGAAGATCCACATCAGTTGCTCAGCCTTTGGATCATCGGTATTCTTCCCTAAGTCTCAAGGAGGCACAATGCGAAGTGTAATCGCGATCTTGCTAAGCGGGGTGGCGTTCGCGGTCGGTACTGCCGCCGAACGGGCGCCGATCGCCATCCTCTCTGACGCCGATTTCACGGCCGACAACGGGGTGATCGGGGGATCGGGCACGCCCGGCGACCCGTACCTCATCGTGGGATGGGAGATCCGCGTTCCGTCGGGGACCCTCTACGGGATCCGCATCGAGAACACCACCGTCCCGTTCGTGGTCCGGGGATGCGTTGTGAGCGGGGCGCTGGATTCCCGCGGGGCGGCGATCTACCTCGCCGACACGAGCGGGGGGACGGTTGAGGACTGCACGGTGGTGGACAGCATCAACGGGCTGCGCATCGAGACGTCGAAGGACATCACCGTGCGCGACAACTACCTCGGCGTGCGGGGGGTCGGGTTCCAAGTGCTGGGGTTGGAGGCAGAGCACTTCCGGCACGCGGTCGAACCGACGACGACGGTGAACGGGCAGGAGGTCCTCTACTACTACGGCCTGTCTGGGCAGACGCTGGAGGGGATCTCAGGGGGGAACATCACCCTCGCTGCGTGCCGCGACGTCACGTTGCGCGGGGCCGCGATCGACCGGGGGGATGGGATCACCGTTGCCTTCTCGGAGGGGGTGCGGATCGAGGGGGCGGACATCTCCCGTGCCATGGGGAACGGGATCCTCATCCTTTCCTCCCCCGACACGGTGGTGGTGGATTCCCCACGGATCGCCAACTGCGCGTTGGCGGGGATCTCCGTGTTCCTTTCCGATCGCGTGCGGATAGAGGGTTGCGGCCTCTACGCGAATCAGATCGGGTTGGCAGTGAACGGGTCGGACGGGGTGCTGGTGCAGAACAACGCGTTTGCCGCCAACCCGATCGGGATCGTCATCACCGGGGGAGCGCGGGAGACAGTGATCCAACAGGGCCTTTTCTACCAGAACAACCACGGTGTCGAGATCGAGACATCGTACGGGACCGTGGTCGAGATGTGCGCGTTCACTGAGTCCGACGTCGCGGTGTTCATCGAGGGCGGGGCGCTCTACCCCCGCGTGGCGTACTCGACGATGGTGCAAGTGGGCTATGGGATCTCGACCCTCGCCTCACACGGGGTGTACGAGCGGAACCTCATCGCGCGGGCGAACATCGGGATCATCTTCGAGGAAGCTTACTCCCAGGCCACCCCGACGGGGAACGTCGTCCGCCACAACGTCCTCTACCGCTGCACGGACGGCCTGTACCTGGGCACGGAGACCACGGGGACCCACCTCTACGAAAACCTCGTTTGGAACTGCAGCAGAGACGCTCGTGACCTCGGGAAGAACGAGTGGGCTCCCTACGGGCGGGGCAACTGGTACTCCGGCTACGCGGGGCCGGACGCGGACGGGGACGGCATCGGTGACCTGCCCGTCCTGTTCGGGGGTGGGGGCCAGGACCAGGCCCCGATCATGGATCGTTCATTCTACCCGGGCATCCCCGGTGTGGTCGGGACGATGCACGAGCGGACCCTCACCCTGGAGGACGCCTCCGGGGAGCGGGTCACGCTCACGGCGCGGGTTGCAGATCGGCCCCATACGCGGTTCATCGGATTCCAAGGGCTCCCCATCGAGATGGCGAGGGAGCTGGCGATCCTGTTCGTGTTCGAGACCCCCACCGTGAGCCAGTTCCACATGAGGAACGTGTTCCTCCCGCTGGACATCGTGTTCTTCGCCGCCGACGGGGCGTTCCTCGGCCGGAACGCGATGGACGCGGACGTGCAGGACCGTTACGGGGCAGCTGATCCGTTCGCGATGGCGCTCGAGGTCCCGACAGGGCTCCTATCCGCGCGCGGGTTGGGGCGGGAGGTCAGGCTCATCCAGGGGCCGTGATCCGGGCCGTTTTCTTTGACCTCGATGGAACCCTCGTCCGCTATCGGGGGGCCCCGTTCGAGTCGAGCTGGGGTGCCCTCGGAGCCGCAGCCGGGGTGGGGGTGCAGTGGGACGAGCTCCTCGCTCGGTACCGCGGGCGAGTGGAGGAGTACGCGGACTGGGTACGGAAGAACGCGGCCCTCCTCCAGGGGCTCCCCTTCTCGCGGGTGGAAGCGGCGCTGTTCCCGCCTCCCTACGCCCCGGGCTCCCGCGCGGCGATCGCCGAGCTCAAGCGGGCGGGACACCTCCTGGGGATCGTCTCGTCGGGGGTGAACATCGTCGCCGACAGGGTGCGGGAGGAACTTGGGCTTGCGTTTGCGGTAGCGAACGAGCTCCAGATCGCGGATGGCCGCTTCACTGGGGAGGCGATGGTGCGGGTGGGCCTCGCGGACAAGCGCGCCGCCGTGGAACGGGAGGCCCGCCGATGGGGCCTCGCCCTGGAGGAGGTCGCGTTCGTGGGGGATCACCTCAACGACGTTCCCGTGTTCGGGGCCGTGGGATACGCGATCGCCTACGCTCCGAAGGAGCCGGAAGTGGCGGCCGCGGCCCACGCGGTCGTCCACCACTTTCGCCCGATCCCCGAGCTGGTGAGGGCCGCGAGTTGACGGGCTCCGCGGCGATGGCCACAATGGCGGGGGCCCATGGATCGGGAACGAGGGAAAGAGGAGTTCGCCCACAGGTGGCGGCAGGTTCTCGGGGGAGTCCAGGATCGGCTGCTCCGCGCCTGCCTTCCCGTGTCCCCCGACAGGGTCCGTCGGGAGCGGGGCACTCTTCTCATCGAGATCGACTCGCCGTTCAAGAAGGACTATGCCCAGCGCAAGATGGCGAAGCTCGTCGAGGCGGCGCGGGCCTCGTTCGGGGACGTTGAGGTCCGCCTCACCGACCCTGGCGAGCAGCGCGAGCTCCCGTTCACGGAACAGGCAGAGCGCCCCATCCAGGTCGAGCAGGGCATTCCCTCCCCCCTTCCGGCGCGCGAGCAGCTGACTCCGGCCCGGATCCTCGTCCTCGGGATCGGGGGAGGGGGGATCAACGCCCTCGATCGGATGCGCGCGGCCGGCATAACCGGGGTCCGGCTGGCGGCCCTCGACACAGATGGGCAGGTCCTGTCCTCCTTCCAAGGAGGGACGAGCCTCCTCCTCGGGAGTCGGGTGACCCATGGCCGGAGCACGGGGGGGGATCCGGAGAAGGCCCGACGGGCGGCGGAGGAAGCGACGGAGCAGATCGAGGATCTCGTCTCCGATGCCCACCTCGTGTTCCTCACCTGCGGGCTCGGCAAGGGCACCGGAGGGGGCATCGCGCCGGTGGCGGCCCAGATCGCCCGCTCCCGGGGCGCGCTCACGGTGGGGGTGGTCACCCTCCCCTTCTCGTTCGAGGGGGAGGCCCGCGCCGAGAAGGCCCGGGCCGGGCTGGCGCGGTTGGCGGAGAAGACCGACGTCCTCATCGTGATCCGCAACGATCGGTTGCTCGAGATCGCCCCCTCGATCTCCGTCAACGAGGCGTTCCAATTGGCCGACGATGTCCTACTGCGCGGGGTGCGGGGGATCTCCGACCTCATCACCGTCCCCGGCCTCGTGAACCTGGATTTCGCCGATGTGGCATCGGTCCTGCGCGGGGCGGGGACGGCGATGATGGGGATGGGCGAGGGCCGCGGGGAGAACCGCGCCCTCCACGCGGCGAAGAGCGCCGTCACAAACCCCCTCCTCGAGGGAGGGACGATCAAGGGCGCGCGGCGGGTCCTCCTCAACATCACAGGCGGGGAGGACCTCACCCTGGCCGAGGTCACCCAGATCGCGGAGTTCATCCGCCGATCCGCGGCCTCGGAGGCCGACCTCACGTTCGGGGCCGTCATCCAGCCTCAGCATAGCGGGAGAATCGAGGTCACAGTGATCGCTGCCGATTTCCGCGCTGCCCCCGTGGAAGAGGAGGAGAAGGCAGAGCGGGTTCGCCCGGTGATCCCGCGGCGCCCCGTCGGGGAGAACCTCGACATCCCCGCGTTCCTCCGCCGCCCCGAGGGCTGAGGATGGTCCCTGCGGCCACGGGTTCGCGGGTCCCATTCCGCCAGGGCCCGGGAGTTCTCCTCGCGCTATGGGTGGTCCTCCTCACGATCTCCCTTTCCGGCGCAGCTGCTTCGTTGCGGTACGAGCTCGCGGTCGCGATCGCCCCAGGAGGGGAGATCTCCGGGGAGGCCACCGTCCACGGGACGGCTCCCGCGGATTGGCCGGAGGCCGTGTTCCGGCTCTACCCGGCGGTCCACGGCGCGGAGTGCCTCGCCGTGACCGGGGCATGGGTGGGAGGGACAGAAGTGGCGTGGGAGTCGATCGAACCCACCACCGTGGCCGTATCCCTCGCCGCCAACACCGGCGATCCGTTCTCGCTCACCGTTCGCTTCGCCGGGCGGATCCCGGAGTTCGCCCACACCGGCGGGTACGGGGCCTATGCTCGCTCGGACCACGCCATCGTCCTTTCCCAGGCCTACCCGATCCTCGCCCCCTGGGATGGGTCGTGGGTCGCCTACCCCGTCCTCCCGTGGGGGGATGCGGTCGTGGCTGAGGTCGCCGCGTATGTGGTCGACCTCACCGTCCCCTCCGGATGGATCCCCATCGCGAGCGGGACCGAAACGGAGGTCTCCCCCGGGCGGTACCGGATCGAGGGGGAGAACTTGCGCGAGCTCGGGCTGGTCCTCGTCCACGGCTACGAGGTGCAGACGGCCTCCGCTGGTCCCGTGGAGGTGCGAAGCTTCTTCCGGCCTGCACACGCGAGCGCGGGCCGCGCCGCGCTCGAGATCACCGTGAAGGCGATCGACGCGTACGGGCGCCGCTTTGGCCCCCCTTCCTTTCCCCAGCTCGACGTGGTTTCCGTTCCGTTGCGCCTCGCTGCGGGGATCGAGTACCCAGGCCTCATCCTCGCCGGGGAGAGCTACTACAGCCGCTATCCGTCCGACCCGCTCTTCTTCGCGATGATCTTCGCCCACGAGGTCGCTCATCAGTGGTGGTACGCCGAGGTGGGCAGCGACCAGGTGGCCGAGCCATGGGTGGACGAGGCGCTCGCCACCTACACCTCGGGGCTCTACTTCGAGTCCGAAGGGAGGTTCTCCGAGATCCTGCGCTACTGGGAGACGAGCTACGCGCAAGGGCGGGCGCGGAACAAGGACGCTCGGATCGCGAGCCCGCTGTGGGACTTCCCGGGCGGTGATGGCTACGGCGGGATCGTGTACTCCGGAGGGGCGCTGTTCTTCCACGCAGTGCGGGAGCGGATGGGGGACGATGCGTTCTTCCATGCGCTCAGGTGCTACCGCGACGAGTTCCGGTGGCGGATGGCATCTGGAGCAGATCTCCTTGCACTTCTCGCCCGAGAGAGCCCCTGCCCCCTCCACGACCTCGTCGCGGCTTGGCTCGGGCTCTAGGCTGTCCAGTGCCGGAATACTGTTGACAGTTTAGCCCTCCTTGGCCAGCCCAGGCACGGCTGCTTTCCAGAACGCCTCGGCCGGGGTACGCCCCTCGGCCCGGGACCCCTGATGCGGTCGCTCTTCGTTGTAGAACCGGAGGAACCCCTCCCGCGACCTCTGGAGCTGGTGGGCGCGCGTGAAGTACCGCCGTCGGAACGCCACCCGCCAGTGCTCGGGGAGACGTGAATCCCTCGTCTGGCCAGCTCAAGCGACACCCGCTTAGGCCCCCACGTCGGCGACGCCAGCGCTGTCGCGACGATCACCCGCTCCTCCACGGGTCCGAGCGTGGATGCGCCTCCCGGTCGGGCGGACGTTCGTCGGGGATGGAGACCATCCACCCCGTACGCCCGGAGGCGCTTCCTCCACCGGTAGAACACCGTGCGTGAGATCCCCAGCTCCCGCCTGCTACTCCCTCCGTGCACCCCCACCTGTCAACACTACTGTGAAACTGCACACTCTAGGCCCCCCGGCCGGCTGTCCCCAGCCCCGGGACGCGCACCCGCCGCTCGACCCACCGCAGCCCCAACGTGATCAATAGCACGAGCCCCAGGTAGATCAGCGCGACGACGATGAACACCTCGAAGTAGTTGAAATGGCGTGAGGCGATCCTCTTTCCCACCCCCATGAGATCGTACAGCGCGATCGAGAAGACGATGGACGAGTACTTGAGCATGAGGATGAGCTCGTTCGACCAGGGCGGGATCACGAGGCGGAGCGCCTGGGGGATGATGACGTGACGGATCGCCTGGAAGCGGGTGAGCCCGAGGGATCGTGCCGCCACCATCTGCCCGGCCTTCACCGCCTGGATCGCTCCCCGGAAGTACTCCGCCTGGTAGGCGGCCGTGTTCAGACCAAAGGCGAGGATGCCGCTCTCGAACGCCGACAACCGGATCCCCCAGTTGGGGAGCCCGAAGTAGACGATGGATAGCTGGACGAGAAGGGGCGTCCCCCGGAAGAAGTGGATGTAGATGCTGCATGGGATGGAGATGCAGCGTCCCCCATAGACCCGTCCCAACGCGAGGAGGATCCCCAATACGATCCCGATTGCGATGGAGCAGGACGTGACCTCCAGCGTCACCACGAGCCCGCTCGCCAGTTGGGGAAGATAGCCCGGATCGAAATTGAACGTCATCCCTCCGCTCCGTACAGCTCGCTGAGCTTGGATAGGAATTCCCCCGTCCGTGCCACCTCCGGGGAGCGGAACAGCTTCTCCGGTGGCCCCTGTTCCACGATCACCCCGTGTTCCATGAACACGATTTCGTCGGCCACGCTGCGGGCGAACCCCATCTCGTGGGTGACGACGATCATCGTCATCCCGTCCTCGGCCAGCTGCACCATCACGCCCAGCACCTCGCCGATCAGCTCGGGATCGAGAGCACTGGTGGGCTCATCGAACAGGATGAGCTTCGGCTCCATCGCCAGCGCCCGGGCGATCGACACCCGCTGCTGCTGGCCGCCGGAGAGGTGAGCGGGGTACGCGTCCGCCTTATCCTTGAGCCCGACCCGGGTCAGTTCCTTCATCGCCCGCGCGGTGGCCTCCTTCTTCCCCAGGTGCTTGACCTTGATGAGGCCGAGCCGCACGTTATCGAGGGCCGTGAGGTGGGTAAATAGGTTGAAATCCTGGAACACGAAGCCGATCTGCGAGCGGATCTCGTTGATCCTTGCCCGCGGGGCGGTCACCTCCACGTCCTCCAGCCACACCTGGCCCCGGTCGGGCTCGGTGAGGCGGTTGATGCACCGCAGGAGGGTGGATTTCCCGGTGCCGGATGGCCCGATGACCACCTTCGTTTGCCCCGGGTCGAGATGGAAGGAGACGCCCCGCAGGACCTCTTCTGTCCCGTAGCGCTTGTGGATGTCCTCGACGCGGAGGAGGGGGTCCATGGGCCTACCCATGCTCCCGACGAGTCCCGCCCGGTTCCGCTGTCATCAACCCTGGGATGCGGACCCGTCGCTCCACGACCCCGAGGAGCCCGTTCCCGGCGTAGGTGAAGACGAGGAAGATCAGGGCCACCACGAGGAGGGTGGGCATTGCCAGGTCGTAGCGGCGATCCACGATGATGCGCGCGCTGCGCATGATCTCGTTCAGCCCGACTGCGTAGGCGAGGGTGGTGTCCTTGACCACGGATGCGAACTCGTTCGACCAGCCGGGGATCGACAGGCGGAACGCCTGGGGGAGGACGACCGAGATCACTGCCCGGACTCGCCCCATGCCGAGCGAGCGCGCGGCCAGCATCTGCCCTGGCGGAACGGACTGGATGGCCCCCCGGAAGACCTGGGACTGGTAGGCGGAGGAACGGAACCCCAGCGCCAAGGTGGCGGCGAGGAACGAGGAGATGTACAAGCCGAATTGTGCTGGGCCGTAGTAGAAGAGAAACAGGAGCACGAGCGCTGGTATGCTGCGGAACACCCACTCGTACACGAAGGCGAGGATGCCGACGATGCGTCCCCCATAGACTTGGAGGAGCGCGACCACGGTCCCCACCACGAACCCCACCACGAGAAGGGCCACCAGGAGCTGGATGTTGATCAACGAGGAGCGGAGGAGCATCGGCAGGTGACGGGTGACCTCGACCAGGTTAGCGATGGTGACCTCCACTAGAGGAAACAGGGGCCCCTTGCCTGGAAGCCCCTGCTCCCACCAGCACGCGCTCCGCTTTCACGCCCCCGATCTCGCCCGGGACGCTACAGCCCCAGATGCGCCTTCATGGATGCGAGGAAGCCATCCAGATCTCCAGCGAAGAGGAGGCCCTTGCTCGCGATCCATGCCTCCATGATCTCGTCGAGATCCGGACCGAAGTAGACCTCCATCAGCCCCGCGATGAAGCTCCCTTCCTCGATCACCAGTTCCTGGAGCCCACCGGGGCGATCGCGCACCGTGAGCCCGAGCTCGGCCAGCGCGTCGTTGATGCGAGGGAGGATGCCCTTCGGATCGCCCTTCCTCACCAGGAACCCGAAGTACTCGTTGGTCCTGATGATCCCAGCGATGGTCAGCAGTTCCGGGTAGGCCGCGATGGAGGCCTTGGAGGCCGGTTCGTCCTGCACGACCGCGTCGACCCGCCCGTTGACGAGGTCGAGGATCGCCGATGGGTAGGTCTCGTACCCCTTGAGCTCAACATTGACCCCCGCCGCCTGGAGCTCGTCCTCCACCCAGTAGAACCCGGTGGTGCCGTTCTGCGCTCCGACGGCCCGATTCGGGCCGAGCCCGGCCAGCGCGGTGACGATGTTCAGCCCCGAGTCCTTCCGGATGACCACCGCTTGGTTCGAGAGGAAGTACGGCGCGGAGAAGTCGACCGCTTGCGCCCGATCGGCGGTGATGGTGAACCCCGATGCCCCGATGTCCGCACGCCCCGTGCGCACGTTCTCGATGATCGCATCAAACGCTACGTTCCTGATCTCGATCTCGAACCCGGCCACAAAGGCGATGGCCCGCATCAGATCCAAGTCGAACCCGAAGAACTCGCCCGCATCGGTCACCATCTCGAATGGCGCCCACGGGATGTCCGATGCCACGATGTACCTGTCCTGCCCCAGAGCCAGCCCCCCCACAAGGAGAGCCCCCACCAAGATGCCAATCCCCACTGTCCGCACTTTCACCACCTCCGGAAGCGAATGACGTCCCTCGACTATACAGGGTCTAGCTGGGGAACGTCAACAGCGCTAGCCCAAGTGGCGACGTGCCCACTCCGCCTCCTCGCCGGGGAGGAGGAACGGCTCGGGGGGGATGAGCCCGCGGCGACGGGCGATGTGGCGGTAGGGGAAGCGGCGCGCGAGGAGGGCCCAGCTCAAAGCGAGGTCGTTGTAGGAACTGCGGGCGAGATCACGCTCCTCGTCGGCCTGGGCGAGTCGGTTTTGAGCTTGGCGGATGGCCTCGATCCGCTCCCGAGGCAGCCCACGGTAGATCTGGAGGAGGGCGTCCTCCACGGCCCGATCGGCGGCGGCGAGGTCGCGGGGGCCAGCAGCCTGGCGCAGCTTGGCCACCGCTTCCCGCAGCCGAGGCCTCCCTTCCGGGACGTACCCCGCCCGCTCCAATGCTGCGTGCATCGCGTCGAGCGATCCGATCCGCTCCGCGAGGGCTTTCTCCAACTCCTCCCACGCCGCGCGGACCCGGGCCAGCCCCGTCACGAGCCGCCTCGTCCACCGCTGCCAAAGGAAACGCAGCGTCCCCAGGCTGTCTCTTAT
>OMKS01004562.1_pt1 | contig 10372 bp, 4 predicted proteins | sample 1674721 | NCBI WGS metagenome assembly OMKS01 (sample SAMN06264996, study PRJEB25208) | sediment metagenome | isolation source: hot spring sediment | place: USA: California | collected 2014-09-02 | reverse complement strand
TCTACACTATCCTCTTCGTCGGCAGCGTCAGATGTGTATAAGAGACAGGTTACAGCCAGAGATTTGCAGGTAGAGGGAGCGATGGCCGCCTATATGCGTAATACCATTAATCCGACACTCTGCTGCACAGCCGAATATCAACCCTGCATGGTACATGCGGGACCTTTTGCCAATATCGCAGTCGGTCAATCATCGGTTATCGGCGATAGAATAGGATTGAAGATGTTCGATTATCATGTAACCGAAAGCGGGTTTGCGGCGGATATCGGATTCGAAAAATTCTGGAACGTTAAATGCCGCTGCAGCGGATTAAAGCCGTCCGTATCAGTGCTTACCGCCAGTATTAGAGCTTTAAAGATGCATGGAGGAGGCCCTTCGGTAAAACCGGGAGTACCTCTTTCGGATGAATATACTAAAGAAAATATAGGATTGCTCGAAAAAGGGTTGGGAAATCTTCTTCACCATATTAACACTATTAAGCTCTCCGGCATAAATCCGGTAGTATGTATCAATCGTTTTGCTGCGGATTCCGACGAAGAAGTAAAGGTTGTTAAGCGTGCTGCTGAATCTGCCGGCGCCCGCGCGGCTGAATCAAACCACTGGGCTGAGGGCGGCGAAGGGGCTCTTGAATTAACAGACGCAGTTCTTGATGCCTGTAAAGAAGATAATAGTTTTAAATTTTTGTATCCAATGGAAATGAAATTGCGCGACCGCGTGGAAAAAATAGCAAAGTTTGTTTATGGCGCTGCAGGCGTAAGCTGGAGCAAAGAAGCCGAAGCAAAAGCAAAAGCGTTCGAGAGCGACCCTGCCTACGATGAATATGCAACCATGATGGTAAAAACACATCTATCGCTTTCACACGATCCCAATTTAAAAGGAGTGCCTCAAGGATGGACTCTACCGATCAGGGATGTACTTATTTACTCAGGAGCCAGGTTCCTGTGCCCCTGCGCGGAAACCATCAGCCTTATGCCGGGAACAGGATCAAATCCGTCTTTCAGGAGGATAGATGTGGATACAGGAACAGGTAACGTTAAAGGATTATTTTAGTCTGCACTCCGGGATTACTTGATCCCGGCAACCGCCTGGGCAATATTGAAACAAAAACCTCCTATCTTTTCAAATGACGTGAGCATATCAACAAATACGAGACCTGTGTCTACAGTGCACGCTCCGGTCTGGAGACGTGCTATGTGACCTGCCTTCATCTCCTCTTTCATCCTGTTGACATTGCCCTCGATTTTCTGCGTCATCGGCATGACCTCTTTGTTTTCATCCTTTATTGCCTTTAAAACAAGGCTTATGAATCTTCGAATCTCTTCAGATATCTCTTCATAATCTGCCATCGCAATATCAGATAAATTCAGATTCTGATCGATAAGCCTTTCAATCAAACCTGCTATGTCTTCTATCTCATCGCCTATCCTCTCCCAGTTATTGGCCATACGCATGAGTGCCGCAACTTCCTGTGATTCTTCCTCTGTTATGTTTTCCTGTGTGACCCTTACAAGAAAATGCGTAATTTCCCTCTGAAGGTGGTCAATGGCATCTTCCCTCTTTTTCCATTTGGACAGGTCTTTCAGCTTGCGGTCTTTGACAGATTTTACAACATCATCATACATTACCTCAACGGTCTGCCCCATTCTTGAAACCTCAGCCCGGGCCTGTCCGATAGCTACTGAAGGTGCGTCTATGTACTTTGAATCAATATATTTTATCTCGTGCAGTTCATCCAGTTCTGCTTCTTCTTTTTTTCGAGGGGTCAGCCATATCGCAACTTCTATCAGGTATGGCAAAATAAGAAGGAAAAAAAGGGCATTCACAAGGTTAAACAGCGTATGTGAGTTTGCTATATACCTTGCAACATTAGTATATTCTCCTGCAACCAATTCATTTGGAGGGCCAATATCCAGAATTGATCCGGTAATCCATGTAATCAGTTTTATGAAAAAGGGAAAAAGGATTATGATATTAACTACGCCTACAACATTAAACAATGTATGTGCTCTGGCAGTCCTGTGAGCATTGATGCTTGCCCCTATACAGGCAAGCTCTGCCGTAATGGTGGTGCCGATATTGTCTCCCAGTATCAGGGCCACACTTGTTTCAAAACTCAACAGGCCCTGACTGGCCAGTGCCATGGTTATTCCCACCGTAGCACTTGAGCTTTGAAGGATCATGGTCAGCACACTCCCTGCCAGCACACATAGAAGTATACCCACCAGGCTGTCCGCATTGAACCTTGTAAAAAATGAAATAAACTCTGGATTATGCCTTAAAGGCGAAAAACCAGACTTCATTATGGCAAGCCCGAAAAACACAAGGCCAAAACCTAACAGAACGTCACCGACATAAACCCATTTCCTGCGGCCCAGAAAAAACTTTAAAAGGACTCCGGCGGCAATGGCAGGAAGGGAATATGCTGTAATATTGAATGCAATTAACTGTGCTGTAACCGTGGTTCCTATGTTGGCCCCAAGGATTACTCCTACTGCCTGCGTCAGCGTCATAAGGCCGGCGTCTACGAAGCTTACCAGCATTACCGTTGTTGCACTGGAGCTTTGAATTATGCCTGTTACAAATGTACCCATTGCACAACCGATAAAACGGTTGTTTGAAACCATGCTGAGTATCTGACGGATCTTTCTTCCTGCGACTTTCTGAAGTCCTTCCGACATGATCTTCATGCCGAACAGAAACAGGCCTAAACCGCCAAGGGTCTGAAATATAACTGAAGTCATTTCTTTATAATAGATTAATCCGGTAGTTTGTATGATCTGGTATTTTTTGAAAAAAAAGGGACCACACGTCTAAAAAAACATAAGACGAAATGATCCCTTTTGCAAATGACACGAGAATGGTCAAGACCTCTTGGCCTCCTCGGTAGGTGTTAGCAGGTCACCTTAAATATCATGGAAGCACCTGTATCTCCTGCTGCGCAACCTGCCCATAGGCCGTAGCCGCCGCCCAGAATAACCAATTCTTCCAGTAATTCAGCGATGTTTCGGCCAGCAGTGGGACCCTGGGGATGCCCATAAATCAGGGAATTTCCATAATTATTCATCTTCATAACATCAATGCCCAATTTTTTGGCCATGTTGATGTCATTGATGGCAAACGGCTGATGGGATTTCCATGCCTTTATATCTCCAACTTTCAGCCCTGCATTTTTCAGAGCCATCTCTGCCGCAGGTGTTGGAGCCGCCGCCATAAATCCCGGCCTGGCCCTTGAAAAACCATAAGAGATAATCTGAATTTCAACTTTGGGATCCTTGCTCAGCTCTTTGGCCCTGTCCTTGGTGGTAATGATAAAACCACAGTTCCCGTCCGCAGGAAATGTCTGGGCACCAAAGGTATGGATGCCTCCCGGTTCAGCGACCTTTAATTTAGCCAGGCCCTCCGCAGTTGTGGGCGTAACGCCTTCATCTGCTTCGAACATAACAGTCTTTTTCTTTGAAATCTTCACTTCACAGGGGAACATGTACCTTTTCTGAAAAGCCCTGTCATTTGCCAGGGCATCCTGGTACTGTTCATATCTCCTTAAAGTAACGGCGTCCGACTCTTCTCTGGTTGCTCCGATCTCCTTGGCAACATTTTCAGCTGTCTGGATCATCTTCAGACCGACATTCGGATCACCGTTGAAGTTATCCATCATCCAGTTTTCCGATTCAACTTCTCCTCCCGGTCCAAGGGGCTGGGGCCAGATGGTATGAGGACCATTTGAGGCACGGTCAGACATCAATGCAAACGCCGTGTTATATGTGCCGGCCTCTATGTTTAAAGCCGCAAGATGGATAGCGGTAGTTGAGGTCGTGCATGCCTGGTTGATCATCAGAGCAGGCACGTCCTTCTGATTGTCAAGCACCATTGCGGCCGCCCAGTTGTGGCTGTAAAACATATGGTGCTGGGCTATGGTGGTTCCATAATACATATAGTCCAACATGGTGGGGTCGTAATCCTTGCTCAAAAACCACCTTCTTGCAGTCTTGGCACCCAATTCGATGGAATTCTCATTCTGCAGGGTCCCCTGCCAGCGAGCAAACGGGCTTGAATAGTACCCATTGTAAGGTATAAATGCTTTTGTCAACATGTAATTATTCCTCCAGACAAATAAAATTTATTTAAGTATGGCTTACCTGTATTAATTTATATTAAACAAGCCAATTAAGCTAAGCCTGCGAAAAGGAATACATCATTTAATTGGCTTTCAACCTATAAATGATGTATCCTCATATATTAAAAGAGCGCCTTATTAATGGTCACTCCATTTGCCGTATCTCTCCCTGAGAATCCTGTGAAGGATCTTACCTGTAGGCGTTCTCGGCATCTCTTCATCTTTGATGAAGTCATAGGTCTTTGGAACCTTGAAACCCGCAAGTTTTCCCTTTACAGATGCCTTGATCTCATCAGCAAGGTCTTTACTTGCCTCATAACCCTGATTCAATACAATTACCGCCTTTATGGCCTCACCCCATTTGTCGTCCGGGATACCTATTACCGCAATATCTTTAACCGCTTCATGGGCTCCCAAGGCATCTTCGATTTCGGACGGATAACAATTTTCTCCGCCGGTGATAATCATATTTGCCTTTCTGTCCACGAGTGTGTAGTAGCCGTCTTCATCTCTCTTAACCATATCTCCCGCTGACGACCATTCACCAAAAAAAGCGCCCTTGCTCTTCTCCGGTTCCTTCAGATATTCCTTGAAAAGCATGGGGGTGCGATAAAACAGCTCGCCTACTTCACCTTCTGGAACATCGTTTCTTTCTTCATCCAGAATCTTTATCCTGTCTGTGCCGAATATCTCCTTGCCGATCGAACCAAGCTTTTTGAACTGATCTTCAGGTCTCAGGAGTGTCACGAGACCGCCTTCGGTGCTGCCGTATGCCTCCCACAGTTCGGCATTCTTGAAATATTCCATAATGGCGACCTTAAGGTCTTTTCTTGCCGGCGCGGAGGAAATAAGGAGCTGCCTCATTGAAGAAACATTAATACTGTTTTTTACCTCATCCGGCAGGGAAAGCATCATTATATAGTGAGTCGGCACCAGTGATGTAAATGTAATTTTATACTTGTCAATCGTCCTGAGAAGATTTTCCGGATCAAAGCTCACCATGTTGTAGACGAAAACGGGCGCTGACACCAGTGTGTAAGGAAATGAATAAAATATTGAATTGACATGGCACATGGGCATAACAAGCATGACCTTATCAGTAGGCCGTACACCCATGTTTACATCGTTCAGGAAATACTGGGCTATATAGCTCTCATGTGTCCTCATTACACCTTTAGGCCTGCCCGTTGTTCCCGAAGTATACATTATTGTCCATATATCCGCGCCGTCAACCATTACATCAGGCTCGGCAGGCGATGCTTTTGCCAGAAACTCTTCATAGCCTATGTAACCATCAGGCACTGGGCCATCTCCTAAAAACACATAGGCGTTTTTGGGAACAGGCAGTTTGTCCTTGATACCGTTTATCATCTCAACAAAAGGCTCTTCAACAATAAAGGCCTTACATTCCGAATGGTTGGTAATGTATTCAATGTCAGGAGCAGCCAGCCTGAACATGATGGGTACAACCATCTGTCCGCCCTTAGCACATCCTGCGTACATATCCATCCATTCACCGCGGTTATATGCAAGCACTGCAAATGTATCCTGATGCCCAACACCTAAACCTTTCAGACCGTTGGCAAAACGACAGGCCCTGTCATTCCATTCCTTAAATGTATATTCTCTCTTCAGGTCCTGCCATCCAAGCTTGTCAGGATAATTGATGGCATTCATCTTTACCATTGTACCTGCGGTCATCCATTTACTTATGGTCATTTTTAACCTCCATATTGTTATTAATACATTTTTTAAAATTTACATCTTTCCATTGCGGAGTCATTTCATCAGCTAAATCCAAAAAAATGAACTCAACTATTTCATTGACTGCGCCACAATCTCAGTAATATCCATAATCTTTAACTTACCCCTTTCATCCTTGGGTATAAGCTTAACACCCTTTCTCAGATTATCCTTGCAGGCCGCACAACCGGATACGATAATCTCCGCACCGACTGCCAGAGCATCTTTGACCCTCTCTGACGCCATTTTAACAGCCATATCGGCATCGAATGCCATAATATTGCCTCCGCCGCCGCAACAGCGAGCCTGAAGCCTGTTCCTGCCCATTTCCACAAATTCAAGACCAGGAATCGACTTAAGAATATCTCTCGGCTCCTCGAAGATCTTCATCCCCCTTCCAAGATCACACGGATCATGGTAGGTAACCTTTTTACCCAGACCTGCATTCAGCTTCAGCTTCCCTTCCTTAATAAGTTTATCAAAATATGTAACCGAATGGTATACCTCCAGACCGAGATCTCCCACCTTGGGATATACCTTTTTGAACGTCTTGAAGCAGCCTGCACATGGGGTGACAAGTTCTTTGGCCCCTGTTGCCTTTATTCTTTCTATGACTTTTTCAGCATGAGGCTCAAACTTGTCAGATCCCATCAGGAACAGAGGGAATCCACAGCAGCCTTCCTGGGTCGACAGGGTTGTATAGTCAACTCCTGCGGCATCCAGAGGCTCGATCAGGCTCGGCACCATCTTCATGTCAAGGTAACTTGGAACACAGCCCATAAACAGAAGTGTCTCGGCCTTCTCTTTAAGTTCACCCTTTGCAGCCTTTTCCTTCAAGGCAGGAGGATAAATGTCTATCCTGTCTTCAGTTGAACTTGCATATACGTTCCCGGTCTTAAAAATGTTTTCCTGAATAGCAAGTTCCGATTCCGGCACAAAGCCGGCCTTGTAAAGTTTTTGTCTTGCCCCTTCTACAATCTCATCCACCTTGATCTGGGCAGGACAGTAATAAGTACAGGCCTGGCAGGTGGTACAGCTGTAAAAGGCATCCGCCAGTTCCTTTGAAGGTTCTATAGTGCCGTTCATAAGGTTGAATGCAAGGACATTCCTCCCACGGGCATTTCTCGATTCCCGCTGCGTGATGCTGAACGTGGGGCATCCCAGGCGGCAGAAACCGCAATGGATACAGGCGATAACCTCATTATCAATATCTATGCCAAATGTGTTTAAACCTTCAGGATGCTCAAGCAGGGCCGTAAATGCAAAAAAGTCGTACATATCATGTACTTCATCATCCAGCCCCATCTTACCCGGATTGAGTATGCCATTGGGATCAAGGGCCTTTTTCACGGATTTCATCACATCAAGTGCAGGACCTAACTGTCTCTTGATGTAGGGAGCCCTGGCAAGACCGGTCCCGTGTTCGGCAGTAATCGTGCCCCCCAACTCAATGGCCAGATCGGCGAGCTCATCCGCGGCAGGTTTCAGCCTGTCCCATTCAGCCTTGCTTCTCATATCCGTTACAAATGTTGTATGGACATTCCCGTCTCCGATATGACCAAAGGTGGTAATTAGCAGATTATACTTATCTGATATCGCCTGAGCCCTTCTTATGGCCTCGGGTATTTTTGACGGCGGGATGCCAAGGTCCTCTGATATGGGGACAAGCCTGTTGCCTGGTTTGATCCTTGAGAGGGTCGGGACCAGTTTCCCGCGTGCCTCCATGATCTCGCCGGCCTTGGCAGGATCATCACTCCAGGTATATTCCTCCACGCCATATTTTTTGCATATATCACCGATCCGCTCCATGTCTCTGAGCACGATCTCCTTGGCGCCGTCCGACTCGATGATCAGCATGGCCTCAATCTTGCTGATATCCCTTGCAATGGCCTTTTCAACAACTTTCAGGCTGTATTTGTCCATTATCTCACATGCGGCAAGCTGTATTCCGGACCCGATTATATCTGAAACGGCCTTACCGGCATCTTCCAGGTTGTGGAAGATAGCCAGAGCAAGAGCATTTGTCTCAGGAACAGGCTGTATCTTTACCGTGATCTCGGCGATGACGCCAAGAGTACCTTCAGAACTGGCAAACATATGAACCAGATCATAGCCAAAGGATGATTTGGGAGTCTTAAATCCTGTTTCAACAATGGTTCCGTCTGCCAGAACCACCTTCATAGCCTTTACATAATCCTTGGCTGTTCCGTATTTTACGGCCTTGTGCCCGCTTGAATTAGTTGACATCATGCCGCCTATTGAAGCGATAAGTTCACTTCCGGGGTTTGGTGGGAATTTCAAGCCCACTTTCTTCAGGGCTATATTCAAATCATTACAGATGACACCGGGTTGAACAACTGCAAAAAAGTTGGCCTCATCAATTTCCAGAATTTTGTTCATTTTGTGAACATCCAACAAGATACCGCCTTTTACAGGGAGAGATGCCCCTGTTGTGGCTGTACCCGAACCCTGAACCGTAACCGGTACCTTATCCCGGTTGGCCAGCCGCATAATGCCCGATATATGATCAATTGTCTCAGCAAAAACAACCATATCAGGAACGCCTTCGTGAACAGACATATCCCTTGAGTATGATAGACATTCAACATGATCATTAAAAGCATTTTCCGGCCCAACGATCTGGATTATTTCATCAAAAATACCCATAAGTTGACCTCCTAATTGTTATAGTCTAAATTGTATTAAGCCAGGGAGGAATTTACCCTCCGAGTCAAAACTATAAGATAGCCCCCATCAGACTAAATCTGACTTATATCTGAAGAGTTGAAAAATTGTCAAGGGAAAAGCCAGACCTGAAACCTGAATTGGGATATCAATATTGGAATTAAATCGCTGTGAAAACAGAAGCGGATTGAATGGAAAACGGTTTTGGAATTTAGCCAAAGGAAGATACTTCAAATTCAAGTTTCTCCAGTTCCCTTATCCTGTCTCTGAGTTGGGCGGCTTCTTCGAATTTCAATTTACTGGCAGCATCTTTCATCTTCGAAGCAAGATCTCTGATTGCCTGATCAATGTCCTGCGGCGACATATAACCACTCTGTTCTTCAGCGACAGTTGGAATGGCTGCATAGTCAGCCTCATAGAAAGGCAGCATGTCTCCAATATCCTTCTTGATAGTTTCAGGGGTTATATTGTTTACCCTGTTGTATTCCAGTTGGATCTCCCGGCGCCTCATGCTCTCATCAATTGCCCTTTTCATTGAATCAGTTGACTTGTCCGCAAAAAATACCACCTTTCCATTCACATTCCTTGAAGCCCTTCCGCAGGTCTGTATGAGGGACCTTTCCGACCTTAGAAAGCCTTCCTTGTCTGCATCAAGAATAGCAACAAGGGAAACCTCCGGAAGATCAAGACCTTCGCGCAGCAGATTAATACCGATTAAGACATCAAAGGCGCCTAACCTGAGATCCCTGATTATCTCAACCCGTTCAATTGTATTTATATCCGAATGCATGTAACGAACCTTGATGCCAAGCTCTGAATAATATTCGGTAAGATCTTCAGCCATCCTCTTTGTGAGAGTAGTCACAAGCACCCTCTCATTCTCAAGAACCCTCTCCCTTATGAGGCCGAGCAGATCATCCACCTGATTAAGAGCCGGAAGGATTTCTATCTCGGGATCTGCCAGGCCCGTAGGCCTTATGATCTGTTCGGTTATGGTTTCAGCCTTTTCCAATTCGTATGGTCCGGGAGTTGCTGAAACATAGACAACCTGTTTAACCCTCGATTCAAACTCATCAAATTTTAACGGCCTGTTATCGAGGGCTGAGGGAAGACGGAATCCATAGCCCACGAGTACTTCCTTTCGTGATCTGTCACCTCTGTACATCCCGTTCAGCTGTGGCATGGAGATATGGCTTTCGTCAATAATAACCAGAAAATCACCAGGAAAGTAATCTAAAAGCGTTGGCGGAGGTTCGCCTGGAGATCTTCCTGTCAAGTGCCTGGAATAATTCTCTATTCCATGACAATACCCCATCTCTGTCATCATCTCAAGATCAAATGCTGTACGCTCCTCGACTCTCTGTGCCTCAATAAGCTTATTTTTCGAATAAAAATACCTGATCCTTTCTCTAAGCTCGCTTTTTATCTGGCTGATCGCCTTTTCCCTGATTCCCGCCGTAGTCACATAATGGGTAGCCGGGTATATTGTTATACGATTCAGAGACTTTTCAGTCTTTCCTGTCAAAGGGTCTATTTCATATATTGATTCGATTGAATCACCGAAAAAATTTATGCGTACGGCCCTGTAACCTTCATGAACCGGATAGATATCCAGGACATCTCCTCTGGCTCGAAAACGTCCACGGTAAAAATCAATATCCCCCCGCTCATAATGGATTTCCACCAGCTTCCTTACTGCATTCTCTCTCGACATCTCAGTGCCTTTTTCCACATAAAGAAGCATGTCTCGATAGGCCTCAGGCGAGCCCAGACCATAAATACAGGAAACGCTGGCAACTATAATCACGTCATCCCGGTCGAGCAGAGATC
>OMKS01004560.1_pt1 | contig 10373 bp, 7 predicted proteins | sample 1674721 | NCBI WGS metagenome assembly OMKS01 (sample SAMN06264996, study PRJEB25208) | sediment metagenome | isolation source: hot spring sediment | place: USA: California | collected 2014-09-02 | reverse complement strand
TTATTGTACCATAATTTTTAGTATTCTTTAAAATTATTTTTATACTAGAGTTTACTATCAAGAAATGATGCAATCTCATCGATATTGTTTGTATGTAAAAAGCATTTTTGCTCATCGCAAAGTGACCATTTCTCATCCAAAGAGGCATCAACTAGAACAAAGGGGTAGGAAAAAGAGAGTTTCTGTTGTTCTGATGCTTCAAGGGGAGTTTTGAGTTGATAAAAACCATACAAAAACTCCATGACAACCAATGCTAATTTAGGGCTAGATATAGGTTGCCTCATCACATCATAAGATACCATTTGGAGTGAATCAAAAACGATATGTAAATACTCTTGTTGCTGGAGTGAATGTAGTTTGAGTAGCCCCTCTAACATGACAGAAAGACTAGAAGGATAGGAGCTATCGTATATGTCGGCTTTGGTTTGGAAATCGCCTTGAGAAAAATACCATTTTTTATTTTTGTAAAATTTTCTGATTGCTTCATTGGCTAAATCTTGTGCTATATCAAGGTAGGTTTTGTCCAAAGTTGCTTGATGTGCCTCTATGAGGGCATCTATAAGATAGGCATAATCTTCTAAAAAAGCTTCGATTGTCGGAGTATTTCCATAGAGTGTAGTGTGGTAGAGTTTGCCATCTAAGTAGAGTGTCTCAAGCAAGGCATGAAGACTCTTTTTTGCCGATTCTAGATAGTTTGGCAACGATACGCTAGCTTTGAAAAGTGTCTTGATCATCATACTATTCCATGCCGTTATGATTTTTTTGTCGATAAATGGATAGACTCTTTTGGCTCTAAGGGCGGCTAGTGCATCAATGGCTTGAGTATAAAAAGGCAAAGATTCAGCTAGGGCAGAGTCTTGTGTTGTGATGATATTTTTCCCCTCAAAATTGCCATTTTTGGTTACCTCCAAAACATCAAGTAGTGTATCAATATCTTTTTTTGGTATTAAAGCCTCCATCCATGCATTTTGAATCTCATTTTTTGTAAATACAAAATACTCTCCCTCTGCCCCTTCGGTATCGGCATCGCTTGCAGCAAAAAATAGTCCATTTTGTGACATATTTGCGATAAAAAAATCGATACTTTTTTGTGCGATTTCAAGGTAATGAGGAGATTTTGTCTCTTTGTATACATCAAGATAAAGCTCGCAAAGTAGAGCATTGTCATAGCCCATCTTTTCAAAATGCGGTATGAGCCATGCTTCATCAGTACTATAGCGACAAAATCCCCCATCAATACGGTCATAGAATCCACCTCTTGCCATGGCATCTAGTGAGAGGGTAATCATAGGCAAGATAGCGGGATCTGTATGTAGTTTATGTAAAGCAAGGAGCGTTTGATAGGTGGAGACTTGAGGAAATTTTGGTGGCTTGCCAAATCCCCCATGCTTGGTATCAAAAAGTTGTTTTGCTTGTGAGATAAATCTTGTTGTGATACTTTTGTCAAGCCTCGTTGCTTGTATGGTAGTTTTTTGGGGATTTAAAAAAGTGAGTACCTCTTGACCTTTGGCTTTTAGGAGTTGCTCATCTTTGGCATATTTTTTGGCTATTAGATGGAGTAGCTCATCAAAAGGCATCATCCCGTATTTAGCAATAGGCGGTATATATGTGGCACTATAAAATGGCTTTAAATTGGGAGTTAAAAATATAGAAGTTGGCCATCCACCACTTTTGCCGTTCATGAGTCTATAGACTGCTTGAAAATGTTTGTCTATATCAGGTCTCTCCTCTTTGTCAACCTTGATAGATATAAAGTGTTTGTTGAGTATCTTTGCAATGTGGTCATTTTCAAAAGACTCCTTTTGCATGACATGGCACCAATGACAACTACTATATCCAATAGAGAGAAAGATAGGTTTATTTTCTTTGGATGCTTTTTGGAGTGCTTCATTGCCCCATGGGTACCAATTAATTGGATTATTAGCATGTTGCAAGAGATAAGGGGAGTGGCTATGAATGAGATGGTTTGGCATCTAGTGTGTCCTTGATTAATGTTTGATTGACTATAATTGGCTATAGTTTTTTCTATCATAGTCAAATAGGATTAAAAATCAAAGGGGTTTTGTAGCATGATGCGATTTGTTGTTTTTATCTTTTTTATCTTTACTGCATCTCTTTGGAGTTTCAGCGGGGCAAAGAGCTCCTCTATCCTCCCTCCGAATGAAGCTTTTATCATCACTACAAATACTACTCATGATACCATAAGTGTTGATTTTGTTTTGGGGCAAGATATCTACATCTATGCCGATTCTCTTGAATTTAAATCTCAAAAAGAAAAAGTAGAAGTTGCATTGCCAAAGCCAAAAAAGTACGATGATGAGTTGGTTTATGGAGAAAATTTTAGAGTTGAAATCCCAAAAGAGGGTGTATCGAAACTGACAGTTGCTTTTGAGGGGTGCTCATCTGCTGGTATTTGCTATGAGCCACAAATACGCACTTTTGAGTTTGAGGTCAATCAGAGTCTCACCCAAAAAATTGGAGATTTAAGTCAAGAGCTAAATGTAGGGAAAATAGCACAGGTCTTTTCAGGGGAGAGTGGTTGGTTTATACTATTATTATTTTTTATCTTTGGTCTCTTTTTGTCTTTGACTCCATGTATATTTCCTATGATTCCTATACTCTCTTCGATTTTGATTGCACAATCCAAAGATAAAAAGCCAAGTGTTTTTAGGACTTTTTTCACCTCATTGGTGTATGTCTTGGCAATGGCATTTACTTATACCGCAGTGGGTGTTGTCGCGGGATTATTGGGAGCTGATATACAAGCTGCTATGCAAGCTCCATGGGTTTTGGTTTTGTTTGCAGCTATTTTTGTAGCTTTGGCTCTTTCGCTTTTTGGGTATTATGAGATTGCCTTGCCTGCTAAATGGCAAGCAAAGATATCCCAAACAAGCGATAGGGCTCATACAAAAGGGATAGTTGGTGTCGCTATCATGGGTGCTTTATCGGCACTCATTGTTGGACCTTGCGTGGCACCACCATTGGGTGGAGCTGTTTTGTTTATATCACAAGCGGGAGATCCATGGCTTGGTGGAGCTGCACTTTTTGTGATGAGTATAGGGATGGGAGTTCCTTTGTTATTGGTTGGCATCGGGGCTGGTAAATGGATGCCAAAACCTGGTGGCTGGATGATGAGAGTGAGTCAATTTTTTGGAGTCGTGATGTTGGCGTTAGCTATTTGGATGCTCTCAAGGATACTTCCAGCAAGTGTGACACTTTTCTTGTGGTCGCTTCTAGCTATGGGAAGTGCATTGTATATAGGGGTGTTTGAATCAAAGTTCCAAGGCGCATGGAAGATGGTAAGGCTTCTAGCGTTAGTTGTCTTGCTTTATGGAGTGAGTTTGTTTGTCGGTGCAATTACAGGTGCTTCGTCGATACTCCATCCACTTCAGAAGCTAGTTGCAACCCAAAGTACTATACAAGCAGAAGCTAGTTTGACAAAGTCAGATTATTTGGGATATTCACTCCAAAGGCTTCAAAAAGAGATAGATGCTAGCTTAAAGCCAGTTGTGGTGGAGTTTACTAAGGACTCTTGTGTTGCTTGCAAGGAGCTTGAGCTTTTGACTTTTGCAGACAAGAAAGTCAAAGAGGCACTGGAAGATTTTACATTTATCAAGATAGATGTGACCAAAAATACACAAGATGACAAAGAGCTTTTTGCCCATTATAAGATTTTTGGGACGCCAAATATTTTATTTTTTAGCGCTCAAGGTCAATACTTGCCAGAAAAAACTATCACAGGTTTTGTTGATGCAAAGCGATTTTTGGATATCTTGGAGCAAATTGATAAATGAATAGATCTATAGCTGTAGGGAAGATAAATACTCTAAGAGCAAAACGGCAAACAAAAAATGGGATATATCTTGCCTCCCAAGATGGCTATGAGGTTCTTTTGCCAAATATCTATTGTGCGGATATTGCGCTAGAGTCGCTTGTTGATGTATTTGTTTATACAGATTCTGAAGATAGAGTTGTTGCAACTACATTGAGACCAAAGGCTATTTTAGGTGAGTATGGACTTTTTAAAGTGGTGAGTTATGAGAAGTATGGGGCTTTTGTTGATTGGGGATTGCCAAAAGATTTGTTTGTTCCGTTAAAAGAACAAAAAGAGCATTTTCATGTAGGGAGTTTTTATCCGTTGAGAGTTTGTCTAGATGGCAAGACAAACCGTCTATATGCAACTCAAAAAATAGGCAAATGGCTAGTGCGTCCCCAAAGGCTATCGCGAAATCAAGAAGTTTTTTTATTTGTCCTTGCAAAAACACCACTTGGTTATAAAGTGATAGTCAACAACGCTTGCGAAGGGATGCTTTTTAATGATGAAGTTTTTGCCCCCATAGCTATTGGTGATAGATTGCATGGTAAGATAAAAAAAGTAAGAAGAGATGGAAAGTTAGATTGTGTTATCGTTGATGGAAGAGGGGATGATGAGCTACTTATAAAAAAATTTTTTGAAACTATTGAAAAAAATGGTGGCAAGGTTGCATGTACCTCTAAGAGCGATCCATCAACCGTAGGTGAACTATTTGGGATGAGCAAAAAGAGTTTTAAACGCACTCTTAATCATCTCATTGCCAAAAACCAAGTAGTAGTAGAAAACGGCTTTATCTCTCAAGCTAAGAAGGGTTAGTGGATATGCAAGATAGCAAGGCAACGTTAGAGAAGACATTTGAAGAATCAGACGATTTTGTAGAAAAGTTAAAAGCGATTATCGATGTAGTTCGTCCAGTAAATGGCGATATCGAACAAGTAGAGTCTAATATGTATTTGGTAACTTCATTTTTTGCATCAAATCCAAAATGGTCAGAGCAATTTAGCGAAGATTTAACAAGCTGGTTTCTTACTTCAAAAATATCTTATCATGTTGCTTTGCTTGGAATCTATGCAAAAGATGGATTGTGGCGTGAGGTCACAGAGAGGCTTTACCAAAAATTTCTCCCCAATCCTCCTGAAAAGAGTGATTTGGGGTACCTTTTGGAGACTATCTTTTGGGACAAAAATGATGCAGCGTGGGTATGCCAAATAAAACAAGAGCAGTGGCAACGATTTTTTCGGACCTTAGTATGTAAAGATGTTAACTTTACAGCTATGAAAAACTATCTCTATAGTGCATTGCTCTATGCTGCGGAGATTGTTGCAGTATGGATTGCATCTGAAGAATTTAATCGGGATTTTATACGGCTAGATAACTCTATCTTGAATCACGATTCACCATTTCTTGCATTGCAGCGTGAAGTGAGTGCATTTACAAAGCAAATTGAAGCCGAAACTACAGATATTGAAAAGATAAATCTAGATTTTAAACACCTCTTTGTCTTATTAGAGCAGTGCTACAAGCAGATAGAGAGGTTAAAAAAGAAATCGATTTTTCAAGGAATTTCGGTCTCTTTGACTTACCAGCTTGAGAGATTAGAGCAAATCCTTGAGAGATTAGAGCTTATCTTAAATGCCATCAAGAGATTTGATACTATACCATTTTATGATACAGTTATCCAATTTATCAAAGAGAATTTACGCAAAAATGCAACAAAAAATTCTATTAGATTTATCATCAAAAACAATATTAAAATACTCTCAAGAAGTGTTACAAATAATACTAGCGAGCATGGCGAACACTATATCGCTACAAATAAAAAAGATTATCTCAAGATGCTCTTTTCTGCAAGTGGAGCGGGGGTTGTGATAGCTTTTATGGCGTGGTTTAAAATCATGATTTTACAAGTTGGATTTGAGCCACTTTATGAGACTATTTTTTCTAGTTTAAATTATGGCTTAGGGTTTGTACTAATACATATCCTAGGGTTTACAATCGCAACAAAACAGCCAGCCATGACCGCTTCAACTTTTGCACAAGCGATTGAAAAAGGGGCAGAAAAGAGGGCAAATCAGCACAAATTAGTTTTGCTTATCATGCAAGTTATTAGGTCGCAATTGGCAGCAGTAGTTGGCAATGTCACTTTGGCATTGGTTGTTGGATTTTTGATCGTTTATGCTCTTGGGTTATTTGGAGTTACCCTTTTAGATGTTTCACAAGCAGAGTATTATATCCAAAGCGTTGAGCCAATTAGCGCATTGTTTTATGCAACAATTGCAGGAGTTTGGCTCTTTTGCGCAGGACTTATCGCGGGATATTTTGACAATAGGGCAAATTTTCTCAATATCAAACAAAGATATATCCATCAGCCACTACTAAAAAAACTCCTTCCACTTGAAGTGCGAACTTTTTTTGCGACTTATGTCCATGATAACTATGGCGCAATTGCTGGAAATTTTTTCTTTGGTGTGCTCCTTGGAGTGACTCCATTTATTGGATATCTTTTAGGACTCCCTTTGGATATTCGACATATTGCTTTTTCTACAGCAAATGTAGCATTTGGTAGCTACTATTTGCCATTTGATTTAACAAGTTTTTTACTTGCTATGGTGTTTGTTTTGCTTATAGGATTAGTCAATCTAGCAGTGAGTTTTTTTCTAGCTTTGAAAATCTCGCTACAAGCACGAGATGCTTATTTTGGTAATGTTGCAACTTTTATGAAATTGCTTTTAAAAGAGATTATAAAAAATCCAAAAGATTTGATATTGCCACCAAAAGAGCAACAACAAGAAGAGGACATGCAAAAGTCGTAATACAATCTAAACATTACAGCGCCATATTTGTTCCATGAAATATCAAATATCTTTGTTTCTGATATACGCCGCAAGGGCAGAGGATTTTTTGGATTTTATCAAGCATACAGAGTGTGAGCATCTTTTATTTGTGTCTATATCTACAAACTTGAAGCTAAGCAACTCAAAGGAGTTTGGCACTATAATTTGGTAATTTGATTGAGAATTGTAGTGGAGCATGAAAATGGAGGATTTGAAGTAGTGATATGGCATTAGGTATGCAAGAAGTAACCCTAGCGCTCTCAGGTGGCGCTGCTAGAGGAGCATACCATCTAGGAGTTTTAGAAGCTTTGATACTCTTGATATAAAAGTTCGTGCTATTTGTGGTGCATCTATTGGTGCTATTGTTGGAGCAAGTTATGCTTGTGGTGTCTCACCTAGAGAGCAATTGGAGATTTTTACTTCACAAGAATTTAAAAAAATATTTAAGTTTCGCCCATGGCGTGGAGCTTTGTTTGATATCGATAAGAATGCAACTATATTAACCAAACTTATTCCTCATGGAGATTTAAGCAATACAAAAATACCAATGCTTGTTAGTGTAGTAGATTTGTATAGTGGCAAAGAGATGATTTTTCATGAGGGCAATTTGCATGCATTGTGTCTTGGCTCATCAGCACTAGTACCTATATTTCCAAAGGTTCAATACCAAGATATGCTTTTGGTTGATGGTGGAGTTATTAACCATATGCCAATAACACCATTGAGAGATTTTGATTTGCCTATAGTAGGGGTAAATCTCCATCCAAGAGGAGATCTATCTAGTGACTATAGTTGGTGGCAGATGGTAAAAAGAGTCCATTTTCTCAATACTTTTTCATCTGGCTTATCAAATGAGCAAGAGTGTGATATAGTAATCTCTAGTAGCGAAATTCGTCAATTTAGTATATTTTCAATGAAGCATTTAGAATCACTCTTTGAGATGGGATACAAAGAGACATTAAAGAAGTTTTCTTAACACTTTTTGCCTTTATCTGCTACAATACGGATAATTTTTCCCAAAAGAGGTTTTTATGTCTCTACAAAAAAGAGCAACAATAGTAGCTAGCAGTGTCGCCATAGTACTAGTGTGCGCTAAATTTATAGTTGGTATAGTGAGTGGTTCAGTGGCAGTTCTTGCTTCTGCTATCGATTCACTTTTGGATTTTGTAATTTCAATTTTCAATTTTTTTGCTATAAAAAAAGCAGAAGAGAACCCAACTGATAAGTTTCAATATGGCAAAGGGAAAATTCAAGGAATCGCAGCTATTATAGAGGGTACTATCATTACAATTTCAGGTATATTTATCATCTACAAAGCGATAGAAAAAGGGATTTCAGGAGGGGCAACAACTCTCCTTTTACCCTCTATTTGGGTAATGATTTTTTCTATCATCATTACTTTTTTGCTTGTTAGATACCTCTTGAGAGTGGCAAAAAAGACAGACAATATAGTCATCAAAGCAGATGCACTCCATTACCAAACAGACCTTTGGAGTAATGGGGCTATTTTGTTTTCACTTGTCGTAGTATGGGTAAGTGGATGGGATGTAGTCGATGCTATTGTTGGATTTGGTATAGGAGTTTATATCATATACTCTGCTAGTGAGATTATCATAGATGGCACAAAGATACTATTAGATCACGCCCTACCACAAGATGAGGTTGCCAAAATCGAAGAGATTTTAGATAATCATCCTGAAATTACAAGCTACCATTGGCTCAAAACTCGCACAGATGGGAGTGTCAATTTTGTGGAGTTTCATATGGTACTTCGTCCAAATATGCTCTTGCTTGAAGCACATCGTATAGCAGAGCAGGTTGAAGAGAAGATGATGGCTATTGATTCACTAAAAAAATGGGTTATTACCCCACATTTTGACCCCTATGACGATGAAGAGATAAACGACACACTTTTTAGCGGTGCTATCGAGGCAAGAAGATGATTTACCTTCTCTCTCCATCAGTTTATAGTGGAGTTGTATCTATGCCTATGGTTACATTTAGTCCAGTTGCCCAAGCTATAGATTTCCAAGATTGTGATACCTTGCTTTTTACTTCAAAAAATAGCGTCAAGATAGCCAACGATATTGACCCAAAGTGGAGAGAATACCCATCCATTGCTATAGGCAAAGAGACAGCTAAAACAATCAAAGAGTTAGGCGGGCATCTAGTGGCCCTTAGCAAAGAGGCATATGCTTCAAGTGTAGCAGAGCTCATAGAGGAAGATTTTAAAAATAACAAGATTTTGTATCTAAGACCAGAAGTGGTCTCAAGTGAGAATTTAGCAACATTAGTTCGCCAACAAGTTATCTATAAAACTAAGTGTGTGGCGTATCCAAAAAGCAAGCAACCGCGCAAAAAGGCTGTGATTATAGTTACATCTCCATCGACTATTAGGTGTTTTTTAGAAAATTTTGAATGGCAAGAGAGTTACCATGCTGTAGCCATTGGCAGGGTAACCGCAGAGGCATTGCCACCTTTTGTCCGCTATAGTATAGCTAGTGAACCAACTATAAGTGCATGTATTAGTTTGGCAAAAGAGTTAGATACTGCTCAATTCTAAACCCAAATAGTGTATAATCGTAATATTGCTTTTAGCAACTATGTGCCTGAGTGGTTCGATCACTGTATAATCTGGTCCAACATTAGTATTTAGTGGGATTAGTAGTAGATCGGTGTGTAGATTTTTTCGTTTAAGCTAGGGAACTAGCGAGAATTTATCTCCTAAAGATTTCCTCTATCTTGCATCGTTGGCTTTATAGGGCCGACTCTAAACAGAACGGCCACTTGGGTATAGTAATCATTTTTAGAGTGTACAAAAATTTGTATAGTCTCAAAATGGAAGTACAAAGGTAAAAAATGGACATTCTTATCGTAGGCAGTGGTGGCAGAGAGTATTCTATTGGGCTTGCTTTGCAACAAGAAAACAAATCAGCCAAACTCTATTTTTCCCCCGGTAATGGTGCAACAGAAAATTTGGGAGTAAATATACCTTTTGGTGATTTCGAAGCGTTGTGTGATTTTGTAGAGGCAAATGAGATAGGGCTAACGATTGTTGGACCAGAAGCTCCACTTGTAGATGGGATTGTAGATGCTTTCAAGGCTAGAGGACTTACTATATTTGGGCCAAGTGCTGCTGCAGCGCAGCTTGAAGGCTCAAAGATTTTTATGAAAAATTTTCTAAGTAGACACAATATTCCAACTGCTAAATATGTAGAGACAAACTCACTTGAAGTTGCATATAGATTTATAGAAACATTAACCCCACCTATTGTTGTAAAAGCTGATGGCTTGTGTGGTGGCAAGGGGGTTATCATAGCACAATCTCATGCTCAAGCCAAAAAAGAAGCAGGAGAGATGCTCTCGGGTAACGCTTTTGGAGAGGCAGGCAAGTCTATAGTTATAGAAGAGTTTTTAGATGGATATGAGCTGAGTGTATTTGCAGTGTGTGACGGCAAGGACTATATATTGCTCCCTGCAGCTCAAGACCACAAAAGGCTTTTAGATAACAATGAGGGTCCAAATACAGGTGGTATGGGTGCGTATGTCCCAACTCCACTTGCCAATGAAGAGATTTATAAAAAGTTAGAAGAGCGCGCAATTAAGCCCACATTAAGTGGTATGCAAAGTGATGGTATGCCATTTACGGGTGTTCTTTTTATGGGTGTTATGGTAGTCAAAGGGGAGCCTTTTATCTTGGAGTACAATGTCCGCTTTGGAGACCC
>OMKS01004559.1_pt1 | contig 10374 bp, 7 predicted proteins | sample 1674721 | NCBI WGS metagenome assembly OMKS01 (sample SAMN06264996, study PRJEB25208) | sediment metagenome | isolation source: hot spring sediment | place: USA: California | collected 2014-09-02 | reverse complement strand
AACCAGCTGTCGCGCAGATCGTCCGTAGTGCCGGTCTTGCCGGCCACGGCGAGGTCGGTGGGCAACAGGCGTTGCAGCGACGCGGCCGTGCCGCGACGCGTCACCTCGTGCAGCGCCGTGGTCACCAGATAGGCCGCGGCCGGATCGACCGCCTCCTCGATCTCCAGCGGATAGCGCTGCAGCGTATTGCTGTTGCGATCCATCACCTGGCGGATCGCCCGCAATGGCGCACGGTAACCGCCGGCGGCCAGAGTCTGATACATCTGGCTCACCTCCAGGGGCGACAGCTCGACCGCCCCCAGCAGCATGGAGGGATAGGGGTTGATCGGCCGTTCCACGCCCAGCGCACGCACCGTCCGCGCCACCTCCTCGAGCCCGAGCGACAAGCCGAGGCGCGCGCTGGAGACATTGTAGGAGTGAACCAGCGCGTCCAGCAGCGTGACCTCCCCGTGATGGGTCTGGTCGTAGTTGGCCGGCGTCCATGACTGGTCGGCAGCCAGGCGCACCTCCAGCGGACCGTCGTCGACGCGGGTCACGAGCGTGTAGTCCGCCGGCCGCGCCAGCGCGCTGAGATAGATCGCCGGCTTGATCAGCGAACCGATGGGGCGACGCGCCGTGAGCGCCCGGTTGAAACCCGCGTAGCGCGGGTCACGATCACCCACCACGGCCAGGAGCTCACCCTGCCCGGCCGCGGTGACCACGGTCGCCGCCTGCAGCGAGCCCGCGGACATACCATGGCCGGCCTCGAGCTGCTGCAGGCGCGTGGTCACGGCCCGCTCGGCGGCAACCTGGATGGCGGGGTCCATGTTGGTAAAGATGAACAACCCCTCGCTGCGCAGGTCTTCCTCGCGATAGTCCCGCTTGAGCTGCTCGCGTACCACGTCGAGATAGGCCGGGAACGGCGTCACCCCCGACGGCCGCGAATCGACCACGTCCAGCCCCCGCCCGCGCGACGAGGCGCGCTCGGCATCGGACAAGTGCCCCTGGCTGTGCAGCACGTCCAGGACCAGATTGCGTCGCGCCAGCGCGCGTTCCGGATGACGCCGCGGATCGTAGTACGACGCCCCCTTCACGATCCCGACGAGCAGCGCGATCTGGTGCGCCTCCAGCTGGTCCAGACGACGCTGGAAATAGAACTCGCTGGCCAGACCGAAACCGTGGATCGATCGCGCACCATCCTGACCGAGGTAAATCTCGTTGAGATAGGCCTCGAGGATGTCGTCCTTCTCGTAATGCCACTCCAGCAGCAGCGCCATAATCGCCTCGTTGACCTTGCGTCGCAGGGTGCGATCGTTGGAGAGATAGAAATTCTTCACCAGCTGCTGGGTGATGGTGCTGCCGCCCTGTACCGCGCGCCCGGCACGCAGGTTGGCGACGGCGGCGCGCGCGATGGACGCGGGACTCAGGCCATGATGCGCATAGAACTGGCGATCCTCGACCGCCAGCAAGGCGGCCACCAGCATCGGCGGCACCTCGTCCAGCTGGACCAGCAGGCGGTCCTCGTTGTGCGTCGGGTAGATGTTGGCGATGAGCAGCGGCTCGATGCGTGCCAGCGCCACCGACCTGCCGCTGACGGCATCGCGCAGCGCCACCACCTGGCCCTCGCGCAGCACGATGCTCAGGGCGTGTGCCGGCTCGGTATCCGCAGCGAAGCCGAAACCACGTGTGTACAGCGTGAGCTGGTCGCCCTCGCGCCGATACTCGCCCGGGGCCCGCGGCGCCGTCACGCGCCGGTAATGCAACAGCTCGAGTTCGCGCTGCAGGGCGTCGGCGCTCACCCCCTGGCCCACATGGAGTTCCAGGGGGCGTGCGAACACCCGGGCAGGCAACGACCAGCGCTTGCCCTCGAAGTGCTGGCGCACGGAATAGTCGAGCCAGGCCACGTAGCCCGCCAGCAGCACGGCCAGCAGGGCCAGCATGCGCAGGGCGTAGCGCCGCCAGTTCGACGGCGGGCGGCGTCGCCCGCCCGGTGATGACTTGCGCGCTGTCGTGGTACGACGGCGCGGCTTCGCGGATTTCTTCTTCGGTGGCATGAGCCTGCGACGGGGTTATCGTCCGGCGTAGTAGCCGAACACCTTGCGCAGCAGTTCCGTCGTGCGGGCTACCGGCTGCTCACGGATACGGCCCTCTTCCTCGGCGATATAGAGGAACAGGCCGTCCAGCGCCCGCTGGGTGACGTAGCCGTCGAGGTCCTGCAGCTCGGGACTGAGCACGGACTTCAGCATGCCGGTACGGTCGATCATGTCCTTGTAGGCCTGGGTCACGCCGACGCTGTCGGTCTGTCGGGCCACCACGGGCAGAAAGGCATCAAACAGCTCACCCTCGGCATGCTGGCGGAAGTAGGTCGTGGCGGCGTCGTCCGGACCACGCACGATCCCCATGGCGTCCTCCAGCGTCATGGCCTTGAGGGCCCGCGCGAAGATCGCCGTGGCATAGGGTACCGACTCCTCCGCCGCGCGATTGAGGGACTGTTCAAATTCCCGCACATAGCGTTCCTGGCCAAGCTGCTCGAGCGTGCTGGCCACGCGCGAGAGTTCATCCGGCAACGGGATGCGCACGCGCTGATCCGCGCTGAACGCGCCATCACGACCCAGCTGGGTGATGGATCGTGTGATGCCCTGCGACAGGGCTTCGCGCAGGGCATCGGTGACTTCCTGCTGCGTGGGCTGCACGGAAGCACCCGCTAGGGTGTCGGGCAGCTTCACCGGCATGTCCACACACCCCGCCAGCAATACGACCAGCAGCCCCGGAACGAGCATCCCCAATTGGCGCCAAACTCGCATTTTCATTATCCTTTGCGGCCTTACCGCAGCCATTTCAACCGAGCCAGTATAATGCCCGACGCGAACGACACCCAGCGCGAACTCATCGACGCTTTGAAAAATCCGGCCATCTGGCCGCATCCCTCCACGGCCGTCGAGGAGATCCAGACCCATATCTCGACCGTGCTGCTCACGGGTGAATTCGCCTACAAGATCAAGAAACCGCTCGACCTGGGTTTTCTGAACTTCGCCTCGCTCGCCGACCGCAAGCGCTACTGCCAGGAAGAGCTGCGCCTCAATCGCCGTCTCGCCCCCAGCCTGTACCTCGACGTCGTGGCCTTCACCGGCTCGCCCGCCAGCCCCGCGGTCGATGGCGAGGGCGTGGCCTTCGAATACGCGGTGAAGATGCGCCAGTTCGACCAGGACACGCTGCTCGACCGCGTGCTCGAACGCGGCGAGCTGAGCCTTGCGCGCATGGACGAGATCGCCGATCGCGTGGCCCGCTTTCATGCCGAGGCGGCCGTGGCCGGCGCGGATCTCCCCTTCGGCACCAGCGAGGCGGTGTACGCGCCCATGGCGCAGAACTTCGAACAGCTTGCCCCGCTGATCACCGACCCGACGCAGAAGGACCAGCTGGCGCGCCTGGAGGCATGGACGCGCCAGCGCTACGAGGAACTCAAGCCCCTGCTCGATGCCCGCAAGCGCGATGGCTTCATCCGCGAATGCCATGGTGACATGCACTTGGGCAACATGGCGCTGATCGACGGAGAACTCGCCATCTTCGACGGCATTGAATTCAACGACTACTTCCGCTGGATCGACGTCATGAGCGAGATCGCCTTCCTGGTGATGGACCTGGATGATCGCAAGGCCCATGCCCACGCCCATCACGTGCTCAACCGCTACCTCGAGCGCTCCGGCGATTACGCGGGGCTGCGGTTGCTGCGCTTCTACCAGGTGTATCGGGCCATGGTACGCGCCAAGGTGTCGAGCATCCGGCTCTCGCAGGGAGGGCTCGCCGAAGACGAGCGTGCGCGTATCCTCCGGGCCTACCAGGGTTACGCCGATCTCGCCGAGCACTACACCACGCTGCACCGGCCCGCCATCGCCGTCACCTATGGCGTCTCCGGCGCCGGCAAGACGACCGTCTCCCAGGCCATCGTCGACCAGCTCGGTGCCATCCGGCTGCGCTCCGACGTGGAGCGCAAGCGCCTGTTCGACCTGCCGCCCGAGGCCGATTCCAAGTCCGGCATGAACGCCGGCATCTACACGCCCGAAGCCTCGCAACAGACCTATGCCCGCCTGCACGACCTCTGCGCCGTGCTGGCCGAGTCGGGCTTCCTGACGATTGCCGATGCGACCTTCCTCAGGCGCGGGCAGCGCGCCCCCTTCGCCGCCCTGGCCGAACGCCTGGCCTGCCCCTACCTCGTGCTCGAGATCGGCGCCGACAACGCCGAGCTGCGCCGGCGCGTGGTCGCGCGCGCAGCCGAGGGCCGCGACGCCTCCGAAGCCGACCTCGCGGTGCTCGAGCAACAGCTCGCGAGTCGCGAACCGCCCGAGGGCGAACCCGTGTTCACACTACGCTCCGGCGAGCCCCTGCCCGTCGACGGCCTCAGGGATCGGCTCGGGCAATGAGCTGACGGGTTCAGCCCGTATTCAGCCCGGGGGCTCAAACTGGGGATGTCATGGTTGGCACGATGGGTGTCACGCGACTAGACTCGAGACGAACAAGAAACGGGCCGACCCGCATGTACACGAACGCACTTGCTCTCCTCCTGCTCACCGCGGCCGTGCTCTACGGCTGCGGTGGTGCCAGCAACGTCCAGTCGCAATCCCGCGGCCCGGGCGCGCAGGAACTGCGTGCATACGACGCCGAACGCCAGTACGTGGTGCGCACGGCGCAGTCGATGATCGGCAAGCCCTACCGCTACGGCGGCAACACCCCCGGCCGCGGCTTCGATTGCAGCGGGCTGGTGGAATATTCCCATCGCGTCGCCGGCATCCACGTGCCCCGCACCACGGCGCAACAGCAGTCCGCCGCGCGCCCGGTAGCGCTGCGCGACCTGCAGCCGGGCGACCTGCTGTTCTTCCGCATCGAGGGCAAGACCGGCCACGTGGGCATCTACCTCGGTGACGGGCGCTTCGTACACGCCCCCTCGGGCGGCAAGAGCGTGGGCGTGGCGAGCCTGGACCACGTCTACTGGAAACCGCGCCTGATCGGCGCCGGCCACTACTACTGAGCGACCGCCGGGCGGCGGTTAGCGCGCCCTCTCAACGGGTACCGTCTCCTGCAGCAGTATCCGCGTGATGAAGCTGGCATGGTCCAGCGGCTGCTGCCCGAGCGACGCCGGCTGCCTGTGCCGCGCGCCCGCGACGCCACCATGCAGCGCTTCATCCCCGAACCGCAGCGCCACGCGCTCGCTGGCGACGAGCAGCGCCGTGGTGGCCGACGGCAGCACGTCGTCCGGCATCAGCAGCACCGCGGCCTGTCCCGGCAGCAGGCCGTCCGGATCCGCCTGCCAGCGCCCCTCGTGATGGAACCGTCGCCACGCCGCCTGGACCACCTCGCGCGCAAACGCAAAGGCCTCGTCATCCTCCGCCTGTTCCGCCCAGGTCACCAGCCCCTCGGCCAGCAGGGCGTAATCGGTCAGCACGCCCGGCCCCAGCGAGCGCCCTGCGTCATCTACCCCGCGGCTGAGACCGGCCTCATGCCACAGGGCGTCACGCATCCACGCCACCAGCGCCCGCGCCCGCGCCGCGGACTGCGCGTCGCCCCTGCCGGCGCCGGCGGCAAAGGCCGACAATGCCAGACCGTTCCAGGCGGTCAGGCGCTTCTCGTCACGCGGCAGGCCACGTGCGGCCCGCAGCTCAAACAGTGCCCGGGCCGTGCGGGCCAGGGCCGCCTCGACACGGGCCGGCTCCACGTCGAACCGACCGGCGATGCCAGCCAGCGAGCCATGCAGAAACGGCAGGTAGCCCGCGTCGAAGTGGGCCGGGCGATCCAGGCCCCAGGCCGCCTCCACCAGCGGCCAGTCCGCACCCGCCGCCCGGCGAATCACATCGGGCTCGAAGAGGTAATAACCACCCTCCACGTCCCGGTCGTCCACGGCCGAGAGGCTCGCGATGTAGCCCCCCTGCCCATGGGCCATATCGCGCGCGATGAAGCGCAGCGTGTCGATGCCGACGGCCCGGTAATCCGGGTCCCCCAGCCGCTCGGCCGCGGCGAGGTAAAGGCGTGCCAGCTGGGCGTTGTCGTACAGCATCTTCTCGAAATGCGGCACCTGCCACTGCGGGTCCTCGGTGTAGCGAAAGAAGCCCTCCCCCACGTGGTCGCGCAGGCCCGCATCGCGTATGGCGTCGAGCGTCACCCGCAGGAACGCCGCCAGTTCGCCATCACCTGCTGCCTCGGGCAGGGCCAGCAGCGCCGCCAGGCGCGGGGCGAGCGGGAACTTGGTCTGGGCGCCGAAGCCGCCGGAGAACTCGTCCGCCAGCGCCAGCGCCTGGCGCGCGAGGCCGGCCCGGGCCCTTGCCGGGCTCAGCGGCTCTTCGAGCGGCCGCGCGTCGGTGGCATCCGCGTTGAGCTCGGCCCAGGCACCGGCGGCCACCCTGCCCAGATGCGCGGCGTCCTCGTCCCAGCGCAGCCGCAGCCGATCGAGGAAGTCCAGAAACCCATCCCGGGGCTGGTACACCGTGCCGATGAGGGGATGGCCCTCGGGCGTGAGGAAGACGTTCAGCGGCCAGCCGCCCTGCCCGCGCGTGGCCTCCATGAAGGCCATCATCCGCTCGTCCAGCACCGGCTCGACCTCGCGGTCCACCTTCACGGGAATGAAGTGGGCGTTCACGTAGGCGGCGACGCCCGCGTCCTGGAAGCTCTCGCGCTGCATGACGTGGCACCAGTGGCAGGCGTAGTAGCCGATGGAGAGGAAGATCAGGCGGTTGTCACGCCGCGCATCCGCCAGCACCGAGGCGTCCCACTCACGCCAGGCGACCGGATCGTTGGCGTGCTGGCGCAGATAAGGCGAGCCGGAGTCGGCCAGCGGGCTTTGCGATTCGGCCGCGTCCAGTGGCGCGGCGCCCACCAGCAGGGCCAGCATCAGCCAACGGAGGAGAAGTGCGCGCATAACGACCTCTAGGGAAACATGATCTTTCTCAGGCAAGACACCCCGCCGCGCGAATCATTCCCTGCCCGCACGGCGGCGGGCGTGCTCGTAGCGCATCACGGCGACGTAATCCGGCACCAGGCGCTTGAAGACGATGGCCAGCAGCATGCGCAGCAGGCCCGAGACGAAGAGCATGAGCAGGAAGGCCGTGAGCAGGCACATGAGCCAGAGGCCGAGCGAGAGCAGCCAGCCTTCCACCTTGTCGGCGATGGGCAGGTAGAAGCCGAAGGTCATGCCCAGCAGCACGCACAGAAACAGCAGGCTGTGGGCCCCGCTGAAGGCGCGGCTGAGTTCCTGGTAGCGGGCCTCGGTGAGGCCGAAGTCAGCGAGTTGCGGCGGGTTGTCGGGCATGGCGGACAGTCGGTACGAAACGGCGGGACAGCTTCACACAGCCGCGGGGCCGCCTCAAGCCCCGTGATGGCAGGCGGCCGGGTCGGCCATCCAGCGTGTGCCGGCGGCCACCAGCACCTCGCCCACGTAGACCAGCGGCAGGCGTTCGCGCTCCCAGGGCGGCATGCCGGCCGCCTGCATCAGGGTCTTGAGAGCCGCGGAATGCCCCCGCCCCGGCAGGCGGATGCGCTCACCGCCGCGGCGAAAGCGCACCGTCACGGGGCCCGCACAGCGCTCGGGCGTGATGCCGGCGGCGGCGAGCGGTGCCGGGTCCAGGCCGAGCCCGAGGCCCGGGATGGTCAGCGGACTGCGCAGGTCCCAGGGAATGGGTTCGCGTGGCGGCGCCGGCAGCGGCTGCATGGCGTAGAGATCGTCGCGGTAGCGGCGCACCTCCACGCCGGGCCAGGCCACACAGGGCACGCGATCGGGGCCGGCGGTGAGCGCCTCGTCGAGGATGGCGTCCATGCGCCCGCGCGGCGGGGCGGCGAGGCCCTTGTCACGCAGCCAGAGACGCAGCAGGTTGCGGCAGCGGCCCCGCCGCAGGCGACGCAGGGCCTGCACCGAGAGCGTGCCTGGCGCCTCGCCCCGGCCGCGCTCGCCATCCTCCCGGGCCAGGGCATCCAGCTGTTCCAGGGCATCGGCCTGGTTGGCCGCCGCGGCGGCCAGCCGGGCACTCGCCCCCGGCCAGCGCTCGGCCAGGCGCGGGAGGATCTCCTGTCGCAGGTAGTTGCGGTCGAAGCGCGGGTCGGTATTGCTCGGATCCTCCACCCAGGCGAGCCCGGCGTCGCGGGCATGGGCCTCAAGCGCCCGCCGCGGCCGGTCCAGCAGCGGCCTGCCCAGCCAGCCGGGGCCGAAGGGGGCCAGGCGCGGCATGGCGGCCAGCCCCGCCGGGCCCGCCCCGCGCAGCAGCTGCAGGAGCAGGGTCTCGGCCTGGTCGTCCTGGTGATGGGCGGTGAGCAACAGGTCGCGCGGCTGCATGGCGGCGGCCAGGGCACGGTAGCGGGCCTCGCGGGCGGCCGCCTCAAGTCCCTGGCCGGCTTCCGTCACCGTTACCCGCGCCACCGAGAGCGACACCCCCAACGCCGCACAGACCGTCTCGCAATGCACGATCCACTCATCGGCCTGCGGCTGCAGACCGTGATGGACATGCACGGCCAGCAGCGGGCGGGTGTCGCCGCGCCGGTCCAGGGTCGCACGCAGGGCATGCAGCAGGACATGGGAGTCGAGCCCGCCGCTGAAGGCGACGAGCAGACGCCCCGCAGGCGGAGCGTCACTGAGGAAGTCGTCGAGGAGGGAGAAATCAACGGCCATGGTGCGAGGCCAGTGCGGCGGGGCCCGGCGGACCGGACGGGGTCATTCCTTGAACTGGCCGTAGCCCATCAGGCGCTCGTAGCGCTGATCCAGCAGGCGGTCGATGGTGGTGCTGCCCAGGCGCTCCAGGGACTGGTGCAGGCTGTTGCGCAGGTTGCGCGCCATCAGGTCCATGTTGCGGTGGGCGCCGCCCAGCGGCTCGTCGATGATGTCGTCGATGAGCCCGAGCTGCTTGAGGCGATCTGAGGTGATGCCCAGGGCCTCGGCGGCGTCGGAGGCGCGCTCGGCGCTCTTCCAGAGGATGGAGGCGCAGCCCTCGGGGGAGATCACCGAGTAGGTGCTGTATTCGAGCATGTTGACGCGATCGCCCACGCCAATGGCCAGTGCCCCGCCGGAGCCTCCCTCGCCGATCACGGTGCAGATGATCGGCGTCTTGAGCTCGGACATGACGAACAGGTTGCGCGCGATGGCCTCGCTCTGGCCGCGCTCCTCAGCTCCCACGCCCGGATAGGCGCCCGGGGTGTCGATGAAGGTGAGTACCGGCAGCTTGAATCGCTCGGCCATCTGCATCAGGCGCAGGGCCTTGCGATAGCCCTCGGGGCGCGGCATGCCGAAGTTGCGACGGATTTTTTCCTTGGTGTCGCGGCCCTTCTGGTGGCCGATGATCATCACCGGCTGCCCCTCGAAGCGCGCCATGCCGCCCACGATCGCCGGGTCATCGGCAAAGGCGCGGTCACCGTGTAGCTCGTGGAAGTCGTCGAAGACGCGCTCGATGTAGTCCAGCGTATAGGGGCGACGCGGGTGGCGGGCCAGCTGGGAGATCTGCCAGGGGGTGAGCTTGGCAAAGATCGACTCCGTCAGGCTCTTGCACTTGCCCTGCAGGCGCGCGATCTCCTCGTTGATGTTGACCTCGGCGTCGTCACCAACGTAGCGCAGCTCCTCGATTTTGGCCTCGAGTTCGGCGATAGGTTGTTCGAAATCAAGAAAGTCGGGGTTCATGCCGGTATCGCTATATCTCGTTGGTATCCGGGCGAGTAACGGGGCATTTTACATGGGTAAGCCCGCGCCCGCCATCGAAGGGCTCTCAAAACGGGGCGTTTTCCCGGCCGCCGCGACCCACCGGGCCCGACGAGACCCTCAGGTATAGCGCACAGCGACGTTGCCGTCACCCACCAGGCCGCGCAGGCGCTGCACCAGTTCGTCGCTGGGGACCACGTTCCAGCTCGGGCCCAGGCGAAAATCGGCGCGGGCGATGTCGCCCTCGTAGCGCACGTGGATGGGGCAGCCACCCTCGCGGAAGGGCGTGAGGGTGTCGGCCAGCTCGTGCATGAAGCCGTTCACGGCCCGCCCGACGCCCAGGCGAATCTCCACGCGCCGGGCAAAGTGCATGCGGGCCTGCTCGGTGTCCATGACGTTCTTCGCGCGGATGCGGTAGCCGCCGTTGTAGTCGTCGTAGCTCACGGCGCCCTCCACCACCAGGAGCTTGTCCTTGACCAGCAGGTGGCCGAAGCGCTCGTAGGCCTCGGTGAACAGCGCCGCTTCCACGCGGCCGCTCTGGTCGTCGAGGGTGACGAAAGCCTGGCGGCCGGACTGCCCGTTGCGCATGCGGATGGCGATGATGAGCCCGGCCAGCACGGCGTCGGTCTCGCGTCGCTGCCCCCAGCCGCCGCCGTTGCCCCCGCCACCCTCGCCGATGCCGGCGGTGACGTCCGCGATGCGCCCGGTGGTGAAATGGGCGAGCTCGCCGAGAT